>Ga0102947_1000838_pt1 | contig 10844 bp, 10 predicted proteins | sample SalPon2A_A_D2_MG_FD_78210 | JGI IMG/M metagenome (GOLD analysis project Ga0102947, IMG submission 78210) | Soil microbial communities from South San Francisco under conditions of wetland restoration - Salt Pond MetaG R2A_A_D2_MG | ecosystem: Environmental > Terrestrial > Soil > Wetlands | place... | reverse complement strand
GATGCAATGAAGTATACGATCTAGCGCTGTGCCGAAATGCATATGCAGCATATAGCACGCGGTGGTGATCCCTTTGAGAGCGGTTCTTCCAGGCCGCTGGATTTTGGGCATTGGGCAGCGCACAAGCTGGAACATATGACGGATTATACCCTGAGACACGGGGAGGCTGTCGCAAAGGGAATTGCGCTGGATATGACTTATGCGCTATTAATGGGACTGATCTCACAAGATGTTTGGAAACGTACCATCACCCTGTTGGAGCAGTTGGGCCTTGATCTTCATATTCCCGTAAAATCCGAGCGCGAAACAGGCAAACTCCTCGATGGAATTCGCGAATTCCGGGAACACCTTGGGGGAGAACTGACTATTACCCTGATTACAGACATCGGAAAAAAGCACGATGTTCACGAAATTGATACGGAAGTCATGAAGGAGGCTATACGAACTCTGAACAGCCGTTCCAAGCTTAATGTTGCCTGACCAATGTTAATCAATGACACGCATCACGTAACGTACTGTACCAATATCCATCCCGGGCAGGATTGGAAAAATACCCTGAAATATTTAAAGAAATATGTGCCTTCCATTAAAGGGAAAGTGGCTGCAGACAGGAACTTTGGATTAGGTTTACGCCTATCCAACAAGGCCAGTGAAGAGCTAAACACGGCAGATCACCTGATCCGGTTTAAGAAATGGCTCGCTGATGAAGGTATTTATGTCTTTACAATAAATGGTTTTCCCTATGGAAATTTTCACGACGAACGCGTAAAGGACATGGTGCATGCTCCCGACTGGACAACCCCGGAAAGGGTCACTTATACCAGGCGTCTTTTCGACCAGTTGGCATTTTTGCTTCCCGAAGGTATTACAGGCGGTATCTCTACATCTCCAATAAGCTACAAGTACTGGCATTCTTCTGAAAATGCCAGGCACAAGGCTTTTACCACAGGGGCAGAACACCTGACGGAGATCATCATCCACCTGCATGAACTTGAAAAAACAACAGGAAAATACCTGCACCTCGATATTGAACCTGAACCGGACGGGCTCCTGGAGAATAGTGATGACGTCGTTCAGTTTTTTAATGCATACCTGCAGCCGGTGGCAACAAAAAGATTAAGGGAGAAACAGGGGATCCAGGTGGAATTGGCAAGTAAGTTGGTAAAGAGACATATTACCATGTGTTATGATATTTGTCATTTTGCTTTGGCCTATGAAAAACCGGAAGACACTTTCAGCAAACTGGGAAGGCAGGGCATTGGGATCGGAAAAATACAGGTAAGTGCTGCGTTGAAGATCCTTTTTCAAAAGTCAAATGAGGCAGCCATCTGGGATTCATTGTCGCGTTTTGATGAGCCTACCTACCTGCACCAGGTCACTGAAAAAAAGGGTAACTCAGTAAAAACATATAATGATCTTCCGATCTTGCTTAAGGATAAAAGACCGTTTACCGAATTGAGGGCTCATTTTCATGTTCCCATTTTTCTGGAACGTTTTGAAGCACTGTATTCAACCCAGGATCATATACTTGGTGTGCTCAATATCCTAAGAAATAAAAAGATCTCTGATCATCTTGAAATTGAAACCTACACCTGGGACGTTTTACCTGTTGAATTAAAAAAGGATCTCAGCGGGTCGATCGTGAGGGAAATCAACTGGTTAAAAGAGAAGCTCCGGAAAAATGAATAAAACAGCAGTGATCAATGTGGTGGGACTTACGCAAAGGCTCATTGGCGGGCATACCCCATTTATCAGGTCGTTTCTGGAGCAGGGTGCCTGGGCCCGGATATCCCCTGTTCTTCCAGCCGTCACCTGCACCGCCCAGACCACATATCTCACCGGTCGATGGCCATCAGAGCACGGTATCGTGGGGAATGGCTGGTATTTTAAAGAGGAATGTGAGGTGAAGTTCTGGAGGCAAAGCAATAAGCTGGTGCAAGCCGAAAAAATATGGGACCGCTTAAAGAAAAGAGATGCCTCTTTTAGCTGTGCGAATCTCTTTTGGTGGTATAATATGTATTCAACGGCGGACTACAGCGTTACGCCCAGGCCAAATTACCTGGCAGACGGCAGGAAAATTCCGGATATTTATTCGCATCCGCCACAACTAAGGGATCATTTGCAAAATGAACTGGGTACTTTTCCTTTGTTTCATTTTTGGGGCCCGAAAACCTCCATAAAATCCAGCCAGTGGATCGCAGATGCAGCCATAAAGACGGACATTCTTCACCAGCCTACCTTATCGTTGGTGTATTTACCGCATTTGGATTACAATCTTCAACGCCATGGATTGAATTTCAAAAAGATCGGCAAGGACCTTCATGAGATCGATGGGGTAGTAAAAAAGTTAGTGGAACATTATCAAAAGCAGGGGACACAGGTAATACTATTATCGGAATACGGCATTACCGATGTAAGCCGGCCCATACATTTAAACAGGATCTTACGTGCGGGCGGGTATCTGGCAATACGAATGGAACGGGGATTGGAACTGCTCGATGCCGGGGCAAGCAGTGCCTTTGCGGTAGCCGATCATCAAATTGCCCATATTTATTTAAACGACCCCTCACTCAAGGAAGAAATCAGGAAAATGTGCAAAAAAGTAGAAGGGGTGGCCGAAGTTTTGTCGGATCGGGATCTTGAGAGTTGGCATCTAAACCATGAACGTTGTGGCGATTTGGTGGTTATTGCCGACGCAAACTCATGGTTTACCTACTATTTCTGGGAGGATGATAAAAAGGCCCCGGACTTTGCAAGAATGGTGGACATCCACAAAAAGCCCGGCTATGATCCTGTTGAAATGTTTACAGATCCCTCCGATCATTGGGTCATTCCAAAGGTCATTGCCAAACTCTTCTGGAAAAAGCTTGGATTCAGGACGATATTAAATATTATTCCCCTCAAAGCCGAACTGGTTAAAGGATCTCATGGAAGAATACCCGGGGATCCTGATGATTATCCTATATTTATAACCAGCCGGAAAAATTCCCTCCCGGGGAGAACTCTTAAACCCACGGAGATCTTTGATCTCCTTGAAAGCCATATTGTGGATGTATAATTAATAAACAGTAATCGAAAACCCTTTTTCAATGAAAACCTTATTTAAAATCCTAGCTCTTGTTTTTGCCCTGCTTTTTCTACTGGCAGCCTTGGTTCAATACAATGATCCGGACGCATTTCTCTGGTACGTCATTTACGGTATCGCGGCCCTGGTCTCCCTGTTTTTCTTTTTCGGCCGGATGTATTACGTAATCCCGGCCATATTGTGCATACTATATCTCATCGGAACTTTCTGGGCATGGCCCGAAACGTTTGAGGGTGTGGAAATAGGTGGTGGGGATATTGACAATATAGAAAGGGGAAGGGAGGCGCTCGGTTTGCTCATTACTTCCGTAGTGATGTTGATGTTCGCACTGCGGATCAGATTTGCCGGGAGGTCATAAATCCAAATCAAAGGTTTTTCTCAGCAGGTCGATGGCCGGGTTTTTCTCCCGTAATTTATCATATTTTTCCTGGGGGGTAAATGCAAACTTTTTGGCGGTTTCCTCATTTATGGTAATCTTCAGCCTGATGTTGTAATTGTTCAGGTTTTTCTTCAAATGATCAATCAATTCATGCTGTTCCCGTTCAATCTCCTTTTTCATGGTGCCGTTGGGAAGCTCTATCCAAATCACGGCATTATCGAGTAACCTGGGCAAATCGGTATTCAGGTTGGAAGCGAGGATCTTCCTGCCGTCAACATCAAGTTTGTGCACAAAATCGGACCAATGTTGCTGCATCTCTGCTTCCGTAAATTCCTCGGTCGGTAATGCACTTTCATCATGGGAATTATCCTGCTGGCTGAGTTGATGAGCCGCCTTGGCCTTAATACTGGATAAAGAGAGGCCTGACACCCGTTTTGTCCTTTCTTTTATCCGAATTTTTTTCGCCGGTTCGGATACCATGATTTCCACTTCTCCGGTTGCCTCAACGTCGTTGGGGTCATATTCCCCGGGTTGCGCCGGTTCAGCTTCAGGAATTATTTCCTGAACAGGTATCCCGGCAACCGTGGGCAGGGGGTCCGTGGAAGTTGTGTCACTGTATTGTTGCGCGGTCGTTTGCTTAAAGAAAGAAGCAGGTATTAAGTGAACTGCTGACGATGCCCCGGCATCAGGATTTTTTTTTTCAGTATTAAAAGTAATTGAGGCCAGTTTCATTAACGCCAGTTCAACCAGAAGCCTGTGATTCTTACTGGTCTTATAGTTGAGGTCACATTCATTTGCCAGGTCAATCGCCTTTAGTAAAAAAGCTTCTGAAGTCCGGGCCGATTGTTCCTGATACCGTTTTTTTGCATGCTCCCCGACCTCCAGGAGCGAAATCGTATTCTCATGCCTGCAGACCATCAGATCTCTGAAATGAGCGGCCAATCCGATTATAAAATGGTGCCCTTCAAAACCGCGGGCCAGTGTGTTATTAAATAAAACCAGGAGTTGGGGAATGTCGTTTTCAAGGATCAGATCTGTGGCGGAAAAATAGGTATCATAGTCAAGGACATTTAAATTCTCTGTAACGGCCCTTCGGGTGAGTTTCTTCCCTGAATAGCTGACCACCCTGTCAAAAATTGACAATGCATCCCGCATGGCACCATCCGCCTTCTGGGCAATGATATGCAGTGCATCCTCCTCGGCATAAATGCCTTGTTGTTCGGCAATATATTTTAAGTAGTCCGCTGCATCCTTTACCGTAATTCTTTTAAAGTCAAAAATTTGACAGCGCGACAGGATGGTCGGGATAATCTTGTGTTTTTCAGTGGTAGCCAGGATAAAAACGGCATGCTTGGGCGGTTCTTCAAGGGTTTTAAGGAAGGCATTAAAGGCCGATTGTGACAACATGTGCACCTCGTCAATAATATACACCTTATATTTTCCGACCTGGGGGGGGATACGTACCTGATCTATGAGGTTTCTGATATCATCCACAGAATTATTGGAAGCGGCATCCAATTCAAAGATGTTGAAGGCAAAGTCTTCCTCTTCCCGTACCGTACCATCCTGGTTGATCTGCTTGGCAAGGATCCTGGCACAGGTCGTCTTTCCAACGCCTCTCGGCCCGCAGAACAGCAAAGCCTGAGCCAGGTGATTATTTTCGATGGCATTTAGGAGGGTATTGGTAATGGATTGCTGACCAACAACATCCTTAAATGTTTGCGGTCTGTACTTCCGTGCCGATACTATGAAGGGTTCCAAATAAAATTGATTAACAGCGGTGCCATGTGCACCAAAGGTCATAAATACAAATATAAAAATAGCATTGGTTTGCACCTTTTATTTGGGATTTATTAAACTTTTTTTTATCAACAATTGCCCTAACTTTGCCGTAAGCAGGTCACCTTATCGCCGGGAACCGGAATGATTTTGGTTCCCGGAGGAAAGTCCGGACACCGTAGTGCGGCATAGCGGGTAACGCCCGTCGTCCCGCCCTGGTGGGATAGGACCAGTGCAACAGAAAGCAAGTACAGGTAATGCTGTAGTGAAATCAGGTAAACTCTATGCGGTGAAACGTCATGTATATCAGTGTTTGAGGGTTGCACGCCCAAACTGAAGGGTAGACGGTTAGAGCTTTTGGGCAACCAAAAGCCCAGATAAATGATAGGGAATCCTTTTCTTTTTTTGGGAGAGATCCCGGAAGAGGGAAAGGACTTACAGAATCCGGCTTATGGCCTGCTTTTTTATTGAGACAGCATTTTCCAGGAAAATGCGTTGTCGAAATAACCCTTCTAAGCGATAGCGAAGGAGGGTCTCCTCCGGGACTTTCTGCCGTCCGAATGCTTTACTTTCTGAAAGGTCGCTCCTATGGTTAGCAGCATTTTCCAGGATAATGCGTTGTCGAAATAACCCTTTACAGCGATAACCAAGAAGGGACTTTTCAGGGAACTCACGTTACCGTGTGATCATATTCCCGCTTGCTCCTTAAATGGACCGGGTTCCAATGTTACCCGCAGGGATGTCTTCTATTAAAACGAATTATCGATTGCTTTTGAACGTTCTAAAAACAGATTTCATCAGATGCATCAGTACGGGCGGGAATATTTGCCTTAACAGGTTCTTTATGCCGGGTTTGTTAAACGAGCGTAAAAGATGGTCTATTTCTTCGGCTGCCATCCCGGAATTTGATAAATAATGATAGGAAACGGAGAAGTATTTTAAACTGGCTAAAACCAATCCTATCCTGAAGCAAACGTCATTACTGAGATTGGCGGCATCAATATTTGGAATAAAAATAGCGTCTCCGCCCAGGGAATACCTGGGCTTTTCAATAATTTTAGAACCCAGTCTTGGATTAAATGTATCAAAAGATCCCGGGTAATATTTACAATCAATAAATTCATAGTCGTGCTCCCGCAGGAATATTTCCAGGTCGGAAAAGAGGTTTTGGTTTTTATAAGCCTCGATGAACGTGACTTCAGAATAAATGACCCCGATTCGTTTGTCCTTCAATTTGTCGGTAGCGCTTTGAAGGATCTCTAATTCTGTCCCTTGCGTATCGAGTTTTATAAAGTCAATAAAATCAAATTCATTTTGGTCCATGAAGGTGGACAGGGTATATGATGGGATCTCGACCTGCCCGACCACTTTAAATCTCTTTTTCCATGCAGGGAGATCTTCCATGAAATGAAAATGTTTATCAAAGGTCCGGTCATTAAATTCCAGCAGTGAGGAATAACTGGGATAGTCGGTTATCAACAATTTTCTTTCCCCATTTACCTTACTCAGGACACAGGGATAGTATTTGATATTCGGGGCCTCAGTAAGCCTGGAAAATTCGGCGAGATTGGGTTCAAATCCCACATAATTGGTGAACTTGTCTAACATAAAAAGAGATTGCACCCCCCCTTTTGCCCCTACGTCCAGGACCATAAGGTTTTCAGGCCCTAAGCGATCCTTAATGAATTCGATCGTTTTTTTACGCATTTGTGACGGTAATTTAAGGTAGCAGGCCCATGCTTTTATGATGGCCATTTGTATTGAATTCAAATCCTGCGGGTAACTATGTATGAGGATGGTAAGTTAATTACTTATTTTTATTTTCAAAAAAACTGAAAACGCTTCCACCATACCGTCGTTGAATCGTAAAATGGGCAAGGTGTGAAAGGCTCAAATGTTTAGAATGTTCAATGACCAGCAGCCCTTCTTCCAATAGCAGTTGCTGCTTAAAAACCAGCTCCGGAATTTTAGCAAAGGCTGTTTCGGACAAATTATACGGAGGGTCGGCAAAAACAATATCATAACCGCCGCTTGCCCCGGCCAGGTACTTGAAAACGTCACTTTTAATTGTCTTGATGTCAAAATCCAGATCTTTGGCAGTGGTTTGGATGAATTTTACACATCGGTGGTCCATATCCACGGCTACCACATTTTTGGAACCCCTTGATGCAAATTCATACCCTATATTGCCAGATCCGGCAAAAAGGTCAAGGACCGACAACTCTTCAAAATAATAGGAATTATTCAGAATGTTGAACAGGGCTTCTTTGGCCATATCCGTCGTTGGCCTTACGGGAAGGTTTTTGGGTGCAATTATGCGTCGGCCTCTATATGTTCCGGAAATGATGCGCATTAAAGCGCATTGATTACCGTGAAATCTATGGCTTCCAGATCCGTATCTTCTATGGGGTAATTAGTAGCAGGCGGAATAAAAATAGAGAGGTGCTGGATATACTCGTAACAGATCGTGTATATTTCATCACTTTCCTCTACTGCACCAAAAAGACGTAGCTTAACGGAGGAGGGATCTAACTTCAGTTGTTCCAGTGTAAAGAGCAGATAATAGAGAAAATCCTCCCTGGTTGTATAGGGGAAGCTGTTGTAAAATTGCAGTTTTTTTTGTGCCAGTACGGTAATGTCCATCTGTTGTTCGGCGACATGCACATAACAGACAGGCTCTTTCCCATTGCTTTGTGTGTTCAGCAAAGCTTCTACCAGAACGGTACCGCTGTGCTTAAATTCAAATTCGCCAAAAAGATCGTAAATAAAATTATTGATGTTGACAAACGGCACATAGACATTGACTAAATCATAAGTGTCGATCTCGTCGTAGGCAATGAGATCATTGGCTAAAATTTTTGCATTAAATTTCAGGTAATTGGGAAGTTCATCCCTGTCAAACAGGGCTTTGGGAACCAGGCTAAAAAGATTGTTCCTGTGAATGACTACTACCTCCGAAAACCGATAATCGCGGATGGAGTTGACCACGAGCAATTCTTTGAGTTCCTTCTGCATTTCATAGGGGGAAAGCTCTTTGCCAAAATCCAGATGTTTACTTAAGGGAATGTTCTTTCCGATGGTATCAAAAATGCAAAAAGAAAGTCCATTCAAGCTAACCTGAATGGACAATTTATGATAGCTATCCAGTGTGTTTTCCGCGTTATTCGTCGCCTTTTTTGTCATAGATAGGGGGCCAGTTGCCACTGGTACTCACTTCGCTCAGGGAGCCCACTTTTATTTCTGTTCCATTCACTTCTTCCACACTGATCTGAACATTTTCCCTGTCTAGGAGATCTTTGGGCTGGTCGTGCAGAACGACACTTTTGGCAACCTTGGCTTCAAAAACCGGAGCCTTGTATCCGCCTTTGTCAATAATATCCGCTTTCAATGCAAATTTTTCTCCTCCGGATGCAAAGGGAACATTCATCATTGATTTGTATCGGTCATCATTTTTAAACAGCGAATCTTTGACTGAGACAAACCCCAAAGTATCAATAAGTTTAACCTCTCTTAAAAGGTCAATCCCGTAGGTCTTATCGAACTCCATATAGGAGGAATCCCTTTGCTGGGTAATTGTATATTTTGCCGTATCCACAAAACTCACCAAGGCATCAAAATTGTTCGCATATTTTCCGGTAACTATCTTATGGGCTTCCTGTGCATTTCGGATGTCCTTCAGTTTTGATATTACTTGAGTAAATCGCTCCTGCTTTACCTTTTTGAATTCCATGGGACCGGTAACAGACCTGTAGATCATGTAACCCAGTACAACACATAGGATCCAAAGTACAATTTGAAGAATGGTTTTCATTTCTTAGTAGTGTTAATTATATTATGCGGTTATCACAAATCTACAATTTTTTTTTAATCGTAAAAGGTTTTGCCCCAAAAATCCTGATTATCTTTGAGGGCCTATGACCGCGCTTACACCCCCTGTATTTTATAATATTTTAAAGGAAAAATTCCCTCATACTCCTACGGCAAAACAAACGGTGGCACTGCAAATGCTGGCCGAATTTGTGCTGTCTGAACAGAGGGGGGTGATTTTTTTGTTAAAGGGATTCGCAGGCACCGGAAAGACTACGATTGTCGGTGATATTGTAACTAATCTCTGGAAGACAAAGTTGAAAGCGGTCCTGTTGGCACCTACCGGAAGGGCGGCCAAGGTAATGTCTAACTATGCCAATACCCAGGCATTTACCATTCACAAAAAGATCTACTTTCCCAAAAAAGAACGGGGTGGGGGGATTCGCTTCGTTCTGGCTCCCAATAAACACAAAAACACGCTCTTTATTGTTGATGAGGCCTCCATGATCCCGGATTCACCCGCGGAGTCCAAACTTTTTGAGAATGGCTCCCTGCTCGATGATCTGTTGCAGTTTGTATATTCGGGCCACAATTGTAAATTGATCCTGATTGGGGATACCGCCCAACTTCCACCGGTACATTTAGAATTGAGTCCTGCCCTGGATGAAGCGAGATTAAGGATGTACTACAACAAGGAAGTAGTCATTTTGGAACTCGATGAAGTAGTGAGGCAGACCGAAGATTCGGGTATCCTGATGAATGCCACCAAACTGAGGGAACAACTGCAGGGCAATTTCTCTGACGGCTTCAAGTTCGACGTGGAACCCTATCATGACATTATCCGCTTGGTTGAGGGGTATGATATTCAGGAAGCCATAGATACTGCCTACCGCGTTCACGGGAAGGAGGAAACCGCCTTTATTGTCCGATCCAACAAACGCGCAAATCTGTATAACCAGAATATCCGGGATCGAATACTCTATCTGGAAAACGACCTTGCCACCGGGGATTATATGATGGTCGTTAAAAACAATTATTTCTGGTTGCAACCCAATTCGGAGGCCGGGTTCATTGCAAATGGGGACATCATAGAGGTCCTGGAGATATTTGCCATTCGGGAATTATACGGATTTAAATTCGCCGAGGTCCGTGTACAAATGGTGGATTATCCCAATCAGAGACCATTTGAGACCGTTTTATTGTTGGATACCATTATGGCGGAAACCCCATCCCTGCCTTATGAGGAAGGCAACCGCCTGTACCTGGAAGTGCAAAAGGATTATGCGCAGGAAAAATCCAAATACAAAAGATTCCTCGCCGTAAAAAATAATAAATATTTTAATGCGCTGCAGGTAAAGTTTTCCTACGCCATAACCTGCCATAAATCTCAGGGGGGGCAGTGGCACACGGTTTTTGTGGAGCAGCCTTATCTTCCGAATGGTGTAGATAAGGAGTATCTGAGATGGCTTTATACTGCGGTCACCCGGGCCAAGGAACAGCTGTATTTAATTGGTTTTAAGAACGATTTTTTTGTTGATCAGGAATAGCCTAATTTCGTATTACTGTCGCGTGGAACTGCTTTTGAGGGCAGGTAGCCGCCATTTTTTTAGCGCGAACTTGCGCCTAGATTGATTTTAAATGACATCTGAAACAATCATTAGTATATTTTTAGGAGTGGGATTGGCTGCCTCGGTCGGATTTCGTGTATTTTTGCCACTTTTCGCGCTGAGTCTGGCCTCCTATTTTGGCGCATGGGATCTGAATGACCACTGGGAGTGGATCGGTACCCTGGCG
>Ga0102947_1000837_pt1 | contig 10849 bp, 8 predicted proteins | sample SalPon2A_A_D2_MG_FD_78210 | JGI IMG/M metagenome (GOLD analysis project Ga0102947, IMG submission 78210) | Soil microbial communities from South San Francisco under conditions of wetland restoration - Salt Pond MetaG R2A_A_D2_MG | ecosystem: Environmental > Terrestrial > Soil > Wetlands | place... | reverse complement strand
GGCCGGCGAGGGTGAGGACGGAGCCGGCGGCGAAGATGAGCGTCGGGAGGGCGGCGGGGCGGTCACTTCCCCACCGCTCCTCGCCGGTGGTTTTCTTCAGGGGATCGGATGGCATTGTTGACCTCGTTTCTTGTTAGGCCGGCTCGGGCATGCGCACCGGCAGGTCGTTGGCCAAGGCGCGGGCGTCTTCGAGGCGGTCGGGGTGGACGGTGAGGATCAGATCTACGCCGTTGGCGGCCAGGCGGCGGGCGGCGGCGGCGGGAAGGTGGTCACCGTGCTCGGCGGCGGACCAGCGGGCCTGCTCGACCAGCAGTGCCAATTCCAGGCAACGGCCAACAGTCAGGGCGAAGCGGCGGGCACCGGCTTCGAGTGCGTCGGTGCCCCGGGCGCCAGCCTCGCGCAGCCAGAGGCCGGCGGACTCCAGGCCGGCGAGGGCGGCACGGGCTGGATCTGCCAAGCCCTCCACCACCGCGCCGCCCCCCTCGATAGCCCGGCGCGCCTCCCCTTCGAACAGCCGCCAGACCTCGGCCATCTCCTCGGCACCGCCCAGGGCGCGGAGCGCGTCCAGGGACAGGACGTTGGTGGTGCCCTCCCAGATGGAGAGGACCTGGGCGTCGCGCAACAGCACGGGGATGCCGGTGTCCTCGACGTAGCCGGCACCGCCGAAGGACTCGACGGTCTCGCTCGTCACCGCCACCGCCTGGCGGGCGCTGGTCAGCTTCATCACCGGCGTCAGGATGCGCAGCAGGCGGGCGCCGTCCTCGTCCAACTCCCCCGCCTCCGCAGCGCCGAGGAGCTGGACGACGCGGAAGACCAGGTGGAAGGCGCCCTCGAACTCGGCCTGGAGGCCGGCCAGGGTGTCAACGTGGAGCGGCTTTTCCGCCAGCGGGGCGCCGAAGGCGACGCGGCGCGCGGCGTAGTCCCGGGCCAGGGCCAGGCCGCGGCGCATGTAGGCCAGGGCGCTGACCCCGTTCCAGGTGCGGGTCAGCGCCAGCATGGGGACGATGTTGCGGATGCCGTGGTCGGTGCCGGCCACCAGCGTCGCCGGCGTGCCGTCCAGCTCGATCTCGGCGGTGGGCAGCTTGCGGGTGCCCAGCTTGTCCTTCAAGCGCTCGATGCGCATTCCCACGGGGATGCCGTCGGCGTCCCGGCACTCGACGTAGAAGAGGGCGAGTCCCCGGCCGCCGGGCGGGTTGCCCTCCGGCCGCGCCAAGGTCAGCGCCATCTCCGACGCCGCCGCCGAGGTGAACCACTTGCGACCGTACAGGCGCCACCGCCCGTCCTCCAGCCGTGCCACAGTCTGGCTCCGCCCGACGTCAGAGCCGCCAGTGGTCTCGGTCATCCACTGCCCCGAGGTCCAGAACGTCGCCGGGTCGCGGCTGGTCAGGCGAGGCACGGCCCGCTCGATCAGATCCCGGTTGCCCGACGCCAGCAGCGTCCGCGCCGCCCCGTCGGTCATCGCCAGCGGGCAGGAGTAGATGTCGGTGGAGGGCGTGAAGAGATACGCCAGGGCGAACTGGTGGGTGCGGGAGTACCGCCCATTCCTGCCCTCGTAGGCCGTCGCCACCACCCCGGCCTCCGCCGCCAACCGCTCCGCCCGCTTCCACACCTCCGTCACCTCGATGCGGTCCACCCGCCGCCCCCAGGCGTCGTAGCGCACCAGCCGCGGTTCGTTCAGCCGGTCGGCGAGCTGTAAACGGTACAGCTCCGCGCCGGACAGCTCCCCCATCTCCTCCAGCTCCGGCTCCACCTCGCGCAGCACCCCCGCCGGCAGCACCCGTCCCAGATACCCGCGCAAGACTCGGTCCTCCCTGTACTGGTTCCCCAGACGGGGAGGCTCCTGGATGAAGGGTCTGGACTTCGACTCGCTCATGGCCCGCCCATTATCCCACCCCTCCTGCTGAGACTCAGCCGAAGATGGGCGCGTACAGGGCGAGCTTCAAGGCGACACCGCTTATCAGGGACAGACAGATGTTGAGCAGGGTGCCCAGCAGGTAGTAGCCCGGGTCGGCGATGACGTCGTCTTTGCGGGCCAGTTCCTTGGCGCCGAAGACAAGGGCCATGGCGGTGTACTGGTCGATGAGGACGGAGCTGACGACGAGAAAATGCTCGCAGAGGCCGATCCAGGTGCCGTGGTCGCGGAAGTTGATGGAGAGACTGACCTCCTTCTTGATCGACTTCACGAAGCGGAGGATGGCACGTAGGATCAGGCTGTTGACGAAGAAGGCGCCGACGTAGACGACTGCGAAGAGCAGCACCACGACGCCCAGATGGTCGGAGGTGGCGATCCGGTACCAGACGTCTATCACGCCGCCTGCCCCTCCGGCCGCCGGTTGCCGGCTTGGGCGAGAAGGCGGCGCATCTCCTTCTCGCCGGCGTCGATCAGCTCCCAGCGGATCGTCTTCAAGGTCTTGGAGACGCTCTGCTGCGTCGTGCCCACGGCCTGGGCCACCTCCGCCTGCTTGACGCTGCCGGTTTCCTCTAGATCGCGCTGATAATGGCGCAGGATCTTGCGTTGCTGTTCCGTCAGCTCAGCGAGCTGGCTGAGGAGCAGGTTCCCAAGGGCGTTGAGGAGACGGTCCAGGTCTTCGAGGCCGAGATCGAAATGGCATAGCCCCGGCCCATCCTTGAGGTCGTCCATCTGGCGGTCGGCCACATGGAAGGCGGGGCCGTCGATGATGCTGGCGCGCCGGGTTTCAAGACCGGCCACCAGCTCCCCGTACTTGACCACCGCACGCAGAGTCAGCGGATGGATCTCGTCACCGAGATCAGAGATGACCTCGTAGGCCACTTCCGGCCCCCTGAGTACCGCCGCCATCTCGTCCCCTCGGGTCGTCTCCAACGGCGCCAGCCAACGGTTCGCGTAGCGCTCGTTCACCACAGCTTGCGCACCCTGCAAGGTTTCGGTAGCCGCCTGCCGGTCCGGGAGGCGGGATGAACCGACCAGATCGAGGAGAAGCACGTAGGCGAAGGTCATGATCCGCAGTGTACAACCAAAATGAATGTAAATCAAGAATACACTTGTTCTTGTTGTTCTGCGCTCGTCAAAAAACAACTGTAAAAAGTGTATGCCCGGAATACACGATGATCGGTTGTACGAGCACCCTTCCTCTACTCGTGGCGCAGCGCCTCGATGGGATCCAGCCTGGCGGCGCGGATCGCCGGGTAGATGCCCGACGCGAGGCCGACTCCCATGGCCACGCCGGTGGCGAGGATGATGGAGGGCATGGTGACCACCGTCTCCCAGCCGGCCCAGGTGGCTACCCCCTTGGCGATGAACAGTCCCATGAGGATGCCGCTGACCCCGCCCAACAGGCTGATGGCGAAGCTCTCGACGATGAACTGGAAGCGAATGTCGTCCCGCTTCGCCCCCACCGCCCGCCGCACGCCGATCTCCCGGGTGCGCTCCAGGACCGTCGCCAGCATGATGTTCATGATGCCGATGCCCCCGACCAACAAGGAGATGCCGGCGATGGCCCCCATCACCAGGTTGAACAACCGCTGGGTGCGCTGGCTCTGGGCCAAGAGCGCCTCCGGCACTACCAACTCGTAGTCGTCGGCGCCGGCGTGGAGGCGGTCCAGCAGGTCGCGGATGGAGTCGGCGGCGCCGCGGGCCGCGGTTCCCTCCTCCAGGCGAACCACGATCTCCGACAGCGGCGAGGCCAGCGGCTCGCTCTCGAACTTGCGCAGCGCCGTCGTCACCGGCAGGTAGATCTCCTGCGCCGGCGAGCCCAGGCTGACCCCCTGGAAGCTCTCGGCGGTGGCGCCGCCGGGGGCCAGCACTCCCACCACCTCCAACCACACCTCGTTGACCTTGACGTGCTCGCCCACCGCCGGGCCGAAGCCGAAGAGGTCGCGCCGCACCTGCTCGCCGATGACCGCCACCTGGGCGTGGTTGCGCTCGTCCAGCGGGTCGAGGAAACGCCCCTCGCCGACCTTCAGGCCGGAGAGGTACGCCTGGCGGTGGGAGACGCCGTAGACCGCCGCACCGTCGGCCTTGCCGCCGGCGGAGAGCACCTTGTAGGTGTCGATGGCCGCCCGCGGAGCCGCCATCTCGACGCCGGGCACGGCGCCCTCGATGGCCTCGATGTCGCGGGACGCGAGGCCGGGGCTCTTGCGCCGCACCTCCTCCAGTTCCTCGCCCCGGAAGTCGCTGGCCCGGACCAGGACGTTGCGCAGCCCCAGGCTCTCGATCATCTCCAGCGCCTGGCGCTCGGCGCCGGCGCCGATGGCGAGCATGGCGATGACCGCGCCGACGCCGAAGACCATGCCCAGCATGGTCAACGACGAGCGCAGCTTGTGGGCGCGCAGGTTGTCGATGGCGGTGCGCAGCGCTTCGGCGAGTTTCACGGCAGGTTCTCCAGCGGGTTGGTGATCAGACGATTCAGCGGGCGATTCAGTGGGCCGCTCAGCGCGGGGCTCAACCGCCCACCCCCGCGCCGCCGGGCAGCGACGGGCCGCCGGCGCCACCGCCACCGGCGGGGGCCTCCTCGTCCCGGGGCGTGCGCTGGGGGTCGGCCAGGGCGATGACGTCGCCGTTGGCCAGGCCGGAGCGGATCACCACCCGGCCCATGGAGGTCGGGCCCAGCTCCACCGGCACGGCCTCGAAGCCCTTGCCGTCGCGGCGGTAGACGACGTTGACGCCGTCCTTCTCAAACACCGCCTGGCGCGGCACGGTGACGGCGCTCTCCACCTCGTCCAGGAGCAGCCACGCCTGGACCCGCTGGCCCGGTTTCATCAGCTCCGGCAGGGTCTCCTCCAAACTCAGCACCACGGCGAAGTACTGCACCGGTGAGCCCCGGCGGCGCGGCTTGGCCAGCTTGTCGACCCGCTCCACGGTGGCGTCGAAAAGCCGCCCCGGGTGGGCCTCCAGGAGCACCATCGCCGGCCGGCCCTCCTCCAGGCTGCCGGCGTCGGCCTCCAGGACGAAGACCTCCGCCTCCATGCGGGTCAGGTCGGGGATCTCGGCGATCTTGTTGCCGGGCCAGGCGGTCTGGCCGACCCGGGGAAGCTCGCCGCGCCAGTTGCGGTCGAAGATCACCAGGCCGTCGTGGGGGGCGACCAGCTCCAGCGAGGCCAGCCCCTCCTCGGCCTGCTCCAGGAAGCGGTCCGCCTGGCGGCGTTCGATGTCCAGCAGCCGCAACTCGGCGTTGGACAAGGTCTCCCGGGTGGCCTGGGAGTCGATGGCGTGGTCCATCTCCTCGCTGGCCAGCTCCTCGTCGATCTCCGACTCGATGATCTCGTGGCGGGAGAAGATCAGCGCGTCCTTCTTCTGGAACTCCCGGGCGTTTTCGAGTTTCAACCGGGCCGCCTCGGCGTCCTTCTCCAGCTTGACCAGCTCGCTGCCGCGGGAGGCCTGCTCCTTGGACACCTTGAGGTCGGTGGTGGCGCGGTCGGCGGAGGCGTCGTCGCGCTCCTTTTCGAGGTCGGTGGGGTCGAAGAGGACCACCGGATCCCCCGCCTCCACCCGGCTGCCGTCCTCCGCCAGCCAGGCGATGCGCATGGCCTGGCTGATGTTGGCGGAAAGCGCCAGGCGGGTGCTCTCGGCGGCCCGCAGGTTGCCCTCCGCCGGCACGCGGCGGACGAAGCTCTCCTCGCTCACCCGGTAGGTCGGCACCCGGCTCTCCCCGCCGCCGCCGAAGAGATCCTCGCCGAAGACGGCGAAGACCCCCACCAGGGCGACCAGGAGCAGGGCGGCGGCGAGGCCGATGCGGCGGCGCAGGCTCATTCCATGCCCTCCTCGGGGCGGACCAGCAGGTCGCCGGCGGCGAGGCCGGCTTCGATCTCCACGACGTCGTCGTTGCGCCGGCCCACCTCGGGCTCGACCCGATCGACGCCGAAGAAGCCGCGGCGGAACGCCACCGGCCCCTCGGCGGTGGAGACGACGGCGGCGGCGGGGGCCAGGAGCACGTCCTCGGCCCGCTCCACCTCGATCTCCCCCTGGAAGCGCATCCCGGGGCGCATGGTCTCGGTGTCGGTCTCCTCCAGCTCCAGGGTCAGCTCGACGTGCTTCAGCGGGTTGCCCCGGTCCTTCTGGCCGACGGAGCGGGCGATGGCGGCGATGCGGGCGCGGTACTCGGTCTCCGGGTGGGCGTCCAGGCGCACGGTCACCGGCTGGCCCACCGCCACCCGGCCGGCGTCGGCCTCGTCCACCTGCCCCTTGGCCTCCATGCGGGTGAGATCCGGGATCTCCACCACTTTCAGCGCCTGCCACACGTCGTCGCCCACCTTCTTCTTGTCGCCCCGCCAGTCGGTGGTGTAGACGACGGTGCCGTCCCGGGTCGCCGACACCGTCATGCGCGCCACGTAGTCCTGCATCTCGGCCACCCGCTCCTCGGCCCGGTCGCGCTTCTCGCGCAGCGCCCGGATCTCGGCGTCGCCGGCGCGGCGGGTCAGTCCGAGGCGGCCTTCGAGGGAGGCCACCTCGCGCTCCGCCAGGGCGAGGTCGAGGCGGGCTTCCTCCAACTCCTTGGCCGATTGCAGCTCGCCCGGCACCTCCACCTTCAGCCGCGAGCGCTCCAGCGTCGCCCGGGCACGGGCGAGTTGCAGCTCCATGTCGCGCACCTTGCGCTCCAGGTCGATCTCCTTCTTGGTCAGCTCCGTGGCCGCCGAGTCCCGCTCGGCGGTCTTCTCCTGCAGGCGGCGTTGCAGCTCGGTGGTGTCGAAGCGCAGCGCCGGCTGGCCGGCCCGGATGTCGGAGCCCTCCGGCGCCATGTAGGAGATCTTGTAGTTCCACATGGACGGGATGCTCGGTGGCCCCAGCAGCTCCGAATCAACGGACTGGAGGGTGCCCTCCACCTCGGTGGTCACCACCAGGTCACCACGGTGGACGCGCAGCGCATCGCCGGCCCCGTCCTCCCCCGAGCTGATCCCCAGGCCGAGGCCGAAGGAGGGGCTGCGCACCAGGAGGACAGCCAGGATCAGGGCCACCGCTGACACCAGGACCAGGCCGACGCGGCGCACAGTCCGGCTGCGGGTGGAGGACTCGTCGGCGGTCTCCGGCGCAGTACTGTCCAACGCTGTACTGTCCAACGCTGTGCTCTCCGATGGTGTCGTTCCGGAAGCGGTCATCCCGCCTCCCCGGCGTTGGTGGACTGCCGCGGGTCGGCGGAGTCACCCGGGTCGGCCTCGGCGCGGGTGACGCCGTCGGCCGGCTCGCCGCTACCGGGGGCGTCGCCAGGTGAGGTCCCGGGGGCGGCCGCCGCCGGCATGCGGGCCAGGCGGTCACCGGCTTCGAGGCCGGATTCGACGATGCAGACGTGGGCGTTGCAGGCGCCCAACTCCACCTCCACCTCGGCGCCGTCCCGCAGGCGGGCGCGCTGCGGCTCGCCGCTCACCGCCAGGGCGGCCCGGGGGGCGACCAGGGCGTCGTCCCGGCTGTCGGTGACGATGCTCGCCTTGACCGACATGCCGGGGCGCATGATCTCCGGGTCGTCTTCCAGCAGCTCGAGGCGGACCTGGAAGAAGCGCAGCAGGGAGTTGCGGGCCGATTCCCGTGCCACCGGCGACACCGACACCACCCGGCAGGGGAAGGCGCGGAGAGGATAGGCGTCGAGGAGGCATTCGCCTTCCATGCCGGTGGCCAGCTTGCCGTCATCGACGTCCGAGAGGGCGGCTTCCACCTGCATGGAGGACAGCTCGGGCAGGCGGGCCACGGTGTGGCCGCGGTGCACCATGTCGCCCTGCTTCAGCTTGCGTGGCTCCCACATGTGGTCCTGGACCACGAAGATGCCGGCCTCCGGGGCGGTCAGGGTCATGGAGCGCACCGCCGACTCGGCCTGGACGATCTCCCGGCGGGCGCGCTCGATCTCGATGCGCTTCATCTCCAGGTCGGCGCGCTGGGAGGCCCGGTCGGCCTCCAGGTCGGCTTCGGCCTTGGCCAGCTCCAGCTCGGCGGTGCGCAGGGCGAGCTGGCGCTCCTGGTAGTCGCGCTCGGGCAGCAGGTCGGCGGGCACGTCGGCCTGGCTGGCGGCCTTCTCCAGCTCCGCCGTCTTCTGGTCGATGGCGTAGCGCTTCTCCAGCCTGGCCACCTCCCCCTCGGCTTCGAGGCGCTGCAGCTCGTTTTCCTGCTCCCGGAGAGACAGGCGCCGCTCCTCCAGGTCGCTGGTGAACTGGCTGCTGTCGAACTCCACCACCGGGTCGCCGGCGGTGACCTCGGCGCCGTCCTCCTCCATCCAGCTCAACTGCACCTGCCAGCTCGGCATCTTCGGCACCACCAGGTCCACCGCCCGCTCGGCGCGGAGCTCGCCGGTGAGCAGGCGGACGTTGCGGAAGGCGGCCCGCTGGACCTCCAGGGAGGCTTCCACCGCCGGCCCGTCGCCGTCGTCGGAGGCGGCGCCGGCGGAGCCGGAGCAACCGCTGGCGACCAGGAGGAGGGCGGGCAGGAGGAGCGCGGGAACGAGCAGCGCGGTGAAGCGGTGGCGGCGGCCTACTCCGTGACCGCGACGCGGTGGCGCGGTGGGCCGGAGGTGTGGCCGTAGACGTGGTCTTGGCGGGGAGGTGGAGGATCGGCGGGAGGTCAACATCATCTCAGTCTCAAGCTCGCTGTCGGGTCGGAGGGTGGACGGCCGGCAAGAAAACACACCTTCCCCCGAACGTACGATCCTGATACGTGAACCGTCACGGACGGTTGCAGGAGGGCGGCGACCTGGCCGGATGGCCCCGGGCGGCGCCAGCGGCGCTTCCCGGGGCAGTCTTCCTACCTACTACGACAATGAAACGGGCGCGGTCTATTCCTCGCCACGGAATCCGCGACCGTCACCCACCGGTCACTCTCCGTCGAAATCGAACTCCACTTCCGGCGGCGCTTCGCTGCCGGGCTGGCTCTCGAAGAACGGCTTGCGATCGAACTCCCAGCCGAGCATGGAGATGAACCAGGAAGCCGGCACCCGGCGGATGGCGGCGTTGAAGTCCCGGGCCACTTCGTTGAAGCGCCGGCGCTCGTTGGCGATGCGGTTCTCCGTCCCTTCGAGCTGGGCCTGGAGGTCGCGGAACGCCGCGACGGCGCGCAACTCCGGGTAACGCTCGACCACCAGCATGAGCCGGGACAGGGCCGACGAGAGCTGGTTCTGGGCGGCCTCGAAGCGGGCGAACGCCTCCGGGTTGTCGAGGACGCTCTCATCGACGGTCATCTGGCTGACCCGGCTGCGGGCTTCGATGACGTCCTGCAGCGTCGAGCTCTCGAACTCGGCGGCGCCGCGCACCGTGGCCACCAGGTTCGGGATCAGGTCGGCCCGGCGTTGGTAGACGTTCTCCACCTGGGCCCACTGGGCTTCCACCCCCTCCTCGCTGGTGACCAGGGAGTTGTAGGTACTGAAGATGGCACCGCCCACCACGAGGGCGAGCAGAACTACGGCACCGATGGCGACGGCGATGCATCCGACGGTCTTGGTCATGTCCGGTTGTCTCCTCTCGACAAAGGATTGTACGTCACGATGCCCTACGGCCCGGGTGGCCGCGGCATTCCAGGGTCCACCAGATGATGATACGGGTTGGCTGAGAGCTACCAGATGTAGTAGTATACAGGGCGCCCGACAACTCCATATAGTGTCTTCGGCGGGCACGGTACCCGTTCCGTGCCGGCACTCCGCGACCCGCCCCAGCAAGGAACCCGCCATGGCCGCCATCCCCCTCCGCTCCGCCGACCCCGCCCCGGCCTTCCTGTCGCCGGAGCCGGAGGTCCGCCTGGTCAACCACTTCGAGCGCAGCTTCGACAACGCCGTCGCCACCGCCCGCACCTGCTATTCCAGCAAGGGGATCATCAGCGCCGAGCAGGTGGCGGCGGTGGGCCGGCCGGCGGACGAGGCGGGCCGCGCCGCCGAGCGCCGGGACCGGCTGGCCCGGGACCTCTACAAGGCGGGCCACCACACCACCTTCCAGCACGGCACCTTCCAGTTCACCCTGGACAACGTGTCGCGCCAGTTCCTCTGGTCGTTCCTCCACTCCCACCCGTTCTACAACTCGGAGCAGGTCAGCCAGCGCTACGTCACGGTGCGCCCCGGCAACTACGCCATCCCCAATCTCGACCCCCGGGCCCTGGCGCTCTACCGGCAGACGGCGGACGGCCTGGTGGCGGACTACGAGGAGCTGTGCGAGCTGCTGGAGCCGGTGGCCGCGGAGGCGTTCTACCAGCGCTTCCCGGCGCGGCGCCACCAGCCGGAGCGCTGGGCCGGGGAGATCCGCAAGAAGGCCCAGGAGGTGGCCCGCTACGTGCTGCCGGTATCGACCTTCGCCTACCTCTACCACACGATCTCCGCCGTCACCCTGTTCCGCTACTGGCGCCTCGCCGACGCCTTCGACGTCCCCGCCGAGCAGCGCCTGGTGGTGGGCAAGATGGTCGATGCGGTGCTCGCCGTGGCACCGGCCTACGGGGCGGTGCTGGAGGAGCCCATGGACCTGGCCGACACCCCCGAGGCGCGGGCGCTGGAGAGCCTCGGCCGCGGTGCGTCGGCAGCCCCCCACGCCGGCTTCCGGGAGCGCTTCGACGCCTCCCTGGACGGCCGGGTGAGCAAGCTGGTGGACTGGAAGGTGCGCAACGAGGAGACGGTGGCGGAGGCGGTGCGGGAGGTGCTGGGGGCCGGGCCGGAGGAGCTTCCCGACGACGCCGCCCTCTCCCTCCTCCTGGACCCGGCCGAGAACCGCTACTTCGGCGAGTCCCTGAACCTGTCCACCCACACCAAGCTGACCCGCTGCCTCAACCACGCCCATTACACCTTCCGCAAGAAGCTGTCCCACGCCGCCGACAGCCAGGACCAGCGCCACCGCATGACCCCCGGCTCGCGGCCGGTGCTGGCGGCCCAGGTGGGCGGCGAGCCGGACGTGGTGGAGCCGATCCTGGTGGGCCGGGACG
>Ga0102947_1000835_pt1 | contig 10856 bp, 11 predicted proteins | sample SalPon2A_A_D2_MG_FD_78210 | JGI IMG/M metagenome (GOLD analysis project Ga0102947, IMG submission 78210) | Soil microbial communities from South San Francisco under conditions of wetland restoration - Salt Pond MetaG R2A_A_D2_MG | ecosystem: Environmental > Terrestrial > Soil > Wetlands | place... | reverse complement strand
CATGGAAGACTATGAGGAGTTTTTGACCTTGCTGACAAATGGAAATGGAAGCACAACCCTGGAGGAGCGCAAACGTTTTGCAGCCAGAGCCTTCAATGTTTCTTCTCATTACGATACCGCCATCTTCAACCACTTTAACCAGGAGCACGGGATTTTGGCATTAAAGGTTAGCGAGCTGAGGGGAAAGGCATTGCGGTATGGGGAAAATCCACATCAAAAAGGGTATTACTTCGGGGATTTTGATGCCATATTTACCAAATTGCACGGAAAGGAATTATCATACAACAATCTGCTGGATGTAGATGCTGCTGTACACCTCATGAATGAATTTCAAGGCGAGCCGCCAACTTTTGCAATCCTTAAACACAACAATGCCTGTGGCCTGGCAACCAGGGATACGATCCGCCAGGCCTATGTCGATGCCCTGGCAGGGGATCCCGTTTCTGCTTTCGGGGGAATTTTGATCAGCAATGTGGAAATAGACCAACCTACCGCTGAGGAAATCCACAAACTATTCTGTGAAGTTGTGATCGCACCGGGTTATTCCAGGGACGCACTCACAGTTTTAAAAGGGAAAAAGAACCGGATCATCCTTGTTCAGAAAGACACCGATCTCCCCGATACTCAGGTCCGAACCTGCCTCAATGGTATGCTGGTGCAGGAACGGGATACGAAGACCGACGGTCTTTCCGATCTGAATTATGTGACGGATAAAAAGCCCGCGGAAAAAGAACTGGCAGACCTCCTTTTTGCATCCAAATTATGCAAGCATACCAAATCCAATACCATAGTCCTGGTCAAAGACAAACAGCTTTGCGCCAGCGGAACCGGGCAAACATCCCGTGTAGATGCGCTGAACCAGGCAATTCAAAAAGCAAAATCTTTCCATTTTGACCTGGATGGGGCGGTCATGGCAAGTGACGCTTTTTTTCCATTCCCAGATTGTGTTGAAATTTCGCATAAAAGTGGAATAACCAGCGTTATACAGCCTGGAGGGTCTATTAAAGACCAGCTCAGTATCGATTATTGTAACGAAAATGGAATTGCCATGGTGATGACGGGTACCCGTCATTTTAAGCATTAATTTTGTTACTTTTGTCGATGAAATACACCCTTTAACCCGAAACCAAACCAGAATAATGGGATTTTTTGATTTTTTAACTGAGGAAATTGCCATCGATTTAGGCACGGCAAATACCCTCATTATCCATGCCGATAAAGTGGTGGTGGATAGCCCTTCTATCGTTGCCAGGGATAGAATTACGGGCAAAATTATCGCGGTTGGCAAGGAAGCCAGCATGATGCAGGGAAAAACCCATGAAAATATAAAGACCATACGGCCTTTGAAAGATGGTGTGATTGCCGATTTTGATGCGTCTGAAAAGATGATCAATATGTTCATTAAGAATATACCTGCACTCAAGAAGAAGTGGTTTCCCCCTGCTTTGAGAATGGTTATTTGCATCCCTTCAGGTATTACGGAAGTGGAGATGAGGGCGGTTAAAGAATCTGCCGAGCGGGTGAATGGAAAAGAAGTATATCTGATCCACGAACCGATGGCTGCCGCTATCGGTATTGGTCTGGACATCATGCAGCCCAAAGGAAATATGATCGTGGATATTGGTGGGGGTACCACCGAAATTGCGGTTATTGCGCTTGGGGGTATTGTCTGTGACAAGTCGGTAAAGATTGCGGGGGATGTCTTTACAAATGATATCATCTATTATATGCGGACTCAGCACAATTTGTATGTGGGTGAAAGCACGGCTGAGAACATTAAAATTCAAATCGGTTCAGCAACAGAGGACCTGCAGTCTCCCCCGGATGAGATGTCGGTTCAGGGCAGGGACCTTCTGACAGGAAAACCAAAACAGGTTTCCATTTCATTCAGGGAAATTGCGAAGGCTTTGGACAAATCCATTTTAAGGGTGGAGGATGCAGTTATGGAGACCCTTTCCCAGACACCACCTGAACTGGCCGCGGACATCTACAACACGGGCATTTATTTGGCAGGGGGTGGCTCCATGCTTCGAGGTCTCGACAGACGTTTATCTCAAAAAACCGATTTGCCGGTGTATATCGCCGAAGACCCCCTCAGGGCGGTTGTGCGAGGCACCGGAATTGCCCTGAAGAACCTGGAGCGCTATAAGAGTATACTGATCAAGTAAATATGTGAAGACCACGGCGGATTTGCATGATCCTTTTCGTATCATTTTAAAGTGCGTACTATCATCCAATAGAAGAATTGCATGCAGCAGATTATCAAATTTATCATCCGATATAAAACCTCGCTGCTCTACATGCTTTTATTACTGATTGCCCTGGCCTTTACCATCCAGTCCCATTCCTATCACCGTTCAAAATATTTTAATTCGGCCAACTGGATCACCGGGGGTATCTATAACACCTTTAATAATATTTCGGTGTATTTTGACCTGGATGAGGAAAATGAAAAGCTTTTGGAGGAAAACAGAAGGCTGAGATACTGGCTGTTCAACAAGGAGGAAAATGACTCCATTGAAATGGATACCACGGCCCTGAACTATAAGGTAATGTCTGCGCAGATCATAAAGAACAGCTACGCCAACCCTAATAATTACATTACTATAAACAAAGGAAATAAGGACAGCATAAAACAAGATATGGGTGTAATCACTGCCAAGGGAATACTGGGAATCGTGGAGCATACCTCCAGCCGCTATTCTGCCGTACAAAGTATATTGAATACCAAATCCAATATCAATGCCAAAATCAAAAACACCAACTACTTCGGCTCCCTGGTATGGGATACAGAACGGTACGACGTAGTGCAACTGGAAGATATTCCCCGGTTAGTGCCCCTTTTGGTGGGCGATACCATCGTTACGGGGGCCATGTCTAGTATATTCCCCGAGAACATTCCCATAGGGACCATTAAGAAATTTGACCTGAATGCATCCAAAAGTTTTTACAGTATAGATGTGGAACTATTTAACGATATGACCAACGTTAAAAATGTCTACATTATAGATAATGTTAACAGAACAGAGGTACTTCAACTGGAGTCCGAAATTGCCGATGACCAATAGCTTTTACTTCATCAATGCCATAAGATTTGCCCTTCTTGTATTGGTGCAGGTACTCGTGTTCAACAGGCTCAATTTTTTTGGATTCATAAACCCTATGGTTTATATTCTGTTTTTATATTGGTATCCGATCAAGGAGAACAGGGCACTTTTCATTGGCATAGGATTTTTGCTCGGCCTGTCCATCGATTTTTTCTCAGATACCATGGCTTTGCACGCGGCCTCAACCGTGACCATTGCCTATCTCAGGCCGGCCATAATGCGGTTTGTCTTCGGGGTTAACTATGAATTTCAAAGTTTTAAATTATCCAACACCACCCGGGCACAACAAATTACATTTTTGGCGTTATTAGTTATAGCACACCATGTTATTTTCTTTACGCTGGAGTTTTTCAGTTTGGCAAATTTGCTGTTAATTTTGAAGAAAGTAATATTCAACGGCTTCGCCACACTGACCCTGTGTTTATTGTTTGGCTCACTTTTTAGTGTTAGGAAAGAATAATGAAGAAATTTTTATTATCATCCATTATCGTGATCATCGGGATTACGTTTATCGGCAGATTGTCATATCTGCAGATATTTAGTTTTTCCCCTGACCAGGTATTGGAGGACCCGGCCATAAAAGCAATATACGATTACCCGGAGCGCGGTTATATCTATGACCGAAACGGAAAATTATTGGTTGGCAATGACCCTGCCTATGACGTCATGGTTATTCCCAGAGAAGTTAAGCCCCTGGATACCCTTGAATTTTGCAATCTCCTGGGGGTTGACAAGGAAAAATTTGTCAACGAATTGAAAAAGGCCAGGGTGTATTCACCCAGATTGCCTTCGGTACTGGTGCCACAGTTATCAAAGGAGGACTATGCCAGGTTACAGGAAAAAATGCGGAAATATGAAGGCTTCTATATACAAAAGAGGTCATTGCGCTATTATGACACCAATAGCGCGGCCAACGTCTTGGGCTATATCAGCGAGGTAAACGAAAGGGACCTGGCTAAAAATCCCTACCAGGTTCAGGGGGAATTAACCGGAAGAACCGGGGTGGAAAAACAATATGATGAAATTCTAAGGGGTCGCAAGGGTGTTCAGTACATACAGAAAGATCGATTTAACCGGGATATTGGCAAATACAAGGGCGGTATAATCGACACCTTGCCGGAGCAGGGGAAGGAAATTCATATTACCGTCGACAAGATATTACAGGAATACGGCGAGCAATTAATGCATGGCAAACGTGGTGGTATTGTGGCTATAGAACCCTCCTCCGGGGAAATTTTAACCATGATTTCCGGCCCCACTTATGATCCGGCCTTACTGGTGGGCAGGGAACGCTCCAAAAACTACAGCAAACTCCATTTTGATACCATATCCCAACCACTTTTTGACCGGTCTATATCCGCTGAAGGGTCTCCGGGATCACCGTTTAAAACCCTGAATGCATTGGTTGCCCTTCAGGAAGGGGTGATCACCACCGAAACAACCTTCAGGTGTTACAACGGTTTTTATGTGGGCAGAAAGAAAAGGGGTTGCCATTGTGGCGGTGGGATCAGAAACCTGAATTCGGGCATCTATAGATCTTGCAACGCATATTTTGCCAATGTGTTCAGGAAAATATACGACAAGTTCCCAACCACAGATGAAGGCATGGATGTTTGGGAAAAACATATTAAAAGTTTTGGCCTTGGGGGGTATCTGGGGTCGGACTTGTATACGGGAAGACCCGGACGAATTCCCAGCAAGGCCTACTACGATAAATGGTATGGTGATAACAGATGGTCTTCTTCCTATATTATTTCGAATGCCATAGGGCAAGGAGAGGTAGCTGCGACGCCCTTACAACTGGCCAATATGACAGCGGCCATTGCCAATCGCGGCCATTTTTATATACCCCATATCATTAAAAAAATCGAGGGTAAGGACATTACGATCCCAAAATTTGTGGAAGCCAGGCAAACGACTATCGACAAAAGGCATTTTGAGCCGGTAGTCCAGGGTATGGCCGATGTATATAAAAAAGGAACGGCCCAATGGGTGCAAATACCCGATATTGAAGTGGCCGGCAAAACCGGTACCGTTGAAAATTATACCCTTATTGATGGTGTAAAAACCCAATTGACCGATAATTCTGTTTTCGTAGCTTTCGCTCCCGTCAACAACCCGAAAATTGCCATTGCCGTATATATTGAAAACGGTTATTATGGTTCCCGCTATGCAGGTCATATTGCCTCCCTGCTCATTGAAAAATACCTGAAGGGAGAAATTACCAGAAAAGATTTGGAAAAAAGGATGCTGGAAAAAACACTGGAGCATGAATATGCCAAGCCCTATAGCGGGGAAGAATTCAAGATAAACGAGTATGTCTGGTAGAAACGTACTAAAACGTATAGATTGGCTTACCGTTTTATTCTTTCTCCTACTCATCGCCATTGGATGGATCAACATATACTCCAGTACTTTTACTGAAGATCATCAATCTGTTTTTGACTTTGACCAGTTATACGGGAAACAACTTTTCTTTATCGGCATCAGCCTTTTGAGCGCCATCGTGATCCTTGCCCTTGAGGCCGGTTTTTATGAACGATTCTCCAGTGTTTTGTATATCATCTCCATGGTCCTGCTTTTGGGGCTATTCCCTTTTGGGAAGACCATTGCCGGTGCTACTTCATGGTACGATCTGGGATTTTTCAACCTGCAACCATCCGAATTGGCTAAGGTGGCCACTTCACTTGCCCTGGCAAAATATCTCAGTGATATCCAGACCGATATTAAAAGAAGAAAAGATCAATTATTTGCCTTTTTGATCATTCTTATTCCGGCCGTTTTGATCATCCCCCAACCTGATCCCGGCAGCGCCATGGTTTTTTTTGCTTTGGTATTTGTAATTTTCAGAGAAGGTCTTCCTCTGTACTACCTTGGAATTGCCGTTTTGTGCATTCTTATTTTTATCACTACCCTGATGTTCGGCACCACATGGGTCGGGATAGGACTGGCCCTGGTTGTAGCCCTCTTCCTGGGAGTAAAAAAAGCTACTTTTAAGGTTCCTGTATTTCCCCTGATATCATTTTTTATCGTTGCTATTGTCTTTTCCCTTTCGGTGAATTTTGTATTTAACAATGTTTTTGAACAACGGCACAGGGACCGCTTCAGCCTTTGGTTACGTCTGGAAAAAGATCCCCAAAAACTGGAAGAAATCCGCAAAACCATTGGTTATAACACCTATCAATCCGAAAAGGCGATTGAATCCGGTGGGTTTTTTGGGAAGGGGTTTTTAGAGGGGACCAGAACCAAGGGGGACTTTGTACCAGAGCAACATACCGATTATATTTTTAGTACGGTCGGTGAAGAATGGGGGTTTCTGGGCACCACCACCGTGGTCATACTTTTTACATTGTTACTACTTAGGCTTGTGTATCTCGCTGAACGGCAACGAAACGATTTTAGTCGTATGTACGGCTATGGGGTCATTTCCATTTTGCTCATACATTACTTCATTAATATCGGAATGGTGATAGGGGTCCTTCCCACTATTGGTATTCCCCTTCCCTTCTTTAGTTATGGAGGTTCAGGGCTTTTGGGATTTACGGCTTTGTTGTTTATATTTTTAAAACTGGACGCCAACCGTTTAAACGAATGGTTGTAATAATGGGAAAACCGGAAGTGGCAACTGTTCGGTCGTTTGTTTACAAAAGCTGACGGATTCCATGGCGCATTGGCTTGTACGTGGATTTTAATCGATTTAAAATTTCCAACCCTGTGCACCAACGTGGTTCTCAATATTATCTTCCTGTTCGTCAGGTAGACCCTCGAAAAAATTAATCCCGGTAAGTCGTTCTACCTCTTCCACAGGAACAAGGAAGTGGTTCAATGAAGCGGCGGATTCCCTGTGGGGTATCAGAAATGCCAGAACCTTTATATTTCCGCGGGTACCCCGGGCTATTATTTTATAGTATGCTTTGGGCACGGCAACATCTTCCTCGCCAATGGAGGACAGCCCGTCCTGCAGGACACCCCCGGTAACCACATGCAGGGTGCCATAGCGTTTGCACCAGGAACGAACCTGCGATTCCAATCGGTGCCATACTCCGGAGTTAAACGCCCTATTCTGGGGAGCTATATTACTGGTATAAAAAGTTTCGTTATAAGCATCCTCGGAAAACCGCCGGTCTCCGGCAGGACATAAATGACCCCGGTCGTATAGAGAACCGCGATAATTCCTCCAATCAGCCGACTTACTTTTCACCAGCGGGTCCTCAATAAACATAGGCCGGTCCCTGTTGTCAGAAGTCAGGTGCCAATTTTCGAGGCTATAGGCCACCCATTCTGCCTGTTCAAAAGGTTCGTTATAGGATAACCAAAAGTGATTGTGCCTCACGACGGCACCGGTAGTTGAAGAAGGGATAAAATAATCAGGGATTTCGGTTGTAGGGCCTTCTCCATCCGGAGGATTGCAGGTAGCTGGGGTGTAGAAGTTCTCAAAGTACCAAAATCCCATAATGCAAACCATCAAAAGAATGGTATAAATGGTTTTGTTGGTTATTCGGGAACTCCCCTTTTCCATATGCCAAATTTAGACTAAATTACCGGCCTGGAACCGCCAGTCAAAGGTAAGGAACTGGCAAGAAATCCGACCAACGGAAAGTAGTGCCCTTGCCTCTGAAAGAAAGAGTCTGCAGGGGAATTTTTTTAAAAATAGATAAAAGAAAGGAAAAAATTTATGCTTACTTGGAAAGACATTATCCATTTTACCGTAGACGGCAATCCCGAACCGGAGCAGAGGGTTGAAAAAACAGAAGATGAATGGCGCCGACAGCTGACCCCGGAGCAGTTTAGGATAAGCAGGAAAAAAGGCACGGAAGCACCCCATTCAGGAGCTTTGTGCAGCATTTATGAGGCAGGTAAATATTCCTGTGTATGTTGTGAGACACCTTTGTTTGATTCAACCATTAAATTTGAATCCGGAACAGGCTGGCCGAGTTTTACCCAGCCCATTAAGGAGAATGCAATACAGTATAAAAAAGATACTGCCTACGGGATGGTACGCGTGGAAGTAATGTGCAATACCTGTGACGCCCACCTGGGACATGTGTTTCCAGACGGACCGGAACCCAGTGGTTTGCGCTATTGTATTAACTCAGAATCCATGCAACTGCTTAAAGAAGAAAGGATAAATAATGAGTTCTAAGAAATTAGAATCGGCCACCCTCGGCGGGGGATGTTTTTGGTGTATTGAGGCAGTATTCCAGGAAATAAAAGGGGTAGAAAAAGTGGTCTCCGGATATACCGGAGGCCAGGCACCCGGAAAACCCACATATAGAGAGGTGTGTTCCGGGCTTACAGGTCATGCAGAGGTAGTGCAGTTAACTTTTGATTCCAGAGAAATTTCCTATGAGGAGATATTGATCATTTTTATGACAAGCCATGACCCTACAACGCTGAACAGACAAGGTGGTGATGTAGGCACACAATACCGGTCTGTGATCTATTATCACGATGAGGAACAAAGGAAAACAGCCGGGAGGGTCAAAAAAGAAATAGCTCCGTATTTCGACAATCCCATTGTTACCGAAATCAGTTCCCTGGAAACTTTTTACGAAGCTGAGGATTATCATCAGGAATACTACCGGAATAATTCGACCCAGGGTTATTGCAGTGCTATCATTACTCCTAAATTGGCAAAGCTGCGAAAAATGCATGCTGACAAGCTTAAAAATGTGACCTCTTAAATTCCTCATCACCAATGAAGAGAAAGAGAGTACTGGCTACGTGAAATCGATTGATAATGGCTGGGTATGAATGTTGTACACGATAGGGAAAATCACAGGTTTACCATGGACGTCAAAGACAAAATGGCAAGGGTGGATTACAGCCTGAAAAATGATAAAATGTACCTGGTGTACTCCGAAGTGCCCTTTGAATTCAGAGGCCGGGGATATGGTAAAAAGCTGGTAGAAGGTACATTTGAAAAGTTGACCGCAGAAGGTTATAAAGCGGTAGCCGTTTGTTCCTATATTAAGGCGGTGTCAACAAGGAGTGCCAAATGGCAATCGATCATCGGATGAAAGAACAAAGTTCCACGTCCCGGGATATTCACGGGACAATGCTTATAAAAAGGATGCAATCACTGCCCTTAGGGTATTCGGAAGTACGGTACCAGGGCAAAAAATACGGGGTGACCCGTTCCGTTTATAACTTTGGCAGGAGTATGAAGGTCTATGCCGAAGAATTGGGGGGCAGGGATACCATAAGTCTGAACTTTTATACCACAACGGCATCCGTGATATTAAAACCGTGTGAAATGACCGAACAAAAAGTTGTGCACTTTCTAATGAATTTTCAAAATCCATCCCACTTTGTCCGATAACGGTCTTTTAAAAATAGCACTTGGAGGGGGATGTCATTGGTGCACGGAGGCGGTATTCCAATCGCTTAGCGGGGTAGTCAATGTTGAACAGGGTTATGTATCCTCTATTGGGGATAACAAGACCTTTTCCGAGGGGGTTGTGGTGCATTTTGACGTCGCAAAGATCACCCTGTCTACCCTGGTAAAAGTTCATTTACACACGCATAAAAGTACTTCTGAACATTCCATGCGCAGGAAATACAGGTCGGCGATCTATACATTTTCGAAGGAACAGGCAACGATTGTTGGGGAGATATTCAAACAAGTACAGCCCGTATTCAAAGATCCAATAATTACCAAAATACTACCCTTCCGGAATTTCAGGCCTTCCGAAAGCAGGTATTTGAACTATTATTTGTCCAATCCTGAAAAACCTTTTTGCGAAAACCATATTACCCCGAAAATGGCAAAGCTTGGAATCTTATATGGCGGTGCGCTAAAGCATTAGTTGCCCATACGTTCCATCTTTATTCAACTGCCGATGTTGCCGCCCGTTGGATGCGTACCCGGATATGACTCAAATCCCCTTTATCCCTACTCAGGAGGGTAAAGAGAAAGGCGTTCCGTTCTATGAAATGTAATAATCCCGAAGAAAGGATTTGGCGGAATGATCGTAGCTTCGAAAATCACGGATGAGTCGGTTACATCCACCTCAATGGATTTCCCATAAAACCCCCCGTTGATGGAAACCGCTCCGGGAGAAAAAAGCACCTGATCCCCTGGTTCCAGATAATCCACATCGGACACTATGCTGGAGTATGTTTCCACACCCCGTTCCTTACCATACTGCCACAGCTGTTGAATGGTTTTATCAGCTTCATTTACCTCATAGGTTACTGCCCGGCTGTAGGTGGTGGTATTCGTATAATTTCTGTTATCCCCATTGTCAAATAACATAATATGGCCTTCGGGCGTAATGAGGGGGGCATGCTGGTACCAATTCCATTCAAAATCCGGATGGTTGGTATCCCCATCCAATACGGCCGGGTCCGTAATGGGGTCCCCTGCCTTATTCAGGGGTGTCAGCAAGAATTGATTGAGGTCCACGCCATCACCAGACATATTCCAACCTTTATGTGTCCCCATGATCCATACAACCTCATTGGAAGACGTCAGTTTTATGAGTCCCTGGGTGCGTCCTGAAATAATGATGGTATCGTCCGTTTCATCATAGGTAATGGCATTCGTGTGGATCCAATCGGAAGCATCATCTTTTAACGCCGTCCTGGTATTGTCCAGGGAAAGGTTCAAATCCCATAAATTTACAATGTCCTTGGTAGCCCTGTCTATCTCTATAATGTAATCTTCAATGCTTGCCGCGCCATCTTTGCTTACTGTAACCAAAAAGTTCCCGTTGGGTTTTTCATGCACTTCGTGATGAAAGGAAT
>Ga0102947_1000834_pt1 | contig 10857 bp, 7 predicted proteins | sample SalPon2A_A_D2_MG_FD_78210 | JGI IMG/M metagenome (GOLD analysis project Ga0102947, IMG submission 78210) | Soil microbial communities from South San Francisco under conditions of wetland restoration - Salt Pond MetaG R2A_A_D2_MG | ecosystem: Environmental > Terrestrial > Soil > Wetlands | place... | reverse complement strand
TCGCCGCCGAGGGTGACCAGCGGCAAGCGGTCACGGTGGCGCCGCGGCACCCGGTGGTCGATGAGGACGTCCTTCAACCTCCGGCCGCCGGCCGCGCCCAGTGGCCGCATGCGATCCCCGGGGCGCCGGCTGCGCACCGTCGCGGTGCCACCCGGCGCCAGGTCCGAGGCGAGGCCGGCGCGGTACTCGGAGCCGCGGTACATCCACGCGGCCAAGGGTGCCCGATAGAGGCGCAAAACCCACCCGATCTCGCCGATCTCGACCTCGCCGGGAACTTCCAGGATATACGAAAATCCGCTCTGCGGCGAATCTCCGGGGACGGCGGCGCGGGTCAGTGCCAGGCGCTCCCGGCCTCGGGACTCCCAGCGCCAGCCGCCGCCGGCGTCGCAGCCCACCTGCCCGTCGGAGCCGAGTTGGCGGCGCAGATCCCGGCGCGCCTCCCGGCCCGGCGGGTAGGCGGCCCCGGCGGCGCGGTGGAGAAGGCCGAGGGCGTGGGGGAAGAGCGGCGCCGGCAGGGCGGTGAGGGCGGCCAGGTCGAGGGAGGCTCGCTCCGGCGCCGACGGGGGGCGCCAGGTGGCACTATCCCGGGCCGGGGACGGGCCGGTGCGGGTCGCCCGCAGGTCCAGGTGCGCGGCCAGGGCCCGGTCCACCGTGGCGAAGGCCCTCCGGGAAGCGTCGGCGAGCCGGGCGAGGAGGGGGGTGAGGGGCGGTGCGCCGCCCTCCGCGGCGCGGGTCTCCAGGCGGGGCAGGGTGTGGTGGCGCAGGAGATTGCGGGGGATGGAGACGTCGCGGTTCGTGGCGTCCTCGGAGGGGCTGAGGCCGGCGGCGGCGACGGCGGCCCGCAGCGTCGCGCCGGGGAGCGTGAGGAGCGGCCGGATCAGCCAGGGGCGGGATGCCCCGCCCAGGCGGCGGGCCGGGCGGATCGCTGCCAGGCCGCGCAGGCCGCTGCCACCGAGGATGCGCAGCATCACCGTCTCGGCCTGGTCGTCCCGGTGGTGGCCGGTGGCGACCCACCCGGCGCCGCAGCCGCTGGCCACCCGCAGCAGGAAGCGGTAGCGGTGGCGCCGGGCGGCGGCCTCGGCGCTCTCCCCGGGCGGGGCCACCTGGCGGGGGCTCAGGCGGTGGCCGACGAAGGGGACGCCGAGGCGGCGGGCCAGGCCGGCGGCTCGGCGGGCGCGCAGGGCGGACTCGGGGTCGGCGGCGTGATCGACGTGGACGGCGACAGGGAGCGGGCCGCCTTCACGGCGGGCGCGGCGCGCCCAGGCCAACAGCAGGGCGGTGGAGTCGGGGCCGCCGGAGAACGCCACCACGGTGCGGGCTGGAGTGGTACGGGCCGGCGGGGTACGGCTGGAACTGGAGGGAGCGGGGCCCGGATCGAGAGGTCTATCCGGGTTGGGCGCCGGGGGAAGGGAAAAACGCGCCAGGGCGTCGTCCAGGGTGGCGAGGGGATCGCCACCAGCGGCGGGCGGGAGGGGCTCTGGGGGCGACACGGATCGGGCCCGGATCGGCAACGGGGAAAGAGGATTGGTAGCGGTGACCGGACTTGAACCGGTGACCTAACGATTATGAGTCGTTCGCTCTAACCAACTGAGCTACACCGCCACGGGGTGTCACTACAAAGACGTGTCCCTGCAAAGACGTGTCACTACAAAGACAACGCCAACCCAGCGAGCCGGGTTGGCGTGACCGGTGTCAGATTATAGCCGCCGATGGCACCGATTTCCAGGCGGCGGCAATTTTTGGTGCCGGGTCGGGGTGCGAACACCCTGGCCCTTCACCTCCCGACGAGAGGCGTCAGCCTGCTCTCCGCTAGCGGAGTGCTTCCTGACAACTCCGGAACTGTCCGAAAAACGAGCGCATGGAAGCGCTCAGAGCTTCGTCATTCAAGCTGTAGATGACATTCTGGCCTTGGCGCTGGTCCATCACCAGGTCGGCCTCCTTGAGGACCGACAGGTGGCGGGAGATGGTCGGCTGGGACAGAGTGAAGTTGCCGACGATCTCGCCCACCGTGCGCTGGTGGGACTCCAGGAGGCGCAGGATCTCCTGGCGGGTGCCGTCGGAGAGGGCCTTGAAAACTTTGGTCATCTGACGTCCTTCCTGGTGGCCGTTGCCGAACCCGTTGGTGTGCGGGTGGCCGTTGCCGTTGCCGTTGTTCATGTGTGTGCTCGTGCTTGCCATACTCGCCATGAAAACCTCCTCAGCAGTTACCTTCAACGATTCGAAGTGTAGGGAGGCGGGCTTGAATATTTCTTGAGAATACCCGGCAAGTGGGCGGCTGGCCGCCCACCTGTTGAGCGGAAGGTTGCAATATTAGGAATATCCAACTTTGAGCCAGTCTCCGAACAAGCGGTGAACGCCTTTGTTCAAGGGGGCTTAGCCGAAGCCCCGGGGGAGGCGGTGAAACTTGGGAGAGTTTCCGGCGCACCGGGCTGTTTTGCCTGTGGTGGCGCGTCGCCGGGGAGGGGGAGGAGGGGCAGGCGGCGTCGTTGGCCGGCTCTGGGGCTCGCCCGGGCAGAGAAAAACCCCGCCCTCCCGGAGCGGGAGGAGCGGGGTCGGGGTCGGTGGCCGGGCCACCGTGGGGGCGGCTGGGGAGCCGCCTCCAGCTCGGGCTCAGGCCCGGGCCAGGTTGTAGCGCTCGGCCACGGCGTCCCAGTTGATGACGTTCCACCACGCCTCCAGGTAGTCGGGGCGCTTGTTCTGGTACTTGAGGTAGTAGGCGTGCTCCCAGACGTCGACGCCGAGGATGGGGGTCTTGCCGTCCATCAGCGGGCTGTCCTGGTTGGGGCGGGACTCGACGGCGAGCTGGCCGCCGTCGTAGACCAGCCAGCCCCAGCCGGAGCCGAACTGGCTGCCGGCGGCGCTGCTCAGCTTCTCCTTGAAGTCACCGAAGGTGCCGAAGGCGCTGTTGATGGCGTCGGCCAGGTGGCCGCTGGGCTCGCCGCCGCCGTCGGGGCTCATGATCTCCCAGAACAGGCTGTGGTTGGCGTGGCCGCCACCGTTGTTGCGCACCGCGGTGCGGATCGACTCGGGCACCTGGTCGATGCCCCGCAGCAGGTCGTCGATGCTCTTCTGGGTGAGGTCCTCGTGACCTTCCAGGGCGGCGTTCAGCTTCTTGACGTAGCCGGCGTGGTGGCGGTCGTGATGGATCTCCATGGTGCGGGCGTCGATGTGGGGCTCTAGGGCGTCGAAGTCGTAGGGAAGGTCGGGAAGCTCGTGGGGCATCGGAGGGTCTCCTTGGTTCATATGGAAGGTGCTCGAAGTATCTGGAAACAGCGATCCCGGTCCGGTGCGGGGACCGGTCCGGAGGACGCCGCGGAATGGTGAGCGGCTGTCAGAAGATTCTTGCGAAAGCGGTGCCGGCAACCGGGATGTGCGGGGGAAGGTTGGCGCGGAGAACGGGGAGGTCCGGGGGCTCCTGGGCCGGGGCCGCTCGCTTTTGGTGGACGAAGGCCGGGGGCTCGCTGCACTTCCGCGGCCCCGATACGCCCAAGGACTCAGATCGGCATTGCCAATGGCCGCTCCAGAGCGCCCCGGCCCAGGAGCCCCCGGACCTCCCCTCACCAATCTCCCGCCAACGAGCCGCCAGCTAGCGAGCCGGCCGGCACTGAACCACTCGTCAGCACCAGTCGTCAGCACCACCCGTCAGCGGACCTCGTCAGCGAACCTCTGTTCCGAGAACTTCAGCTGTCGATTTCCAGGGTCAAGGTGGGCGAACGGTCGTTCCCCTCTCAGGGGCTTCTTCAAGGGGTTTGGAAATTCGGTGTGGGGGGAGTTTTGGGCACGGCGAAGCCATCCGCTGGGGGAGCCAGGGGAAGGGGGCCGCTCGGGGCGGAGGGGGTGGGGCAGGTTGTGGGGTGGGGCCGGGGGGGCTCTAGCGGAGCTTCTCTTCCACGAACTCTACGTGCTTGCGGACCTTCGGGTCGTACTTCTGGAGCCGCAGCTTCTCAGTGGAGAGCTTCTTGTTCTTCGTGGTGGTGTAGAAGTACCCGGTCCCGGCACTGGAGACGAGCTTGATCTTGTCGCGCATGGTGATCGACCTCCTGAGGGGTCCGTCGGTGCCGGTGCGGGGTCCCGAGCGCTCTGAGTCGGGCTCGGGGTCACCGGCGAGGGTGATGCGAAAAACGGGTGGGCGCCAAGAAATGGCGGGGCCGACGGGACTCGAACCCGCGACCTCCGGCGTGACAGGCCGGCGTTCTAACCAACTGAACTACGACCCCGTTTTTTCTTTGACTTTCAAAGGCTGAGTGTCAGCCTGGTGCTGTTGCTGCCTGCTCTGCTCCTGCTCAGGGCCGACTGCGGCCCGCCGCAACTTCCGCGGATGGTGGGAGGTGAGGGATTTGAACCCGCGACCCCCTGCGTGTAAAGCAGGTGCTCTGCCAGCTGAGCTAACCTCCCAGCCGCAGAAGAAACGTAATGGTACAGACCCCTTGCCGCCCTGTCAACACGATTCGGAAAAATTGTCAGCGGGACTTGGTAAGTCTCACCGTGTCAGTAGGTTAGTTTGCGACGTACCCCAGGGCGCGGAGCTGGTCCCGGAGCTCCGGCGAGATGTCCTTGTCGCCCTGGCGCTTCGCCAGGCCGGAGAAGCGCTGGTCGATGAGCTGGGCCATCTGCACCACCCGCGCCTCCTCCTGGCGGGCCAGGTTGTCGAGCTCCAGCGGGTCCGCCTCCAGGTCGTAGAGCTCGACCTCGGCGATGGGGTAGTGGCCCTCCGGCGCCCCGGCCATGCAGTACGGCGTCACCCCGTCGGGGTTGAACACCAGCTTCCAGCCGTCGGCCTGGACGGTGTGAATCCGGGTGTCACCGTACTCGGAGAAGGCGGGCCGGCCGGCGCCACCGCCGCGGCCCTGGCGTTCCAGGTAGGGCAGCAGCGAGACGCCGTGGCTCTCGGCCAGGGGCGGCAGCCCGGTGAGCTCCAGCAGGGTCGGCGCGACGTCCACCAGCTCCACCGGCTGCGCCACCCGGATCCCCCCCGGCAGCACCCCCGGGGCCCGGATGCCGAAGGGCACGTGGAGGCCCGATTGGTAGACGGAGCAGGCGTGGTAGAGGTAGCCGTTGTGGTCGTAGAGATCCTCGCCGTGGTCGGCGAGGAAGACGGTGACGGTGGACTCGCCCGCCACCGCCGAGCCGAGGGCGTCCAGAACCCGGCCGACGCTGCCGTCGGTGCCTATGACGGCGGCGTCGTAGAGGGCGTCGAGGTGTCGCACGTCCCGGTCGCTGAGCTCCACCTCCTCGGTCATCACCCGGTCCAGGCGCCACTTCTTGGTCCCCAGGGTGCCCTCGTACCCGGGGTCCAGCTCCTGCGCCCGGTCACCGCCGTTGTAGTAGGGCCCGTGGGCGGCGAAGAGGTGGACCCAGAGGAAGAACGGCCGGTCCTCATCCTCTCCCGAGCGCTGGGCCAGCCAGCCGGCGGCCCGCTCGACGACCTTGCCGTCCTGGCCGGCGGTGCAGGAGTAGGCGTCGAACTCGGCCCACTCGGCGCCGCACATGTTGCCCAGGAAGGCGGCGGTGACGTAGCCCGCCTCGGCGTAGGTCTCGGCCAGGGTGCCGACCCCTTCGGCCAGGGAGACGCCGTTTTCCAGCACCCCGTGGCCGCTGGGGTAGAGGCCGGTGAACACCGTGGCCAGGGACGGCCAGGTCAGCGCCCGGGGTGCGATGGCCCGTTCGAAAGTGGCGCCGTCGGCGAGGAGGGCGTCGATGCGGGGGCTGGTCTGGCGCACCTGGTAGCCGTAGGTGTTCAGCCGGTCCGCCCGCACCGTGTCGACGGTGAGCAGCAGCACGTTGCGGCCCCGGGCGGCGCCGGCCAGCTCCAAGCGCTCCGGCTGCGGGACCGGTTGGCTGTCGATGGTGGTCTCCGGGGTGGCGCCGCGGTCGTCGCCGCAGGCGGCAAGCAGCAGGGCCAGCAGGAGGGCCGGGAGAAGGGCCGGCGGTAACGCCCGGCGGGAGGCCGGGAGGTGGAGGGGCGCGGCGTCGGGTCTGGCCGATTCGGGGCTGCGAGATTTGGGGCTGCGAGATAAGGCGAGCATGGGTCGAAGATGATAACGCGCCGGGGCTGGCGCAGCGCCGGGGCCCTGGCGCGGTGCGCACCGTGCTGTGTCCTGTGCTGAGTCCTGTGCTAGGATTTACCTGCTTCTGACTTCCACAATTGGCTGAAGACGGGCTGCGTCTTTGAGGGTCGCGGGGTGGCATCTGTGTGCACCGCCGGAGTTCGTGGACACCACACCCCCTCCCACCTTCGCTCCGCAACGCTGGAGCGACCCATGCCCATCCAGATCGAACCCGCGGCGGCCGCCGTGGGCACCGCTGTGTCCACCGCCGTCGCCACCCCCGCCGTCTCCCCGTCCACCTCCCCGCGCCGCAACGCCGGCCGGGATCCCGCCTCGCTGGAGCGGCTCAGCCGCCGCTACGGCCGCCGCCTCCAAGCGGTCGCCCGCCGCGTCTTCCACCGCGCCGGCCTCGCCGGGGTCGCCTACGAGGCCGAGGACCTGGTCCAGGAGGCGTGGTGCCGCCTGTACCAGCACTGGGGGCCGCGCATCTCCCTGCGCGGCGGCGAGGCGGGCCTCTACCCCTACCTGGTGCGCACCACCCGCAACCTGGCCATCGACCGCGCCCGGGCCCACCGCTCGCAGAAACGGGGCGGCGGGCTGCGCCGCCTGGAGGCCCCCGCCGGGCTCAGCGGGGACGCCGGCGCCGACGGGTGTGGCGACCTGATGGCCGGCGGCCCGAGCCCGGAGGAGGTGGCCATGCGGCGCCAGTGGCGGCGGCTGTTCCGCCAGCGCTGCCGGCCCTACACCTCCCGCCGGCGCAGCCGCCGCGACCTGGCGGTGGTCGAGCTCGCCCTGGTCGATGGCTGGAGCAGCCGCCAGATCGCCGCCGCCCTGCGCGATCCCATGTCTCCGAGCGCCATCGACACCCTGATCCACCGTGTCCGCCGCGGCCTGACCCGGGAGGGCCTGGACCTGCCGCCGCGGCGTTGACGCCGGCGGGCCAGGCCGGCGCTGGCGGATCTGCGGGCGCGGCCCGAACGCCCAGGCCGGGCCTGGCGCCCCGCCGCCCGGGGCGCTCGGCAGAAGTTCGGTGGGAAGGTACGGGGGTAAGATGTCTCGCCATGCGCATCTTCACCGACCCCCGTTGCCTGGAGCACCGCCCGCCGGCGGCCTTTCCCGAGAAGCCGGAGCGGCTGAGCACCATCCTCGACCACCTGCGCGGCGCCGGCCGCCGGGTGGAGGATGCCCCCCGGGACGACGACGCCTGCCGCCGCGCCGTCACCGCCATCCACCCGCAGGGCTATGTCGAGCGCTTCGAGCGCGCCGTCGCCCGCGGCGACTCGCTGTTTGATTCCGCCGACAACCCGGTGGCCGCCGGCACCGCCGAGGGTGCCTGGGGGGCGGTGGCGGCGGTCCTGGCGGCCGCCGACGCGACGGCGGCGGGAGAGGCGTCCTTCGCCGCCGTCCGGCCGCCCGGCCACCACGCCGAAGTGGCCACCGCCATGGGCTTCTGCTACTTCAACAACGCCGCCGTCGCCGCCCAGTACCTCCTCGACCGCCACGGCATGGAGAGGGTGGCGATCTTCGATTACGACGTCCACCACGGCAACGGCACCCAGCACATCTTCGAGGAGCGGGCCGACGTCCTCTACGTCAGCACCCACCAGTACCCCTTCTACCCCGGCACCGGAGCCGAGGCGGAGCGGGGCCGCGGCCCCGGGGAGGGCTTCACGGTGAACGTGCCGCTGCCCGCCGGCACCGGCGACGACGGCTACCGCGGGGCCCTGGACGAGGTGGTGCTGCCGGCCCTCACCGACTTCGCGCCGGACGCCCTCATCGTCTCCGCCGGCTTCGACGCCTGGCGGGACGACCCCCTGGGCGGCATGCGGGTCAGCGAGGCCGGCTACGCCGAGTGGGGCCGCCTGCTCGGCGAGTGGGCCGCCGAGGTCTGCGCCGGCCGGGCCCTGGTGACCCTGGAAGGTGGCTACGACGTCGCCGCCATGCCCGCCCTGGTGGAAGGGCATCTGGCGGCGATGGAAGCCGCGCTGTAGCTTCGCGCCGGCGCCAGCTTGGCCGGCGGATTCATAGCCGATTGACGAATTTCCATGAGACGCAGTACAATCGGCGGGCATAAGTTCACGCGATACTTGAAGTCCACAGGTGGATCTCGCGTTCAGTGAAGATTCCACGTAGCTCGAAGCAGAGCCGCGAATCGGCCGAGCCCGCTCCGCGGGTGTCTGCCGCGTCCAGCGAAGGAGTGAGCGATGAAGCGTTCCAACCCGATCCAGCGGCTCGTCTTGCCGGTACTTCTCTTGGCCGTCGCCCTGTTGGCGGTGGCACCGCCGGCGGCGGCCCAGCCCAACACGCCGTTCGGCTTCTTCGATGGCCAGGTGGGCGGGGGCAACGGCGCCACCGGTGTCCTGCCCCTGGTGGGCTGGGCCCTCGATGACGACGGCGTCGCCGCGGTGGACGTCTACGTCGATGGCCTCATCGTCGGGCGCGCCGTCTACGGCAGCTTCCGCCCCGGCCCCGCCGCCCGCTACCCGGGCTTCCCCGACAGCCAGGGCGCCGGTTGGAGCTACCGCCTCGACACCACCCACTTCATCAACGGCCTGCACACGGTCAACGCTCGGATCACCGCCGAGAGCGGCGAGCGCCGCTTCTTGAACCCGCGGGTCTTCGAGTTCCTCAACACCACCCACCTCCTCAAGCCCTTCGGGGTGATCCAGCAGCCGCTGGAGGACGCCGAGCTGTACGGCAACTGCAACGTCAACGACCCGCTGCGACGCCTGACGGTGGTTGAAGGTTACGCCTTGGACGTCGGCCTCGAGGAGCACGACTTCGGCGTTGGCTACGTGGAACTGCTCCTGGACGGCGCCATCGTCGCCAACAGCCTGACGAGTTGCACCTTCGCCACCGCCACCGGTGGTCTGACGGACTGCTTCGGCCTGCGCAGCCTGGAGATCGAGCGCCACTTCCCGCTGATCAAGGACGCGCCCCACGCCGGCTACCGCTTCGTCGTCGACGTCGGCGACCTGCTCAACCTGGGCTACCGGCCGGGCCGCCACGCCTTCTCCGTCCGGGTCGGTGACATCGCCGGCCAGGTGGCGAAGATCGACGAGATCCCGGTCACCTTCCGTTGCGACGACGAGCTGGGTAATGAAGCCGCCTTCGGCGGCATCGACCTTCCCGCCGAGGGCCTCTTCTTCGGCGGTCAGCCGGTGGGGCTGACCGGCTACGCGGTGGACTTCGAAGGGGTCAACCGGGTGGAGATCTACGTCGATGGCAACCTCCAGGGCACCGCCACCCTGGGCCTGGCCCGGCCCGGCGTCGCCGCCTCCTTCCCGGGCTACCCCGACGTCGAGAACTCCGGCTGGAGCTTCAGCCTCCAGGTCACCGACCTGTCCAACGGCTTCCACCAGTTGCAGGTCATCGTGGTCGATGACGAGGGGGACTCCCGCCTGATCGGTGAGCGCACCTTCCTGGTGGGCAACCCCGGCGGCTGAGTGACCCACAGCGGCAGGAGCGGCCCGCCGCCCCCGCCGCCGACAGCTTGACCGCAACAGAAAAAACGCCCGGCCGATCGGCCGGGCGTTTTTTCGTGCGCAAGGTTCCCCCGAGGGGGAGGGTGGGCGGACGCTTCGAGTTAGCTGTTGCCGCCGTCTCCCGGCGCGGCCTGGAGCGGTGCCATCTCACCCACCTCGTCCTGCGACTGGGCCGGCGCGGAGAAGCTGCCCAGCTTGCCCTCGGCGTCCAGGCGGGCGCGGTCGGCCAGGAGCTGGCCGGCGCGCTGCAACTCGCCCAGCGCCCGCTGGATCTGCTGGTCCCCCTGGCTGAGGACGCGGTGGCGGGCCTCCTGGCCCCAGGTGGAGTTGAAGATCTCGGCGTGGATCTGGAGCCGGGCGTAGTCGCGCACCTCCGGGTCGGCCAGCGCCTCGTCCACTTGGCTCTGGTCGGCCACGCCTTCGGTCACCAGCCACTCGGCGAAACGCTCCAGCATGTCCGCCGGCGGCTGCCAGTCCCGGTCGCTCACCGGCTTGCGGTTGTTGATCTCGACGGCGTAGTCGAAGAAGGCGTTTCTGGCCAGCATGTACTGGGCCATCTCGGGGATCTCATCCAGCTCCACCACCACGTCCGGGGTGATGCCGCCACCGCCGTAGACCTCGCGGCCGATATCGGTGTAGAAGATCTCGTCCGGCGGCACCACGGCGCTCTCCCCGGCGCCGTCCTCGCTGGTGGCCAGCGGGTCGTAGTTGTAGTAGTCGTAGAACGAGGAGTAGTCGCGCTGGATCAAGCGCCCCGAGGGGGTGTAGTACTTGGCGGTGGTCAGCGCCAGGCCGGCACCGTAGGACAGGTTGTAGACCGTCTGCACCAGCCCCTTGCCCCAGGTCGGGGTGCCGACGACGATGCCGACGTCGTGGTCCTGGATGGCGCCGGAGAGGATCTCCGCCGCGGAAGCGGTGCCGCGGTTGACCAGCACCACCACCGGCAGGTCCAACTCTTCGTAGCTGTCGGTGGAGCGGTAGACCTGGAACGAGTCCCGGGTGCGGCCCCGGGTCTCGACGATCTTCGCCCCTTCCGGCAGGAACTGGTCGGACACCAGGATCGCCTGGTCCAGGAGGCCGCCGCCGTTGTTGCGCAGGTCCACCACCAGCCGCTCCATGCCCAGGCCCCGGAGCTCGTCGATGGCGTCGGCCACCTCCTCGCCGGTGGAGCGGTTGAAGTCGGAGATCTGGAGATAGCCGACGTCGTCGTTCAGCATGTAGGACAGGCGCACCGAGTTCTGCGGGATCTCGTCCCGGGTGACCTCCATCTCGATGGGCTCCTTCATGCCCCGGCGCACCACCGTGATGCGCACCCGGGTGCCCTT
>Ga0102947_1000833_pt1 | contig 10861 bp, 15 predicted proteins | sample SalPon2A_A_D2_MG_FD_78210 | JGI IMG/M metagenome (GOLD analysis project Ga0102947, IMG submission 78210) | Soil microbial communities from South San Francisco under conditions of wetland restoration - Salt Pond MetaG R2A_A_D2_MG | ecosystem: Environmental > Terrestrial > Soil > Wetlands | place... | reverse complement strand
TACACCCGGTATGATTTAGTGGAAGCCTGGTCGAAGGATGCACGAACCCTCGAGACCAATATCCCAAAGCAGGCCAAAGCTCCCCTCATGCACCAACCAGGGGAGGCGTGGACGTACGGAACCAGCATCGATGTTTTGGGATACATCGTAGAGAAGGTCTCGGGGATGCCTCTGAACGAGTATTTCGAAGAAAACATCTTTCAACCAGTTGGGATGCATGACACCGGATTTTATTTACCGGATGAAAAGGCCGATAGGCTGGTGGATGTATGGCTTACACCGAACGTGGACGAAAACTTACCGGATTTGTTTGTTACCGATTATGCCATCTCGGGGGCAAAAACCTACTTTGCGGGCGGGGCCGGTTTGGTTGGAACCGCGAGCGATTACTTAAAATTTGCCAGCGCCATTCTCAACAAAGGAACGCTGGGAGAGGCACAAATTTTAAAGGCATCGACCGTTGACAGAATGCTTGCGAATCAAATCGATACGTTGAGGTTGGGTGAGGGACTGGGATTTGGATACGGTGGTGAGGTTCGATTGACGGAAAATGCAGATGGGATAAATGCAGGTCAGTGGGGATGGAACGGATATTGGCAAACCTATTTCAGGATCGACCCCCAGAATGATATGGTATTGATATTATTGACCAATGCGTACAACAACCCCAAATGGGACGAAATTTTGGGAGGATATGAAACGACGGTCGTCCAGGCAATTGAGGATTAATCGGCGTACGTTAGCCAGTTTATGTGGCAGGTAGAGTGTGCTTTCGCATACAGCACAATCGTCCCCTTTAAATCAATTTACGACATCCCCGTTCCGGTTGGTATTGGTTTGTCGTATTATTTTCCTGTTGCGTTTACCCGGGAACAATCAAGATTTCAGACCCTTCAAGCTGACCGGAAGCGTCAGGGGGGTGGGATTGATGCAGGGAAGTTTGAAGCTTAACTGAAGCACTATTCCGACAGGGAAATACCGTTGGAAATACTTTGCTCACCTTGGCCAATTCAAGCGGTTACTAAAAAAACAATGCCCATTACATCTACCATTCTTTGGATAATAGTAATCGTGATAATGCTTAGTTTAGTTGTAGCCATTCTTCCCGACCTTTAAAGTTCAAAAAGTATTATCCAACTGTTCTAAAATAAAGAGAATGAAAATAATTTTGTCCTTAAAATGAATGCAGAATGTGAGGTTACAAACTTTAAAGGCCACGTGATGAAAAAAATCACTACAAATAAGGGTCTAATATATCTGTAAATTTTCACTTTTCTTCGCCCTTCAAGCATTTTTCCATAACGTGCATACCGGCCGCTCCCACAAACAACAAATTCAACGGGTTGCGAATTCCATGGCCTTCATTTCCGGCTTCAACGTAGTACACTCTATGGTCCAAAGCCTCTATTGTTTCCACTATACGCCTGGATTGATCAGGTTTGACCCGTACATCATTTGATCCCTGAAAGATCAGCAGCGGAACGGTGATCCGTTCCGCCTGGTTGATGGGTGAAATTGAATCCAGGAACTCCCGAACGAGAGGGTCTTGGTTGTCTCCAAACTCTTGGCGTTGTATCTCGGGGAAATGGTGCTCACTGCTTTCGTCCAAATATGCGTTCAAATCACTTATTCCGAAAAGATCGCAACCGCACCGCAACCTGTCGCTGTAATGCACTAACGAGGCCAAGGTCATATACCCTCCGTAGGAACCACCCATCACCGCAACCTTTTCCTCGTCCAGATCATCCCGTTTACCGATCCAATCCAATAAGGCGCCAATGTCCCGCACGGCATCCTCCCTATGGAATCGATCATCAAGAGAGCGATAGGTTTTTCCGTAGCCGGAAGACCCTCTTACATTCGGGGCTATGATTGTTATTCCCTGCTCCCGGAGCAGTGGGTACATGGGGTTTTCGGAATACGGGCGTGATTGTCCGGCAGGTCCGCCATGGATATCAACAAGAACAGGCCGCCTTCCAGCAGAAGAGTTGCCTGGGAATAGAAAGGCAGGGATCATCCGGGGAGCTCCGCCAATGGAGTCATAGGTGGGATAATTTACAGCTTCGACATCGGGAAGCTGCTCCTCGCCGGTCGCCTCCGGCTGAATCCAACTGGTCCAGGTATCATTATCCAGATCGTACAGAAGAACACCGGATCTTCCGGAAACAGAAGAAGCGCTCAACGCGATTTTTCGCGAAAGTGGGAGAAATTCGAAGTACGTTATGAATCCATTTGGAGGAGCCGGCAAAGGTCGAATGCTTTCGTCCGTCAGGGCCAGATGATACAAGCTGTTGATACCGTTGCTGTTCACCATGAACACCAGATCATTTTTATCATCGGATATCTCAAACTGGACAACATCCCAGTCAGGCTGTCCTTTAATCGGGTTAAGCACGCCGGTCCGAAGATCGAGTCGCATCAACCGCTGGTATTCGTCCCCAAAGTCGGAAATGACATAAAGGAACGCTTCCGAGCCGGCAAACCTTGGATTGTCCACGTATGTGCTGTCCCCTATTTGTGGCGCGAGCAATTGGGTCTGGCCGGACTCGATATCATGAAGGAATAACCGGTTGTCCCCGAAGGACCGCCAGTTGATCATTATCAAATATCGCCCGGAGGCCGAAAAGGTAGACGGAATGAAATCACCCTCACCATCATAAACCAAATGATCTGTTGAGGGGTCGTTGGGATCGATCAGACTAACAGAAAAGTTACTTCCATTATGGCGGGTACTTGCGTAAGAGAACCATCTGTGATCCGGTGAAAATGGTCCCAGATAAACCCTTCCCGCATCCGCTACCAAGAGTTGGTTTGATTTATTCTTGCGGTCATAAGCATAGAGGTCGTAGAGTTCACCGCCTTCCTTGTCCGAATAAAAGGTTATAAACGGATAGTCAGGATCATGTGGAAAAATTGCATAATTAACATTCTTGGGTAACCCCTTCACGGGCTTGATATCGCTGCCCGGTCCCGACAAAAATCCTATTTCCTGTTTCAGGCCCTCACGTATCCACATTGATCTGGTAGCCAAATCCCAACCCAAATAAGAATAGGAATCGCTGGATTGCTGAACTGTTTTTACCAAACGGAAAGCCCAATTCCAAGGAATACGGGGAAGATTTTTGGTAGTGACCGATGGCGGTGCCGGAACCCCGTAAATGCCAAGTACCAAAATGATCACTGCCAGACAAACCAGAAGGGAAATACCGATACGAACCATCCACTTCTTCATAGTTGTAAAATTAATAATATATAACCATAATATGCAGTTGGATCCCGTAACTCAATTTTACTTTTAGATTTATGAATTTTACTCATTGTGGTTCATTCAGATTTGATTCTATCTGAGCGCCGTTTTTTAAACCAGTTTGATAAATTGAAGGATTCCCATAAACGGTTGGTTTTTCGGAACTTTAAGAAACCTAAAAGAAAGGGGGCATTCATCTTCCCGCTTGACCAATCAGGATTACTTCACATACCAGCGTATAATTTGATGTTGATATGAGTCTTTTTGAAAATCTAGATTGATTTTATCGAATTCAATGTCCGGATTTTAGCAATAGGGAGGTCTTATTCATATGAGACAATCATTATTCGCTTTAGCCCTACTTCCTTTTTTTGTTCTCTGTCAAGAGAATCAAGACTATCAGATGAGTTTCGAGCTGAAGGTAAATACCTTAGGTTTTGCACCTATCCCGGCATTTTCGTTTGATTCGCCAATTTTCTATCCAAGCATAGATATAAAGTTGAAACGGGTAAACCTGTCAAGTGATGTTGCCGTCGGATTCAACGGTAAGCCCTGGTTGCTGAACCTAAGGGCACAGTATACGGTAGTCGATAAGGGAAAGTATAGGTTGACCTTGGGGGCCAATCCATTCCTGTTCTTTAATGAGGACGTGAATTCACTCTCTGAAACTTTTATCGTGGCACAACGCAACTTGAGCCTTAAAGTGGGTTCTGAAATAAAGCTCTACCACAAAACCGGCATAAGGTTAGTATATTTAAATAATAGGGGGCTGGATCCTGGGGCCTTGTCCGGGCATTATTTTGCCTTAGCGCCATTTTTTGGCCCGTTGTACCATAACAAAAATCTGAGCATATTGTTTAATCCCGATATCAATTATCTGAGTTTTGACAGGAATATTCAAGGTTCTTTTTTTAACAGCTTTTTGATTGTTAATTTCGTAAAGCTACCATTGAAAATACAGTTACAAATGGTCAAGAGACTGTGGGCCGATTTTGGTGCATTCAATTTTAGCTGGAATGCGGGAATCGCATGGAACTTTATAAAAATCACTAAAAAAGACTAAAACGAAACTATGAAAAAATTTATGCTGATCGTCAGGGAGGACCTTGAAAAAATCGGAAAAATGAGCGATGAAGAAAGATTCGCGAGCAGTCCAAATATGGTGGAATGGGTAGATAGACTTATCGAGAGCGGTAACTACATTACAGGTACACCATTGCTCATAGAGGGTCGTTATGTTAGCAAGGACTATGTGCAATCCGACGGTCCATTTATAGAATCAAACGAGGGTATTTCCGGATTTGACCTGATCTGGGCGGAAAACCTGGAACAGGCCACCGCCATTGCGCAGAGTTGCCCCATGGTGTTGATTGGAATGGCCGTTCGTGAAGTAAGGCCCATAATCAATATGCCAACCTGAAGAATGGATCTAAAGATTGAAATAGAGCAAGTTTACAAAGAAAGCTATGGCCAACTCAAGACCATATTAAAGCAAAAATTCAATTTCCTGACTTTAGATATGGTAGAAGATCTGATCCAGGAGGCCTTTTCCCAAGCAATGGACCAATGGCCGCAAAAAGGAATGCCAAGGAATCCTTCTGGTTGGTTGTACCAATGTTGTAGAAACAATGCCATTGACCTGATCCAAAGGTCAAATCAAAATGTGCAATTGTCGGAAAATGAAGTAGGTCATACGGAAAAACAAGAGGTCTTCAAAAACCAAATTAAAGATGGAAGGCTCAAGACCCTGTTTGATTGCTGCCATCCCGATCTAACTTCAAGGACACAGATAGTCCTGGCCCTGAAATACGTTATTGGTTTCAGGACCGGAACCATTGCGCAGCAATTTGGAATCAGTGGTGATGCAGTCGAAAAAATGTTGTACAGGACACGTCAGGAGCTGAAATTGAATGGTTTGCCTCAGAATGACCTTTCCATAGCATCCTATAAAGAACGTCTGTCTAGTGTGCACAAGGTAATTTATCTGATATTCACGGAGGGATGGAAAAATACAAAAGCCACTAAAAAGGATTCCCTTGAAATGATCGAGGAGGCATTGATCCTGAATACGGAATTGATACACAATTCGTTGGGCGATTCCAATACTCTGGCATTGCAGGCATTGCTGCTGTTCAATATCGCTAGATTCAAGTCTCGTTTCGATATAGACGGTAAACCCATTCATATTGAGCTCCAAAACAGGGATCTGTGGAACCCGGAACTGATCAGGCTTGGCCATAACTATTTGGTGACCTCGGAAAGCGACGCTTTATCATCTTTTCATTTGGAAGCTGCGATTGCGTATAAACACTGCGCCGCAAAGTCATTTTCTGAAACCGATTGGGAAACCATATGCCAATATTACGATGTCTTGCTTAAAGTTCATCCCAATCCTTTTGTGGAAATCAATTATGCCATTGCTTTGTATTACAATGGTCATCTAAAACAGGCTCACGATAGGTTTTCCAATCTGAAAAATAACCGGTACCTGAATTCTTCAAAACTATTGAAAAACGTCATTGAGGAGTTTAACATGAAAACTATATTTTCATTGTAAAATAGCTAATACCTTATATGGTTGGAGATGTACTGAATGGGATAAGCTTTTCGAATTGGATGTAAACGCGCCCAGGCATAGGAAGCCTGGCTCTTTGCATATGACCATATTTCGAGGTCGGTATTGATAAATAAAAAAAGATTATGAATACAATTATCGATTGGATAACAGAGATTGATCTGGTTACAGAAAAGTTCAAGGAAACTTTTTCTGATTTCACTCAAAAAGAAATGAACTTTAGGCCCAAGGAAAAAGTTTGGAGTGTAGCCCAAAATATTGAGCATATCATTTTATTGAACAATTCTTATTTCGAGTACTTCAAGGAAATTCAAAACGGGACACATTCGTTGCCCGAGCTTGAAAATGCGGAAACCAAAGCAAAGGAATCTTTGATTGCTTTAAAACCCTTTACAAATCCTCAAAGAATTTAACGTACGGACACATGAGGTCCACCTTGATTGATATTCGTTTAATATTTGTAGGTGGTATGGTGAGTAAAGGCTGTGCCAAAAAACGGCTGTATTATTGGACAGGTTTTATTACCTTCCAAATGTATCGATTGAAGAAGGAAACGATTTATTCCTTTAAAAAAGCAAACAAAAGATTATGAATCCAAAAGTTGTCGACAGGTTCTTGGATAGGGCAAAAAAATGGAAGGAAGAAATGACATTGTTAAGGAAAATCTGTCTTGCCTGCGGACTGACCGAAGATTTCAAATGGATGCACCCATGTTACACTTTTGAGAAAAAAATATAGTTGTAATCCAGGAGTTCAAGGAGTTTTGCGCGCTCATGTTTTTCAAAGGTGCACTGTTAAAGGACTCGAATCATGTTTTAGTCCAACAAACCAAGAACGTACAGGCTGCCCGTCAACTTCGCTTTATAAATCTTCAAGAAATAAAAGAGCAGGAAAAAACTATAAAAGCCTATATATACGAGACCATTGAGGTAGAAAAAGAGGGTTTGGAGGTAAGGATGAAAAAGACCTCGGAATTCTATATGCCCGAAGAACTGAAAATAAAATTTGATGAAGACCCGAATTTGAAAACAGCATTTGAGGCTTTGACCCCCGGGCGACAAAGAGGCTATCTACTTCATTTTTCCCAAGCCAAACAATCGAAAACCCGCGAATCAAGAATTGAGAAATCGATTCCTAAAATATTTGAGGGAAAAGGATACAACGAACGCTAGGTTAAAATCCAAAGTTCTTTAAACTTCTTTCCATACCTTGCTATACTTCCTCAAATAATCCAAAGGCGTCATATCGGTAATTTTCCGAAACACATCCCTAAAGGCCTTGGGGTCTGAGTAACCCACTTCGTACATGACCTCGTTGATCGTTTTTCGCCCTTTTTCCAGTTCTTTTTTTGCGGCTTCCACTTTTACCCGTTGATGGTATTCTACAACCGTGTTCGCGGTCGCTTTTTTAAACCGTCGTTCAAAAGTGCGGCGGTTTAGGGCGATTTTATTGCAAAGTTCCTCTACGGTAATCTTATCCTGAAAATTTCGTTCGATATATTCTTGGGATCTTAGAATTTCCTTGTCCTTGTGTGATTTCTGCCCCGAGAAAATCATAAACGGGGACTGGCTGATACGTTCGATATCGATCATAAAACCCTTAGCGGCCATAACCGCGGTATCGCGCCCTGCATACTTTTCTATTAGATAGATCACCAGATTCGTAAATGAATAGGCCCCGCCGCTGGTGTAGATACCGTCCGATTCGGTCAGTATTTTGTCATCCTTGAGAATGGCTTTCGGAAACTGATCCCTGAATTCATTCGCATATTGCCAATGGGTGGAGCAATTTTTTCCGTCCAACAGTCCCGTAGAGGCTAAGAAAAAGGAGGCCACACATAGGCTTACGATTTCCGCACCTTCTTTATATTGGTCTACGATCCAAGGAATAAAATCGGCATTGTTCTTTTTGTTTTCCTCAAAATCCCCGTGAATGGCGGGAACAATAATAAGATCGGTTTTTTCTACTTCGCCGATAAGGACATCGGGATTGACGATAAACAATCCATTGGATTGCTCCGTGTGCTTTTCAAGTCCCACCAAATGGATATCGAAGAGCGGTTCCCTATCCGTCTGTTCAAAAAATTCGTTGACCCAGGATAACATTTGGTGCGTTCCCCCGATATTGACCACGCTGGTATGGCCTTTCGGAACGAGTATCGATACATGTTTCATAAAAATGCTCTTTTAATTGTCATTCCTGCGAAGGCGGGAATCTGTTTAACCCGGATTAAAATTTCCTTTATTTAATAGAACCAAGATAATCAAAGAAATTGTCGCAATCAACCCGTCAGATTGACGGAATCGCACCATCCGATTAGGAAAAAAGCTAAGTATATTTGGGTATATCCAGCATATAAAACAAAAAGACAATTCTTCAAAATAATTAATGCAATGAAAACGATCTGGCTCAACCTCCCTGTCAAAGACCTTCAAAAATCGAAACAGTTCTTTCGCGACATAGGCTTTCGTGAAAATGCCAGGCATAAAGAGGCCCCGCATCTGGGTAGCTTTTTGATTGGAGACAGCAATTTTGTTCTGATGCTTTTTCCAGAAGGGGACATAAAAAATTATACGCAAAATAAAATAACGGATACATCCAAGAGCAATGAGATGCTCATTAACATCGATGCACAGTCCAGAGAGGAAGTGGACGCTTTCGCCAAAGTGGTTACTATAGCAGGCGGAAATGTCTATTTTGAACCCACCGAAGTAGATGGTTGGATGTACATTCTTAGCTTTGGCGATTTGGACGGCCACCGGTGGAGCATGTTGTACATGGAACCAGAAAAAATGCCAAAACAATAAAACAATTCTATTATGGAACGAAAAGAATTTAGAACGACAATCGATGCATCGAAGGAAAAAGTTTGGGAAGTATTGTGGAAAGATGAGACCTATCGCCAATGGACGGCTCCATTTGGAGAAGGTTCCCGTGCGGAGACCGATTGGAAAGAAGGCAGCAAAGTGCTTTTTCTTAGTGCCGATGGAGGAGGAATGGTTTCCCGTATCGCGAAGAGCCGGCCCAATGAATTTATGTCCATTGAACATTTGGGCTTTGTAAAAGATGGTATAGAGGATACCAAGAGCGAAAAAGTAAAGGAATGGAGGGGGGCTATGGAAAACTATACCCTTAAGGACAACGAGGGCAAAACAATGCTAGTAGTTGCCATGGATATAGCCGATGAATATCTCGATTATTTTCTGAAAGTATGGCCAAAAGCCCTGGAAAAAGTAAAGGACCTTTCCGAAAATCAATAACAAATCAAATAATCACTTAAAAGAAGCGTCATGAAAACAGAAAATCCAGTGGTATGGTTCGAAATTTATGTTGAGGACCTCAAGAGAGCGCAAAAATTCTACGAAACTGTTTTTCAGCTGGAAATGAATGAATTGCCCATGCCAGAATCAGCTGATGATGCCATGCAAATGCTGTTCTTCCCAAGCAATATGGAATCCAAAAACAAAACTTCGGGAGCTCTGGTAAAAATGGAAGGTTTTAAGGCAGGTAACAACAGCACGATCGTCTATTTTGCCAGCGAAGATTGTAGTGTTGAAGAGACCCGGATAAAAGATGCCGGAGGCGAGGTTTTTAAATCTAAAACCTCACTTGGGGAATATGGTTTTATGGTGCTCGCCAATGATACCGAGGGAAATATGTTTGGGATACATTCAATGGAATAAAAGTTAATCACAACTATTTTTAATAGATGAGTATTGTTGACGAGTTTATTAAGGCGAAAATCAAAAAAGAGTACCAAACCATTTTCACCAAATTTAGAGCTTTGATAAAAGCAAAATTTCCATTTCTAAAAGAAGAGCTGAGAGGCGGTACGGAAAAGTATTATGCATACCCGTATACAGATATAATAGAATAATCATATCCGTAAGTCCAACGCAGAAGGGAATCACATTTTCATTTGGCGAAGGGAAAAAGTTTGAGGATAAATTTGGACTATTGGAAGGTACGGGAAAGAAAACCCTGAACTTACGTCTTACTAAGCTAGAGGAATTTAAGGAGGAGATTTTTGAAAATTATATCCTACAGGCCATTGAGTTTGATGAAAAATAGTAACTGGAAGAAGCTAAGCACTAATAATGTATAGGACTGTGGGGCGTTCATTGTGAGCAAAAGGATGTAACGCCGAAATGTACAAGCCAAAAAATCAACATGTAATGAATAGGAACAATATCTTCTGCCCCGAAGGCTTCAACTTTTTGAATGGTTATCTCTTGAACATTAGTTTTATCTCCATCCAGAGTATCAAATACAATAAAACTGAGAGATGGAAATCCAAATAAATCACCAACATACGATTCACTCACTTCTAGCTGAACATTATTCTACCTTTTGCCATAGTTCACCCTTTATTAATTTAATAGTAAATTATTCTGCAAAATAACTTCGAAATTCTGGCAATCCGTAGTTATATGATGGGCCCCTCTAGTTTTAACCAATTAAAACGCATGCTTAAAACAATTCTAATCATTCCTTACTTTTTCGTATGTCCAACATAAACTTCAAGCATCCAAGTATTGCAAGAATCTGGAAGATGCTTTGAATATATTTGAAGTAAGATTTGGTAAATAGAAGTTTAATCGGACTGTGTTCTTGTCCATCGAGACCTAAACTTGCTACTGAGCCTGCGAGTCCATAAGCACTATTCACTAGCACTATCGAAATGAATAAGAATAGAAAATTAATGAATAAAACTTGACGAGAGGTCAACTTCACTCCAGTTAAATAGGCCGCTATCAAATATATTATAATGATTATAAAAAAGATAACGTAATTAGTTGTTAATTCTCCAATAGCCGCGTAATCATTCTCCAATAAAGCACGTCTTTTGTAACAACTCCCATGAGTCGATCCATTTGGAGTACCTACCCATCTACCTCCGGCTTCATTACATTTCCTTTTGCATTCAGCCTGATTACTACATGTAAAGGTTTCGGCGTTCTGTACTGGTATTGTTTGCTGTTGCATCAGAGAAGTGCTGAATCCGCTTGTGATAATCAATAGTCCTACTATAATAATTA
>Ga0102947_1000832_pt1 | contig 10861 bp, 9 predicted proteins | sample SalPon2A_A_D2_MG_FD_78210 | JGI IMG/M metagenome (GOLD analysis project Ga0102947, IMG submission 78210) | Soil microbial communities from South San Francisco under conditions of wetland restoration - Salt Pond MetaG R2A_A_D2_MG | ecosystem: Environmental > Terrestrial > Soil > Wetlands | place... | reverse complement strand
GCACCAACTCCACCATTTGCCTCCGGAAATCCGGAGCGTATGGTCCTCGACTCTTTCCCATCGTGGACTCCTTTCTCCTCGACCTTGAGGATGAAGTGTCCACCGAACCGGGTCAACTCCAGACTTCTTCCCCCGTAGTCGCTGTCGGTGACCACCTCGCCTCAAGCCAAGTCGGCGGACTGCCATTCAATTCAAGAATCGCTAGATCTCGCCCAATGTCCTTGCATCGCACCTGAACCGACAAGCCCAGATCAGGCCAGTCTGGATGAAAAATCTCAATCGACTTCATAACATCACCATAGCTATCTAGAATCACATGAGCGCAGGTAACAAGGCCTACGTCCCTCAAGAAGAAGGCTGTACCCTGCGAGACATCATCATCCCTTTCAGAGCCAAAGCAAGACTCTGCCTCAACCACCCATATAGCATCCCGCCAAGAGATGAGGTGAGCGGGTAGATTCAGCGGATTGCCTGGCTTGCCTTCATAATCGGGATCAAGCGCTGCATACTGTTCAACGAAGCGTTTATATCGCGAATCATGATGCCCTCGGATCATGCCAAAGAAATCTATATGGCCCTTCACGATTTGATCAAAAGTAGGGTCCGAGTGCGGGGCTCGATCCTTACTGTCGTACTTCCGGAAATGCTCCTTCTCGGCAGCCTTCAACCCAAAGGTCTTCCACGCGTAAAGCATTGCCCGAATCCTCTTCGAAAACACCCTCGGAGTATTGACTTTTTGATTAACAACCAAACCCGTTACAATCTGGCGCACATCCTTGAAATAAAGCGCAGTTTTTTTGGGATTCACAGTAAATCCGTATTTGGAAATTATAGACTCAATCTCAGAGCCGACCACAGCTCCGCTAGCTGGTGACAGGCCATCAACATAGCGACCAATCGCTTTAGGAAATGACTGTTGATCTGAAGAAAACGTCATATCGTCAGCAAAGCGCGTGTAGCGACAGCCATGGTGCCTTGCCAGTCTGTCCAATCTTCGATCTAGAGGCGCCATAACTAGGTTGGACAGAATAGGTGAGGTCGGAGCACCTTGAGGTAGCTTGTCCTCGAAGGTGCACATCTGTGCCAAAATGCATGACACTGAATAGCTAATACCAAGCCTCTTGTGCAAAAGCCCGCACACCCGACCAAAATTGATTGAACAAAAAAAATCTGCAAGATCAACGGTGAGCACCCAGTTTGAAGCGACATGCTGACTGGCATTTGTCGCTATGCTCCGGCCCCGCACGTAACCGTGAACGCTCGCCGGAGGATGATACAACTCGGCAAACAAACCCATCAACTGTTGCTGAAGTCGTTTCAGCTCCAGCTTCGGCTCCGCGATAGGCCGCCTTCCGGATTTTCGCTTCTTAATCTGGAATTTCTTGTAACTACGTCCTCTACCGTAAGAACAACTCGTCAACTGATCTCGGCTAACGCCCAGCGCTGTCGCCAGTTCGGAATGGGTCTGGATATCAGGGAGTGTTGCCATTACAAGTACAGACGCTGCGAGGCATGCCAGTGCCAATTCTCTTTGTCGTTAGCGATGCGATTAGAGCCATTCGGGATAACCCCTGAACGGACCTAAAAAGATACACACCCTGCGATTGCCGCTGACGGATCGTCAGCGTGAGGCAATTATGGATGACACCACCCCGCAGCACCCCAGATCTTAACAAAAACGCAGGTCTACGCAAACACCTAGAGAATAGGCAAGGTGCTGGTCCAAAATCCCTACTAAGGCGTCCTCCGCGATCAGCTCCTACTCTCACTTCCCGGCTTGATCCCCGCCTGGAACCTCTTCAACCCACCTTCCGCCCGATGTACCGGCTGTTTTTGAGCCTGCTGTACCCGGGGGTGAGCTGACATGGCGTTTTGGCTCAGAGGTTTGGAGGGTCCGTCTAGCCCTTCCGGAGCGCGAACCGCAGCCCCGAGAAGTCCTCGTCGATGGCGCACACCTTGTGGTCCACCCACCCCTCGGCCAGCCCCGCCGCCCGCACGTCCTCCCGGTTGAAGTCCGCCGCCAACGGCGAGCTTCCCTTGGGCCAGGCGATCCACAACCCCGCCGGCGCCGCCCACCCGGTGACCTTCCCCACCTCCCGCGCCAGCTCCCGGGCCGAGCGCACGAACCAGATCACCAGGTCCGGCCGGGCTCGGCGGTCATGGCGCAGGCGGACACCGTCCGGCAGGGCGCCCAAGGTGGATTCGAAGTCGTCGGGGGCGCCCAGGAGGACGACGGCGTGCCCGGCCTTGATGCCCAGCTTCTGGGCGAGGGGGGTGCCGGAGTAGCCGGCAGTTTTCGCAGTCATTCCAAGAGCCTACAGCGCAGCGTTGTGCGCAGAGCGCCACCCGGGCGCCCCGGCGAGACAGCTGGGTGCTGCTCCTCGCGGTCCCCTTCTCGCTCAACCTGCTGCTCTTCGTCTTAAACCTCATCCCCTTCCCACCGCTGGAAGGCTTCTCCGTCTTCCCCATCCTCTTCGGCGAAGACGCCGCCCACAGGTACAAGGGCGTCCTCCGCGCCCAGCCCATGCTGTCTCTGATGAGCCGGGTCCTCGCCTGGAACCTCTCTCCAGGGCCTCGATCGGCAGTTCAATCTTGACTGGCCGCAGACCCATACGTTCAGAAAATCGTTGAGACATGGTCCGATCCTACGTCTATTTAGTTCGAAATCTGTGAGTGGAGCCAGTTCGCGAACAGGGTGACCGTGGCCCCGTGGTCGCCTTGCATGGAGTCGGCGGCGGCACGGGCGTAGCGGTCCCCCGCGGGCCGGGGCCGTAGGCGGACGAAGGGGGGCAGGCCGTAGCGCAGGGCGCTCCAGTTGGCCCACAGGCGGGCGGTGCGGCCGTTGCCGTTGGCGAAGGGGTGGATGCGGACCCACTCCCCGTGGGTCATGGTGCACAGGGTGACCACCGAGCCCAGGACACCTGGATCCTCAGGGACTCCTCCTACTGGAACCTCCCTGTCAAGCAATCTGACGGCGCGCTGGACCTGGCTCTCAAACCTCTCCAGGGCAGCCGGCACCTCCGAGGAGGGGAGGCCCCGAAACGGTCCTACCCGAACCTCGTAGCCGATCAGCTCCGGATACCGGGGGCCTTTGTCGCGGACTTCTCCGGCATAGTAATCGACGGGAAGAGGGACGCCATCAAAAACCCGTCGCTGCCAACCGAGGGCGAGTTCGGCGGTTGGAGCTTCGCGGCGCTCGGCCTCCTCCACCATGCCGGGACGCACCGGGCGGATCGTCATCCCACGGAATCGGCAAAGGCCGCCCCCACTCCGACGGCATCGGCTTGGCCTACCGCTCGGCTCTTGAGTGGGTCGTCTTCCTCCACCTCGGCGCGGGCGAACTGCTCGATGGCGGAATCGAGATCGCCGGCACGATACGGCTTCAGAAGCTCGACAGTGGCACGCAGCTTTTCCTCCAGCTCATGGCCTACAACCGCCAACTCGTGCTCGATGGCCCGCTCGGCAAGCTCGTTCATGGAGATGCCCAGGTCCTCCGCCGCCTGCCGGAGCGCCCGGTGAGTCGCCTTCCGGCGGAAACGCAAGGTGAATGCAGGTCGTTCCTGATCTCGGCTCATATGTCCACGGTAGACAGAATCCTGGATGACGTCAATACTCGCTTTTGACGTCACCGTCAATATGCCTCAACCGATCGCCAATCGGGTCAGCCATGCTAGCGTCCAGGAAACCACCGCCTTGGGAGAGAGACCATGGCGCAGACGGCTGTAACGATTCGACGATGGGGGCGCCAGAGCTTGGAGACTCACTGCCGCGTTCCCCAATACTTCGCGAGGAGAGACACCCCCCATGGCCGACCTCCGCACCGGTCTGCGCACCGACGAGACCCTGGAGTCGCTCCCCTACGGCTTCCGGGTGACCTGGATCGATTGGGACAGCCCGTTCCGGGACAGTGACCTCCAGGTGGGGGACCTCATCGTGGCGGTGAACGGCGAGGCTTGTTCGCCGGAGGACCGGGAACACACGGCGCCGCGGGCCGTCGGCCAGTACCAGGAGGTCCAAGGCTGGGCCGAGCGTGGCGCCGCCGCCGGCGACGCGGTGACCCTCACCGTGCTGCGCGGCCGGGACGAGATGGAGCTGGCCGGCGCCCTGAAGGAGGACGTCTTCCACCACGACGCCCAGGAGCGGGTGGCACTGGGCCCCGGCGGGCCGCCGCGGCGCAGCACCTCCGCCGAGGACGGCGCCTTCGCCAACTGGTCCGGTTGGTACGAGGACTTCGTGAAGCGCTGCTCCGGGGCGTTGGACGGTGGCTGGAAGCGGGCCTCCTTCAACAACCGCCGCGAGCTGGCGGCCCACCTGGAGGACGCGGAACGGGTCGAGTACCTGCGGCAGCACTACCCCGGCCCCTTCACCGACACCGTGGCGGCCGACTTCGAGCATGTCCGCCAGGTGCTGGCGGGGAAGAAGGTGGAGCTCGGCGAGGCCGACCTCGAATACCGCGAGCTGGGGGCCCGCCGCCGCGAGGAGGCGCAGCGGGCGGCGCGGCGGGCCTTCGCGGACTTCCTGGCCGAGTTGGAGCCGGAGACGATCCCCACCTTCCCCGCCGTCGATCCGATCCGCGGCGACGTCCAGGCCGCCGTCGGCAAGGTGGTGGTGTGGCCCTGGATCACACCCCGGGGCGGCATGATCGAGCGCTTCGGGGAGACCTACGCCCTGGCCGGCTCGCGGCGCGAGGGCTTCTGGTTCGCGTCGCTGCGGGCGCCGGAGATGCAGCGCTTCTTCGACACCTTCTACCGCTACCGGGCCAAGGTCGATCCCGGGGTGGCGGAGCGCTACCGCTTCGTCACCCGGATCCTCGACGACCCCATCCTGCTGACCGCCGACGACCGCCCCGCCCCGGGCCTGCTGGTGGAAGTGCTGGGCGGCCTGGCGGGAGCCGGCGACGGAGACTGCTTCGTCGATCTGCGCGCCCCGCAAGAAGGCGAAACGCCCAGTGAGGCCGGCGTCGGCCGCAGCGCCTTCGCCGGCGAAGCCGAGCTGGCCGGCATCGACGTCCCCGAGCTGGCCGACGACGCTTCCCCCGAGAAGGTCGTCACCACCCTCATCCAGTCGGTCAAGTGGGGCGACGAAACCACCTGGATCAGCACCCATGCCGACTGGCGACTGTTCTCCCGGCTCGGCGACCACCCCGTCGTCGATCTCGCCTACCGTCCCAACCGCGGCAACCTGCAGCGCCAGTGGGGCGAGGCCCGAAGCCAGGTGATGGACTACCTCTACGACGCCCGCGTCGCCGAGGTGGGCCGGGTCCGCGCCCTGCGCCCGCCGGACCTCCCCGACGGTGGCCCCGCCGTCGACCAGGTAGACGTCTTCATCGACCACTTCGGCCGCTTCCCCGGCGAGGCCGGCGGCGACGAGTACCGCAGTTTCACCGACAGCCGGGTCTTCCGCCGCAAGCGCCTGGAGCGCCTGGACGGCGGCCCCTGGCGCCTGGTCGAGCCGCGCCGGCTCTGAGAGCTTGTGAGGAGACAACCCCGTGTATGACGCCCGACGCACCGCCGTCAAGGAACTGCTCGAAGCCACCGCCGAATCCAGCGAAAAGGTCTTCAAGAAGAGTCACGACGTCAAGCTCGAAGAAAAGGTCGGCGATCACTTCGAGCGCTACTTCAATGACCGCAAGCGGGCCCTTGAAGACGGCGTCAAGCTCCTCGCCTCGCCGAAGCCGCCCAAAGACCACCAGGACGACTGGAGCGACCACTTCAGCGACTTCGGCAGCAAGTCCGCCAAGGCCATCGCCGCGCTGGTGAAGGACAGCAAAATCAAGACACCCTTCGTCAGCGCCGTCTCCCGGCTGGCCGCCGAGGAGTCGAACTTCTTCGCCGCCATCGCCCGCATGCCCATGGCCGCCAGCCAGGGCCGGATCCTCCAGTGGTACGGCCAGTACATGCGCGAGGAGAAGGCCCTGCGCGACTCCTGGTCATCGATCCAGGACGACGGCAGCGACCTGATGAAGGACATGGTGGAGGCCATGGAGGACGCCAACGAGGTGTTCGAGCAGGCGGTCGAGAAGGCCGCCAAGAAGGTGCGGGACGCCGAGGCGGCGCTGCTGCGCTGGGTGCCCGTCTTCGAGCAGGGGGAGGACCTGAGCGACTACAAGGAGCCGGGGCCCGTGGACAGCGCCCTCAGCATGCTGGGTTACGCCCTGCAGGCGCTCAACAACCTGCGGCCCTCGGCGGAGACCCTGGCCGGCCGTTTCCGCGGCCTGTACAAGAGCCACGAGGTGGTCACCATCCAGCTCTTCGGCAAGACCCGGGAGAAGGTCGAGGACTTCATCGACACGGTCAACCTGGAGACCGCGGTGAAGGACTTCGAGACCGCCAGCAAGGCTTGCGTCTCCCTGGCCCAGGGCCTCGATCCCGACGGGCAGGAAGACGACGCTGAGGACCTGGTGGAGGCGATGATCGACGAAGCCCACGAGACCCTGGAGCAGTTCGAAGACTTCTTCGAGGAGTTCGTCGATGACTTCCGCGGCATCTTCCTCGGCCCGGTGGGCGACCGCACCGTCCAGGATCTCGTCGGCCGCCAGCTCGCCCAGCGCCAGTCCGACCAGTTCCAGCGCTTGAACATCCAGAGCGAGTTGAAGAAGATCCAGCAGGCCGCCGACGACGAGTTCGACCTGCCCATGGGCCGGCTCTCGGACGAGAAGCGCAAGCAGCTCAAGAAGTGGATCACCCGCGACCTCGAGACCCTCTCCCTGGCCGTCCGCGAAGCCATCGACTTCACCCTCTCCGAACGCATCCAGATGATGATGAGGCTCGCCATCCCCGAGCGCGAGGAGAAGGTCAAGCGCCTGCCGGGAGCGTCCGTCTAGCGTCGCCGCGTAGAAGCTCGACGGTGGCCCGCAGCTTCTCCTCCGGCTCTTGCTGTAGCTCTTGGCTGGTAGCTCGCGCCCGCCCCTCCGGCCCAGAGCGTGCTAGCGTCCGGGAAACGACCGACCGGGGAGAGAGACCATGGCGCAGCGGGAGAGCTTGGAAGGGAAGATCGTCTACATCACCGGGGCTTCCTCGGGGCTCGGGGAGTACCTGGCCCGGGAACTGGTGGGCCGGGGGGCCGCGGTGGGGCTTCTGGCGCGGCGCGAGGAGCGGCTGCGGGAGATCGCTGATGACCTGGTAGGGCGGGGCGGCACGGCGGCCTGGGCCGAGGCCGACGTCACCGACGCCGAAGGGCTCCACGCCGCCTGCGACAAGCTGGCCGCCGAGCTGGGCGACCCCGACGTGGTGGTGGCCAACGCGGGATACAACAGCTCGGAGACCATGAAGCGTTTCAAGCCGGGGCGGGCGCTGTCGATCTACGACACCAACCTCTTTGGCTTCATCCGCCTAGTGGACTGGGCCCTGCCCCGCTTCCTGGAGCGCGGCTCGGGGCACATCGTGGGGGTGGCGTCCATGGCCTCCTACTTCGGCTTCCCCGCCAACGCCGCCTACTCCGGCTCCAAGGCGGCGATGCGCATGCACCTGCAGAGCCTGCGCATCTCGCTCAAGAAGCGCGGCATCGCGGTGACCACCATCTGCCCCGGCTTCGTCAAGAGCGAGCTGACCGACAAGAACAAGTACCCCATGCCGTTCATGTGGGGCACCGAGCGCGCCACCCGGCTGATGGCCGACGCCATCCAGCAGCGCCGCGCCCGCCTCGACTTCCCCTGGCAGATGCGCCTGTTGGTGACCTACGGCATCGGCCGGCTGGTGCCACGCCGGATCTCCGAGTGGCTGCTGGCCCGGGGCGGCGGCTGAGCCGTCCGACGCCATGGCCCGGGGCGGCGGCCGAGGGCGGCGGTGATGGCACCACCGCCCTCGGCGCTCACCTCACGAAGCACACGCCTGAACCGACCTCATAACTGATCGTTCACCGCACCTCCGCAGATACTGAACGCCGGGTTGGAGAACTCTCTGACCTGGCCGCTCACCGTGTCGGTGACGCGGATGTCGTAGGCGACGTCGGAGAGCCCGCCCCAGAAGATCCAGTGGTGGTCGTTGAGCGCCCGGCCATCGAGGATCTTCACCGCCAGCTCCAGGTTGTCCTGGCGGAAAAACCAGAAGTAGCCGGAGAGATCGGTGCCCAGGCCGTCGAAGACGTGGGCGGGACCGGCGTCTCCCGCCAGCCGCGGGTTGTCGTAGTCGACCTCGACGCGGAAGCGAGCATCGGCCAGGCAGAGGGCCGTCGGGCTGGGGACGCAGGATCCCTCGGCAGCGGCGGTGACGAGCCGGGCGCCGCTCGCCCCGTCGCCGGAGACAGGCGCCGGTAGCGGCGCCGCGTAGCGCAGCGGCTCCGGCTCGTCCTGGGCGTCGGGGAGGAAGGCCGCGTTGTCGCCCACGCCGCAGATCTCGAACGGCTGGTTGCGGTAGGTGAGGAGCGCTCCGTCCTCGGTGTCGCGCACCGAGATCCAGTACTCGACGTCGGACAGCGCGCCGTAGAACACCCAGTAAGCACCGTTGACCGGGCGGCCGTCGAGCATCTTGACCACCAGCTCGACGTTGTCCGGGTTGAAGAAGGTGAAGAGGCCGGTGCGCTGCGACCCGGGCACCGTGCGCGCCGCGCCGGTGCCGTGGGTGAACGGCTCCCGCGGATTGCGCCAGGCGACCTCGACCTCGAACCGGCCGCCGAGCAGGCACAAGGTGCCGGCGTCGGCGACGCAGGGTGCGGTGGCACCGCCGGCACCGAAAGTAGTGGCACTCGCCGCCTCGCTCCAGGCCGATACGCCGTGGGCGTTGGCGGCACGCACCCGGAAGGTGTAGGGCGAGGCCGGCTCCAGCCCCTCGACCACGGCGGAGTCGCCGATCAGGCTCATCGCCTCGGTGCGATCCTTCGCCGGGTCGGCGGTGTGGACCTCCACCTGGTAGCCGGTGGCGTCGGCCACTGCCGGGAACTCCAGAGTCACCGAGGTGGACGATGCCGGTGCCGCGGTCAGCCCGGCGGGAGCGAGGGGCACCAGGCCCTGGGTCTGCGCAGCGGCTCGGTTGCTGTACTTTGATCCGCCGCCGTTGTTCACCGCGCGCACGCGGAAGCCGTAGAGGGTGCCCGCTTCGAGCCCGGTCACCCGGTAGGTGGTCGAGTCCGCGGGCGCCGTGGTGACCAGCGACCACGAGCCGCCGGGCGGCTCTATCTGCACCTGGAAGCCGGTCTCGTCACTCGACCCGTCGGTCCACGCCAGGTCCACCTCAGTGCTGGAGACCGCGGTGGCGGTGAGGTCGCTCGGCGCTGCCGGCGGCTCGGTCTTCGGGGGCGGGGGCGGGGGCGGGGGCGGCTGGGCGCCCTCGAAACCGGCGACCATGGCCAGGTGCTCCCGCACCACACGGGCGTTGTCGGCCTCATCGACGACCCCCACCGGAGTTCCGCGGCGAGTCACCCTCGGGTCCGAGAGCTGGTTCATCAATTGGGGGCAATCACACCCGGTGAAAGTGTTGGTCACCAGCGTCCGGAATTCTCCTTCGACCCGATACCCGTGGGCGTAGGAAATGGTTCCCCTCGGCGTCTGCCCGGGGAGACCGCTGGCGCCGAAGAGCTGGACGTACTCCTTGGTGATCTCCCCGCTATGGACGTTGGGCAGGCACCAGGAGGCCATGAAGGCAAAGGCGGCGTCGCCGTAGTTGGCCTTGGTCGAGTTTGCCAGCAGCGGGTTGGAGCCGACGCAGCCCGTTGCCTCCTCCGGAGACTTGAAGACCACCGTCACCAGGTCGGCCGCGTACTGATCCTTGAGCTGCTGCGCCCGCTGATGGCTGATGGAGCGGTCGATGAGCTGGCCCAGGCTGTTGCTGTTGTCAAGCCCCAGGTCCTCGACCTCCCAGCCGGCCAAGCGGAGCCTTCCAGGGATCGAGTTGTTGATGAACACGGTATTGGTGGCGTCCACCCCGTGCTGAGCCTGGCTCTGGTTGGAGCCGTCGTCGACCGCACGCGGGGTGGCGATGAACAGCATGCGCACCTCGATGTTCGCCATGGCGTCGGCGACATGGGTCGCCGGCGCGGCGATCAGCGGCGGCAGGGCGGGCGCGTCCGTAGGCTCGCCAGCCTGCGCACGCGGGGGGCCGGACGCCGCCGCCCTTACGGCGGCGAGATAGCGGGCGGTGGGCTGCTGCGATACCAGCGGTTCGCCCCGGCGCAGCTCCCCCCGCCCGGGGCCCAGCGGATTGAGCTTGTAGACGCCACGACCGATGCGCTCGATGGAACCGATCACCTCGCCGTCGATCAGGCTGAGCGTGATGCTGGTGTAGCCCGGCGGGTCGTCGGCGAAGCTGCCGCGCCAGACGGCGTGGCCCTCCGCCACCACCTCGAAGCCGGTGCGGTACGCCGACTCCGGCGCGCCCGGCTCGAGTTCCAGCCAAAGGACCTCGGGGGCGGTGGCGACGGCGGCGGCGGAGACCTCGACCAGGACGCCGGCAGCAAGGGTGGCGGCGTCGGCGGGCTCCGCCAAGCGGAACAGGTCGGCCTCGCGACGAGCGTCGGAGCCGCGGGTGGCCGCCTCGGCCGGAGCGGCCGGCAGGGCGACTACGAAGGAGAGGAGGATCAGGCACGCCCCGATCCAGGCGGATCGCGGCCCAAACCGGACGGACATTGCGGACGACGCTGCTGAAGACTTAGCCACGAGGCCCCGGCCTCGTGAACACGAGAGAAGCTGCTTCACGACGGTACGACTCCCACCCGCCCCCGGGTTCGGCGGCCTCACGGCCACTGGTTCTGCCTTGAATCGACTGTTAATTGAATCGAGTATAGCAATCCCCAGGGCATCGCCATCGAGACGACGTGAGGGCCCACGCCGGCCAGCGCGGCGGACAGCGGATGGGCCGGACGGGCGAACCGACGGTAGATGCCGCCCTAGTCGAACCGCGCCACCACCGGTGCGTGATCGCTGGTGCCG
>Ga0102947_1000831_pt1 | contig 10861 bp, 9 predicted proteins | sample SalPon2A_A_D2_MG_FD_78210 | JGI IMG/M metagenome (GOLD analysis project Ga0102947, IMG submission 78210) | Soil microbial communities from South San Francisco under conditions of wetland restoration - Salt Pond MetaG R2A_A_D2_MG | ecosystem: Environmental > Terrestrial > Soil > Wetlands | place... | reverse complement strand
TGGCATAGAGAAAACGAGTCTATTCCCACTAACATTATTTTTGAAAAAGATGTGGAGCTGAACAATTTCGCAAGAAAATTGGCTTATATTTGTGGAAAACATGTATCAATGGCAGACCCAATTGTGGATGCATCTCTTCCAGATGGGAGCAGAATTAATCTTACATTAGGACATGAAATTACAAAAAGAGGGAGCACCTTTACCATTAGAAGATTCAGAGCAGACCCAATTACCATAATAGATTTAATAAAATTTGGAACCTGTTCTATTGACATTGCGGCGTTCATGTGGTATCTTGCAGAGAAAAAATCTACAATGCTTATTGCCGGCGGTACTGCAAGTGGAAAAACTACAGCACTAAATGCACTATCCACATTTATCAAACCAGGACAAAAAGTAGTCAGTATTGAAGATACACAAGAACTAAACCTTCCACATGAGAATTGGGTCCCTGCAGTTTCAAGACAAACCTTCACAGATACCCAGGTGGGAGAGATCAATCAGTTCGACCTGCTAAGAGCAGCTCTAAGACAGCGACCGGATATTATCATAGTAGGAGAAACCAGAGGTAAAGAAGCATATACTTTATTTCAGGCAATGGCCACAGGTCACGGCGGATTTTCATCAATCCACGCAGACTCTATTGATGCAACCCTAACAAGATTAACATCAGCCCCAATGGATGTTCCAAAAGCATTGATTGCCAATAGTTTAGATCTTGTTACACTCCAATTAAAAATCAGAGTGGGCAATAAATCAGCTAGAAGAATTATTCAGGTAGCTGAGATCGATGGAATTGATGAAAAAACAGGACAATTAAAAACAAACACCGTCTTTAAATGGAATCCCGGAACAGATGCTCATGATTTTTCTGGAAAGAGTGTTGTGTTTGAAAAAATCAAAGAAAGAGATGGAGAAACTGATGAAAAAATAAATTACGAGTTGACCAAAAGAAGAGTTGCCTTAGAGTGGATGGTTAAAAATAATATCAGAGAGCACAAAAAAGTAAGTGAAAACATTATGGAATATTATGAAAATCCTGAAAGATTCTATGAAAGAAAAAGGATAATGATCTAGAATGAGTTATGTAAATCGAAAAAAAAAGATCAAAGACAGAGAGAGAGTAGGGCCCGCTCACATTTATGCCTATAAATTACTAAACGAACGGGTTAAATTCCTTCATCCCAAATTCAGACCTTTAGAAAAGGCCATCAAAGAATCGATGATGCCCATTCCCTTTGAGGTGTATTTGGCAAGCATGGTCTTCTTTAGCATGCTTTCTGCCATTGGTGGTGCCCTTGTGGGTATTGGAGTAGCCTTGATGGTAAATGTACAGCCTGTAATTTTGGAATTTCTTATTCCAATTGGTGCGGCAGTGGGTTTTGGTGCTATGACTTTTGTAATGCTGCAAATGGCTCCTTCGATGAGAGTAAAGACAAGATCATCAAAACTAATGGAGGAAATTCCTCATTTTATAGGATACATGTCAACTTTGGCTACAAGCGGTTTGAGTCTGGAAGGGATTTTCAAAGCAATTGCAAGAGAAGATTCAGAAGAAGAGATGGTAAAGGATGCCAAACTCATCGTAAGAAATTTGGATATCATGGGAATGGACTTGATCACAGCAGTTACCGATTTGATTCACAGAACTCCAACCGGGCCATACTCAGAATTATTAGAGGGTGCAATAATTACAGCCCAATCTGGAGGTGATCTGAAAGAGTACTTTAATGCAACTGCCAAAGTGCAGTTGGAAGAAAAAAAAATGCTTCTGGCAAAAACAACAGAATCGCTTGGAGCAGTAGCAGAAATTTATACAATTCTTTTGATTGTTTTCCCCTTACTTGCAGTAATCATGCTATCCATTATGGGAATTATGAGCCCAAGTCTTGGAGGTTTTGATTTGGTTACCTTGATTAACATTCTTACTTTTGCGGTAATTCCACTATGTGGGGTATTGATGCTCGTTATGATGGATACAATGGTTCCAAAGAGGTAATTCTATGGCACAAGAAAAAAAATCAAAAAAATTAAAAAGACGAAAAGACGAAATCCCTAGAGGGCTTAGACCTTCAAAATCAATTACAAATAATAAAATTTTAAGGGTAGCGCTGTTTTCTATTTTCGGGGCAATAATTGTAATAATTCTAAGTCAAGTTATCGGAGATTTTTCAGGATCAGAATCAATTTCAGAGATTGGGTTAATCTTTGGTGTTATTACTGGTGTTGTTCCCGTGACCTTATTTCAATTAAGAGAGGTGCAACGTAGAGATAGTGTAGACAAACATATGCCAGTTTTTCTATTGGCACTTTTAAGCTCTGTTCAAAGTGGAGCCAATCTTATCAAAGCAATAGAGCAGACAGCAAATAGGAATCTTGGTGCATTAACACCACCTCTCAAAAACCTAAAAGCAAACATGAGTTGGGGCATGCCAATGGATGAATCATTCCAACAGTTTGCAGAGTCAACTAATACAAGAATTTCAAGACGTGTGACTGTTCTTTTAGAAATGGCATTAAAAATTGGAGGGGATATTGCTGAGAATTTAGAAATGATTCAAAAACATGTCTCAGAGATGCAAAATATCGAGAAAAACAGAAAATCCCAACTAGCCCCATACACATATACGATTTATATCTCCTATGCAGTGTTTTTGGCAGTAGCCATTTTGTTAGTTACCAGCTTTTTTACAGAAATTGAAAAAGTGCAAGCAAGCTTAATCGAAGGAGGAAACGCTGGAAGTGAAGGATTATTTGGTTCCTTGGCCGATATGGACGTTGGTTTAATGGAATCTGCCCTATTTAACATGGCCATAATTGAGGCAGTGTTTGGAGGTCTGGCTGCAGGAAAGATCGGTGCCGGATCTTATGTGGCAGGAATAAAGCACGTTGTTGCAATGATTGTACTTGCAATTATTGCATTTAATGTGGTTACCCTTTAAAATCCAGCCTATAGGTTTTGTAAAAATTTTTTTAAGAGTATTTTGTCAGTAACAAAATAATACACACAGAACCTTTTGTTCTCAATTTAATTCAATATATTATGAAATTGATGACAGCAAAAAATGACAAAGAAAATTTCCTAATCCTGAATGGATTATGCCCTAGAACAAGGAAATATGCAAGTGTCTTTGGAGGCAGACAGGAATGATGTCCGCACAAGAGCAAGTTGAAAAACTCGTGGGAGAATTAAAGACAACCCTTGATCTGGATGAATTAGAATCAAAAATCTATCTGAGTCTACTAAGAACAGGACCAATTACTGCAAGTGCTTTAGCTAAAGATCAAAATATAGACAGAGCAAGAATGTATAGAACTGTAGACAAGCTAGTTGACAGAAATATCATTTCTACCACACTGTCTAGTCCAAAATTATGCATAGCAGTAGAACCAGAAAAAGCACTAAAGTTGGCACTTGAGAAAAAAGAAGAGGAAATTAAAAAAATAAAAAAATCAGGAGAGGCAATTGTAGATAAAATCAATAACGAGATTACAACAAATCAAGGGACAAATATTCCAACCCTGAGAATAATCCAAGGAAGAGGAAATATTTATTCAGATATTGCACAATTGATTGAAAATTGTACAGACACTGTATACATTGCTACAACCCTTGAGGATATCTCAAAAATGTATCACAGTATAATTCCAGAAAAAATTAAAACCTGTGAGAAAAATGGAGGCAAGGTTTTGCTTTTAGTAGATATTGATGATGTGGAACTGATTTCATTTGTAAAAAGATTCAACGCAACTGAGACTAGAGTATGTAAACTTCCCTCAAAGGGAAGAATAGCTGTTCAGAAAGACAAACAAATGGTAATGTCAGATTCAAGTCAAACATCTTCAAATTCAGAAACTGATTTTTCCTTATCTACAAATGCCAAGGACATGATTAGCAATATTGATAACCTTTGCAGATTGCTTTGGAAATCTGCAAAACCACTTGAAACAGTTATCACAAAAAAAAATAAAAAAAAGTAAAATCACTACACTAGAGAATCGTCACTAATCTCAACTGGTTTTCTTCCGGTAAATCCACTGTCCTTTTCATGCCAAAATTTTATTTCTGTTTCACCATATTTCCAACACAGCCAGACATCCTCTTCAAATCGTTTTGAAGGAAAATCCAATAATCCTTGGTCAATGCTTTTAATTACGACGCCTGTCTTCTCCAATTCTTCGGAGGCAATATAAAATTGAGTGATGGCAGTGTTGAGTTTCTGCTTTAGTGGGATATACTCCTCAAAGGTGCTAGATGTGCTAAGGAGAATTTGCAATTTTTGCTCATATTTTGAAATTTCATTCTTTTTTTCTAAAGCAATCTCAAATTTTTTTATTACATCTGGCAAGATTAGGTTAGCATCTTTTGTTGTAAAATAAAACATAAATTAACACCATTAATGAGGATTAAAAATCTTGAGGAGTTATATCAAATGTTATGAAGATTATTTTTTAATCTAATTTACAAATATTCTGTTTTATCAAATTTTATAGAAAAATAAACCCTGCAGAATCCAATTTTCCTTAAAGGAATCACCAAATTTTAAAATAATAAATGCAGATTTATTAATAATTATAATAACATCATCACATGACTAGTGAAATTGAAAACATTATTGAGCAGACAATTAATGGCGCTATTTCTACCATTCCCGCATATATGGAAGAGATCAAGGAAAACAAAGAAATCCTCAAGGTCGAAGATCCAAAGGAATTCGTATATGGGATAATCATGGGATTGGCCTTGGGTATGGGTGGTGCAATTCTTAGCTCTCAAAAGGAAACCCCAACTCCTGAGGACCAAATAAAGGTCAGAGATTTGGTATACAAAAACATTCCACAAATTCGAGAAAGGATTTTCAATTGATTAAATTTTCTAAAAATGAGATAAAATTTCTTTCATCATGTGAAGATGCTAGAATTGCAACTTGCCATGATGATATCCCCCACGTAAAGCCTGTATCATACATTTTTAACCAAAACGCAATTTTGATTTGTACAGATTATGAAACCAGAACTTTCCAAAACATAAAGGAAAATTCAAAAACAAGTGTTGTAGTTGACCTTTACAAAATTGGAGGGCATAAAGCAATTTGCCTCCAAGGAAAAACTCTAACAATAGAGAGGGGAACAGAGTTTAATGAAATATACCAGTTATTTTATAAAAAATTTAAATGGGTTCGCGACGACCCATGGGAAGAAGGAGAAGCGCCATTTCTAAAATTTATTCCAACAAATAAAAAAAGTTGGGGAATTCAATGACCTCAGGTCCTTATTTCAAAACAAATTTTTAAATTAAAGTATAAAATTCAGAACAAAATTTATTCTTGAATTGCACTAGCATCTGCAGTTGGTGGTGCATTGACTGGATCAACTGTAATTGTCACACTATCAAATGCTTCTCGTCCGTAATCATCGTAGACTCTCAACTCAAAGACCAATACCTTGATTTCTCCATTTGCAACTGTTGGGCTCATAAATGATGCTTTTACAGCGTCCGCAGAATCAATTATTACGCTCTCACCTGAAAGTTGAGTCCACATGTATGATAATGGCTGGTTTTCCTGGTCATAACTTGCACTTCCGTCCAAACCAATCTTGACATTTTCATTTACAATTTGATCTGGACCTGCGTTGGCCACTATGGGTAATGAGAGTGTATTTTGGACCGTTACAATCAAACTATCTGATACTGTAAATATTCCGTCAGATACGCTACAGGTTAAGGTCACCTGGTTTGAATTTACAACACTTGGTGTCCTAAAGGTACTAGCAGCACTATTTGGAGTGTGAATTGCGAAATCACTTGAAGAGGCTGTCCAGGTATAAGTTAATGGATCATTTTCTATATCAAAGGCAGTACACAATACGCTTCCCAAAGTATTTTCATTTACCACTTGGTCTGGGCCTGCATCAACTGTTGGTTTGTTGTTTTCAGGGACTACAATAATATTCACTCTATCAGAATCACTTTGCCCTAGCGTATCAGTTACTGTTAATTGTAATATTAGACGTTTAGAGTCACCAGATGAAACCTTTGGAGCGGTAAATGAGATTTGTGCAACAGAGCCATCAAATGCTACTTTATCCCCAGAAATTTGTTCCCAAGAATAAGTCAAGGCATCACCGTCAGGATCAATTCCCACACCGGTTATAGTTACCTGTGATTCGCTGATAACCCTTCTATCAGGTCCAGCATTTGCTTTTGGTGGATAGTTTTGTTTGCTTACAGTGACGGTAACATCGTCAGTATCAAAGTTACCATCAGAATCAGTTACTTTAAGTTCAAAAATTAAATCCATAGAATCTCCTTCAATAAATGGAGAAACAAAGTAAACCTCTTCTAGTGTCCTCTGGTAAAGGGTTACTTCAGTTCCAGATTTTTGAGACCATTGGAATTTGAGTTTAGTGTCTTCTGGGTCTGTTCCACTACCAACTAGATTTACAAATACGTTTTGACTTACAGTTTGATCTGGTCCTGCATCAGCAACTGGAGGACCGTTAAATGGAAGAACTCTTACCAGAGCAATGTCAGATGCCCATCCGCTTCCCTCAGAATATCCTACAACCTGGAAGGAAAGTAATTCAGGAACATCATCTTTAAGGTCAGGGGCAATAAATTGAACTTCTTCACCTACATAGGAATTTAACATAACTGGTGGACCAATCAACTGTACCCATGAATATGTTATTGGTTTACCATTTTTGGTTTCACCTGTAACATCAAGGGTTACAGTTTCTCCTTCTCTTACTGTCTGAAGAGGTCCAGCATCGATTGATATCAAGTCATTTTGTAGCACTCCAAAATATGGATACACTAGAGCAGAGTCGCTTCCAACTCCTCCAAATCCATCACTAGCAGTAAGGGTAAATTCCATAGGGGTAAAGTTTGAAAAATCAATAGAAGGGGACTCTATTGTAAGATATCTCAAATTGGGATTTTTCAATTCAATTTCAGGACCACTAGTTTGTTCCCAACCATAAGTTAATTCATCATCATCTGCATCAACTACACTTCCTACAAGTGTAATTGCGTTAATTGATGGAAAGATAATTTGATCACGCCCTGCGTCAACTACTGGTGCATGATTTACTGGATTTACAATGATTTCAACAATATCAGAACTGCTTGCTCCCTGTGGGTCAGTTACCGTTAGTTGAAATGTTAGAACTTTGATATTTCCATTTGCCACTTCGGGGGCCATAAATGTTGGAAATGCTATTTTGTTTGATGATAAAACTACTGGTTCTCCGTCAAGCTGTTCCCAAAAAAATGTAAGGTTTTCTGTATCTGGATCAAAACCTTCTCCAAGTAAGGTGACTAGTTTATTTTCAACAACATCGACTGTTTCTAAGGTTTGTGCATATCCAAGTCCAGCCGATCCAAAAACTAAGAAACCAGTAAAGCCTAGCACCATTGCCAGAAAAACAGTCGTCTGCACCACCACCCTCAAGTATAATCGTATATTAATCAAACGTCTAAATCGTTTTTCTGGCTTTTTTTGGGGGATCTAAGTTTTGATCGTTTTTGTAACTAAAAAAATAATAAAAACTTGTAAAATTCAATAAAAACGACAAGACATGAAGATTGATCATATTGCCATAGCGGTAAATAACGTAGAGGAATCAGCAAAAATCTACAAAGAGGCCCTTGGACTTGACAACATAGAGTTTGAGACAGTTGAAACAGAAGGAGTCAAGGTGGCAATACTTCATTTAGAAAATGGAAGAATTGAATTAATGCAACCCACAAATGAAAATAGCCCCATCCAAAAATTCCTAGAAAAAAAGGGACAAGGCCTTCATCACCTGGCATTAGAAACAGATGACATTGACGGCGAAGTCTCAAGGATGGAAACTTGTGGAATACAATTTTTGGGAAAAATTAGACCAGGATCAGCTGGAACAAAGGTAACTTTTATTCACCCCAAATCATTACAGGGAGTTCTCGCGGAACTTTGCTCCCATCCAAATTAAATTTTTTACTCCATCATCTTTAATGTATCTGATGCAGTAATAATACCCACAATTTTTGATTTTTTTGACACTAGGATACATTTTGAATATCTTATAAGAGGAACCAAAACATTTGCAGGAGTATCAAAATCAACTATAGGTGGAATTGGTTCCATAGTATCAGAAAGTTTTGCTTTTTTTAATTCTGCTTCACCTACATCGGCCAAATGTTTTACAATTCCATCCTCAGAGACTACGCCAACAACTTTGTTTTTTTCAAACACAGGAATTTGACTGATTGACAACTGGTGCATTTTTTTTATTGCGTCATGAAGAGTATTGGCAGGTTTTAATTTGATTATATCTCTGCTACAAAAATCTCCTGCATTGTGAGATGATGATTTTCCTTCCATATCACCTAAAATATCAAAAATTTTTTTTGCAGTGTTGTAGCTAGGTTGGCTCCGCCCTGATTCAATCTGATTAATCATAGATGTACTTACGCCAGTCAATGAAGCAAGTTTTTTTTGCGTAATTCCGATTTTAATTCTCATCTGTTTAATAGAATCTATTCTTGGTAACATTTTATTTTCAATTAATAGAATGGGTTTTAAAATATAGGTATCACTATTTGGATTTGGTCTTGGGTTGCTCTATAGCTGCCTGAGCTGCAGCAACAATTGCAATCGGAATTCTGTGTGGCGATGCACTAACATAAGAGACTCCCGCAGAATGGCAGAATTTTATGGAATTTGGGTCTCCGCCATGTTCTCCACATATGCCAATCTCCAAGTCCTTTTTTACACCTCTCCCTTGTTTAATTCCGATTTTCATTAGCTGGCCCACACCATTAACATCAATTGATTGGAATGGACTAGTCTCCAAGAGTTCTTTTTCCATATATTCAGGAAGAAATTTTCCCTCTGCATCTTCTCGGCTAAAGCTAAATACTGCTTGCGTCAAGTCATTTGTTCCAAAGCTGAAAAACTCTGCAGTTTTTACCAATTCGTTTGATGTAAGACATGCTCGAACGACTTCAAGCATTGTTCCAAAGTTAATCTTTAATTTCATTTTGTATTTTTGTTGCATTTGTTTTTTGACATCGTCATAAATCGACTTGATATAATTTAATTCTGCTATACTTCCAATTTGAGGAATCATTATCTGCGGCTTTACGTTTACTTTTCTTTTTGCAAGTTCCGCTGTTGCCTCAAACAATGCCGTAATCTGCATTCGGTAAATTTCTGGGTATGTAATCCCAACTCTAACACCTCTGTGTCCCATCATTGGATTAACTTCTGCTAGTTCGCGTGCCCTATCTAGAAACCTCTTAGTTTTGTCACTATTGTCATGTTCCTTGTAAATTTTATCCATCAGTTCTTCTGGGTTTGGCAAAAACTCGTGTAGGGGAGGGTCTAGCAATCTGATTGTAACTTTGTATCCTTCCATTGCCTTTAGGATTCCAATAAAATCACTTTTTTGCAATTCTTGTAATTTCTTTAGAACTTGGTTTCTTTCATCTAATGACTGTGCCATGATCATTTCAACAAAAAGTCCAATCCTATCAGTCTCATTAAACATTCGTTCTGTTCTACACAATCCAATTCCCTGTGCACCATACTGTCTTGCGAGTTTTGCAGCGTCTGGAGTGTCAGCATTTGCACGAACCCCTAGTCTTTTTGCCTTTTGTGCCCAACCTAGAATGGTCTGAAAATCTTTGGTTACTTTTGGCTCTACAGTTGGAACCTCACCGATAAACACAGTACCTGCCGTACCATCAATTGATATCATATCTTCCTCTTTTACTATTATTCCATTGGCAGTGCATGTTTTATTTTCATAATCAATTTTCAATTCTGAACATCCTACAATACATGGTTTGCCCATTCCTCTGGATACAATTGCAGCGTGTGAGGACTTTCCTCCAAGAGAGGTCAAAATCCCTTCTGATGAAAAAAATGCCGGAACATCCTCGGGTTTTGTCTCTTTTCTAATCAAGATGACTTGCTTTCCTGCCTCACCTAACTCAATTGCCTTTTTTACATCAAAAATTGCGATACCGGCTGAAGCCCCAGGTGATGCCGCAATCCCTTTTGCTAATAGTTTGAACTCTTTAATCCTCGAAACATCCATCGTTCTATGCAACAATGCCTCTAATTGCTGGGCAGGAATTCTTGTTAATGCCCTATTTTTGTCAATCAATTTTTCTTTAACCATGTCTACCGATGTCTTTACAAGTGCACCTGCGCTCATCTTTGCTGTTCTTGTTTGCAAAAGGTAGAATTTTCCTTGCTCTATAGTAAATTCAATGTCTTGCGGTTCTCGGAAATGCTTTTCTAATTTTGCACATGCGATACTTAGTTCTTTGTGAGACTTGGGCATCTCTTTTTTTAATAAATCTACATTCTTTCCTGTTCTAACTCCTGCTACAACATCCTCACCCTGTGCATTTGTCAAATACTCCCCTTCAATCTCTCGTTTTCCATTATTTCCATTTCTTGTAAATACGACCCCTGTTGCACTATCATCTCCCTTGTTTCCAAAGACCATTGTGACAACATTAACTGCAGTTCCATTAGCAACGTCTTTTGTGATACCATTCTTCTCTCGATAAACTACGGCTCTTTCTCCCATCCAGCTTTTGAATACTGCCTCAATTGCAAGTTCTAATTGCTCATTCGGTGAATCTGGAAATTTTCTTTTGGTCCTATCTTCACAAATCTTTTTGTATTCTCCTACAATTTTTTGTAGTGATTCTACGCTTAGTTTACCATCATCAGTTATTTCTTGTTTGTTTTTTGCCGAATCTAATACTTGATTAAATTTCTCATCATCAATGTCGAAACTTACTTTGCCACATAATTGAATAAACCTCCTATACGAATCCCATGTGTATCGTGGAGTT
>Ga0102947_1000830_pt1 | contig 10864 bp, 4 predicted proteins | sample SalPon2A_A_D2_MG_FD_78210 | JGI IMG/M metagenome (GOLD analysis project Ga0102947, IMG submission 78210) | Soil microbial communities from South San Francisco under conditions of wetland restoration - Salt Pond MetaG R2A_A_D2_MG | ecosystem: Environmental > Terrestrial > Soil > Wetlands | place... | reverse complement strand
TCCCCATTGTTTATGTACAAATAGTCTCTTTCGTAAAAATCGTTGGAAACGTATATATCCGGGTACAGGTCTTTGTTAATGTCGGTAACCATTACCCCCAGGCCAAAACCGATAAGGCTGCCATAAATACCTGCATCATCACTTACGTCTACAAACTTGCCATTGTCATTCCTTAAGAGCATATCGCCAACACCTTTGAAAATATCGGGGACTCCTTCCCAATCCTGGGCCCTGACCTCTCGCTGCTCCGCATAACCCAGACTGCTGACAGGGATGTTGCTATTATTGAGAATATAAGCGTCCAGATCGCCATCCTTGTCATAGTCAAAGAAGGAGGCATGGGTTGAAAAGCCTGTTTTAGCGAGATTGTATTCAGCGGCGCGCTCCGTGAACGTTAAATCACCGTTATTGATGTACAGGTCATTATCATGATTATCCCCCTCCATATTACCTGCATTACTCACATATATATCCAGAAAACCATCGTCGTTTACATCTACCATATTAATTCCGGTAGACCAGGGTTTATTGCCTTCGACGCCTGCAGAAGCGGAAATATCCTCAAATTTAAAACCTCCTTTGTTGAGGTAAAGTTTGTTAGCTTCCATATTTCCTGTGAGGTAGATATCGGCGAGGCCGTCATTATTGATATCCCCGATAGCCACACCTCCACCGTTATAGAAGTTCCGGTACTTGAAAATATTAAAGTCCTTCTGGTTGACGACTTTATTGACAAAATCAATACCCGTCTCTTCGGAAGGAAGTAGCGCAAACCTCAGGCTTTTTCCATGGTCGCCCTGTTGCTCTTTTTCGTTTGTTTCTGAGGTACAGCAGATGAGTAGTAGCAGTAATAAAAGGCTCATCGTCCCTTTCATTCTAAATAGCATCATATTGCTTAATTGTTCTTTTTCATCAAAAAAACGGGGGCATCGTTATTTACCGAAATAACGTAATATTCTATGCCTTTACGTTTTATTTTTTGGATGTTTCTGGCAGGCCCTGAAACATCAAATTGTTGGTGTTGCGCCCAATAAAACCCACCATTTCCATCGTTTGGCAAAATTAAGCCATGCAGTGCATCCATCCTACCCAATTGGGTGCTAATTTCGTAATTGTTGCCTACAATTAACAAATCTTTAAAGCCATCACCATTAAAATCATCCGTAAAGATGTCCTGGATGGTGGATGCCTGTGCAATGGGTGCTAAAGGGACGGCCCTAAAATTACCCTGCCCATCGTTTTCATAATAGGTGCTTCTCAACTCAAACACCTTTTTTTGGGAGGCCCTTTTTAAATTATCCCTGCCGAAAAGGTCTTCTACAGAGGCATTTGCAAAGTCCTTATAGGACAGGAATTTTTTATTTAGAAAGGGCATTTGTTTCACCAGTTCATCCTTGGAGGCGAACGGGGTTTCTGTTTGGTTATGAAAATACGTGACCAATGATTCAACGGATGAATTGGCATCAAAATCATGACTATATAGGGTAATGGGCTTGTCTTTTGAGGCATTCAGTTTACTGTTTGTTCCCCAGTTTCCTGAAACCAGATCAATATCGCCGTCCCGGTCAAAATCTTCAGCCACCACGGTATTCCACCAGCCATTTGATCCTGTTAATCCATTGTTTTCCTGGAGTTGTAAGCGCTGTCCGTCATTCAGAAAGACGGTTATGGGGATCCAGTGACCAACCGCAATAAGATCTTTAAAGCCATTGCCATCAATATCTTTCCAAATAATATCTGTAACCTCACCCATATTCTTAAATGCAGCGGACCAATGGGAGGTTACATCCCTAAAATTGCCCCTGCCATCATTTTGAAACAGGTATTGCTCAGGAGCATTGCCAAATCTGTGAGGGACCTGATCAGAACATATGGTAAGATCCAGATCCCCGTCATTGTCAAAATCCACTGCGGCTACCCTGGATCCATTTACTGCTACGTCTGTAAACTGTGTGGTATCTGCCGCGAACGTTCCGTTAAAATTCAAATATAACCTCGGCCTCAGCGGAGGTCCTGAGGTAAATTCGTTGCCTCCACTAACCACCAGCAAATCCTGAGAATGATCGCCGTTGGCATCAAAGAAAGTATGGGAGACATCCTCACTCATAGCTGAGGCAGCAAAGAGGTCTTCCTGTATTTTGACAAAAGCCCCGGAAGTGTCCTGTATAAAGAGGGCCCCGGCCTGTCCTTTTGCCCCGCCGATAAAGAGGTCGTCAAGGCCATCCTGATTCACATCGGCGATGCTGATATCCGGGCCTTCATTGGTATTGGCAAAAGGGATTAAGGGATCGCGATTGAATTCGATACTGCTGGCGTCTTTGTGTATGTAATCGATCGGCGGATCTACTTTAACCAGATAGGAGGTTGCTATGGGATTTGATGGATAATACCTATCCAGGGCATTTTCTTCCTGTACTCTTAGATGCTGATTTGCCCTGACACCCCTTAAAGTTTCATAGTTGCCATTTGGCCAGACAATATGCATTGAATCCAGCACGGAGACCTTCCCCAAACCAAGGTGTACCTCATTTGGCACCGCTGAAATGTATCCCCGGGAAACAAAATTCTCCTGCTTGATCACTGCGGTTGGGGTATAGGCAATTACACGGGCTCCAATACCAAAGGTGTTGGGTGATTTCCCGGAAAAGCCTATTTTAAGATAGTTGTTCGCCAGTAATTTGTCGGATTTATTTTCCAGGATATGGGCTACTTCATCTACGTTATTTACAATGATATCCAGGTCCCCGTCATTATCGAGATCTGCATAGACGCAGCCGTTGCTAAAGGTTTCTTCCTTTTGGTACCACTTTTCCGTCACATCGGTAAAAGACAAATCGCCATTGTTCCTAAAGAAGTAATTGGGCACTTTTTTTTGCGGCATTTCATCGATAAACGCCATCTCTTCCCCCGTCATACCCTGATCAATCCTTTTTTGAATATGCTCGTTGGCAATAAAATTGATAAAGTCCATATCATTGGTGGCGCCCTTAATCCCGTTGGAAATAAAGAGGTCCTTAAACCCATCGTTGTCGTAGTCAGCGATCAGCGGCCCCCAGGACCATTCCGTGGCGGAGATCCCGGCCAAATTCCCAATTTCACTGAAGCGTACCTCCCCCCCTAGATTAAGATGCAGTGTATTCTGCATGAATTGCGGGGCATAGCCGTTTTTCAAAAATTGCTGGTACGTGGGATAAGGGTATTCCAGCCCGGAAGTCTTGTAGGTTTCAAGGTCATCAGGGAGCATATCCAGGGAAATGATGTCTGTAAATCCGTCGTTGTTGATGTCTGCTATATCATTGCCCATAGAGAAATGAGTGGTGTGCCCAAGGCGCTTTATGTCTCCGGAATTTACTTCCGTAAAGGTGCCGTTCTGTTGATTGATATAGAGGTAATCGTTCTCAAAAAAATCATTACCTACATAGATGTCCGGATAACCATCATTATTGATATCACTTATTCCAAGACCCAGACCATAACCTATTTTACCCTGAAAAATGCCGGCTTCAGATGACACATCCACGAATTTTCCATTGTTGTTGCTGTATAACCGGTCACCAGACATGGGGTCCGGGGCCATCCGCTGAGTGCCTGTTCCGTAGGTCCGGTTGGGGTGGACCGAATGGTTCATTAAATACATATCGGGATCGCCGTCCAGGTCATAGTCGAAAAAGGCAGCCTGGGTGGAGAATCCGGAAAAATCCAGGCCAAAACCAGCTGCATCTTCCTTAAAGGCGGGAACTCCATTTTCATTTATGCCCTGATTGACATACAATAAATTTTTCCCGGTAATTGTTTTGTAATTCCCGATTTTACATATGTAAATATCCAGCAGGCCGTCCCCGTTAATATCGATGTGAGTTACCCCTGTTGTCCAGTTTCCGCTGTTGTTTATCCTTGCCTGGCGGGTAACATCTTCGAAGGTAAGATTACCGCGGTTAAGGTATAATTTGTCCTCTCCCTGGTTAGAGGTAAAATAGAGATCGATTAATGTGTCGTTGTTAAAATCGCCTGCGGCCACGCCGGCCCCGTTGTAGTAGTAGAGGTAGGTGAGAATATTTAAGTCCGGTGTATCACTGAGTTCATTTTTAAAGGTGATACCACTAGATGAAGCAGCGAGTTTATTAAAGTGTTGAGGTGCCTTTTTTGAGCAGGAAAAAAAAGTAATAAACAATAGTATACCGAGTCCGTGAATCTTTTTCATATTCTACTGCAGATCGCGCCACAAGATATAGAATCTTTAAGCAATGAGGAAGCCGGCCGGCGTTAATATTTACATATTGCCGACGATGGTTTTCATTTACCGCCAAATCTTAATCGGATTTTGTTATTATTTGTACATACCTCGCATTTTTTACGAATAATCCAATATATTTAGGGATTAATCAAACCAAATTAAACTAAAATGATAGGTATCATATCTTTTGTCGGCTTTACCTTGTTGGTAGGTGTCATCTCTTATTTTGCGACCCGGACTACCGATGAAACCTCCTCAGATGGTTATTTTCTTGGGGGAAGAAGTCTGACCGCCGGGGTTATCGCAGGGTCTCTTTTATTGACCAATCTTTCAACGGAACAGATTGTCGGGCTCAACGGTAGTGCATACAAGGATGGCCTGTCGGTTATGGCTTGGGAAACCCTGGCCGCAATGGCTATGGTGGTAGCATCCATATTTCTTTTGCCGCGCTACCTCAAGGGTGGACTAACAACGGTACCCCAATTCCTGGCAAAAAGGTTCGATGTCAGCACAAAAACAATTACTTCCGGCCTTTTCTTGACCGGCTATGTAGTGGTGCTGCTTCCGGTAATCCTGTATTCAGGATCCGTTGCCATTAGTGGCATGTTCAATGTTCCGGAACTCCTTAATGTTTCGGATACAACTGCCCTCATCCTTTGCATTTGGGGCATCGGAATAATAGGTTCCATATATGCTGTTTTTGGAGGATTAAAAGCCGTAGCGGTATCAGACAGCATCAATGCCATCGGCCTTATAGTCGGAGGGATTTTAATACCTGTTTTTGGTTTAATGGCTATTGGGGACGGAAGTATATTTGGCGGATTGGAGACATTGATGGCAGCCAACCCGGAACGATTTGATTCAACCGGAGAAGCAGGGCAGGAGGTACCGTTTTCAACCATATTTACCGGAATGATGCTGGTGCAACTTTTTTACTGGGGTACCAACCAGCAAATTATTCAAAGGGCACTCGCCGCCAAAAATTTGGCAGAAGGGCAAAAAGGGTTGTTATTGGCCGCATTTTTAAAGATCATGGGCCCTATAATTCTGGTGCTGCCCGGCATGATCGCCTATTATTATTTTGAAGGGGGACTGGCTACCAGTGATCTCGCATATCCGGAATTGGTACGGGCCGTATTGCCCACTTATCTTGTCGGATTCTTTGCGGCAGTACTTTTCGGGGCCATTTTAAGTTCCTTCAACAGTGTGCTCAACAGTTCGGTTACGCTGTTTGGTATTGACATATACAAGCAACACATCAACAAGGAAGCGCCCGAAAAGACCGTTGTGAAATATGGAAAAATATTCGGGGTTTGTCTGGCCCTGGCGGCCATGTTTATTGCACCTATGATTGCCAATGCCGGAAGCTTATTTAATTACCTGCAGGAAATAAATGGTATTTACAGTATTCCCATTTTAACAATTATTGTTGTCGGATACCTGACAAAGAGGGTTCCTGCTATCGCGGCGAAGATCGGGATCATCTCGGGCTCCATACTCTATATCATCAGCCAGTTCTGGCTACAACCCAAGTATGTGAATTCGGCACTGGAAGAGGCACAGGCTGCCGGAATTACCGATGCGGCCGAATTGAGGCTGATTGAAGCGGATGCCTATCCCCATTACCTTCATGTCATGGCCATTTTATTTATTGCTAATGTGGCCATCATGTTACTGATCGGGAAATTCAAGCCCAGGGATACCCCCTATGTACAGGAATATACCAGGCAGGTAGAGATCACCCCTTACCGGTATGTCAGGCACGTCGGTTTGTCAATTGTCATTATCGTTGTGGGCATTTATATTTACTTTGCGAAGTAGTCTCTTTCATAAGAAACCGGGGCGGCCTTTTTGTCATTCTGACCGGAATGGGCTGGAGTGACGAATCCGGGCAAATAGTAAAAAGCGCAGTAGTGCCCTCTTGTACTTCCAAGGGATAGTTCCCTTCGCACCCCACTCCGATAAGGCTACGCACTTCGACATTCAGGCGTAAGTAGGAGGAAGAATCTGCCAGAAGGGGAAATTTGGTTTAAATGGCCGATGAGTTTTAAACGACTGATTCGGGCAGATTCCTCACCCGATAATCGGGATCGGAATGACAAATAAGCGCGCCGAACGATCAAAAGAGCACTTAGATGTATTGATTGATGATGTTCTCAAACAACTCCTGCTTACCGCTCTGGAGCCGGAGTTCTCCGTTATCCATGGCAATTTCATAAAGATCATTTAAATTGAGTTTTCCCGCTTCAAAATCCCTTCCCTTACCCGAATCAAAGGAACTGTATCGCTCTTTGCGAAGCGAATCATAGGCAGATGAGGATATGATCTCATCGGCCACAAGCAGCCCCCTTGCAAAAATATCCGCACCACCAATATGGGCGTGGAATACATCTTCCAGATCGGTCGAATTTCTCCTTAGTTTTGCATCAAAGTTGATGCCCCCTCCCCGTAGACCACCAGCTTTTAGAAAGGTAAGCATTGCCTCCGTCACTTCATTGATATTATTTGGAAACTGGTCGGTATCCCATCCGTTCTGATAGTCACCCCGATTGGCATCCAAACTCCCGAGCATTCCATGTGCCGCGGCGATCTCCATCTCGTGCTGCATTGTATGGCTGGCGAGGGTGGCATGGTTAAACTCCAGGTTCAGCTTAAAATCATCCTGAAGCCCATATTGATGCAAAAATCCAACCACCGTGGCGGCATCAAAGTCGTATTGGTGCTTCATAGGTTCCATAGGCTTTGGCTCAATGAAAAAATTGCCCTTGAAACCCTGGCCTCTGGCATAATCCCTGGCCATACCCAGGAAACGGCCCATATGGTCCAGTTCTCTCTTAACATCCGTATTCAACAAAGACATATAACCTTCCCTTCCGCCCCAGAACACGTAGTTTTCCCCGTCGAGTTCCATGGTGGCGTCGAGCGCGAGTTTTATTTGTCCGCCGGCCCTGGCCACCACATTAAAATCCGGATTTGTGGAAGCCCCGTTCATATACCTGGGATTTGAAAAACAATTGGCAGTTCCCCACAGCAATTTCACCCCGGATGCCTCCTTTTTATTTTTGATATAATCGACGATGTCCGCGAGCCTTTTTTCGGAATTGGCAAAAGTTTCCCCTTCCCTGACCAGGTCGAAATCGTGAAAACAGAAATAATCAAATCCAAGTTTGGTAATGAACTCAAAGGCGGCATCGGCCTTTTCCCTGGCGGCATCCATTGCACCGGCAGGTTGATCCCAGGGAAAATTCTGGGTTCCCGGCCCAAACGGGTCCGCCCCCTGGCCACAAAAGGTATGCCAGTAGGCCACGGCAAATTTAAAATGCTCCCGCATTGTTTTCCCGGCCACCTTCTGGTCCGGATTGTAGTATTTAAAAGCCAGGGGATTGTCCGAATCCTTACCTTCAAATTTTATTTCCCCGATACCTTTGTAATATTCCTTGTTTCCTATGAGTGCCATAATATTCGTTATTTAGTTTAGAGTTATTAGGTTATTAAGTTGTCGTATTCTTCATCGGGCCGGGCCGGAAAATCAAATTGGTTACAACTTACTCTTCCATCACCGGGAATATTTAGAAGCCCTTACATCCTGATATTGTGTGTTTTTTCATTCATAATTCAGTATCCGTTCCAACTCCTTTTTCCAGGTGGTGTAGGCATCTTCATAGGAAGCCTTTCCGGCAGAAGGAGTGTAGCCCATAATATAGTCATTATCCATGATCTGATTCCCAAAAGCTTTGAAATTTCCATGGTGCAACTGGCATGCCCTTGCCGCTCCGATGGCTCCGGTTGTATTGTAGATTTCTATTTCCTGGCCCAGTAAGGTGGCAATGGTATTGGAGAAAATAGCTGCCCGGAACAGATTGTCATTTCCCGCGCGGATCACCCTGGCTTCAATGCCGTCGGCTTTCATAATCTCCATCCCATAGACAAAGGAAAAGGCAATGCCCTCCAGGGCGGCTCTGCAAAGATGTGCCTTAGTATGATTATTCAAATTGAGGTGGGAGATCCTGGTTCCCAATTCTTTGTTGTTTAACATGCGTTCTGCTCCATTTCCAAAAGGGAGAATGGTAACGCCGTCTGAACCTATGGGGATGGATTCTGCAAGGTCATTCATGTGTTCATAGCTGTCGACCTTCAAATTATTAAGCAACCACCGGTATTGGATGCCTGCCCCATTGATGCAAAGTAATTTCCCGATCCTTGGTATGGATGTGGTGTAATTTACATGCGCAAAATTATTTACCCGGGAACTTTCCGCTACGGAAAGGTTATCGGTTATAGCATAAACTACCCCGGAGGTTCCGCCTGTAGCCGCAACTTCCCCGGGTTGAAAAACGTTGAGGGAAAGGGCATTGTTAGGTTGGTCGCCTGCGCGGTATAACACAGGGGTACCTTTGGCTAATCCGGAGGCTTTTGCGCCCTGCTCCGATACCCTGCCCTGTTCAGAAAACGTATCTTTAATATCAGGAAGGTGTTGTGCCTCGAGACCGTAATGGTTCATTAGCCAATCGGCAATTCCGTTGTTTTTAAAATCCCAGAAAATCCCTTCCGAAAGCCCGGAAACCGTTGTATTGATGAGTCCGCTGAATTTAAAGGCTATATAATCTCCGGGGAGCATGAATTTATAAATCCGGTTGTAATTATCCGGCTCATTCTCTTTGACCCATTTGAGTTTGGACGCGGTAAAATTCCCCGGGGAATTGAGCAGGTGTTCTGCGCATCTTTCGTTTCCAAGGCTGTCAAAGGCATGTTGACCTATATCGACGGCCCTGCTGTCGCACCAGATAATAGAATCCCGTATGGGCTTGCCTTTGGTATCGACAATAACCAGCCCGTGCATTTGATAGGAAATTCCTATACCGGTAACCATTTCCGGATCCACCTGGTTATCTGATAATAGTAATCTGGTGGCAGTGCAAACATGGTCCCACCAGAGATCCGGGTCTTGTTCTGCCCAGCCGTTTTTTACGGCCGTCATCTCCATTTCCTTTTTGGGCTGGGTGACCACAGCTATGCTTTCGCCAGTCAGTGAATTGACCAGGGCTGCTTTAATGGAAGAACTACCAATATCATATCCAATAGTATACATAAGGTTCTGACCGGTCAAAGTTAGTTGGCGTCAAGATATTGTTTTTAGATCGACGGGGCAAATGCAAAAAATAAAAAAGCCCTGACAAATACGTCAGAGCTTTTTAAACACTTAAAATTAAATCTTAATATCCAGGGTTCTGAACCAGATTAGGGTTGGATAGCAATGCGTTCGTTGGAATTGGATACAGGTTCCAGTGGTCATCCCCAACTGATTCCGGGTTTTTGAATTCCCAATCTCTTGTAAATTGACCAAACCGGACCATATCTGTTCTTCGGATCGCTTCCACATACAATTCCCTGCCCCTTTCTGCGAGCATATCGTTTTCTGTAACACTTCCCAGAGGGGTAGCGTCTCTCAATACACGAAGTTCATTTACAAGGGCCGTGGCATCTCCACCACCTGCACCACGCATAATAGCTTCTGCCTTCATGAGGTGGGCATCGGCATACCTGAAGATAATCTCGTGATTGGTAAAGGAACCATCCGATGGGTGGTATTTATACACCCTGATACCGGTACGTTCATTGTTACCGACAAGTCCGGGAAATTCCCGGGTAAATACCAGGTCGTTACCGGGACGGTCTTTTAGCTTATTGCCATTGGCATCGTAAGCCTGCCCAACCCAGAAACCGTAGGCCCAACCCAGGTTAGTGGCATCGGCATTGGTAGCGTCTGGCACCCAGCCGCGGCGTTCTTCCTGGCCGGCACCCACATAATTATTGTCCGGAGCACCTTCGAACATGTCGTAGAATTCAGCCAGGGTGGCAAAACCATTCCAGCCACCGCCGGTATTATCGGGAGCTACGGTATTGTAGTGAGCCCCGTTCCAGATCCTGTTTCCTATCGATGTTGGTAGCCAGAAAATAGTTTCGGTATCGGCATCTTGTTTAAAAATATCGAAATAACCTGCCTGCAATGCATAACCTTCAGCCGCAATTTGATCCACTAGGGATACCACTTCACTCAGGGAATCCGGAGTACCTGTACCATTGTAAACGCCGGAATTTAAAAGCACTCTTGCCTTTAAGAAACGGGCAGCAGCCTTGGTCCCCCTGTTTTGATTAGCCACATCCATAGCGGCTACAGACGGCAAGCCGGCAATAGCAACATCCAGGTCGGAAAGTACAAAAGCCAGTGCTTCCGGACTGGAAAAAATGACCGGATCCACATCCGGACCCTCATCGGGCTGCCTGAAGGGCACTTGTCCAAACATGTCCATAATGACCCACATCGCGAAAGCACGGACAAAACTGGCCTGAGCCACTTGTTCCGCGGAGGCATTACTCCTTGAATCGATGACCTCTGATGCCAGGAAGATGGTCTGGTTCCAGTTGTTCCAGGTGTTTAAGATATACTGGTGCCCGGGATCCCACGTATGTGAATGGAGTGTTCTCCATATCCCGTTATCACCCCAGTCGGTACCTCTTGTAGGGACCAGTTGTTCGTCCGTAGCTACTTCCTGCAAAGCAAAGAAATTAGCCTGGTCTCCCAGTCTGTTCATCCCGTTAAACAGGTTGTCCACGGAGGCATCCGGATCT
>Ga0102947_1000829_pt1 | contig 10865 bp, 12 predicted proteins | sample SalPon2A_A_D2_MG_FD_78210 | JGI IMG/M metagenome (GOLD analysis project Ga0102947, IMG submission 78210) | Soil microbial communities from South San Francisco under conditions of wetland restoration - Salt Pond MetaG R2A_A_D2_MG | ecosystem: Environmental > Terrestrial > Soil > Wetlands | place... | reverse complement strand
GGTCGACGTTGCACCGCCGTCCCAGCCGGTGGACAACCCTTGGAAATGTCCGCGAAGTGTCCCCGAAGTGTCCCCCCTACAGCATGAACAGCAAAGGGGGAACTATGCATGGGCCGGGCCGGGTCGCGCCCGGCTCGCAACCTTGCATTCTCGATCGGGCCTCGGCAGGATTGCCGTTCTTCGCCGTCCGCGTGGCAAATGGTTGGGGGCCACGCCGTCTTGCGACGACGCGACCCCCATCCGGCTCTCTGTAGGAGGAGTCGATGAGGCTCAGTCCACCGGCCCGCCCTGGGGGCCATCGTAAGCCGCGCGTTCGTCCGTTTTCAACCTCGGTGCAGCAGGACCCGTTCCTTCACCTTGAAGAGGAGCAGCGACGTCTCGGGGTGGTGGTCGCCCAGGTTTCCCGACGTCGGGATGGCCGCCGGGGTCTTGCTCAGGTCCTGCTGACGCTGCTCCGGCTGCGTTGCCCCCCCGAGGAGCGCACCACCAGGACCTGGTACGTCCCCGGAGCACTCTCGCGGATGGGGGCTCGAGGAATGCAGCGGCTCTGGTCGCAGCTCTGGCAGGAGCCAGCCCCCTGCATGAAGACGATCCGCCGTCACCTGAGAGCGCTCGAGCGTGCTTGCTGCGTGGTCTGTTCCCCCGGGGACTGGCTGCCGTCGCGGGGGGATCGATCCGGGCGCTACCCGGACACGATTCACGTGGTCGACCGGGAGGCCGATGCCGAGTGGTGGGCGACCTCCGGGAAGCTGCTGCTGGCCCAGCACCCCGAGGTCCGGCACGACCCCCGGCGCTGGGCCCGGGTGATCGGGAACTGGCGGGATCGACGTCCGGTGCAGGGTCATCTGTTCGTCGAGCAGCTGGCCCGCAGCTTCCGCCCCGACGTCCCGGTGCGGGGCGACGAGGAGGAGGCCGCCGCCCGGCTGGCCCGGGTGGTCCGCCAGCCGGCGGTGCTCCGCGAGCGGCCCGCGACGTTGCGGTCGCTGGCCAGCGCCGGCTGCATGCTGCACGGTCCCAAGCGGGAGGAGGTCCTCCGGGACCCACGACGTCTGCGCGGGGCGATGGCGCTCCTGTCGGTCGCTCTGCGCCGCGCGCGGCCGCCGCGGGACCGTGCCGCGTTTCTGGTGTTCGCCTGCAGTCCAAGGCTGGCGAAGGATCGAGAGGAGGCCCTGGCCGCGGTGGTCGACCAGGTAGGCTGAAAAGCGGGAGCAGCGAAAGATGCCAGAAATCTCGATGATGACCTGTGAGCAGTGTGGAAGAACCTCGACCATGACCAGGGATCGATCCGTTTGCCAGGAATGCTTCGATGCGGCGCGGGCCGCCCATGCCAGCGCCGAGAAGACTCGCCGGATGCAGGGGTTCCACGCCCAGGTCGTCCAGCTCCTGCTCTCCTCGGGATCCCTGCGCCAGTCGGACTGGCCGGCGACGATGCACACCCCCAACGCGATGCTGCGCCGCGAACTCTGGCGCTGGGTACGCGACTCCGAGACGCCGAAGATCCTCCGGCAGCTGCAGCTGCTGCTGGAGGGAAAATCTCTCGCCCTCGCCGGCGACGTCGTCGACGGAGCCCGGGAATGGGTGACCTCATCCGGCTGGTTCTTCTGGTTCCAGCCGGGGGACGAGCTGGTCGCGGCCCTCTCCCCAGACAAGCTCTACTGGAGCGAGTCTGATATCCTTCGGCTGTTGGGATGCCTTCCGAGGGTCACTTCGTGACATCTCCCCCGAGCGACGGCACAGACCGGACGGAGCAAGACATTCCTCCCGGGATCCAGGAGCTGCTGCAGCAGGGCTCGCGCGTTGCCAAGCGCTCCCAGGTCAGCTCGGCAGGAATTGCCGGCGTGCTGCTGGTCTTGATCTTCTACTTCGGCCAGGCCCAGACCGAGCGCCTCGACCGCGTCGTCGACGGGGTGAACCACCTGCGCATCGAGGTCACCCAGCTCGCCGGCCGGGTGGACAGCGTCGAGCAGATCCGTGGGGAGATCTCCCGCCTGCACTCCGACCTCGAGCGCCATTCAGCGCTGCCGGCCCATAGCGGCGCCATCCAGAACATCGGCGTGTTGCAGACTCGGCTCCTGGCGATCGAGCAGCGACTCAACAAGCTGGACGACCGCCTCGAGAGGCTCCCACCCCGGTGATCAAGGGGCTGTCGCTTCACCAGCCGTTTGCTTCCTGGATCGCGGACGGATCGAAGTCCATCGAGACCAGAACCTGGCGGACCAGCTGGAGAGGCTGGATCCTGGTCTGCGCCAGCCGGGCGGTACCAGAGAACCGGCTGTACCGCGATCTCCCGCGCGGGGTCGCCCTGGCCGTGGCCAAGGTGGCCATGTGCAGACCGATGGTCCTCGCGGACGTGGAGGCCGCGCGCTGCCCGCTGTACCCGGGTGCGCTGTCCTGGGATCTATCCGAGGTGCGGGCGCTGGCTCGACCGGTGGCGATCGCGGGCCACCAGCGGCTCTGGACTATCCGGGAGCCGTCGCCCGATCTGGTCGAGCAGCTGGAGGCCGTGCAGCTGCTCGAGGAACTGGAGATGCCGCGGACCGGCCGGTTTCCAGGGTGTGACTACCCGAGGCCTCGGCGGCGGTGATCGTTCGCCGGCTCACGGCGCGGCACGGTCGAGACGCTCGAGCTCGGCGAGGATCAGGGCTCCGGCTGGGAAGAACCAGGGGGACCGTCGTGCAAAGGCACGGCCCCCCTGGCTGGGCGCCGGCGGTTGGGTTCCGGTAGCCCGTTTGCTGCTCCCTCGGTACGCCCCCGCCGCCATCCCTGGGGTGGAAGGAATCCTCCCCCATCAGCCGCGTTTCTTCCACTCCCGATCGCGCTGGCGCCGCCGGCCCCCGGGGCGCTTCCTGTTTTTCGACCAGCATTGTGGTCGAAGAACCGACAGCCCCGCCGCGCCGACCACCGCAAGGGCGATAGCCGCCCCCCACGCCAGTGCGAAGTCCTGGAGGCTCATTCAGGGCCCCCAGGATCGCTTGTGAGAGGCTCCCCGCCGGGGAGGCACGATCAGTCGGGCGGCTCCGCCGGGGCCGCGGACGCCGGTCCCAGCGGCGTGGGTGTGAGCGCTGGCCACAGCACCTGGACGATGTTGAGGATGCTGTTCCGCCCGGCGGGCACGGATCTCCCGCTCCCGCGGCCCGAGGCTTGCCCGGGCGAGGTGGGATTCGTACGCCCGCTGGGCGATCGCGGCCGCGTCCAGCAGCGGCTGGCCGCTGCCGAGCTGGCCGGTGCGGCGGTAGTCCTCGATCGCCGCGTCCAGCTCCTCGGCCAGCAGGTTGAACGGCGCCATGGCGGACTCCAGGTCGTCCCCGTCGTCCTGGCCGCGCAGGACCTCGGCCGCGACCTGGTCGGCCGCGATGTCCGCAATCAGCAGCTGCTGCGCCGGCGTGAGGTTGACCGGGCCCCGGCCGTGGCAGCCGCAGAGGAACGCGGCAGCCCCCGCCAGGCCTGGAAGCAGGAATCGCAATCTCCCACGGCTCACGGTGCGACCCCCGGCTGATGGGCCGGCAACGGCTGACCGATCGCTTCGGCAATCTGTTCGAGGAACCAATCTTTGTGGCGGTCCCCGTCGGTTCGTAGGCCATCGAGCACCAACCTGCCGACCAAGTTGAGGGCCCTGCTGACCGAGTTGATGGCATCGAGCACTGAGTCATCGGTCGGCAAGGCAAGCTGGGTTGGTGCGTCGTTCTGCATGGCTTCACTCCCCTTTTCAGGCTCGGGGCGCACTACCGTCAGGGCCAAGTAGATCGTTACGTCGCGGTTCGTGGGGTTCTGGAGAAGCTGCTCGTATTCCCGAAACAGCTTAAACCAGGCACGATCCCAGGCCCGCATTTCGCCACCCGGAAGCTGGCGGCACGCCGGTGTGATCATGCAGTCTTTCGCCTTGATTCCAGGGACGCTGGTCTGGATCTCTGGTTTGTCGCCACGCATCAGGGAATCTCCCACCGGTCCGCGAGCAGCTCGCGGACGTCGTCGCGCTCCGCCGAGCCCGGGAGTCCGTCGCACACGACGAACTCCATCGCATAGTCGTCCCACTGTGAGCTGCCCGACCGGTCCCATCCAACCCCCGAGACGTCGAACGAGCCGGCGATCGTTGCGGTGCCCAGCACGGCACCGTTCGCCTGCAGGGTGACGACGTCGCCGGCGTCCCGCCACAGCTCGAGCACCATGGGCCCCTGCGGCAGGGTCCCGGCCGGGGCCAGGGTGCGGCGCTGACCAGCAAGCACCAGCTCCGCGCTGTCCGCACTCTGGTCGAACCTCAGCAGGTTGTGACCATCCTGGCCGAGCAGCTCGCGCGTGCCGTTGTTCCTGGTATTGAGGCAGGCCACCGCCACGTAGAACTCGCCCGCGGCGTTGAGGCTCGCGGGCCAGCCGTAGCCGTTCGAGAAGTGGTCCGTGCCACCACCACCGGGCTGTGTGTATCCGTCGATGGAGATCAGTGGCAGCGACGTCGACCAGGCCGGGCCCTTCGTCGCCCGCCACGGGTGCGGCAGCGTGAGCCCGAGCTGGTATCCAGGCTTCGCTCCGAACGTCGTCCAGTCCCGGCCGTGCCCACTCAGGTCGTGGAGGAGCTGGATCTCGCCGTTCGACCCGGCGACCAGGTCCACGTGCTGCCCGCGGTCGCCAGCCCAGGTCCAGGCCCACAGCTCGCTCAGCTTCGTCGGATCGAACGTGGATCCGACCGGGGGAGGGTCGCCGGCCGCGGTGTCGATGATGGTCACCTTCGGATCGCCCACCAGCGATGCCAGCAGGGCGCGGTAGGCGTCCCCGTCATACAGGCCGTCGCCATCCTTGTCGGCATCCTTGAACGTGGTCCCACCCCACTCGAGCGTGCCGCGGATGTCGTTCGCCCGGTCCAGGGTGATCTCGTCGATCGAGTTGGGCTTGATGTGCAGCATCGAGGAGGAGCCAACCCAGGTCCACATGCTCGTCCGCGTGATGCTCAGCGTGCCGACTTCGCTGATCTCGCTGGCCCGGCGCGCGCTCCCGGTGCCGAGGAAGTAGGGGCCCCGCTGGAAGTGGCAGCTGTCGATCGTCAGTGAGGCGTATCCCCCGGGCCACGAGTTGCTGCCGATGTCCATCACCAGGGCCGCCGTGATGTTGCCCTGGTAGCGTGGATGCAGGCTTGGATCGGCGCCCTGGTAAACCTGTGTGCCCAGGATGAACACGTTGCTTGTGGGCTGCCCACCGCGGAACGTCATGGCGGATCCGCCGCCGGCGTCCTCGAGGCAGTTGTCCGTGTAGACGCATCCGACGATGTAGATGTCGCCGATGCCCGCAGGGCCCTCACCCTTCCGTGCCACCTGCTGTGTGCCGGTCCGCTTCGAGGGCCCGAACTCGCATGCGACGTAGTAGAGGTTGCCCTGGTTGTTGTGGTTGTAGTTGCAGTGCTCATCGAAAACGCCGGAGATCTTGCAGTCCACCAGCGCGAACTCGGCCAGGCCGTTGCCGAGGATGCCCCACTTGCCGCGGAATCCGGTGTCGGTCTTGAAGTCGTAACCGTTGCGCGAGAACTCGCAGCCGTAGAAGTGCAGGTTCGAGTAGCTAGCCATCGCCGGCGTCTGCTTCCACGGGTAGCCGCACATGACGACCGCCCGGTCGTCCGCCTCGAAATCGACCCCGAAGAAGTGGTGGTTCCCGGCGCGCGTGAGATTGAGCGACTCGCTGCCCCCGGCCGAGTTGCGCTGCACAAGGACGCCATTGCCCCGCACCAGGACCGGACTGGCCAGGGTGGCCGCGTCGGCGCGGTCCATCTTGATATGCGGCACCGCCCCACTCAGCTCGATGATCTCGCCGGCCGCGGCACGGTTCGTCCAGCTGATGTAGTCAGCGGGTCCCGAGGGCGGCGTCCAGTCCCCGGAGACAGGGACCTCCGGCGGAGTACTCGGTGGGTCACCACCACCAGGAGGGGGGTCCTCGGGCGGGTCCTCCGGTGGATCTCCATGGCCAGAGCAGGCGGCCGCGTCGATCAGGAGCAGCTGATACCAGAGGTTGCCGACGTCGAGGTGTTGCTTGTGGAGCAGCAGCTCCTGCTCGCTGTCGAGCGCGGCCAGCATCGTCCGGCGGACCGCGTCCGCGGCCGCGATGTCGGCAGGACTGATCGGTGGGTGGGCGGTGCCGAGCGCACACTGCTGCAGCGAGGAGTCCGCCAGCTTGAAGAGTGCATCGAGCGCCACCCCGTATGCCTTGACCTCGACGCTCTGGTCCGTCGGATCGTAGCTGCTCGTCCAGGTCAGCAGGTTGCGCATCGTCGAACTGACCACCGGCTTGACCGCCGGGGAGAACTGCTGCTGCTGGGGATCCGTGACGTCCTCGAGGCCAAGCGCCATCCCGACGCAGGCCACGAGAACCGTCAGCGAAAGCAGAAGGTCTCGTCGGTAATCGCGGATTGTGTTCATGAGGTTCCTTTGTCGGTCCGGACGCCGACCGTGTGACCGCCGTTGCGGATCACGATGGTGGGAAACGGCGCCTGCTTGCTCAGGTAGGACTCCGACTGACGGCCGTCCGAGAGGCTGAACTTGCCACCACACTTGCACTCGATGACCGCCGCCAGCAGTCGGGTATGGGTACTCGAGATGCCGACGCAGTGTTCGTGATGACAGTTCGGACAACGGACGGATTGCTCGGTGGGCTCCATCAGGGTCTCCCTTCGTCCTGGGGCTGGTCCTCACCGAAGGATCGAGCGACGGCTTCGCGTCCCTCGGTGGATTCGAAGATCAGCCGTTGGGCCCTCGCCACGATGTCATCCCCGGAGGCATAGCCGCCGCCCATGAGACCCATTGGCTGCCGGTCGCTGACGATCTGCACCATTGCCCGGCGGTCCGCGTCCAGCTCGCGGAGGTGTGCCAGCTCCTGGCGCTGGGAGGCGATCAGCTCGAGCAGGTCCTGGAGGTGGTTTCGGCGGATGGCGAGCGAGGGATCCATCGGTGCGGCTGGTTTGTCCGCCACTGTCTCGGTTTTGGCCATGGTTCTGAGGTCTCCTAGGTTTTTGACTGGAAAAATAACACCGGGCGGGCCCCATCAGAGGCGCCCAGGGGGGGACCCGAAGAAAAACCGTAACGCTGCACCTTTGTCGCGGTCCGCGTCACCCCCAGGCTAGGGGGGGTGCGGAAGGACCCGCAGGGGGGAGTAGTGCCCTTCTCTCGCTCACCGAGGATCAGCTCGCGCGACGTTGGCCGCTCTCGGGTGTAGATGGGCAAGAGGGGGTGCTGGGGGGTGCAAAGCATCGCTCGATGGTAGCCGCCACAGCGCGCGCGACGAGGGGTGCTCTCCTCGATCACCGGGCCGTGCGCAGCGCGAACTCCAGCTTTTCCCGGAAGATCCCCGGGTACTTGGCGCCCGCGACCTCTAGTGCGGTGATCCGGAAGTCCCAGCGAGGCCGGATGCGGACGCTCCTGCGCAAGAGGAACAGGATGGCGGTCTTGCGCTTGCGCTGCCGCTTGGCCACGCGGTTGCTGAGGCGGATGATGCCCCGCCCCGTCTTCGTGCTCTGCACCCTGGCCCGGTTCGCCGCGATGATCTCCCGCGGACGCAGGCTCTTGGGAATGCGGCCCGTCGAGGTCCTGCGGGCCTCCACCACCCGGGTCGGGATGGCGATCCGGGGCAGGCCCTTCCCCGGACTCTCCCGGCTGGGCCGGCGCAGCCCGCCGGTTTCATGCGCGACCATGAATTCGTCCCTGATGCCCACCGCCGAGCGGATACGGTCCGGCCAGTCCCGCTTGTTCGCCTTGCTGACCGCGACGCCCGTCTTGATGCGGCTGCTGCGGATCGTGAAGCGGAAGGGCAGCTCCCGGCGGATTGTGTCCCGGGCCTCAAAGGCCAGGGAGTTGAGGCCCTCCTGGACCGCGAAAGGGATCTGCTTGCGCTGGGCCAGGTTGAGCTTCCGAGCCAGGAGATCCGCATTGTGCTCGATCTGGACCTCGAACGTCATCGGCTCGGGGCTCTAGTAGGTCCGCCAGCTGTTCGTGCCCTGGTTGCGCAGGACGATCTTGGGCTGCTCCCGGTACGGCACCTGGAGCAGCGTGCAGCTGGGATGGTTCGCCAGGGGGTCGGTCCGCAGGTCGAGCCGGGGCAGCTCGCCCTTGCCGGCCTTGTGGACCTTCTGCACCCTGGCCGCACTCTCGACGACTCGAGGCCCGTTGACCAAGTAGGCCGCGCGCACCTGATCGCCGGCCTTGACCTTGGTGGGGCTCGCGGGCCTCGGCGGGCCAGCGACCTCGGCCGCGGCGTCACCTTCCTCCTGGCGCTGCTTTTTTTCCCGCGTGTCCATCGTGGTGCTACAGCGCTTGCAGCGGTCCTTCTGCGGTGGATCTTCCAGGGGATCCGGCCCAAGGTCGTCGTATGCGTCCTCGGTGCACAGCTGAATGAATCCGCCTTCGGTGGAGGGATCGAAGGCGTGGAACTTGCCACGCTCACCGGTTCGTGCCCACATTGAACTGATCTCCCGAGTCTGGTTTTGGGTTTGCCGCGATCCTAGCCGCTCAGAAGGGCCAGGCGAAGATCTGCCGCGCGGTCTGCTCGCCCGGCCCAGGGGGAGGCGCGGGCGTCGAGGGATCGGGCTGGCCCGCCAGCAGGGTTTCCTCGGCCCCGTAGACGAAGGTCACCCGGGTATGGGATGGCTTGATGGTCTCGAGCATGCACTCGAGGATCTCGTTCCCCCAGACCCGTAGCGGTTCGTTGCAGCGGCCCTGGCCGGCCTTGAACTCGCGGACCGTGTCCAGCGGGGCCGAGACCGTCCAGACATGGGCCCAGCCGGCGCTGTTCTGGGTAAGGGCATCCCCGGCCCTGCTGCCCCCGTCCGGAACGGAGCCGCCGGCGCGCATGGGCTGGTACGTCTGGATACTGATGAGGAATCCCAGGCTGGCCGCCGCGGAGACGATCTCGGTCGGTGAGCTGCCGACCCCCTGGCTTCGCATCTTCCGCAGGAGGGCCGCCCGGCGCTGCTCCGCGGTGAGCGAAAACGGGTCCGGCTCGCATTGCTCTGGAAGACCCCAATTGCGCTCGAAATCCGCGAGCAGCTCGTCCGTGAGCCGAGGGTCCGACTCGGTGAGGACGTCGATCCCTCGCTCGCTGACCCGGAACAGTTCGTCCGCTTGCGCCTCCAGCAGCCGCTTGCACAGCGCCTCCGGGCGCGGACGGAAGAGCTTGCCGGGTGGCAGAAGGCGGCAGAGGCCCTGCAGCCAGTGGATGGACAAGAAACGGAAGGTCGAGATAGGGCCAGGCTCGGGCTTGGCACGGAGCGCCAGCACTCCCACTCCGCTGATCACGATCGGAATCGTGATGGCCCCGAGGTCCGCGTACCGGCCGTCATAGGGTCCGATGTTATTGGTGCCGCTGGCGTCCCCGTGAAACACTCCCGACTCGATGCTTTTGCCGTTGTAGCTGAAGGTGGAGAATCCTGTCCCGCCAGCATCGACCAGGGCCGAGCCCTGGTGGAGGCGAAGGTCGATCGGCCAGGCGACCTGGTAGTCCAGGAATTCGTCGACCGGGTCGAGGTTGCCTTGAGAGGATCCCCCAGGGATGTTGGTGGGGTCGTCGTCGCCGGCGTTGTTCGAGGCGGTGATCTCGGTGCCCAGGGTGTAGCTGTAACCCGTGCCGCAGTCGAACGCCGAGTTGTTGTAGAAGTCGCTCGGGTTGATGCCGAGTCCCGTGGCTCCCGCCATCGAGTATCCGATGCCCGCGCCGCTCTGCACGTTGATCACCGTGCAGTGGACGATCAGGAAGCCCGTCGAGCTGTTTTCGATGATGCCATGAGTCAGCCCTTGCCCAGAACCGCCACCCAGCACCACCGCGTTGCTCAATTCCTGGTCATTGTTGGTGTGAATCTGGATGCCGTGCACCGTTGACCCGGTGCCGTCAGGGATCGACACCACCACCGAGTCGACCCAGCAGAACTGATCGCGCATCCGGATACCGCGGTTTGTCTCGCTGCCGGCGTATTGAGACTCGACCAGGAAGCCCTGCAGCCGGCAGTAGGGTTCGTTTGCTTGGACGACGCCGTTGCTGCGGGCGGCGGAGTGGACGAATTTCGAGCCTGTCCCGGTGATCAGATTGAATTGATGGCCGCTCGCGGTGCGCAGAAATCGGTATCGCGTGGCGTCCGTGGTTGCTCCCGCGACGTTGCATAGGGTGGTGAAGTCGCTGTCGTCGTAGAGCTCCCCGATTCTGCGTTCATCCAGCGGCGGAAGGTTGGCCTGGGTGTCCGCTTCCCAGGCGTTCGCCGCCGCGTAGTCCCGGCCAGCAGAACCGATCGAGTTGATGACATCCGTGGCCATTCATCGTCCCTGCTCGAGGAGCGGTGGCGGTGGCCGGTCCTCGATGCGCTGGAGGATGTTTCCACCGATAGCTGCTGCAGCTCGATCCACTGGCACCACCAGACTGCGGTCCAGCCAATCCGATCGGGTGCTGGCACTGACCAGGTCCTCGTAAGGGATGCGGAAGGCTCTCCGAGCTCGCGGCTCGCGTTCGGCGTAGGGATGCCGCGTGGTGTCGATGGGCCGGTACTCCAGGTCGAGCAGCTGCTCCGCCGTGAGGTCGGCGCGCAGGATGCCGAAGTGGGCCAGGTCCTGTCGCCCCCAGCGCAGGTCATAGCCGTGAGTGGCGAACCAGTCGACGTGCTCGGCGGCAAGGTCGATCTCCCGCTGGGTATCGTCAATGTTCGCCTGGGTGGGCCGCAATCCGTATCGGATCAGGGCGGCGGTTGAGGCCGTGGTGGTGGCGGACGTCAGAAATGCCAGCTCCTGGACCCGGCGTGCATGAGTCTCCTGGTCCGCCAGCGACCAGCTCGAGAATCCAGGCGGATCCCCGCTGCCCGGGCCGCCGGGATTCTGGAACGTGAGAAACCAGTTCATGAAGTCGATGGGGCTCAG
>Ga0102947_1000828_pt1 | contig 10875 bp, 4 predicted proteins | sample SalPon2A_A_D2_MG_FD_78210 | JGI IMG/M metagenome (GOLD analysis project Ga0102947, IMG submission 78210) | Soil microbial communities from South San Francisco under conditions of wetland restoration - Salt Pond MetaG R2A_A_D2_MG | ecosystem: Environmental > Terrestrial > Soil > Wetlands | place... | reverse complement strand
TCGGCGTGGTAGAGGGCGTTATAGCTTTCATCCAGGAAGAAATAGGAGAAGGGTTGGTCGGGCATCAGCGTGGCCCATTGGCTCTCGATAAAAGGCAGGGCGTCCGAAGTAGCGCCGGGCTGTAGCTGGACAACGACGCGGCGGAAAGAGCGTCCCTCGGTGCCCAGCACATAGACGAGCGGTTCGATCTCCTGTTGGAGTGACGTCAGATGGAAGTCTGCAACGACACCAATGACCTGGCCCATCGGCTCCTGGTTGAATGGGTTTAAAAGCGCTTTGCCGATGGGGTCTTGCCATCCAAAACGCTTCACGGCCGTCTCATTCACAATGAAAGCACGGCTTCCTGCTGTGGTGTCCGACGCCAGCAGGTTGGAAAAGTCGCGTCCTTCGACGAGGCGAAGCCCCAACGTATTCGTGTAGCGTGTGTCGCTGATGTGCCAGTAAACTGATATTTCCCGCTCACCTCCTTCCGGGATAGGAGAGCCGTTGGCAAAGATATTCTCAGTGGGTACGAACCGGGAGAATCCGACATCCTGGATGCCTGCATGTTGCGTAAGCACCTGTCGGACGGTTTCAGGGTCGTAGGAATCGCGCAAGGCATCGGGGATCGGCAGTACAACGAGGTGGTTTTTGTCAAAGCCAGGATCCGCCTCTTGCATAAAAGTGGTCTGCTGGTAGACGACGCCTGTGCCAATGATGAGTGCGACAGAACTCAGGAACTGGGTAACGACCAGCCCTTTGCGTACGATGGCATCTCGGTTGGTTCGTATCAACCCGTGTTGCTTGAGGACGGTCACTGGGCGAAAAGCCGTCAGGACAAACGCCGGATAACTGCCTGCCAGCACACCCACGCCAAACACGAGGAAGGGCATACCCATCAGCAACCAGCGCAGCACCGGGCCACGAACCGGGAGCGAAATATCGGCAAAGTGTCTCAGCACGGGCAGGCCCAGGTAGGTGAGTCCCAGCGCCAAGCCCGTAGCCACCCCCACGAGCACGAGCGACTCGGCAAGGAACTGTCCGATCAATTGCCGCCGCTGGGCACCCACCACTTTGCGCACCCCGATCTCACGGGCGCGGCGGGTAGCCCGTGCTGTCGCCATATTCATAAAGTTGATGCACGCGATGAACAGCACCAGCAGCCCGACAAAGCCAAACAGGTAGACCTGTCCCGCCCGGTTGTTGGCCTGGATTTCATTGTCCAGATGCGAATGCAAGTGGATGCTGGTGACAGGCTGGAGCGCAAATTGAATTGAAATGCCTTCTCGATCAGAGAGATACTGCTCGCTGAGGAGCGGCAGTTGCGCAGCCAATTGGGTAGCAGCCTCTTCGGCAGGTTCCAGCAGCAGGAGGTAGGTGTATTCTCCGTAGAACCACCACTGGTCGTCTGCCGTTGAGCGCATGCCAGGAGGCAGCACCGCGGCACGCGGGGCGATCAGGTCGAAGGAGAAGTGGGTGTTCTCCGGAATATCCTCAATGATCCCTGTGACGGTCAGTTCATCAACGAAGCGTCTGTCGGGTACCTGTATCCGTTGACCAAGTACATCGGTAGTGTTGAAAAGCTTTTGCGCCAGGGAACGGGTGAGGACGGCGCTGTTGGGTTGCGTCAACGCGGTTCGTGGATCGCCTGCGAGAAAGGAGAACGAGAAAACCTCAAAAACCGTCGAATCGCCCCAGGACAAGGTCACATCAGAAAGACGGTGTTCCTCAACGACGAGTGTTTCGCTGGCCAGACCAAACCGCACGGCTTGCTCCACTGCAGAAAAGTCGCGTTTCAAGGTGGGAGCCAGTGCGGGCGGTGTGAAAGCGCGGCTTTCGGATTGCTGTGTATTGGTTTCGTGGAGCGTGACACGGTAGATGCGGTCGGCATGGACAAAGTGGCGGTCGTAGGAAATTTCATGCTGCACGTAGAGTGCCATCAGCAGAAAGCATGCAATGCCTACGGCCAGCCCAAAAATATTGAGGAACGCATATCCTTTGTGTCGCTTTGCATTCCGAATGGCAATTTTGAAATAGTTCTTCAACATAGCCAGCCTCCATCTAAGTTCAGGCAGGACACGCCCTTTGCGCTTGATCTTGGGCCAGAACACCTTACGGTATTCCGCCTTGGCGCTGGTTGCTTCGCCCACTGCCCGACTCGCCTCCACAAACGCCTGCTGCGGTGACAGTTCTTCATCTTGCAAGTGGGCGATGTGGTCACGCAGGTGCCGTTCGAGTTCGTCGAGATCCTCGCGCAAGAAGCGACCCCGGTAGTGGTACTGCCTTCGCCAGGCTGCTATGGCTCGTTCGAGATTAAACATTATTCATACCGCAGCGATTTCACTGGATCGACGAGGGCAGCGCGCATGGTCTGGGAGCCGATGGCGAGGAGGGCCAGCACCAGAACGGCCAGCACCCCGCCCGCGAAAACGACAAGGCTCATATCCACGCGGTTGGCAAAGAACTGCATCCACAGGTTGTTGAGGAACCAGGTGGCAGGCAAGCCCACAACAAACGCGATGAGAATCAGCTTGAGGTAGCTCCTGGACAGCAACAGCATCACACTGCCGACCGACGCGCCCATCACTTTGCGCACGCCCACCTCTTTGGTTCGTAGTTCGGCGCTGTAGTGAGCCATTGCCAGCAGGCCGAAACAGGCGATCAGGATTGCCAGCGCGGCAATCAAACCAGTGATCCAGATGAAGTCTTTGAAATCGGCGTAGTTGCTGGCTATTTGCGCATCCAGGTACTGATACTCGAAGGGGCGAAGGGGGGCGAGTTGCTTCCAGGTGGCCTCTGCAAAGGCCAGCGCCTCCGTGGGATCGCCGGGGCGAAGACGGATGTTGGCGTAGCGGTATTGGGCCGGGTCGTGGTGCAGCACCAGCGGCGCTATCGGGTTCCAGAGGAAGTCGAACTGGAAATCCTGCACGATGCCGATGACCTGTCGCTGCTGCCCTTCGAAATCGACCAGCCGTCCCAGCGCTTCCTCCAGGGAGCCGAGGTGCAGGGTGCGGGCGGCGGTTTCGTTCAGCACCAGCGCATTCTGCCAGTCACTGGGGAAGTCTTCCGAAAACGTGCGCCCGGCGAGAACTGTCAGGCCCAGGTTGTCTGCAAAGTGGGGATCGACGGCATAGGCTACTGCTGAGGTCGAGTCTGTCGTCTCGGTATTCACGAGCGTGACGTTTTGCTTGAAGCTGACCGCAGGCAGCCCGGATGTGGCCGACACGTCCACCACATCGGGATGGCGCAGCAGTTCGTCACGGAAAGCCGCATACGGCACCTCCCGCAACTCCACGTTGACGATCTGCTCTTTGTCGAATCCGAAATCTGCCGAGAGGAAGTATTCGGACTGCTGGTAGATCAAGATGGTAGAAATCACGAATACGAGAGCCAGCACGAACTGAAACACGATCAAGCCCTTGCGCAGCAGCATACCCGATCCTTGCCTATTTCTAATAATTCCTTTGAGGACTTTGGCGGGCCGAAAAGAAGAAAGGTGCAGCGCTGGATACAGTCCGGCAAGCACACCGACGATCAGGCTGAGGGCGATAAACAGCAGGTAGAGCTCCATATCCTGACCGAAGTCGAGAGCAACGGGACCGAAGTCATTCTGGACGAGCAGTAGGCTGTTCCACTGCGGTAGCAACACGACGAAGAAAAGCAGCAGCGCCACCACGAATGCGCACAACGCAATCAGCACAGCCTCGCTTAAAAACTGCCGGACGATCTGCACGCGGCTGGCCCCGACCACCTTGCGCACGCCGACTTCTTTGGCGCGCTTGAGGGCGCGGGCCACCGACAGGTTGATGTAGTTGATGCACGCTGCCAGCAGGACGACCAGGGCCAGCGCCGCCAGGAAGTACGCAAACGCCGTCGGGACAACCGCGCCTGTTTCGCGGGCGAGGATCGGGCCGAGGTTGATGTCGGCGAGGGCCTGGAGGTCGAAGCGGCTCGCGCCCGCCTGCACCTCGGTGGTATACGGACGCACCACATCGGGCAGCTTGGCAGTGAGGGCGGAGGGATCGGCATGTTCGTCCAGGAGCAGGTAGGTGTAGTAGGTAAGCGCGGACCAGTCGGGCGTGTTGCTCATGTCGTCGGCTGAGAGGACTGTGGAGAGCGAGGCCACGGCTTCGAATTCCAGATGGGAGCGCATCGGTGGATCTGCAAAAACGCCGGTGACGGTGAAATTCCCGACCTCATCAATGGTGAGGGTCTGACCCAGAGGGTCATCCCCTCCAAAAAATCGGAGGGCTGCCGCAGGCGTTAGCACGATGCTGTGTGGCTCATTCAGCGCCGATTGTGGATCGCCCGCCACCAGGCCGAAGCTGAAAACACGGAAGAAGGAAGCGTCCGCATAAAAACCGCTGACGCCGAAACGCTCATCGCCGAACGAGGAGGCTTCTGCCATGCGGCGCAGCCGGACGGTTTCCTGGATTTCGGGTATCTCGTTTTGCAGGAGCGGAGCCAGCAGCGGCGGGCTGGTGGCATAGGTGTGCAGCGTCCCATCCGCGCTCGACCGACCGTCGGAGATGACGCGGTAGATCTGGTCGGCGTGTTTGTGAAAAGCATCGTGGTTGGCCTGGTCGCGGATGACGGCAATCACGAGCAGGCAGACCGCCATACCCACTGCCAGCCCCAGCACGTTGATGGATGCATAGACAGGGTGCCGCTTCAGATTGCGGAGCGCAATCTTGAGATAGTTGGACCACATAGCCAGCCTCCATTGAATGTCTGTGAGCCGCTCTCCGCGCCGCTTAAGCTTGCGCCAGTACACCTTGCGGTATTCCGCCTCTGCACTGGCCGCTTCACCCAACACACAACTCGCCTCGTGAAACGCCTGTTGCGATGACAGCCCCTCACGTTGCAGATGGGCGATGTGGTCGCGCAGGTGCCGTTCGAGTTCATCGAGATCTTCTCGCAAAAAGCGGCCTCGGTACCGATACTGCCGCCGCCACTGCGCCATGGCCCGTTCGAGGTCGAAATTATTCATAGCGCAGGGAGGTGACAGGATCGACGAGGGCGGCTTTGATGGCCTGATAGCTCACGGTCAAGAGCGCGATCAGGAGCGCCGCGCCACCCGCTACGAGAAAAAGCCCTGGGGTGAGGTCGATGTGGTAGGCGAACCCATTGAGCCATTGGCGCATGGCGAAGTAAGCCAGCGGGCAGGCCATCACAAAGGCCACCGCTACGAGACGCAAGAAGTTTTTCGAGAGCAGAGCTACGATAGACGGTGCCGTGGCCCCCAGCACCTTGCGCACGCCGACCTCTTTGGTGCGTCGCTGGGCCGTAAAAGCGGCCAGGCCAAAAAGTCCGAGGCAGGCGATGAAGACGGCGAGTGCAGCAAAGACGCTAAAAATTTGCCCCAGTCTTTCATCGGCGCGGTGCAGCGCATCGAAGCGCTCATCGACGAAGGAATAGTCGAAGGGCAGGTGCGGAGCGAAGGTCGCCAGGCGATCTTGGATAAAGCCCAGCGTGCTGGCAAGGTCCTCTGCCTGAACGCGCACCGAGAGGTAGTAAAAATCCTGATCGATGAAGAAGACGATGGGCTCGATAGGCTCGTGCAGCGATTCCACGTTGAAGTTTGCCAGCACGCCAATAACCTCGCCGCTCCGGCTGCCGTCGCCAAAGTCGAGTCGCTCGCCGAGGATGGCTTCGGGCGAACCGTAACCCAGCCGGCGCACCACTTCCTCATTGACCATGAACGCGTTCGTAGAATCGTTCGCCTGCGCCGGGTCGAAGGCCCGTCCTGCCCGAAGGTGCAAGTCGTAGGTTTCGACGAAGGCATGATCCACAGTGTAGAAGCCTGTACCGATGTATTCCTGCTGGTCGGCACGCCGTACATTGTAGGTCCACAACTGCGTTGAAGGAATCAGCATAGACGCCGAGGCATGCATTACGTTTGGATGTTCCTCTAGAGCGCGGGTCAGTGCCTCGGCCCGTGCGCCTGTGCGTCCGTCGATAGGCACGACGACGATGTGCTCCTTGTCGAATCCCAGGTTTTTGCCGCGTACATACTGCATTTGCTGGTAGACCGTGCCTGTGCAGACAAGCAAGGCAATAGAGATCACGAATTGAAATACGACGAGTCCCTGCCGGGCACGGACGCCCTGCCTGCCCGATGCTGTACCTCCCTTTAGGGTAATGGCAGGTCGAAAGGCAGAGAGATGGAAGGCCGGGTACAGTCCAGCAAGCAAGCCCATCGCGAGGGCAAATCCTGTGAGCACCAGCCCGTGCATGAATGTGAGGTGGAGGGTGCGGTCGCTTAGGTTGTTGAAGAGGGGTACAGCGACCCACAGGAGCAGGGCGGCCACAAGGAGCGACAGCAAACTCAGCAGCACCGACTCACTGAGAAATTGCCGGACGAGTTGCAACCGATGGGCACCGACAGCTTTTCGTACACCGACTTCGCGGGCACGCTGCATGGCGCGGGCCGTCGCTAGGTTGACGAAGTTGGCACAGGCAATAAGCAGGATAAAAAAGGCAATCGCGGCGAAGAGGTAGACAAAGGTGATGCTGCCATTGGGTGCTACCTCCGATTGAAGGTCAGAGTAGAGATGAATATCGGTGAGGGGTTGCAGGAAGAGGTTGAAGACTTCTCCTGGCTCCAACTCGGCCCGTACATGGCGGTCCACGAACGACGCCAGCTTGGCTTGCAGCGACGCTACCTGCGCCTGTTCTGGCAACAACACGAACGAGTAATTCTGAACAAATACCTGCCAGCGATCAAAAGGGCCATTCAGATGATCGATGCGCCCGAGGAAGTCGAAATGCACATGGCTGTTGGGTGGGAGATTCCGAAGCACGCCGGTGACCGTGAAGTCAACGGGTGTATTACCTGTCTGGTACGTTAGCGTCTGACCGATAGGATGCTCGTCCCCGAAATAACGCCGGGCGGTTTCCTCGGTGATCACAACCGCGTCCGGGGCATCGAGCACGGTGCGGGGATCACCAATCAATAGCGGAAAGCTGAATACGTCGAAAAAGGTAGAATCGACCACAAAAAAGCGCTCCTCTCGAAACTGCTCGTCGCCCACCTGCACGATGGGCTGAAACGTTCTGCGCAGGCGGGTGGCCGCCGCAATTTCCGGGAAGTCGGCCTTCATCTGCGGGACGATGGGATACGACGTATTCGCAGAAACGTGGGTGTCGTCTCCTTCACCACGCTCGGCGATGACCCGGTATATATGGTCGGCTTGGCGATGAAAGCGGTCGAAACGCAGTTCATCCTGGATATACAATGCGATGAGCGCACAACAGGTTAGGCCCACTGCCAGCCCGAAAATGTTGATAAAGGCGTAGCCAGGATGCCGTTTGATGGTGCGCAGGGCGACTTTCAGGTAGTTCTTCAGCATGGTTATTTGGTGCTGTATGGCAGGGGTAATCTGCCCGTGCCGTTTGAGTTTGCGCCAGTACACCTTGCGGTATTCCACCGCCGCACCCGATGCTTCGCCCAACGCCCGACTTGCTTGGTTAAAAGCCTGCTGCGGCGACAAGCCCGCCTTCTGCAAATGCGTGACGTGATCGCGCAGGTGCCGTTCTAACTCGTCGAGATCCTCCCGCAGAAAGCGACCCCGATACCGGTACTGCCGCCGCCACTGTGCTAGGGCTCGTTCGAGGTCGAAGCTATTCATAGCGCAATGATTTCACCGGATTCGCCACGGCGGCTTTGACGGCTTGATAGCTCACCGTCAGCAGCGCAATCAGCACCGCCAGCCCGCTGGCCAGCAGGAAGATGCCCACGCCGAGGTCGATATGGTAGGCGAAATCTTCGAGCCATCGCTGCGCGACGAGGTAGCCGAGCGGAATAGCGATGACGCAGGCAATGGCGACGAGTTTGAGGAAGTCTTTCGAGAGAAGCATGACGATGCCGGGTACGGAAGCGCCGAGGACTTTGCGCACGCCGATTTCTTTGGTGCGCTGCTCAGCGGTGAAGGCGGCAAGGCCAAACAGGCCCAGGCACGCGATGAAGATGGCAAGGAACGAGATGTAGGTAAAGATCTCGCCCAGCCGCTCTTCCGATTCATACTGCGCCCGGAAGTCCTCGTCCAGGAAGGAGTAGGCGAAGGGCACATCAGTCAGGAACGGCTGGGTCGTCTTTTCAACGGTGGCGATAGCGTCGGAAAAGGTACCGGGTCGTAGCCGTGCTGAAAGGAAGGCGCTGCCGCGAAACTCGGGCCATAACACCAGCGCAGTAGGCGTAATCGGCTGTTGCAGGGATTGTACGTGGAAGTCTTTCACCACGCCCACCACCGTGCCGATAAAGTCGGCAGAGCGAGGGTCGCGGACAATTTGCTTACCCAGTGCCTCTTCCGGCGAACCCCAGCCAAACTGGCGCACCGTCTCTTCGTTAATTAGCACCGTCACGAACGCCTGTCCCTCCTCATCGGTATACGGTTCATCGGAGGCGGTATCCTCCGAGAAATTACGCCCTGCCAGCAGGTCCAGGCCGTAGAAATCGACGAAGTTATAATCCACGTAGCCCTCGCCGATGCCAATGCCCTCGTCGGCAGGCGTCCCACGCTCGTTGTAGATGTCGCCGCTCCCGCCTGCACCTGGCACCGCCGACGACAGCGTCACATCGACGATCTGCGGGTTTTGAAGGAGTTGCTCCTTGACCGCATCATAATTGGCTTTGAGCGGAGTTGCCACGTTAGGGGGGAGCACCAGCACGCGTTCCTGGTCGAAGCCCAGATCCTGGGTGCGCATGAACCGCAATTGCTGGAAAACGGTGATGGTGCCGATGATGAGAAACGCCGAAATCGCAAACTGAAACACAACGAGTCCTTTTCGCAGCAGCCCGCCCCGATGGCCTTCTGAAAACGTGCCTTTAAGCACTTTGACGGGTGCAAAACGTGAGAGGAAGAAGGCCGGATAACTCCCCGCCACAATACCTACGAACAACGCAACCCCAATGAGGCTGGCAAGGAAGAACAGGCTGGCGTAATCAAAGACAAATTCTTTGCCAATGTACTGGTAAAACATCGGCAGGATGAGCCGTGCCAGCCCTACCGCCAACACCAGCGAGACGAGGCTGACGATGACGGACTCGCCCAGAAACTGGGCCACCAGTTGTGGACGTTGCGCGCCGACCACTTTGCGCATCCCCACTTCCTTGGCCCGCCGCGCCGACCGCGCCGTGGAAAGGTTCATGAAGTTGATGCACGCGATCAGCAGAATGAAGCCCGCAATGATCGAAAACATGTAGATGTTGCGCAGGTTGCCCACCGGTGCTAACTGGGCATTGAATTCGCCATCGAGATAAATGTCGGGCAAAGGTTGCAGGAACAGGTCATATTTATAGCCCCGCGAAGTCGTCTCGTCGCCGACGTAGCGCTCCAGAAAATCGGGGAAGCGAGACGCAATCTCATCAGGATCGGCATTGGGATGTAGCAAGAAGTAGGTGTGCGCCACACGGCCCCGCCAGAACCAGCGGTCCATGTCATCCCCCGTGTTGATATCGCCGCCATAAATGTTGTTCAGGAAGACGGAGGGGAGCAGGAAATCAAACGTAAAGTGCGAAGTACGCGGGATGTCGGCCAGCACACCCGTAACGGTAAAATCAAAGGTGGTGTCGAGCGGAGCACCACTCGGGGCGCGCATTTTCGGATCGATGGCGAGCACCTTGCCGATGGGGTCTTCCTCGCCAAAGTATTTCTCGGCCATCGATTGCGTCAAGACAATAGATGTTGGTTGGGAGAGTGCCGTTTGTGGGTCGCCATTTATCATCGGCCAGCTAAAGATGTCCAGCGCGGCCGGGTCAGCGAAGAGGCCGCCCCCTTCGGGAAAAACCTGGTCGTCATACTGAATGTCCCAGGGGTCGTCTGGATTGACAAGCTGGACGAACCGTGCATACGCGGCAATCTCAGGATACTCTTGCTGCATAGTCGGTCCCCACAGGATCGACGAGGACGCATTCGGACCACTTTCGCCCGTTGAGAGCCGCGTGGAGGTGAGCGAGAGGCGGTAGATCTGGTCGGCTTGTTCGTGGTAGCTGTCGAACTGTACCTCGTCTCGCACGAAGAGCAGGATGACGAGGCAGCACGCCATCCCGATAGCCAGCCCGCTGACATTGATGAAAGACGAACCTGGATGCCGCTTCAGGTTGCGGAGTGCGATCTTGAGATAGTTCTTCAGCATAGCCAGTCTCCATTGGATTTCATTGAGGCGCTTGCCGCGCCGCTTGAGCTTGCGCCAGTACACCTTGCGATATTCCGTCTCAGCACCCCAGGCATCCCCCACGGCCGCTACCGCCGCGTGAAACGCCTGCTCTGGCGCATGGCCTTCTCGCCGCAAGTGGGCGATGTGGTCGCGCAGGTGGCGTTCAAGTTCATCGAGATCCTCCCGCAGGAAGATGCCCCTATAGCGATACTGCCGTCGCCAGGTTATTATGGCTTTTTCGAGATCAAACATGAATGAGAGCTTGAGCTTTCAGCCCTCAGCTCTAAGCTGTCAGCTACAAGCAATCGATTTGAAGCTGATAGCTGACGGCAATAGCTGATAGCTTGATTAACCAAAGGCAATCTCTGGCCCCCAGAGCTTGACCAGGATCGCGTTGAGGTCGAGCCAGTGCTGCTTCGTCTGGGCCAGTACCTTGTGGCCGTTCTGTGCCAGCCGGTAGTATTTGCGATCTGGTCCGGCTTCGGAGGGTTGCCAGTAGGCTTCTACCAGACGGCGGTTTTCGAGGTCGTGCAGCAGGGGATAGAGCTTGTTGGCCGTCCACTTGATTTTGCCGTCAGAGAGGTCGTGGACGCGCTGGATGATCTGGTAGCCATACATGTCGCGCTCGGCCAGCAGCGTCAGCATGATGGGTTCGAGCGAGGCGGCGACGAGCGCTTTGGGCAGCATGGGCAAAGAGCTATATCAGATTCTGAGTTAGTCTGATAAACCCTACGCAGC
>Ga0102947_1000827_pt1 | contig 10877 bp, 11 predicted proteins | sample SalPon2A_A_D2_MG_FD_78210 | JGI IMG/M metagenome (GOLD analysis project Ga0102947, IMG submission 78210) | Soil microbial communities from South San Francisco under conditions of wetland restoration - Salt Pond MetaG R2A_A_D2_MG | ecosystem: Environmental > Terrestrial > Soil > Wetlands | place... | reverse complement strand
CTCCCTCCTGTGGGTCTAATTGGTAAAGATTTGCGGCTCTAAGGGACGTCATAACAAATGTGTGCTCTAGATTAATGGCATCTCCATAGTAAAATAAAATTCCACCTGGTTCTATTCCAGGATCATAGCACATTACAGCCCCTTCAAATTTTTCAGTTCCTACACATTCCTGTTCAGGCCAACCAAAATTTTTCCCTGGTTTTACAATGTTAATTTCATCATTTTTTTCAGGACCTAGTTCAGCAACATACATGTTACCTGTTTTATCCCAAGCCATACCCTGAGGATTTCTAAAACCTAAAGAGAAAACTGGGGAATTTGGATATGGATTATCTTCAGGAATAGAACCGTCATCATTTAATCTCAAAATTTTTCCAGCCAACGAATTAAGATCTTGGGGTAGATGAGAAGAATCCGAAACAGTACCTGTTCCAATATATAATTTCCCGTCAGGACCAAATTTTAAAAATCCCCCATTGGTAAACACAGAACCAGGAATTTTATCAAAAATGGTAACTGCATCTTTAAGTTTGTTATTAGATTCAGTAATTCTTAGAACCTTATTCCACAAGGTTTCATCTTCTTCATATGTTAAAAAAACATAGAGAAAATGATTATTTTTAAAATCAGGATGAGTTGTTATTCCAAGCAACCCTCCATCAAAAACAGATGCAGGACGTAATGTTGCTAATGGTTCCTCCAGCAAATGATTATTAGAAACAACTCTGATACGACCTTCCTTTTCTGTAACAAAAATTTTATCTTCTGCAAAGGCAATGGAACGTGGGTTTTCAAGATTTTCGACCAGAATTTCAACAGAGTTGTTTTGTAATTGCTCAGTTGGAAGTTCTGGTAGAGGAAGAGGATCATCTGGTGAGGTCAAGACAAGAATTGAAAAAGCAATTGCACCTACAATACCAGCAATTCTAAGTCTTTTATCCACCAAAAATTAATTTTCTCAAATCATATTAATTACTTTCAAAAATTTGATAACGCGTATATACGGCCCATATTCAATTACGAATCAGCGGGGTGGGGAAGTCAGACTATTAAGGACTAGGTCATCCCGGCGGGCTCATAACCCGCAAATCAGTAGTTCAAATCTACTCCCCGCTACTTAATTCTCATATACTGAAAACCATAAACCAGATTCATCAAATTCTAATTTTCTATTTGTTTTTCCCAATCTAGTTAATGGTCTGCTAAGATGCCTATGGGCAGAAATATCTGGAAGGTAAAGTTTTTTCTTGATTTTTCTCGGAAGTTCTAAATTATTTTTAATTTTCGATGTTTTTCCACATTTTACGCATTGAAATCCTTGATTTTGTCCTTTTGATTTCATTGATTTGTTGCATTTTTTACAAAATGGATTTGACATTACAATATTTTTTTTGAGTTTTATTATTTCGATAAATTCAAGATTCAAAATCCTAGGATGAGTTTTGGAAGCTTTTCTTATTCCTCCCCCCACGCATATTTTATCCCCCTTAATCAGATTCAAAGCAACTGAAGATATCCCTGTTGGTTTGTAAACAGCACATTTCAATTCATCACCTTTACAATTAATTGTAAAAAATACGTGTCCGCCTTTCTCAATTTTTGGATCACTCGATACAATTCCGGTTGCTTTTCCAGAGGCGTAAGGTTTCAAGGTTTTTTTTGTAAAGATGTTTTTTAAGTGATCACCTGTTCCTTGATTAGATTTGAAGATCATGTGACCAGCCAACTTTTCTTCAATTTCCAAAATTTTTTTTGCTTCCAATAAGGAGTCAACTTTTTCACCTCGTATTCCATAAAAAACAGGATCAGGACCGTGCGGAGTAATCATTACTCTAGATTTTTTATTATCATAACTATTGAAAGTGTAAGGAAATGTTTTGTGTTGCATTGTTTTTACACTTTGTGAAGAAATTTTCCTATCTTTGCCAAATTTTGACGGTTTTCTATAACTTAATAATTCTAGAGTATGATCAATGAACTGATATCCTATTGCTCCAATTGCACCTACCAGTCCTTGACCATTTCCTTTGTAAAAAATTTCAAGATTATTTTTTAAAGCAAATTTTTTTGCTTGATTTCTATTTATTAATTGCCATAAAGCTAATTCACTAAATTCTGTAAAATGAGTAGGTATTGTTTTGTTTTCATAAAAAACTAATCCAGGATTTGCTCCATTTTTGGTATCAGAATATGTGGAAATAAAATTTTTTATTTTATTTTTTATTTTAGATGGATTTTTAGTTTTAATTTTAATTGAAACTGCCCCATTCCCACGAGTTTTCCATGGGATATTTGGATTAAATCTAATTAACCTAGGAAAATCCAAAAATTGTAAATCTTGATTTTTTAAATAATCCACAATTTTATAGGCCAAAAAAGTGGTACACATCCCCTTTGGGGAATCCGTGTCATCAAAGCCAATGTGAAGAGTACATTCAGTATTCATTGATTTGCTAATGAATTGCAGGCATTTTTAGTTGTCGAGTTATACACTTGATTTAAATTAAAATCACTTCATTCTTAGTTGAATTGATTATAGTAGATGAAGAAAGAATCTTTAAAGAAATTCAATCCAAACAACCAGCTTCCGTTTCTCTAAATGGGCCTGATGGAATTTTACCTCAAATTCAACAAACTGCTATGAACATTACAAAGAAATTTGGAATCCCAGCATATGTTTTAGCTGATACCACCTGGGGAACTTGTGATTTGAATTCAGGTGCAGGAAAAATTTTAGGTACAGGAATTCAATTTAACATTGGTCATACCATTAACACAGAATCAATTGAGAAAAATGTGATATTGATCGATGCGTTTGATGATGTTGAATTCAATAGTGTTGCCATAAAATGTGCAGAAATTTTATCAAAAAAAACCATAGCACTGGTAACGGACAGTCAACATCTCCATCAAATGGAAAATGTTAAAGAAATTTTAACAAATAATGGAGTTACAGTAAAGATTGGAAAGGGAGGAGGTCAATTAAATGATGGTCAAGTATTTGGTTGTGAATTTTATCCCGCAACAAAACTCAAAGAAGAAGTAGATGCTTATGTCTTTTTAGGTCAAAGTAATTTCCATGCGTCTGGAATTGCTTTATCAACTAATATGCCAACATATGTTCTAGATCCATATTTCAATGAGGTAAGGGAAGTAACAGAATTTTCTCAAAAATTAAAAAAGAAAGCTACTCTTGCCATTTACAAAGCAGCGGAAGCCAAATCATTTGGAATAATAGTAGGTCTCAAAGAAGGACAATTATCAAAATTATTTGCATTAAAGTTCAAAAAAGAATTAGAAAAGGAAGGAAAAACAGTTCAGTTATTTGCTTTAACCGATATTACAGGTGAACGACTAAACAATCTAAAAGGAATAGACGCCTTTATTCAGGTCGCATGTCCTAGAATTTCAACTGACAATCAGTTTGACAAACCTGTTTTATCGTCTCCTCAAGCTAACGCTCTTTTGAAAATACTAAGAAATGAAAACATTGATGAATATTTGGAACTTCCTCATTGGTTGTAAAATTATGAAATTAAATTTTGAAATCTTTGATTGTCATTTAGCTTTTCAAAAATTTTAGATTTTTTTGCTTTAATTTTATGTTGAATTCCTTGAGAAATGGAGTTTTCTAAATTATCAAGCGCTTCATTAATTCTAGACAACATAACAAGATTACAGGATTTATCAAAAAGAACATCACCATTGTTTGGATAATCTTTTAAAATTTGGTTACAACAAACTAATGATTCGTCATAATTTTTCATAGAAAATAAAATTCTTTCCTTATGATATAATGCAATTTTATAATTTGAATTTGATTCTAAAATCATATCACAGTTAGATAATGCTTCCCCTAGATTTCCTTTTTTTCGCAAAGAGGATATCTTATTGACCTGTACGGGAAGATCATCTGGGTTTAATTTTAACGCCTCATTATAACACAATAAAGCAGAGTCAAAATCTTTCAATTTACTCAAAGCATATCCTTTGTTATTCAGACAACCTAAATGATTCGGATTTTCTTCAAGAATTTTGTCATAATACGAAATGGCCTCTTGAAATTTACCTAGTAAAAATAATCTATTTGCTTCATCTAAAATAGAATTAATTCTGGGATTGGTTGTCATATCCAAATGGTTTTATGGTTTCATTAAGATTTTTCCGAAAAGCCCTTTACCTTCAAGCATTTTTGCATGCGCCTCAGAGGCTCTTTCCAAAGGGTATACAGAATCTATAATGGACCTAATTTTCCCTTGAGACATCCAGTAAAATCCCTGCTCCAATTCGGCTCTTGTTCCTTGGGTAGAGCCTAAAATGTTAATACCTTTAAAGAAAATTTGGCGTAAGTCGGTTTTGGCATCATATCCAGTAGTCGCACCCGTTGTTACAATTGTAGCACCATATTTTAACAAGGTCAATTCTTTGTTCCAATGTTCTCCCCCAATATGCTCAAAAATTACATCAACCCCAGGAATGTCTCCAAATGGTTTAGTAATTTTTTTTGAAATTTCACGAACCTCCTTGTGCCAATTTTCTTTTCTATGGTCTATGGCATAATCTGCACCTAAATCTAGCAGTTTATCTAGTTTATCTGGACTTGCAGTTGCAATTACAGTACAACCAAACAATTTTGCTATCTGTATTCCATAAGTCCCAACACCTGAACTTCCTCCCATTACTAAAACCAGTTGACCTGGCTGGATTTTTGCTCTTCCCACTAGCATATGCCAAGATGTTAGAAGGGTCATTGATGCAGCAGCTGCATCATCAAAATGAACGTTGTCCGGAATTTTTACAACGTTAACTTCTGGAAGGTGTGTGATTTCGCAAAAACCCCCCCAAAGAGGCCCGGTTTCAAATCCCCATATCTGTCTCTTTTTGCAATCGTATTCACGACCATCAGTACAAGCACTACATATACGACAGGACAAATTCCCATGAGACACAATCCTGTCACCTATTTTGATATTTTTTACATCCTCACCAATTGAAATTACTTCACCTGCCGCATCTGTTCCAGAAATGTGAGGAAGAGGAATCGCAAGAGGTTTTCCTCTCATACCCCAAATATCATCATAGTTTAACGCAGCTGACTTTACTTTAAAAACAACTTCATTTGGCTTTGGTTTTGGTTCTTCAATATCTTTAATTTTTAAAATTTTTGAAAAATTATCATCTGTACTATATTCATCATACACTAGAGCCTTCATGATTTTTGGAATTTTTTTTCAAGTTATATGATTTACCCAACACCATAACCACAAACAATTATAATCATAAAACAGGAATTCAGCATATGTCAGAAACAGCAACATTTCCTGGAGATAAAATCGCCTCGATTGAAGAGTATGAGGCAGGATACAATACTTTTGATGATGGGGATATGGTTCGTGCCTCTACGGTGGGTGAAAAAAACCTTGATAAAACTTCTCGAGTAGCAAGTATAAAACATCCCAAAATGCTATCCATACCCCAGGTTGGAGATACCATTATTGGAACTGTCGCTGCAGTAATGTCTTCTATGATCGCCGTATCAATTGACTACATTAATGAAAAACCCACTACCTCCAAGGTAGAGTGTGTTTGCGCAACCAGACAACTCAGAAAAAAAAATGTGGCTTTGTTAGATGATATAGTTACTCTAAAAATTTTAAATCACCTCAATGGAACTATTCATGCAAAAATTGATGAGCCACAACTTGGAGTGTTATTTACAAAGTGTAGAAAGTGTGGTGGAAAAGTCGTTCAAATGCGTGATGCAATAAAATGTACTGAGTGTTCATGGATTGATGAAAGGAAGCTTTCAACTGACTATGGCAAAAGTGAATTTATTCATTTGAGAGAATAAAAATGATTAAAGTGTCGTTCCAAGGGGAGCGAGGAGCATATAGTGAGGCAGCTGCAAAATCATTTTTTCCAAAAGAAGTTGAAACTATACCACTCTCAACATTTAAAGAAGTTTTAGAAAGTACAATCTCCAACAAAACGGATTATTCAATTTTACCTGTAGAAAATTCTCTGGAGGGAAGCGTAGGGGAAAGTTATGATTTGTTATATTCTACATCTCTAAATGCAATGGGTGAAATTTACCACAGAATTGAACATTGTTTAATTGGAAAGGGAAAACTAGAAGATGTAGATACAGTATATTCCCATCCTCAAGCATTAGGACAATGTAGGGATTTTATTCAAAATTACAACATGAAAACCGTTCCAACTTATGATACTGCAGGTAGTGTAAAAATCATTAAAGAAATTAACCAAAATAATATTGCATGTATTGCCAGCAAGAGTGCCTCAGAGATTTACAAAATGCCTATAATATCAGAAAAAATTGCAAACAATCTTAACAATTATACTCGATTCCTTGTTTTGTCACAAAAAACAAGTGAAGAAACTGGAAATGACAAGACATCAATAATATTTTCAATAAAACATGAGCCTGGAACTCTTTTCAGAATAATTGAAAATTTTCATAATTATAAAATCAATTTAACCAAAATTGAATCTAGACCAACAAAATCAACAATATGGGAATACAATTTTTATGTTGATTTTGAAGGCTATGCTAATAATTCCCAGATCTCAAAAATGCTTGAAAAAATTGAAAACGAAACCTTGTTTTTAAAAATTTTGGGTTCTTACCCATCTACAAAATTAAACTAGAAACCCTTGGGTTTTCTTAAAGTAAATCCCATACTAAAACCGATAATAACTAAACCCGATATGATAACTAGCAAATGATAAGTAAAGAGAATCGGATCGGGTGTGATGTTAAAAGTGGCTTGTATATGCAATTCTGATGCACCAGTATTTTGAATTTCTATTCTAGTTACTCCGTCTTCAAGATGTGCCCAGTTTAGGCTGGTTTCTTTGGAAAATGAAGTTGATGGAATTTCTGGCTCACCACCTGGACTGGTTAATTGAAGATCAAATTTTTCTCCAGTAATTACCATTTGTTGGTCTGCCCCTTTATTGGCGCTGATTTGATAAGAGGTTGCTTCTCCGATTCCAAAAGTTTCGTCAACCTCAATAGTTTGAAATCCAAACCCACTAACCAAAGAGTATACCCCAATGCCGATAATTGCGCTACCTACTATGAATCCAATAATGGTTCTGGTTGCAAGCATAATGAAATCTCGCGATATACTGCTTAAAAAATTACCTACATTACTGAAACATCATGAGGTTGACTTTCTGCAAATCCGGCTCTTGACATTTTAATAAATTCTGCATTTTCTTGCATTTGGGATATATTATGAGCGCCACAATAGCTTAAACCAGAGCGAACACCTCCAGTTAGCTGTTTTAGAATATCGGTAACTGTTCCTTTGTAGGGAACCATTGCTTCTACTCCCTCTGCAACATAGTCATTTAGATCTTCATCAAAGGAGACTGACCCTGCATCTTTTGATTTTCTTCCCAAGGAAGCTCCTAAAGAGGCCATACCACGATAAACCTTGAACCGTTTTCCATTTTTAGTCAATACAGTGCCTGGAGATTCATCTGTTCCTCCCAACATGCTTCCTACCATTACCGAAGATGCTCCTGCAGCTAAGGCTTTAGTAGCGTCTCCGGATGTTCGAGTTCCACCATCAGAAATTATTGGAATACCATTATCATTGCAAATTTTTGTACAGTCCATTACTGCAGTTAGTTGTGGAACTCCAGATCCAGTAATTACACGAGTAATACAAATTGATCCAGAACCTACTCCAACCTTAACTGCATCAACTCCTGATTTAATTAGATCTTCAGCTCCCTGAGCTGTAGCAATGTTACCTGCGATTAATTCACAATCAGGAAATGCCTTTTTGATATTTCGAACAGTGTTAATTGCATTTTCACTGTGACCATGTGCAATGTCTACAACTAGAACATCAGCTCCTGCCTCCAAAAGACTTTCGGTTCTTTCCAAAAAATCACCCTTTACTCCAACGGCTGCACCAACCAGGGGTCTTCCTTTTTTGTCCTTTGATGCAGTGGGATAGTCTTCAATATTTGTAATGTCTTTACTAGTAATAAGTCCATTAATAGCACCTGATTCATCAACAATTGGTAATTTTTCTATTCTATGTTTATGTAAAATTTCTTTAGCCTCTTCTGTACTTGTTCCAGGTTTGCCAGTTACAACATCTTTTGTCATAACTTCTTTTATTAAATGTGAAGTATTTGTTTCAAACAATAGATCCCTATCTGTTACAATACCTACAAATTTAGAGTCAGAGTCTACCACCAAAAGTCCAGAGACTTCCTTTTCCTTTGCATAATCAAGGGCATCCTGAACTGTTTTATCTTGATTTATTGTATATGGATTTTCGATGATGACACTTCCGGACCTTTTTACCTTAAGAACTTCTTTTGCCTGTTCCTGGATAGTTAAAAATCTGTGAATAATTCCAATCCCACCTGCTCGAGCCATTACCACAGCCATTGCAGATTCTGTAACAGTATCCATATTGGCGCTGATAAATGGGATGTTAAGGGATATGTTTCTAGAAAGTTTTGTGCTTAAATTGGTTTGAGATCGGCTTGTAATATCAGAATATTTGGGAACAAGAAGAACATCATCAAAAGTTAATCCTTCTTTAAATTCCAACTAAACCTTGTACATAAAGTAAAATATCGATTATAAGCCTTTGTTTCTTCCACAAAGTTTTGACGCTACCTTAATCGCATCTTTTGTCTCTAAAACATTATGGGTCCTTATGATATCTGCACCATTTAGAACAGATACTATTTCTGCTGCAATTGATCCAAATAGTCTATCAGAAATATTTTCTTTTCCCAAAAGTTTCCCAATAAAAGATTTGTTTGAAACTGAGATCAAAATTGGGAATTGTTGCTTTATTAAATTTAGATTTTGTATGATTTGAAGATCCCTTAAAAACCAATCAGAATTAATTTTGGTAAAGAATGGTCCATTTCCAGTTTTTCTAAAAAACCCAATAGCAGGATCTAAAACCATTTTGTTAGTCGAGAAATTAATTTTTTTCAAAATATCAATGCTTTTCTTTAGAAGATTTTTGGTTATTGTGATTTGATTTCCCGAAACTCTTTTGGCATTAAAGGCACACAAAATTAATGATGGATGATAATCTGAAATAACCTCGATCATTTTTTCATCATATTTCAATCCAGAAATATCGTTAATTATTTCAACTCCTAAATCTAATGCTGATTTGGCTACGTTTGCTCTACAAGTATCTACAGAAATAGGGAGATTCGAAACGTTTTGGATAATTTTTATGGCATTTGAAATTCTATTAATTTCTACCTTTTCGGTAACAAGTGTTGATAAGTAAGGAGCAGTTGACATTCCGCCTACATCAATAAAATTAGCTCCATCAATTTCCATCTCTCTTATTGTATTCGAAATATTTTTTTTCGAAGTTTTAATAGATTTTTTGTAAAATGACTCAGGACTAGTATTCAAAATTCCCATAACACGAACAGGGTTGTTGCCCCCTACTCCTACTTTTCCAAGTTTTGTCACATTATTTATGGCGAAGTATTCCAATTTGAGTGATATGATGATTTCAGGGTGGAATTCAAGGTACCAAGAAATTCTAAAGGAATTCAATTACGATAAGAGAAAAGATCTTGATTCTGCTGCCTTATTAGATTCTATTTTAGGGGAAGAAAATCATATGGAGAAAATCCTGAAGATGATTCAAAATCAAAATGTGTTCGTAGTTGGTGCTGGACCGTCATTATCTAATGCGATTCCCGTCTTGCAACCACTTAAAAAAATTGTAAAAATTGTAGCTGATAGTGCTGTTAAACCTATGATTGAAAATGGAATTAAACCAGACATTATAGTTACTGATCTGGATGGAGATGAGAAAACTTTTAAAAGAATCGGAAAGCTTGAGTCATATTTTGTTGTACATGCTCATGGTGACAATATATCTAAATTAAATTTGGTTGAACATTTCAAAAATTGTATTGGAACCACACAGACTAAACCTTTTGGAAAAATCCATAATTTTGGAGGATTTACTGATGGAGATAGGGCAGTTTTTCTTGCCAGTTATTTTAAGGCAAAAAAAATTATTTTATTTGGAATGGATTTTGGAAAAAGAATTGGAAAATTTTCAAATACTAAACTATCGGATAGAAATACTAAATTGAAAAAATTACAAAAAGGAAAGTCGTTGTTAGAATGGCTTGCATTAAAAACCAGATCTGAATTATTTACGACCTCAAGTCCAATTTCTGGATTTAAAAAAATCCCATATCGAAATCTAGATATCATAATTACCTAGAATGCATTTAATACCCTATCTACTTGAATCAAAATATGAAACATTCAGAGGATCAAATTAAAGAAATTGCAAGTTGGAGAGAAGATCTTGTTAAACAAATTGAAAAACACACTAAATCAATTGAAATTCTTGAAAACAGATTATTAGTTTTAGACTCTATGTTAAAAGAGTCTAGTTTTACAGTTGCATCTTCTATGGAAAAAATTCAAAAATCACCCGAAGAGAAGACTTTGGTGCAAAGAAAATCAATTCCAATAACAAGTGGGAATGATGGTAAAATTATTGCTAAAGCGTTTGTGACTCCAGAACAAGTAGAAATAATTTTGGAAAATGATATGGAAATTGCAGCAGATGTCCCTCCTTTCAAGTCATTTTTTATCGATAGAATTATTGGAGAAATGAAAAGGAAGGATTTATTGGATGCAGAAAATGGTGCAATACAAAAAAATTCCATTATTGATTATGTAATTAATAAGAATGGAACTGCTATTAGAGAGATAATAATCAAAAATTATAAAGAAAAAGAACGAGTTAATGAAATAATTAACACAGCAGGTTGGTCCCTGACACGTATGCTAGAAAATATCAAAAAGTGATCATATGGAT
>Ga0102947_1000826_pt1 | contig 10879 bp, 9 predicted proteins | sample SalPon2A_A_D2_MG_FD_78210 | JGI IMG/M metagenome (GOLD analysis project Ga0102947, IMG submission 78210) | Soil microbial communities from South San Francisco under conditions of wetland restoration - Salt Pond MetaG R2A_A_D2_MG | ecosystem: Environmental > Terrestrial > Soil > Wetlands | place... | reverse complement strand
GCGTCAACAGCGGTCGGCTGGATTTCAACTGGCGGCAGAACACTTTTCGGGGGAATTACGAAGTGCGCGCAGGCAACGATGCGATGAACGGAACACTTGGCCTCAGTGCCGACATCATTCAGAGCTTCACCGGCCAGCCGCTTATTGACGGTACGCTGACGCTGCCGCGGGCCTACGGGCGTATTGGTTTGACAGCCAGCGAACAGATCCAACCCGAACTGACGGCGTACGTCCTCCGAGCCGACGATGCCCCCGGCTTTGGCTTGCTGGCAAATATTCATGTTTTTCCTGCCGAAAACCAGACCATCACCCTCAGCGGCACCCTGGCACAGCGGCCCTACGAAGAAAACAATCCGCTCTGGCTCTGGGTCAACCGGGGCTACGGTTTCTTTCGGGAGCAGGGACTAGAGGTCAACCTACCGAGAGGGTTTCAGGCCAGCACCACCTACACCGTCGATGCATCCTGGCACATCCGCCCGTCTGACCGGCTGGCCTTTACCCTCTCCGGAGGGTATCGCCGCTTCGACGACCTGACGCTGACGTCCTATGCGTACAGCTACGATCCGGCTACGACAGGCTTTGTCACTGAAACGACAGTGCGGCCCGGTGTCTTCGGACGGGTTGCCAAGGGCAGCGCCGAGGTACGTTTCAAGCTAACCCCAACGCTAGAGCAGCGACTCTACTACGCATACCTGCGCTACCCCACTACCGATGCCGTATTCTACCAGGCGTGGCGCAACCAGCCGTGGCATCGTTTTACTTACAGCGTACGCTATGTGCCTTTGCCCCGCCTGAGCCTTTTCGCCCGGCTACGCTACCGATCAGCGACTGAATGGACGGGCTTTTTTCGCGCAGCGGATGCCTCCGATGGCTTGTACGAAGCCAAACTGCCCGACTACCTGCTCCTGGATTTCTCTGTTCAGAAAAAACTCTGGCGCGATCATATTGATCTGAACCTGTCGTTGAGCAATTTCCTCAACGAACCCTATCGCCTCCATCCCGCCGGAGCCATTACCAGCATGGTGTTTACCGCACGCATCCTTGTCAACGTCAACCGATAGCGTCCTTGCTTGCATCGTCCGTAGCCTGTGCTACCGAGATCTACTCATCACCTTCCCTGATCCATGGCCTCACCGTGACATTCGCCCCCCACGGACCCGGCGATCCCGTCGCAGGCATTGAGCGGATTGAGGAAGGCGTTTTCGTTGATGGCCAGTGGCAGCGTGGTCGCGTACTCAATGGCGACCAGAGCCACCAGGGTCGCCACCTGCGTCTGCCTCCCGGCGAGGTCGGCATTCAGCGCCTGACACTGTATCGCTACCGCTAGCTGCTCTTTCGAGATTCTACTCCAGTCGGAATACGAATTGAATAGTGCCGGTCTGGCTTTCCTGAGGGGCATTAGGCGGGAGCGGGTTGAAGCGCCAGCGTTGCAAGGCGTCACGCACGGCGCGTTCAAGGTTGGGGTTGCCTTTGATGAGGGGAAAGACCTGCGTGATGCGGCCCTGCGGATCGACGGTGACGCGCACCTTGATGATGGCGTTGACCTTTTCAGTATACGCTGGCAGGGGTGCTGAGAGCGCGTTGCGGTTGTCCAGACCCTCAATGTTGTACGGGGCCGTTTTCTGTTCCTGCTCCCCCGTGCCCTCGTCGCCCTGCGTTTCTCCAGTTGTGCCTTCAGTGTTTCCACCGCCGACAGGCTTGACGGGCTTGGGCTCCGGCTTAGGCTCTGGCTTGTCTACCTTTTCCGGGTTGTTCTGCTTGACGGGCGAGACGGTCTCGGTTTCGGGCGTGCTCACCTTCTCGTCGTCCTGCACCTCTACGTCCTGCTGCGCCAGATTGACCGGCTTGGCCTCCTTGGGCGGCGACGCTTTTTCCTCCTTCTGCGGCTCGGGCTCGGGCTTGTCTTCGATCTCCGGCTTGTTCTCTTCCGCCTTCTGCACAGGCCGCCCCGAAGAAATCGGGCCAAATTCGACTTCGAGATAGCCGATGGGATCGGGCTCCGTCACACCCAGTGTCATCAAACCGAAACCCAGCAATAGCAACAGGTGGAACACCAGACTGGTGCCCAGCCCATACCAGTCACTTTTTCTCATAGCGAGCCTCGCGCCGTGGTTGTTAGTAAAGGATTGTAAGGGCGTACTTTGGCACAACGAACGCGCCACGCCAACTATTGCTCCGTGCCCGATAGCTGCTTTTGCGCACGTAGCGCCAGCAGGTGCTCTTGATACGGCGGCTTGATGACACCTGCTTCCGTGATAATCGCCGTGACGAGCCGCGCTGGAGTGACGTCGAAGGCCGGATTATATACCGAAACGGCGTCCGGAGCCGTCTGCCGCCCGAAGCCATGCGTCACCTCCTCTCGCCCCCGTTGTTCAATAACGATGTCTTGCCCGGTGAGCGTTTCAAAGTCAATGGTAGAGCGTGGGGCAGCGACATAGAACGGGATATCGTGGGCCTGCGCCAGTAGCGCCAGCGGGTACGTCCCGATTTTGTTCGCCACATCACCATTGGCAGCGATGCGGTCGGCCCCTACAATGACGGCCTGGATGTGGCCCTGCTGCATGACGTGCCCGGCCATCGAGTCGGTGATGAGCGTGGCGGGGATGCCAGCCTTGTCCAGTTCCCAGGCAGTAATGCGGCTACCCTGCAATAACGGCCTTGTCTCGTCCACAAACGCTTGCAACGTGATCCCCTGCTCTTTGGAGAGCAACAGCGGCGCCAGCGCCGTGCCGTAGCCGGACGTCGCAACGCCGCCCGCATGGCAATGCGTCAGCACGGTCATCCCATCTTGCAGCAACGACAGCCCGTGCTCGCCAATCCTGCGCCCGGCATCCAGGTCCTCCTGATGAATACCCTGCGCTTCGTCCAGGAGCCGGGCTCGCAACGCCTCCTGCGATAAGCCATGACCCTGCTCTGCAACCACTTGCATCCGGTCAAGGGCATAAAACAGATTTACGGCAGTGGGACGGGTGGTTGCCAGTAAGTCAATAGCTTGCTTGACCACCTGATGAGGTTCGGCTTGCTCGCCTTCGCACAACGCCAGCACTACGCCGTACGCCGCCGCAATGCCGATGGCCGGAGCACCCCGCACGCGCAACTGGCGAATAGCCTCTGCCATGGCCTCCGGCGTTTCGATAGCCAGCCAGACTTCCTCAACCGGGAGCCGGGTTTGATCCAGCAGATCTACGCGAAAAGCGTCGTCGTTCCAATGTAGCGGTGGGATGATCACGGGATGGTTTGCTCTGTTTGGGGAGATTCAATGGCAGCGGTTTCGGACGACCAGACATCGCGTACGACGTAGCGGGGACGCGCTTTCACCTCTTCGTACACCCGCGCCAGATACGCGCCTACAACGCCCAGAAAAAAGAGTTGAAGGCCGCCGAAAAAGAAAATAGCAAATGTGAGCGAGGCCCAGCCCGTCACTGTAGCGTCGGCGATGTATTTGCGAAAAAGCACATAGAGCAATCCCAGCACCGAACCGCCAGACAGCAACAGGCCCAGCCGGGCCGCATAGCGCAGAGGTTTATCTGAAAACGACAGGATGCTGTCGAAGGCGAGGCGCAGGCTCTTGCGAAACGGATACTTGGTTTTCCCGGCGGCGCGGGCCTCGCGGACGTACTCGACGCCCGTCTGGTTAAAACCGAGCCACGAGATGAGGCCACGTACGTACGGCTGCTGCTCCTGCAACTGGTCGTAGGCGTCCAACACGGGGCGCGAGACGAGCCGGAAGTCACCTGCATCCAGTGGCGCATCGGTCTCGCTGATGCGGCGGAACAGGCGGTAAAATAGCGAAGCGGTCCACTTCTTCACCGCCGTTTCACCCTGTCGCTCCTTGCGGACACCGTAGACCACATCGTAGCCGTCACGCCATTTTTCGATCATTTCAGTCACCACCCACAACGGATCTTGCAAATCGGCGTCGAGGATAACAGCCGCATCTGTCTTGACAAAGCTCATGCCCGCCGTCACGGCGAGTTGATGGCCGAAGTTGCGAGAGAACTGGAGTAGTACATATCCCTCGCGCTCCGCCGTTAGCTGACGTACAAGGGCCGCTGTCTGGTCGCGGCTGCCATCGTCCACGAAGACGACCTGGATCACCTCGGGATGCTCCGCCCGGTACGCTTCGATCTCCTTGAACAAGAGTGGAAAAACCGCTTCCTCATTGTAGAGGGGGATAATAAACGCAACCGTCTCTCGCGAAGAATGGGGCACGGGTTGGCAGTTTCAGGTTCGCAGGAAAACGGTTGGGGCTGTATGCTTACAATCTATAAGATAACCGTATCTCAACGCAAGACCATTGACACTCATCTCTTGCCAAAATACAACCCAAGCATCAACCCGCCGTACGATTCCACGTTGTTCACATTACCGACCAAACTCACAAAACCACCGCCCCAGTCTCTGTCATCTTTGAGTTGAACCCGGATTTCCAGCGGAATGCCGACCGTCCAGGTGCGTTCTTTCTCATACTGTGTCCCTTGAAACGGACCTCCTTCACTCAAAAAAGCACCTCGTTTGACAAGGGTCGTTGCAGCCAGTCCGGCTGCCGCTGAAGCCGACAGCTCCGGCAAAAGGTGGACGCGCCATCCATAGAGCACGCCAACATCCAGGATTCTTTCGACCGGCTCCTTGTCAGGAAACAACGCTATCGTTTCCAGAGCCATCGTCGCTCGCCCGATGAACACGCCATACCGGGTTCTCCTATCAACCCCAGTAACCAGCGTGGGGCCATGTAGCGAACCAGGTCCCCCACCCAGAAACCAGGCAACCGATGAAGCCAGTGGAGCGGGTTCCGTTGACTGCGATGTAGCTGGCGAAACAGGCTCCTGGGCACGTGCCGAGAGCGTAAACAGGGCAGCCACCGCCACCAACAACCCTGCTCGAAAGGGTGTCATTCTAGTTAGTTTTCCGTCCGCTCGCTGCCGGGCCGTTCCAGTGAAAGCTGAACGGAAATGCGGTGTGAGTAGCCGAGATCTGAGGCAAGACCACCGAAGTCGCCGAAACCATAGTCGAGGGCGACCTGCTTGATGCGCAGCCCGGCTCCCACGGACGGCGTAATATCGAGGCCGTAGCGCTCAGAGTTGGTGACGCGGTTGATGCCCGCCCGTAGCGCGACGACGTTTTTCAGGTTGAACTCGGTGCCAATACGCGGGTGGAAGGACACATCGCCTGCGTTGAATACGTTGGCTTGCTGTCCATCAAACGCCATATCGAGGTCCATACCGACGGTAAAGGTATTGCCATTTCCAACGGGCAGGATCACGCCGGAGCCGAGCCGGGCAACGGGCAGCACGAGGAACGAGCCACCTGCCGGTAGATCCTGCTCGAAGACTTCCTCGAAGGTATAAGGCTGGTCGGTCTCGGGGTTAATGTCATCAATCTCGAAGGCGGCGCGGTTGATGCTCCAATTCTGCCGCATCGTCGAGGCATCTTGCAGGTTGACGCCGAAGACAAACCGCTGCGTCCGGTACTGCATGCCCACATCGAAGCTGTAGCCCCAGGCATCGGCAAAGTCGCCGATGGTGCGGCGGATAATTTTGCCCGTCACGCCCAGCGCAAACCGATCACCCAGCGCCCGCGAATAGCTCAGGAAAAAGGCATTGTCGGCGGCAGAAAAGGTCTCGAAGAAGGTCTCGGCGCGGGCCTTTGGCTGGTCACGCTCTACATCCCAGGCATTCAGCGTATTCTTGATGTCATTGACGCCGCTACGGAAAAACGAAATCCCAATCGACGACTGCCCGGTGATCGGGAGCGCCACGCTGCCATAATCGAACGAGACGATTCCGGCAAAGCGTTCGGCGTGCATGTAAGCCAATTCCGGCGAACCCAATTGGCTCAATCCTGCCGGGTTCCAGTAGCCTGCGTTGACATCTTTAGCCAGGGCTACCTGTGCCCCGCCCATACCGAGGGCCCGTGCGCCCACACCGCCCGACAAAAAATCGGCTCCATACTTGGCAGCACTCTGTGCCTGGGCCGTGCTCGTCGAAAGGGTAGCGAACAGAAACAGTACAAATAGAGAAAGCCAGGCTGTCATCCGGCTACGCTGAGAGGGGTTCATGAGACCGTTCTCCACTGAATACGATGGGGTTAGGATGAGAAAATCGGTAGCTATTTGTTCATCCACAAATGCAATAAATACGGGATGCTAGATGGAAGGCAGGATGCAGCCGTTAGTAGATCGGGTACAACCGACTGAGCACGCCTGCGTTCCCACGTACTCCATCACTGCTCCGGTGATGACATCGGCCAAAACCCTGTTGCATTAAGTACCCCCGATGTCCGCACAATAACGAATGCACCCGGCCTTCATCGATAAATCGCCTCCAGTCGCCCTTCCTCCATCAGGAACGAGAGGCCAACGCGCAGGTCCAGGTCGAAGGCATAGAAAAAGCGAAACTGGAGACCCAGCCCGGCCCCTGCTGTCGAAAATTGCGACCGCCGCGTTTCTCCATCCAGCGGGAATAGTGTTTCGGCAAACCCGAATCCGTAAAGAGCTTTGACGTACAACGGCAACAGCACAAACCCGTCTTCGACGAACCACAAGGGCTGAATAGCCTCTGCATTAAGCCGCAGAAACGTGCCTGTGCCCAGTAACTCGTCCTCATAACCCCGCGGCAGGAAGTAGTCGAGGTTGAAGATGGAGCCTCGGTTTTGCGAGAGGAGCCCGGCTTGCAGCCGCAGTCCGGTATGGTGCTCTAACGATACAGGGAAATAGTGCGTCGCCTGAAGGATCAAGGCTTGGCGATTGATGCCTGTCTCTGCATCGCGCCACAACTCTGCCGAGGCGATAGCGTTGAGCACCGTGCCCGTGTTGGGCCACAGGTCGCGCAGATTACGCCGCACCCGATGCGCATAAACGGCTGACGGCACGAGCCGAACCAGACTCTGAAACGCACGGAGTGTATTCCCATCCGGACCAAAGAGCCGTTCCTGCTCGAAGATGGCACGTAAGCTCAGCTGTGCCTGCGTCGTATAGACGTTGGACGAAAGCACCAGCGGTGCCTGCACACCCAGCGACACCCCACGCTGTTCCCGCCCCACCCGCACCGTCTCGATCACGGAGCCTGCAGAGTCTCTCCGGGCTGCCACTACCGTTTCGGGCAAATCATACACCGTGAGGGAGGGGCGCAAAAAGGTCTGCCCGTTCTCGATGTTGACGCGCCCCCAGCCCCGTTCATCCTGATAGAATGCTTCGGCGGCATAAGCCCATTTTTCGAGCGGATCCGCTCCCTGCACCGCTACGCCGACGCCGATGCCAAGGTTGGTATTCTGCCCCCGCTTCTCTGTGACTTCGTAGCGCCAGGTGGGATAGCCCATACGCGGGGCGAGGTACTTCGCTGAGCGATAAGGCCGCACGCGCGCTTCTGCGAAAGCGGTGTCCGGTGGGGCCTGAAGGGCTTCGCGCCAGGGCCAGGTCGGATCCGGCGTTAGCTGTTCTCTCGGAACGACGGCTGTTTCGTCCGGCTCGAAAGGCAACAGCGCCAGGTCGTAACGCTCGTGCCGGTAGTTGACGAACGCGAGTGTGCGGCCATCGGGTGACAGGCTCGGCTCCAGCGCTCCGAAGGCCACATTCGTCAGCTTCAAAACACGGTCCTGTTGCACATCATAGGCAAACACATTGGCCCTGCCGCCTGGATCGGCCGCGAAAAGCAGGTAGTTGCCATCTGCACTCCAAGCAGCATCCAGAATCGAGGCGTCTTCAAACATGAGCCATGGACTCCAGGTCATGTTTCCGTTTTGCTCCTCCTCGGCCCGAAACAGCCCCTGGCGACCGCGCACATTGAGCAAGACCGTAACAGCGGAGTTCGTGGGATGTGGATGCAAGCTGACGAATTGTGCCCGGTCGAAATCAGAAACCGACGTAAGTGCCCCTGCGGCGTCGACCTGGACCCACTGGTTGTACTGACCCTCGTTCCGTAATGCCCATAGACCCTGCTGCGTGGTGATGGGAGCCAGCGTGCGGCCATGCTGAGTCAGTTGCATCGTTTCTCCCGTTATCAGATCCAGGCGAAAAAGGTCTGCAAGGGCCTGAATCGTGACGAGCGGATCAGGAACATAGCGGGCAAACAGCAGCGCCGTGGTATCTGGTGTGAGGCTGAAGTACGTATCCTCGGTAATGCTGTGATGTCCGATTAACGTTCGGTGCCCGGTCTGGGCATGTATGCGGTAAAACCCTGTCCGCACATCATAGCCGGTGACATGGGCAACAAGGGTGCTATCGTCCACCCAGCGTGGACGGCGGTAGCTATGGCCCAGTCCTGTTGCCAGTATTTGTGGCGCGGTGAGTAGACCGAGGGTGTCCAGGCGCGCCTGCTCTCGCGTACGAACCATCTCTCTGAACGTCCGCTGCAACTGTCTTGGTGTCTGGCCCGTGGCGTCCCATAGCTCGACGCCGTGTCCCAAAAATGGAAAGCGGTAATGCAACCGCAGGGCCCGCCTAAAAAATTGGGCGTCATCTTCAGCAGCCAGGTACTGAAAAAAATTCGATCCGCCAATGTAGAACCGGTTCGAGGGACGGTCGTAGGTCGGCTCCTCTAGCATCTGTGCAAGGCTCCAGGGATCGCCAGAGAGCATCGCCGCCCTGAACTGCATCTGAAACCGAGCGTCGTTGAGCCGCCCGGCTCCCTCATGAATTCGGCTTTCGTGGTAAACCGCTACGCCCTCGGTCATGCCACGAGGCATCCACAGGTTGATAGACCGGGCCAGATCTGGCGCAAACCAGCGAACCAGGCTCCCAACTCCGATGCCTCTCCCCGACTCCCCCTGCGACGCATGCACCAGTTCATGGGGAGCTACGGCCCACATCCACGACGGAAACCGCGCCGAGATGCGATTGCCTTTGATGCTAATACCTTCAATCTCCTGCTTGAACGGAAACGCCGTGACGTAGCCATTCGACCGGTCGTTGAAACGGTTAAGCACGACAGGCATGCGAAGCGTCCGCTGCGAACCGACCAGCGCCTGCGTAGCGGGCAGTTGCGCTTCGAGAATAGCAGCTGCCTCGCGGGCTTCTTCGGCCAGCCCGTCCTGAAAGATCACGTCGAAATGGGGACTTTCGAGAACCAGATACTGGGCGGATGGCGGCCGGTAGAGTACATCATAGACCGAGAATGTCTGCGCCTGAAGCGCCCCGGTCATCCAACACAGGACCAGGAAGGCAGCAGACGTGCGGAGCAACAGGCGCATGGAGCCTCTACACTTTGACAGAAATCAGAGTCGCTAAGAAACGCTGCCCGGCTCAAAGAAAAAAGGCCCTCACCGCTTCTCAATGATGATGCCGTTGCTGGGATTGGGATGCTGCCAGACGTTGATGTCACCTCCCTCGTTTTCGATAAACGTATTGTTAGCCTCGATCACGACACGCTCGCCGCGCACGCGGATGCCAGCCGCATATTGCCCGGTCAGATTGCCGCCACGCCCATTGTAGCCGCACACATTCTCGCGCAGCACCCAGTCTCGCATAAAGCTACCCACGATGCCACCACGAATCGTCTTGCCCGGATCGGAGGCTTTGTCGCCGGGGAGACCGGTGCCATTCTCCCAGCACCGGTTGTGCTCCATCAGGTTGTCCCGCTCCTGCTCCCAAGGCGCGATGTCAGGATTGGTCGCCTTGTAAATGCCCGCCCAGTTATTTTTCGAGCAGGTGTTGTATCCGACTCTGACGGACACCGCTGCCATCGAGCCGTACGTAACCACTATCCCGTGGCGGTTATGCCCATCGCATACATTCGAGGCAATCATGGCATTGGTCAGCAGACCTGGATGTCCGTTGCCAATGATGGCGATCCCGCTGTCGTTGCTCGACAGGCACACATTCTCGGTTACATTGATGTTGGTGAAATGTTGCCCGTAGAGCAGGATGTCTTTGTGCATCCCCCCTTTGGGATAGGCTCCCATCATTCCACCCCGCATGAAGCAGTTACGAATGGTGAGATTCTGTATCCGTCGAGGGCCTGACTCACCAATCTGAATACCACACCCGATGGCCCCGTGGATCGTCACATTTTCAATGGTCAATCGGTTCACCAATGGCGCATAGATGCCACAGGCGGTGGGCGTAGTGAATCCATCTTGAATATCCAGGTCGAAGGTGAGCGTCACATTCCGGATCGTCACCTCTTCGGACCCCGGCTCTACGACGATGGCATGCTCATAATCGCGCTGATAGAGAATCCGATCTTCGAGGATGCTGCCTGAGGTGAGACGAATCATGGCATGGCGGAGCAGGAGAGTAGATACAACAAAGCCCTGAGCACGCTGCTTCTAGCGCGTCAGGGCTTTATTTGGTCCTGCTATGCGGAGGGGGAGGGATTCGAACCCCCGGTGCCCAGAAGGCACAACGGTTTTCGAGACCGCCCCGTTCGACCACTCCGGCACCCCTCCTGGTCTGTAAAGGCCTATTTGCCCATCTGCGTCCCCGATTTGGGACCCATATGGGACAAAACTTGCCGTCATCACGCCCTCATCCTAACTTCTATCGCTGGATTGTGGACTGGCCTTGTAAACTACGCTACTCCTCTTCTGTTCTCAATATCATTCTACGAAGATCCGCTGAATGTGTCTCTACATCCTTCCAGGTCTTGCCCCACCGAATGTCCCGAATGGCTGAGTTTGTAGCTGGATAACTAGCCGCGATCTCTTCATCAGGCTTCCCGGCTGCTATGTGCCGCTTGATCTCGATGACCTGAGCCTCACTGAGATTTGTATTGCATTCTATTTTGTTTTACTTGTAATTCAATTTGAGCTTTGGGGGTACGCAAGATAACTCTTGCTTGCCCCTTGCTACCGGACACTTTTTCTGAAGCGTGCAAATGAAGCTTATTAGGGCACATTTGGAATCACGGCTTAAGAGGCAAAATGCCCTTTCTGCGTTGTAAAT
>Ga0102947_1000825_pt1 | contig 10880 bp, 11 predicted proteins | sample SalPon2A_A_D2_MG_FD_78210 | JGI IMG/M metagenome (GOLD analysis project Ga0102947, IMG submission 78210) | Soil microbial communities from South San Francisco under conditions of wetland restoration - Salt Pond MetaG R2A_A_D2_MG | ecosystem: Environmental > Terrestrial > Soil > Wetlands | place... | reverse complement strand
CACGGACGCGGACGCGCGTGACGGCGGTGCCCTGGCCCATCGTGGGGCGAAGACTCAGCGCCTTCTTGTTGCGGCCGAGCGCCAAGGCGATCTTGTCCGAGGTCAGCATCTCTCACTCCCTGGGTTGTACCTCGCCCAAGACTACGCAGGAAACCTTCGGAACCCGCCACTCGGAGTCGGCCGATGGTGGCGATCCCCGGCGCGGAAGGCGACCTGACGGTCCCGGAGGGAACGCTACTCTTCGGCGAGCCTCTTGGCCGCCTCGAAGATCCGGCGGAGCTCCGGATCGCTCTCGATTCGCTTCAGGGCCTTCTCCAGCTCCTTGGCATCGATCCCGTGCTTCTTCAGGAGCTCGTCACGCTTCTCCGGGTGCTTGTCCAGCTCCACCACCAGGTCGGCGAGCTTGCCGATCTTCTCGCCGTTCAGATCCTCCAGAAGTCCGGAGACCGTCTCTGCGGTCCCGCTGAGCGTCTTCAGCGCATCTTCCAGACTGGGCTCCTCCTCGCAGGCCGCCAGCGCGAGGGTCAGCGCGGCGATGAGAAGGGCGAGCGGACGGGGCGGCTTGATCATGGGCGGAACCTCCGGAGATGGACGTTGCCGGAAGGGGCTTGCTCTTGGTAGCAGAAGGGGAGCGGCCCGGCCAGCCAGGACCGGCCGCCCTCGCCGGGCGGGCGCATCGGTGGATTCCCCCCTTCGGCGCCGTGGAAGCCGCTGGGGAGAGACGGCGCAGGATCCGATAGAGTCCGGAGAAGAGGCGATCTCGGCGCCGGCGATTCCCCGGCGCGGATCCCAGGAACGGAGCGAGAAGGGAGCCCATGACCGTCCCCCCCGATGCCGGAAGTCCGCGTCCGACCGCCGCCTCCGGTCTGGAGACCCGGCCGCAGGCCGCCCGCGACTACCCGGACATCCTGACTCCGGAGGCGGTCGCCGCGCTGGAGGCCCTGGCCCGCTTCGATGACGATCGCCGCCGCCTCATGCGGGCGCGGATCGATCGGCGCGCGAAGCGGTTCGCGGAGCGCCGGCCGATCCGGTTCCTGGATCCGGCCGCGACGATCGCCGGAACGGATCTCACGGTGGGCGGCGCCCGGGCCGGCGATTTCGACGGCAGCGAGATCCCCGACGCGCTCCGGCGCCAGTGGATCCAGGGCACCGGCCCCGCCGCGCGGCCGCGCGAACCGCTGGAGCGAAGCATCCGGAACGTCGCGTACGCGCTGCTGTCCGGTGCGGACGGGTGGATGTTCGACGGCGAGGACGCGCTGGGGCAGACCTCCACCATGTCCCTGGACAACCAGCGGAACCTCCGGACCGCGATCCATCGGAGACCGGAGTTTCTGACGGTGGCGGAGCAGGTCGCGGGCGAGATGAACGCATGGGCGGAGGGGTTCTTCGGGCGGAAGATCATCGGGGACTGGCGCGAGCAACTGGACTTCACCACGACGATCTTCCGGGCGCGCGGTCTCCACCTGGACGATCGCCACGTGCGCCGCAGCGACGGCGGAGGATTCTCCGCCTCGATCGTGGACGCCGCGCTCTACGTGACGCACAACCATCGGGAGCTGGAAGGACGCGGCCGGCCGGTCGTGCTCTACCTTCCCAAGATCCAGACCGCGGAGGAGGCGGCGTTGTGGAACGCCGTCCTCGGCGCGCTGGAGGATCACCTGGGAATGCGCCGCGGCTCCGTCAAGACGTACGTGCTGGTGGAGCAGCTGGAGGCGAGCTTCCAGCTCATGGAGATCCGGGCCGCGCTCGCGCCGCGCTTCGTCGGCTTCAACACGGGGCGATGGGACTACATCAACAGCGTCTCCGACGCGATGGCCTGGGATCCGGACTTCCACAACCCCAACATCGACGCCGTCACGATGACGTACGGCTACATGCGCAACTACGAGGACCGGGTGCGGCGCGCGGTGAACACGCCGGACCGCAACGGCCGCTTCGCGCTGTGGCAGGGCGGGATGGAGCCGAACATTCCCGTCGGCGGGAAGGCCGGCGTGGAGGCCGGGATGAAGCGGGCCGTCGCCGGCGCGGAGCGCGAGGAGCGCGAGGGCGCCAGCGGCAAGTGGGTGGCCCACTGGAAGATGGTGCACATCGTGCGGCCGGTCTGGGAGCGCGCGGGAAAGGAGAATCAGCTCGGGCGGGAGTTTCCGCGCCTCGGCTACTCCGACGCGGACGCCGCCGGACTGACGCTGCTGGAGTCCGCTCCGCGGACGGTTCGCGGCGCCCGGGATCTGCTGAGCGTCGCGCTGCAGTACGGCAACGCGTTCGGCCGGGGATTCCAGGCCGCGGCGCTCAAGCCCGCGGATTCCTTCGGCGACGACGACGTGCTCTACCTCATGGAAGACATGGCGACGGGCGAGATCCGCCTCAGCATCTTCTGGGAGTGGCTGCACAAGGGCGCTCCGCTCACCGAGAACGATCCGGAGACGGGCCGGAAGGCCGGAGAGGCGATCACTGCGGAGATGTTCGCCCGCCTGCTGGAGGAGGAGTACGTGAAGCTCCGCGCCGCGGGAAACCGCGACGTGCACGATGACTCCAAGGACACGACGCTCCCCATCGCCCGGGAAATCGTGGAGGAGTACGTTGCGAGTGAAGTGAAGGCGCCCTGGTACATCGATCTGTTGAACCTGAACCTGGACAACCACGATCTCGGGGAAGCGAAGAGCCGCATTCGCCGCTACCTGGACTCGTTCGCCGCCGACGGCACGCGAATCACCGAGAACGTGGACTTCGAGGAGAGCCCGCGATGACCCCGCTGGAGCAGTTGATCGCCGAAGCTGAGGAGTGGTTCAAGAGTCCGCGTTTCGACGGGATCACGCGGCTGTACTCGCCGCGGGACGTCGCCGAGCAGCAGGGAACCATCCGGACCGAGTACCCCGTGGCGCGGCAGGCGGCCGAGGGCTTCCACGCCCGCCTGCGGGAGCTCTTCGAACAGGGCAAGTGCATCACGACGTTCGGGCCGTATTCGCCCGGGCAGGCCGTGACGATGAAGCGGCTGGGGATCGAGGGCATCTACCTGGGCGGCTGGGCGACGAGCGCGAAGGGATCCGTGAACGAGGATCCGGGTGCGGACCTGGCGAGCTATCCGTTGAGCCAGGTGCCGGACGAGGCCGCGCCGATCGTGCGCGCGCTGTTGACCGCCGACAAGAACCAGCACTTCCTGCGCAGTCGCATGACGGAGGATCAGCGGCGCAGCGTCCCGGAGGTGGACTTCCAGCCGTTCATCGTGGCGGACGCGGACACCGGCCACGGCGGGGACGCGCACGTTCGGAACCTGATTCGCCGCTTCGTGGAGGTCGGCGTTCCCGGCTACCACATCGAGGACCAGAAGCCCGGCGTGAAGAAGTGCGGCCACCAGGGCGGCAAGGTGCTGGTGTGCGAGGACGATCAGATCAAGCGCCTCAATGCGGCGCGCTTCCAGCTGGACGTGATGCGCGTGCCCGGGCTCATCGTCGCGCGCACGGACGCGGAGGCCGCGACGTTCCTGGACGGCCGCGGAGACGAGCGCGACCAGCCCTTCATCCTGGGCGCCACGCACGTGGATCTTCCCACGTACAAGGCCGGAAACCTGGCGGTGTTCCGCAAGCTCCACGAGGCGGGCGTGTCGGAGAGCCGCGGGCACCTGCTCTACGCGCACTCGGAGGAGGAGTACGCAGCGACGTTCGCGTGGCTGGAGAAGGCCGGCTTGATGGAGACCATCCAGGCCGAGGCCGAGCGGTTCCGGGCCGCGGGCAACGTCGGCTTCGATGCGCTGCTGGAGCGGGTCATCGGGAAGTTCACCGACGTGTGGCAGGCGCAGGCCGGGCTCAAGACGTACGCCGAGGCCGTGGCCGACGTCATCTCGTTCGGGCAGAGCGAGGGCCAGCGCTTCGACATGAGCCTGGCGGACTGGAACGCGTTCGCCAAGCGCGCCAGCTTCTGGGCCGCCCGCGAGAAGGCGAAGCAAATGGGCATCCACGTCATCTGGGACTGCGAGCTGCCCAAGACGCCGGAAGGCTACTACCAGATCCGGGCGGGGATCGACTACGCCATCGCCAAGAGCCTGGCGGCCGCTCCCTTCGCCGACATCCTGTGGATGGAGACGAAGACCGCCGATCTGCACGACGCCAAGAAGTTCGCGGACGCGATCCACGAGAAATTCCCCGGCAAGATGCTGGCGTACAACCTGTCGCCCAGCTTCAACTGGGACACCACCGGCATGAGCGACGAACAGATGCGCCACGTCCCCGAGGAGCTGGGGCGCCTGGGCTTCGTGTTCAACTTCATCACGTACGGCGGTCACCAGATTGACGGCCTGGCGGCGGAGGAGTTCGCGACGGCGTTGCAGCAGGAGGGGATGCTGGCGCTCGCGAAGCTGCAGCGGAAGTTCCGCCTGCTGCAGAGCCCGTACAAGACCCCGCAGACGCTGGTGGGCGGCCCGCGCCTGGACGGCGCTCTCGGCGCGTCCTCCGGCCGGACCGCCACCACGAAGGCGATGGGCAAGGGCTCCACGCAGTTCCAGCACCTGGTCCAGACGGAGGTGCCGCGTGCGCTCCTGGAGGAGTGGCTCGGCATGTGGGGCCAGCACTACGGGATCGAAGGTGCGCTGCGGGTGGATCTCCGCCCGCACACGGCCGGCAGCGACCTCCTGGAGCTCTCCGTCCTGAACGGATCCCGTGACAAGGTGGCGAACGTCATCTTCGCCAACATCCAGGACCGACGTGAGCGGAACATCCTCTCGGTCCGCGACCAGAACACCTACTCCGAGGATCTGCGCAAGAAGCGTCTCATGACGCTGGTGCAGCTGTTCCTGATCCACCGCTACAAGACGACGGCCGTCCACTACGTCACGCCCACCGAGGACAACATGGGCCAGACGAGGAAGATGAAGGAGCTGGGCATCTTCTCGGACGTGAACACTGAGGTGGGGCAGATCATCGTCGCGGTGGTGGACGGGGAGAACGTCGGGGAGCTGGTGGGGAAGGACAGGGGGAAGCTGGAGAAGCTGATCAGGAAGGGGGAGGGGAGGGCGAGAGACGAAACAGGCGAGAATCTTGGGGGGGGCTATGAGCCGCGCTCCGCGGAAGGCTGTGCTCAAGGCGCTCGTCGCTCTTGCCTGCTGGAGCATCGCCGCGGCCCTGAAGGATCAACCCGCCGCCCTCGCGGCTCTGCTCCTCATGGGCTGCTGCGGTCTTCTGTTGGTGATCCTTCTCGGCGGTCCACAAGTCAACCGGGTTGTCTTGAAGGAGGGCGACCGCCGCGCCTACCGGCAGTGGTGGAGCCAGTTTGTCCTGTTGCCATCCGATCAGCCGGGTCCATCGAGGCGATCAGGAGATCGGCGGCTCGCAGTGCAGGTGCGAGTCGGCGTCGTGTTGTGGACAGTGGAGTTCCCTGAAGTCCGGGTCGTCTGAACCCGCCCGATGAGGGCCTTGCGACGACGCACGCCCGCCGCTGCATCGTCTCGATGCAAGCACTGGCAAAGACCAGGCGGCCTGGGGGAGCCTAAAGGACCAGGAACCCCGCTCCGTTACCAGGAAGGGAGAACCCCGCCTGCCTGGAGCCCCCGCCGTGTCCGTCGAAGATTTCCGGATCAACGCGTCCGTCCGTCAGGTTCTGTGCCGGAACTGGGTCGATCTCCAGGCGCTCAACTACGGCGCCGCGGGACGGATCGTCTACTTCACCGGAACTTTTCAAAAGGTCCGGCCGCCGCGGCGCCCGGAGGACGACCCGTGGGAGACCAGCCGGCAGCAGACTCTCTCCGAGACCCTGTCCCTGCTGGAGGACGTGGAAAGGCAGCTGCGTCGAGACCCCAACGTCGTCGACGTCGTCTTCCGCCTGGAGAACTTCCGGAAGATCCGAGGCAAGTGGGAAGGAGCGGGAGTGTGACACCATGAAGGACACCAGAACATTCCTCAGCGAAGGACAGGTCGCGCTTCTCCGTCAGGATCTCCAGGCGGAGACCGAGCGGCATCCCGACTGGGCGGACCTGCAACATGCAACGGGAGTGCTCCACGCGTTGGCCGGGGACCTCGACGCGGCGGGCGCGGGGTTCCGTGCGGCGCTGGCCGGCAATCGCAAGTACGCCGATGCACGCTGGAGCCTGTGCTGGGTCGAGCTCCTGCAGGGGCGTGAGGCCCGCCCGGAGGACCCGTCGCTGGAGGGTGATGTGCGGCTCGGGATCGTTCGCGATCTCGTGCAGGGCAACGCTCCCGATCCGGGACTCCGGCCGGGAGACGCGGCGACCGCATTCGCGCTCCTGGCCGTGGCGGCGGATCGGCGGGACGACCGTGCCGCGGAACGAATGAGAGAGCTGCTTCGCGACCTCGACCCCGGACTCGTGGACGTTCTGGAGACGGCCGGGCTGGCGAAGGCCGGACAGTTGGACCTGGGCCGAGTGGCGGAGCTGGGGCGACCGCTTTCGCTCAACCCGGGAACCTCAGTTCTTCTGGAGCGCGCGGCGCGCATCGAGGCGATGTCCGGCGACGAAGGCGAGGCGCTCCGGCTCTTCGCGGTGGCCGCGCTGGTCCGGGGGAGCCGCGCCCGATTTCTTCTGCATCGCGCGGAGCTCGTCGGGCGCGCCGGTGACGACGACGAGGTCCTCCAGCACCTGCAGGATGCCGTCGCCCTGGAACCGGATTGGCACGCCCCTCACGTGGCGCTGGGCTACGAACTGTCCGTGCGCGGCCGGCGGGACGATGCGTTGGGTCATCTGGAAGTCGCCGCGCGGCTCGTCCCGGGCTACGCGGACGTACTCTATCAGTACGCGTTGCTTCTGCACGCCGCCCAACGCAACGAGGAGGCCTGCGAGCGCCTGGAAGCCGCCGTCCGCATCAATCCCGGCTACCATGCCGCGCGAGCCGCGCTCGGCAACGTGCTCTTCGAGGCGGGACGCGTGAAGGAATCGCTCCCCCACTACGAGCTGCTTCTGGAGGAAGGACTCGAGTCGACGCTTCTGCTCGGTCGCCTCGGCTACGCGGCGCATGCGGCGGGATACCGCGATCGCGCCGAGGAGCTCTTCCTGGTCGCGATCGGCGGCGACGGGAACCGGTCCGAGCTGCTGTGTCTGTACGGAATGTTCCTGGCGGAGACGCAGCGGGTCGTCGAGGCCCGCGCCGTCTGGGACCGAGCCCTGGCCGCCGACCCGCCGGGTGCCCTGAGAGCGCGCATCGAGTCCTTGCGGGACGAAGCCGTCCGCGGCAGCGGGGACAGATGAAGCAGCCCGGAGCGGGGGCTCCGGACCGCGTGCGCTGACCCGATCCATGGCCCCGGAGGACCGTCTCCGCGCTGCGCCTTGCGGCCCGAGACCCGTCGGGGCATAGTCGGATCCTCGGGACAGCGGCTACTTGAACGGAATGCAGAGCCGCGACAGCCCGGCTTCCCCTGGTTAGTGCGGAGGCGCCCTCCCCATGCGCTCCCGAACCGGAAGGAGCATGGCATGCGCACGTATGGAATTCTGCTCGCGGGTCTTGTCGTTCTGAGTGTTTCGCCCGCCCACGGTACCAGCCTCTGCTTCGTGGATACCGGATCCGGGAACATCACGGTGGAGGCCACGCCCCAACCCGGCGGCACGATCACCACCCAGGACATCGAGTCCGCGTGGACCGGCTTCGACGCGGATGGATCGCCCTGCTCCTTCGGCTCTTGCGGGCCGGGCGTTCACCCCTATCGCTGGACCATCAGCCTGAGCGATACGGATCCCCTGGTGAACTCGGGGTCGCTCTCGCCGGGTCCGGTCTCGCTGCACCTCTGGCTGACGTGCGCGAACCCGGAACCGCCTTCCTATCCGTTGCTCGGACTCCTGCACGTGGAGGCGACGGGAGGACTCTACATCCTCGGATACGCGCCGCTGTTCGGAGCGCCGAACTTCGGAACGTTCACGGATCTTCAGATCTCGACGGGGGGACTCTGGACCGGGAGCGCGCCGCTGAGGGTGGGCTCGTGGAACTGCTGGTTCGACAGCCCCGTCGGTGTGGACGCGACGTCCTGGTCGCGGGTGAAGGCCATTTACCGCTAGGGCTGCCTAGGAAGACTCGCGGGAGGAGCCCGATCCGCGATCGGGCTGCCTCCGCCGTGTTCCGGATCCTCGTCACTCCTCCGGAAACGGCCAGTTCTCCCGGATTCGTCGGACCACCGTCAGGCACGCGGTGCCCGTGGAGCGCAGCGCGTCCTCGCCCTCCTCGAGACCCTTTAGATACGTGCTCAGCAATCGCTCGTCGCCCTCGAGGCTTTGCAAGGCCCGCCGGCGCTCCTCCGGAAGGTCGGCAGCCAGCGTGCGGAGCATCTGGGCCGTCGGCGACCGCAGTCCGATCTCGTCGATCATCCGAAACTCGGCGTCCGCCAGAAGCAGACATCGGAGCATCCACCCCCGGGCTTCCAGCCGGTGCACCATGGCGAACGAGTGGAAGATTCCACAGCCCTCCTCCGACTCGATCTCGGCGGCGACGTCTCCGAACGCCTCGACGGCTTGCAGGAGACCGGAGGAGGACGCCAGAAGGAAGGACGAGGTGGAGGCGACGGAGTCGGGCTCCGACGGCTCCGATCCGCGGGCGGACGAGGCGACGGAGAGAAGCAGGACGACGGCGGCGATCCGGTGGGCGTGCACGGGCTACCTCCTGGGCTGTCGCCTGAATGAGGGAGGTCGACCGGTGACGGGGGCAACCCGCCCCGATCGCGCCGTCCAGGATCCGGAGGGCTGAGACCGCTGTCAAGGAGCCGACCGCCGGCCTCGAGAACGCGTCCGTGCAACGCCCCTCGCCGCAGGCAACTTGCGCTGCCCCCTTCCTGTTGCTAGTTTCGGTTTCACACCTCCCATCGGGTTGCCCCCGCGCCCTGCGGGGCGCGCGAGCTTCACGCTCAAGGAGGTGCCTCATGCGGTCCGCCGTCCGGCTTCTTCTCGGTCTCGCACTCGTCGTTCCGGGCTCCGCGCCGGCTCCGGCGGCGGTGCCGAATCCGGCGAACAGCAGCATTGTCGCGTCCGGAAGCCCGTTGCCCTGCCAGTTCCGCTTCCGCGCGGACGGCGGGCTTGACGAGCTCGTGCTGAACATCACGGTTCGCGGCGCGTTCATGGAGCCCATCTCCAACTGCTCCACGTACGTCAGCCTGAATCCAACCGGCGGATCCGTGATCTGCAGCGGCGACGGTCTCGTCCGCGGCGCCTGGACGGACGCGAGCGGCGCGGTCGAGGTCTCCTGGAACCGCCTCGGCGGTCGAGGGACCTGCGAGGTGGACGTGACCACGACCTGCCTCGCGCCCATCGGGCTGGGGAAGGTGTCGGTCGACTTCACGAGCCCGGATCTGGACGGAAGCTGCGACGGCGCCGACGTGTTCGACCTCGGGCTGTGGGCGCAGGGGCTTCCGCCCGGCTACGTCCGCGAGAGCGACTACAACTGCGACGGCCTCGTCGACGTGTTCGATCTGGCGGTCTGGGCGGGCGGGATCGGCCGGTGAGCCGGCGGAGCGAAGCTACTCGGCCAGCAACCGGTCCACGGGACAGCTCGCCTCCGGGCGGCAGCCTCCGCACTCGTCGCGACGCCGACGGGCCGTGAGCCGCAGCGCCGCCCATCCCGCGCACGCCGCTCCCAGTCCGAGAATCGCCAGCAGGTGAATCATCGCCATCTCCTCACGCGGAAGCGAACAGCCCCGCGAACCCCATGAACGCCAGCGACAGAATCCCCGCGATGATCAGGTTCAACGCGGTGCCCTTCGCCACGGACGGAACGCTGGAGAGCTCCGCTTCCACGCGGAGCCCCGCCATCAGCACCAGCGCCAGCGTCAGCCCGGCGCCCGCTCCCAACGCGTAGACCAGCCCCTGCACCAGCCCGTAGCCGCGGTTCGTCTGGAACAGCGCCAGCCCCAGGATGGCGCAGTTCGTCGTGATCAGCGGAAGGAAGATCCCCAGCGCGCGGAAAAGCGCCGGGCTGACCTTCTTGATGACCATCTCCACGAACTGCACCGTGCTCGCGATTACCAGGATGAAGCTGATGAGCCGCAGGTACGGCACGTGCTCCAGGACGAACGTGTTGAGCGCCCAGGCGCAGACCGACGTGATGACCAGCACGAAGATGTTCGCGAGGCCCAGCCGGAGCGCCGTGTCCAGCCGTCCGGAGACTCCGAAGAACGGGCAGAGGCCCAGGAAGTAGGACAGCGTGAAGTTGTTCACCACCATCGCGCTGACGAAGATCCAGAACAGCTGGCCGGGATCGTTCATCGTGGGGCCCTCCCGCGGCGGGCCGGCCTTCCGCTCATGCCCGCGCTCCTTCCGCCAGCGGCCGCTCCGCCGCCTCCGCGCGCCGCGCCTTCGCCCGGGCCGCGCGCTCGCTCAATGCGTTGAACGCGAGAAGAATCACGCCGAGCATGAGGAAGCCGCCCGGCGGGAGGATCATCACGATCCACGGTTCGAAGTTCGGGCCGAAGAGCGGCACGCCGAAGAACGTCCCGTTACCCAGGATCTCCCGAGCGCTGCCCAGGCACAGCAGCGCGAACGCGAAGCCGCCGGCCATTCCCAGCGCGTCGGCCAGCGCCAAGTGGATCGGCTGTCTCGACGCGAACGCCTCCTGCCTCCCCAGGATCAGGCAGTTCACGACGATCAGCGAGATGAACGCGCCCAGCTCCTTGTGGATCGCGGGAACCATCGCCTTCAGCGCGAAATCGGCCACGGTGACGAACGTCGCGATGATGACGATGTAGGTGGAAATCCGGACGGGCTTCGGGATGAGCTTCCGCAGCGTGGAGACGAACAGGCTGGAGCCGATCAGTACGAAGGCCGTCGCCACGCCCATCGCCAGCGCGTTGGGGCCCGTGTTCGTCACGGCGAGCATGGGACACATGCCGAGCACCGCGACGAAGACGGGGTTCTCCTTCCAGAATCCCTTCAGGAATTCCTGCCGGACCGAGTGCGGCTGTTT
>Ga0102947_1000824_pt1 | contig 10889 bp, 12 predicted proteins | sample SalPon2A_A_D2_MG_FD_78210 | JGI IMG/M metagenome (GOLD analysis project Ga0102947, IMG submission 78210) | Soil microbial communities from South San Francisco under conditions of wetland restoration - Salt Pond MetaG R2A_A_D2_MG | ecosystem: Environmental > Terrestrial > Soil > Wetlands | place... | reverse complement strand
TACAAGTAAATGAAATGACTTGGGGTCGAGTTAACCTTAGAAAAACCATGATAGATTTCAAGTTGTTGGGTATATTTACCAAAACATAGTCTAATCCTAGTTTGAATTACAATCAATTGCAAAATTTACTTAAAACTATAATCCGTGAATAATTCTAAATTAAATTAACAATGTGTCTGAGAAGAACAGTTTTTTTTCATATCTCTATTAATCAATTTTGCTTGACTTGTAATTCTATTAAGCTTGTTTAAAATTAAATCTATCTTACATGGAAATATTCTTTCTCTTTAGCATGGTAGATACACTAAAAAATTATTTTGGTGATTTGTCTATTTTGTCATCAGACTTTCAAGAATTAAAATTAAGATTATTTTCTATGCTTCCATCATTTAATTTGTCTGATGACAGTACGTCAAATTTCCTCATCACTGGTTTTGCAAATATGCATGATACAATGGTATCTCTGTCTACCTCTGAATCCTCTTTGGTATCTGCACCTGTGTTATTACTGGCAGCAGGTGTTGTCATTTTCTTTGGGGTGATTGGAGAGTCCTTCTTCAAAAAAACTGGAATCCCAGATGTTGCATTCATTATGATACTTGGTGTATTAATTGGACCTGTATTTGGTATAATCCAACCTGAAGTTGTTCTAGAGGTGGTCCCCTATTTTGCAGCATTGGCATTAATAATTATCATGTTTGATGGTGGTCTGAATCTTGAGATCAAGAGCATGGTGAAGACAGCCCATTTTGCATCTATTTTATCCATAATTGGATTTGTCATATCAGTTGTGATAGTAACAAGTCTTGCTCATTATTGGCTGGAATGGAGTTGGATTGAAAGCATATTACTTGGGTCTATAGTGGGTGGAAGTAGTTCTGCTATAGTGTTTGGTTTGGTAAGAAATCTTCGTATTTCCGGAGATGCAAAATCAATGTTGAGCTTTGAATCTGCACTGACTGACATCTTGGCAACCATTGTTGCATTTGTTCTTTTTGAGGCTGTATTGGCAGGTAATTTGAATATTACCACTTTAGGCGACACGATTGGAAGGGCCATCGCAGTTGGACTTATTCTTGGATTTGGTGTGGGAATTCCCTGGATGTATCTTACAACAAAACTATCCAACAGCCAACATGCATACATGTTAACTCTTGGAATCTTGTTTGTGCTTTACTTTATGGCAAATGCATTTGGTGAATCAGGTGCTCTAACAGCTTTGGTATTTGGTTTAATGCTTGGAAACAAGAAGCACCTATCACGATATCTGAGATTCAAGTTGCCAAAGGTGGACCTGGATGATTCTATGCACAACCAACTGACATTTCTGGTAAGGACATTCTTCTTTGTGTTTGTAGGGTTGTTGGCAAGTTTTGGAAATGTGGAATATATCATATTTGGTGTAGTTGCGACTGTGTTAATTTATGTAGGACGAGTTATTCTCACCAAAACTACTCTCACCAAGAGATTTTCCAAACTGGATAGAAAAGTGACATCTGTTATGATACCAAGAGGTTTGGCAGCTGCAGTGCTTGCAACATTTCCACTTACCATGGGACTGCCAAATGCAGAGGCATATCCACAAATCGTATTTGTTATAATTATGATGTCTGTCATCATTACCACTCTTGGTATGGGTAAGGCAAAGAAAATTCCGTCACCTGAAAGTCAGGAGGGAGGGTTTGTAAATGAAGCAATTGATCCAATTCCAATACAAGATAAATCATAATTTTTGGTTACACTACATTATCTTACATTGACTAATAATTAAGATCAGATACATTAAATTAATTTCACTTTGTGGGATTAATCAAAATCAAATAAATTGTAGTATGAATTTTTTTGGAAAATCTTGGGATAAATCTCTGGTAAAAAGTAACAAGGACAAGTTGCGTGACACAATACAAAAAGAAGGACCATTAAAACCCAAGATCGATTCTGCTCTAAGACAAATAGGAATTCCAATATCAAAGCTTGACTCCATGGCTGTAAAATTACAGCAAAAAGATGACTATATTTTTAATAAAATCGTTAACTCTCAGAAAAACAATGATTATAGAACCGTCTCTATGTATGCAACAGATCTTGGAGAGCTAAGAAAAAATAAGAAAATAATCGATAATGCAAGATTGGCATTTGAACAAATTAGATTACGACTGACAACTTTGATTGACTTGGGGGAGGCCATGATAGTATTAGAGCCTACGTCTGTGATGATGAATTCAATGAGTCCTATGTTAGGTAAAATGATGCCTGATGCTGGAAATGAAATTGACTCTATTAATCAGGAATTAAATGGATTCATGTCAAACTCCATTGAAAGTGATTTCAATGTTGATCCTGTCTCATCTAGTATGGATACTGAATTAATTCTAGATGAAACCAGTTCTGTTGTTACATATGAAATAGAAAGTAAATTCCCACATGCCCCAACATCAAGAGTGACTGAAAATACTCACAATGATGCAGAATACGAATGATGATTATTTTTTTTTTGACTTTTACAAAATCAAATTATAAAAAGTATGGAAAGTAGAACAAGGGACTTTTATGTATTATAATAAATACATTCAAAGTATTACAATGTATTACATTTGATAGTAATCCTCATAACCCTGAAAACATCTAACCCCTGTTGTGTCTAAAAGTGATAATGTTAGAAGCATTAGTACTACAATCAGAATCCCCAAGGATGTCTACGAAAAAATAGAATTTGATGCATCATCTCATAATTCCCATGTCTCTACTATTATCAACAACATTCTAAGAAAATATGCCACATGGGATATGTTTGTAAGTGATGTTGGTTTTATGTACATGCAAAAACCATTACTTCGTGCCTTGTTTGACAAAATTTCCGACAAGGATATTGTACAAATCTCAAAGACAATAGGCTATGCTAGGACTCGTGATGCGATACTGTTCATAGGTGGTAAGGTTAGCGTAAAGACAATTGTAGATGTTGTGAAATTGTGGCTTACATCATCAAAAATACCCATCAGAGTAATTGAAAAAGATAACTCTATAGAATTTATCGTACAGCACAACCTTGGTAAAAAATGGTCAATATACTTTGTAACTCTCCTAAAAGAATTATTCTCTGAACTCAAAAATACCTTCATAGAGGAAGATATAGAAGATCACACCGTAGAGATTACCTTTGCATTGAAAACAAAAAAGAAAATGAAATAGAGTATATTACTCTAGTATTGTTCTACAGAAGTTGATGATATGTTTGAAGGTAGCCCTGTAGGTACTGATGGGAATTTCTCCCCAATCTGACTTCCTGCAACTGTTGAGGCTTCCTGAAGGATCAAATCTGTTTCTTCATTGGATCCTACGCTGTTCTCAAAGCTTCCTTCAAATGAATTTGAGGTGAGTCCACCTAATACATCACCCATTGCTGCAAATTCAGCATCTGCTTCTGGCATGAATCTTGCAAGTGCTGGTCCCATTGCCCTCATTGTAGCCATTGCAGGTCCTAATGCTGCCATGGTGTCGCCAAGTTGGCCAACAGTTGATAATCTCATCTGAACTTGTTCAATTGATAATCTCATATTTCCAATCATTTTCTCATTTTTTCTCAATTCTGATAACTCGTTTGCAAGTATCTTTGCTTTTGTCATATCATGACTTTGCTGTGCCTTAACTATTCTCTGGAATAGTTTTGCATCTTTCTCAGCAAGTTTATGTGCTATAGAATCAAGTTTTGAGATTGGTTGGTTGAGTGTTCTTGTAGCGCCTTCAACTCTTGGCTTTAATGGTCCTTCCTTGTGTATTGTACCACCAATTCTTTCTGTAATGCTTACAGTTGATTTTGATGACCAGGATTTTTCAAAATTTGCCATTTTTAGATACTCTTGAAATTTCATCTTATAGTAAAGAGTAAAACAATTTGATCAATCTGGATCGATTTTATTGTTAAATGCTTTCTTTGTATTTATTTAATTACTATGTCATATTTTGTCTTACAAAGTCATACAAGTTTATATTCTAGAATAAATATCCAGATATAATAATAAAAAAAATGGCAAAAATCAGATCATCTAGTTTCATAGGAGTTCCAACATTAGTCATATTTGCACTATTTTCTGTACTTCTTTCAACCAACATCATTCTTCAGACTGCATATGCTCAAGAAAATCCGGTAGGATTTCTATATGAGCCAGGAATTGAAGCATTAACTGCATTTGCAACCGTCGTTGCAGAGTCAGCACCAAAAGTTATTGCCGCAGTCATATTATTGATAATTGGCTTTATTGCTGGAAAAATAATTGGTAGAGTAATTGAAAAATCTGCGTCCACACTGCTTCAAAAGGTAACTAAGAACAATAACAATAGTGATGATGTTGTCACTAAAACCACATCCTCACGAGGTTCTTCAAAACTTATTGCAACAAGTGTAAGATGGTTTGTTTACCTCTTCTTCATTATTGCTGCAATAAACGCATTAGAGTTTGAGCAGCTGTCCACAGCATTAACTGACTTGTGGTTATGGGTTCCAAACCTTCTAGCATTCATACTAATAGTAGTTATTGGCTTGATTATTGCCAACTTTATTGGGAAATGGTTAGACCAAGAACTAATCAAAAAAGAGTTTGGTGGTTCTAAATATGTAATAATTGGAGTCAAGACAGTCATATATGCAATCATCTTTGCAATTGCACTAACTCAACTGGGAATAGGTGACACAATAATCCCAATTTTAATATCTGCATTTGCATGGAGCATTGCAATAGGTGTTGGTGCTGCAATCGCAATAGGCTTGGGATTTGCACTAAAAGATATACTTCCAGCTGCAATTAACACTGCTGCAAAGCAACGTTCTGTGTTAAAGATAGGTCAAAAGGTACGAATTGGTGAAATATCTGGAACAATCACTGCAGTGGAATTACTGCACATAATCATTGCAACTGAAAACAATGAAAGTGTCATCATCCCAACTAAAAATATAAGCAACTCTAGTATAACCATAATTGGTGAAACACATGGTTAATGACCCCATTTTTAGTAATATTCTTGTAACATACGTAAAGCCAACAGATAAGGAAACTGCGTTCAACATGGGACTAACTATGGCAAAAACTAATAATGCCAAATTATCTGTCGTGGAATTCATACAACCAGAACAACCAGAATTTCTCTTCTTTAAGACAAAAAAGAATAAAGAAAATGAGAATAAACAAAAGCATTTGATAGAAGACTCACTCAAGAAATTTGAAGAAAAGGCAAAACAAGAAAACGTTATGCTAAAAACATCATTCAAGTCCACGGAAACATTAGTTGACAGTATAATCCAGTATGTTGAATCTCACAAAATAGACCTACTCATAGTTGATCATCCTCACATGTCTCATTCTGAAGAAACACACTACAATGATGTGGTAAATGCAATTCATGACGAAGTTAATTGTAATATGTTGACTCTAAAATAACAAAAAAATGTACAAGAAATATGATCTAACTCAAAGGCCGTTTGAATTGTGTTGTGTTTTGAACAGTAAGGATATTTCTAAATGTTATTTCATCTTTAGTATGGGACACTCTAAATGGCTTTAGAATTTGAGCTTGGTGCATTAGCTGCATTAATTGGCTTGTCTGGATTCTTTAGTGGACTTGAAGTTGCATTGGTTGGAACCACACAAGCAACAGTGGAACGATTGGTGAAAGACAATGTAAAAGGTGCAAAAGCATTGCAGAAGTTAAAATCAAATCCTGGATGGATGATGTCTAGTGTAAATCTTGGAAATAACTTGGTAAACATTGGTTCTGCATCTTTGGCTACAGTTGTCGCTATAGAATTATTTGGAGAAAATGGTTTGGGGATAGCAGTTGGTATTATGACATTTTTGATTATAATTTTTGGAGAGGTGACTCCAAAGACATATTGCAATGCAAATGCTACCAAAGTTTCCTTAAGATGCAGTGGTATTCTGATGGCATTTAGCTACGCGTTTTACCCTGCAGTATGGATACTGGAAAAAATAACCCGAGGAATAATTAAGATAACTGGCAGTGATTATAATCCTCCTGCCCTAACAAAAAAGGATCTTGGGGGTATAATAGAGCAAGGACACAGAGATGAAGCTTTGGATAAACATGAAATTGGCTTGATACATGGTGCGCTAAACTTTGATGATACTGTAGTTCGTTCTGTTATGACTCCTAGGACACGAGTTTTTGCGCTTAATTCACAAATGAGTTTGAATGATGCCGCAGATTTGCTAGATAAGAGTGGACATTCCAGAATCCCGATTTATGGAAAAAATCTAGATGATATTGTAGGGGTTTTACATGTGAGGGACATACTAAAACACCTGCAAGACCCAGAACTACTAAAAGAGAAATTAGGTGATCTTGTACGTGATCCAATATTTGTATCTCAAGAAAAAAGAATGAACTCTCTTCTCAAAGAGATGCAGGCAAAAAATACCCATATGGCGATAGTGGTAGATGAATTTGGAGGGTTTGAAGGTTGTGTAACTATGGAGGACCTCATAGAAGAGATAGTAGGAGAGATTTATGATGAAACTGATTCCAAACGAGCATCATATGAGAAAATAAATGATAATACAATTGTAACTAATGGAGATATTGAAATTGATATAATTAATGATATATTCAAGACATCTATTCAGCAAGGAGATGATTATTCCACACTTAATGGTTTATTACATGATAAACTACATGACATGCCAAAAGAAGGAAGTAATCTAAAAATTGACTCACTACAGATAGTTGTAGAAAAAATAGAACATAATAGACCTGCCAAAATAAGAATAGAAAAAATCAAAGAACACATAGATAAATAATGTATTTTATGGATTCTTTGATATTCCTACAAATCCTATCCACTTCAAAAAATATTTTCTTTTTTAATAACTCAAGTTGTTCCAAATTTTCTGTGAGTAATACATATTGACTGAAGTCGAAGATACAGAATTTTTGGCATTGCTTGTATCCTGTTTTTTTAATTAAACCATCAAAGTTTATTGTTAATTATTTTGTGATATCTTTTAATTGAAAAATGACTAGAGATATTTTGTCGTATATAAAAAATTATTATTTCTTGTTATGTTTTTTAAATACAAATAATAGATTTTTTTGATATTTGTATCGACTGAAATCTCATACTATTGTTTTGACGTTAATCTCCACAATGATATGCATAAAAGTACCTAAGCTAATTCTAAAAATTATATTTTTATATTGATTAATTATCTGCTAACTCAAACCCCAACTTGTTATGTTTTTTGAAATGATCTTTAAAAATGGTGCTTCGTTTTCTTTCCATGGGTCTTTTCTTACCCAATCGAATTTTTGATGAAAAATACTATAAAATTTCTTAAACTCTGGACCTTTTTCAACAATATCTGCTTTTCCTTGAATACATACTGCCTTGTGCCCTCCTGATTTGTAAATATCAATTACAATTCCTACATTTGAGTTGGATTTGATGTTAGCGTATGTCCTTGTTTTGTAGTCTGTCGCAATTATAATCACGTTATCATGAAATACGAATGATACTGGTTTGACATGAGGAATGTTTTCATGAGATGTGGCAATTCGTGCCTCCTCTAATGACTCTAGGAATTTTATTTCTTTTTCATTAAATTTTTTCAATTGAAAATTCGTTCTCTTATATCTGGAATGTGCTTATAAACAATATCTCTTATCTTTATCTGATCCTCTGCGGTTGGTACTTCTTTTTGAGAACTCAGTATTGCACCCCCCATTCCAAGGGCAATTCCTAATACTATCCCATATACAAATTCTTGAGGATTCTCAACCTTGAGTGTTTCTTTGTTTTTTTTGACTTCCTCTAAATATGATGGAATTGTTGCTACTGCACCATTGATTACTTGAATAATTACTGCCTCTAACTGATCTTCACTCATGAATTCACTTTATGATATTTATTAATAAATTTACATCTTAATGAAGATGATAAATGATTTTAAAAAACAATGTATTGATTATGTGTTTCTATTGCCTACTTTTTAGATAAATGCTTTTTCAATATGGTTGAATTATGTATTTGTTCCTTGATATTTTTTCTATATGTTACATCAAAAATTTCTTGAATTACTTATACACCCAATTAGTAATTATGATTTATGAGTCTTGGTAAAAAACTTGTAATAGTTGGTATCTTGGCAATTCTTGTTCAAGCCCTTGGTGCCTTACTGCTATAAAACCTACAATTTTAAAGTGTAATCTGCTTACATGTAAAATGAACTTAAACTTATTTACCCTAGTGAAGATGCAACTGTCTTTTGTTTAATTTCAGCAACTTTGTTGTTAAATACATCTGATACTGAATTCATAATTTCAAATATCAACTCAACATTAGCCTCTTGTTCAATATCTGTTAGTTTGTTTTGTAAATATTCTGTAGATTTTGTAATAAACGAGTGATAAACCATTCCGAAAATACAGTCATCTGCATTTACATCCCAACTATTTATTGATGCATTAACCATGTTGGTATAAGATGGAATTTGCTGAATCACTATGCTCAATATTGTCTCAAGTTCTTTTTGATCTTCGGAAGTAAGTTGCATATATTATTAATTGATCGGAGATTAAAGAGTGTTTGAAGTTAATTTTTGATACCTAATTGCATAATATTATGCTCTTTTTTAAAATACTAATCTTTCTCATATGTACGTTATTTTTGACATATTTCTTATTTCATGAACTTGATTTTGACTTAGATTTTGTTTGAAGTGGATAACTGTCACCTAAGATTTTTAATCAAGGTTTTATGACAAATATCATGTTCTCATATTTTACAACAAATGAAGCAAATGAATCTCTCTCTGACGTGATAAAAAAATTTGAATATGCACTAGCAAAACAAAATGAGGTCAAAAAATTAGAGCAGGAACTTGAGATCAGTGTTTCTAGTAAGAATTCTTTTGAGGAATACATTCCAATCAAACAAAAATTAAACACTGCAATCACCAAATTCTATGAATCTGTTGATCTTTTGGAAAGCACTGGTGTAGTAGTCAAAAGCATTGAAAATGGATTACTTGACTTCCCTTCAAAACGATTTAATGAAGAAGTTTGGCTTTGCTGGAAATATGGTGAGACTGAAATCAAATTTTGGCATGAAAAAGATTCTGGCTTTATGGGCAGAAAACCAATTGAAGTAAATGATGAGTCCTTGGTTTGATTAACCCTTGCTTATTTTGTGGTATGTATTATACCCTTAATTCTTTTACTAATGTATTTTTCACGAGTCAATCTAGATCCTGAATATATGTAGTGATTATTTTTTTGGTTTGAATAATGAGAATAGCACCTTAACAGTCTAATATTTATCACTCTTATGTATAATGAGCATAATTACATGTGGAAAGAAGATACACTATTTTCTATTACCGAATTCTTTTTTTGTCTCTGCAGATGCCACAAAGATAGTTTTGTTTAAACGCTTCTAACTTGACTTTAAAATCATCTGTTTGAAAATATGACTCGCCGGTTTGTAATCCTCCTGGAACATGCACTCCACAATTAGTACATTTGATCTCTGCGTTGAATTTTATTCTCTTTTCATTCTCTAATATTTTACCGATTATCAAGGTTTGTTCTACTTATTAGATTTAATATAAACAATATTAAAACTAGAACCTCATAAATATTATATTGAAAAATTGTGAATGTCAATATGCTTTCTGATTGGTTTCAAGTGATCAGAGTAAGATTTCTTCTTGCATCTGTAATTGCAGTATCAACAGGACTTTCCTTGATTTGGTGGCAAAACTTACCGATAAACTGGTTTGATGCTGTATTGACATTTGCAGGAGTGATGGCACTTCATGCAAGTGTTGACTTGTTAAATGATTTCTGGGATTTTAAAAGAGGTATTGACACAAAAACCACTAGAACAAAAATGAGTGGCGGTACGGGTGTATTGCCAGAAGGGCTACTCACACCATCATCAGTATATCGTATGGGTATTGTGTTTTTAGTAATTGGATCCGTCATTGGAGGATATTTTGTATTTACTGACGGCGTAATTATTGCAATAATTTTAGGATTTGCAATTCTATCTATCTATTTTTACTCTACCAAAATTGTTGATTCTGGTCTAGGTGAATTTTTTGTTGCAGTAAAAGGTTCCTTGATTGTCATTGGAACTTTCTTTATTCAGTCAGGACAAATATCTTTTGAATCTATTCTTGCTGGAATCACTATTGGTTCATTATCTGCCTTAGTTCTATTCATTGCATCATTTCCTGATCATGATGCAGATAAGTCCAAAGGCAGAAAAACTTTGGTTATTGTAGTTGGAAAAGAGAAAGCTGCCAAGTTATTCTGGATTTTCCCATTGATATCATATGTAGCGATAATTATAGGTGTCTCTTCAAACTTGTTTCCTCTAACATCTATGATTAGTTTTCTTGGCATTCCATTAATGATAAAATCTGGATTAGGATTACAAAAAAATTATGATTCTATTGAGAATTTAATACCTTTCATGTCTTCTACATTGATGTTTGGAAGAATTACTGGCATATTATTTATTATTGGTTTTTTGATTAGATTGTAACACTTTAGACATAAATTTAGTAAAAACTTTAGAAATTCATGATTTCTGGATTTGCGACTTCGGATGGAACGAGAAAATTTGCCCAAAATTCAGGCGTAAACCAAGCCAATTTTAATGAATTCCAGAATTTATTACTCTCAAATGTTGGAATTGGTACTTATCTTGGTGACCCCGATACCAGAACTGATCAACTAGTAACAAATGCAGTAATGCAATCTATTCTATCCGGAGTCAATGTTGTTGATACTGCAATTAATTACAGGGCACAAAAGGCAGAACGCTCGATTGGAAAGGCGCTTTTAGAATTAATTGAAGAACAAAAAATTTC
>Ga0102947_1000823_pt1 | contig 10898 bp, 8 predicted proteins | sample SalPon2A_A_D2_MG_FD_78210 | JGI IMG/M metagenome (GOLD analysis project Ga0102947, IMG submission 78210) | Soil microbial communities from South San Francisco under conditions of wetland restoration - Salt Pond MetaG R2A_A_D2_MG | ecosystem: Environmental > Terrestrial > Soil > Wetlands | place... | reverse complement strand
CCGCGTTGGTCGCCTCGCGCGGGCCGGGCGGGCCATCGCAGGTCGCGTCGTTCGCCAGAGCAACTTCGTGGAATTTCTGAACGGTTTCAGCGTCGCGGGCGCGCAGCGCCACGTGAAAGCCCGATCCCTCGGGCATCGGTTCCGCGCCCTCGCGCAGGTTGATCCAGAATTCCGGGTAGGCCTTGCCGAAGCCGACCGTTCCGGATTTTTCGATCAGCAGCCGGAGGTCAAGCGTCTCCAGGACCTGTGCGTAGAATCGGCGGCTGCGCTCCAAGTCGCTCACGGCAATGGAAATGTGGTCGATCATAGCCGGTCCCGGAGGCGGCCCTGCAGGAGAGCTGCGGTCACCATCGTGCGCCGCAGCCAACCCCAGTCGGCGAGCTGCGGAATGGCGAGTTTGGTGTAGAGGGAAAGCTGTTCCAGCGCTTCGCTGTCTGCGCCTTTGCCGGTGGCCTCCAGGGCCTGTTCGGCCAGGAGCCTGCCCACATAGGGCGCCAGCGCCACGCCCTGTCCGGAATAGCCGCCGGCCGCCCAGACACCTGGCTGGACTTCGCGAACAAAGGGCATACGCGGTGCCGTAACCGTTACCAGACCGCTCCAGCCATGGGCTATGCCGATGCCGGCCAGTTGCGGATAGATTTCTTCCATGCGCGGCCGCACGACCGAGGCGAAATCGCCGGGAATCGATCCGGAATTGTTTTCCCCGCCACCGAATATCATTCGGCCGTCCGCGCTCTTGCGCCAATAGCGCACGATGTAGCGCGTATCGTCGGCGCATTCGTTGCCCGGCAGGATATCGTCTCCCGAAGTGCCGAGCGGTTCCGTGGCGATGATGAACGAATTGATGCCAAGTGCGCAGCGACGGCCGATCTTGTCGATTTCCTCCGACCGGCAGTCTGTCGCCAGGATGACATGATCCGCCGTGATCGTGCCGTGGGTGGTGACGACTGTTCGTCCGGAACGCAGCATGATGGCGCGCGTCTGTTCATGCAGCGCCGCGCCCGCTTTTTCGGCGGCCGCCGCCAGGCCGAGCACAAACCGGTATGGATCCAGGTGCCCGCCGCCCTTGTCGCGAAATCCGCCAGCGTAGAATTCCGAGCCGAGCCCGTGACAGGTATCATCCCGATCGAGCATTTCGATGTCGGCATAGTCGTAGCGCGCCCGCAAGGCCTCGACCAGTTCCGCCGTTTCCGCCAGCAGCTTGGGCTTGTGAACCGCCTCGATCAGGCCAGAAGTGAGGTCGCAGGGAATTTCGTGCTTCACGACGAGGGTGCGCACCAGCTCCTTGGCCGCTTCGCCGATATCCCAGAAGGTGCGCGCGGCTTCGTAGCCGACCTTCTTTTCCAGCCAGAGCACGTCCTGCCGCTGGCCGGAATGCAGTTGGCCGCCGTTGCGCCCCGAAGCGCCATAGCCGATCCGCCCGGCTTCCACGAGAACGACGTTCGCACCGGCTTCCGCCAGATGGAGAGCCGCGGAGAGGCCGGTAAACCCGCCGCCGACGACACAGACATCGGCCTTGACCGATCCACCGGGCGGCGCGAACTGAGGCTGCTCACCGGCGCTCAGATGGTACCAGGATGGAGGATGCGAGGCGGCCATTTCGTTCAGACGTTGAGCAGCAGGTATTCCCGTTCCCACGGGCTGATGACGTTCATGAAGGTTTCGAATTCCGTTTCCTTGATGCCTCGATAGGTCTTGACGAAAACTTCGCCGAAAAGTTCGGTCACTTCCGGTGTCTGTTCCATCAGGACGATGGCATCCAGGATGGAGCGGGGCAGCGAATGCACATTGTCCCGGTTCGGTCCCTCGATCGGAGCCGCCGGTTCCAGTTTCTTCTGCAGGCCGAGATAGCCGCAGGCCAGCGACGCCGCCATGGCGAGATAGGGGTTGGCATCGGAAGACGGCAGGCGGTTCTCCACGCGGCGTGAATCGGCGTCCGAAAGCGGCACCCGCAATCCGACGGTACGGTTGTCATAGGCCCAGTGCAGATTGGTGGGTGCAGCCGTGCCGCGCGCGAAGCGGCGGTACGAATTGACATAGGGCGCCAGCATGCACAGCACGCTGGGCAGATAGGTCTGCATGCCGGCGATGTACCACAGAAACGCCTCGCTCGGCGTGCCGTCAGGCTGGGAAAAAATATTCTTGTTGGTTTCGAGATCGACCACGGAATGGTGGATGTGCATGGCCGAGCCCGGTTCGTGGGCGATCGGCTTGGCCATGAAGGTGGCGTGCATCTGGTGGCGCAGCGCCGCCTCGCGGATCGTGCGCTTGAACATGAACACCTGGTCGGCCAGTTCCAAGGGGTCGCCGTGGCGCAGGTTGATTTCCATCTGCGCCGTGCCTTCTTCATGGGCAAGCGTGTCGATTTCCAGCCCTTGGTCCTCGGCAAACTCGTAGACATCGTCGAACAGGACTTCGAATTCGTTCACTGCGCTGATCGAATAAAGCTGATGGCCGCGCTCCGTGCGCCCGGAACGGCCGACCGGCGGTTCCAGGGGATAGTCGGGATCGACGTTCGGCTTGACGAGGTAGAATTCAAGCTCCGGCGCGACGACGGGCTTCAGGCCGATATCGGTGTAGAGCGCGACGATGCGCTGTAGCACCCGGCGCGGTGAAAGGTCGAACGGCCGACCGTCGCGATGGAATGCGTCATGAATGATCTGTGCGGTCGGGTCTCCGGCCCACGGTACTGTCGCCAACGTCGCATAGTCCGGCCGGAAGATCAGGTCGCCGTCGGTCAGGCCTTCGGCGAACGCCTCCTCCTCCGGCGCGAAATCGCCCATGATGGTCTGCGTGAAGATGGAGGCCGGCAGGGTCATTGCCTTGCCGTCGAAAAATTTCTCCGTCGGCATCAGCTTGCCGCGCGCCACGCCGGCCTGGTCGGGCACGATGCACTCGATATCCTCGATGCGCCGCGTATCGCACCAGTGCCGGGCGGCCTCAAGATCGGTCACGCCGCGAGCAGCGCTGACCGGTGTGCCGGATATTATATCTGTCGGTTTGTTCATAGGATCAGCCTCAACCCCTCATAGCCGCTTTTTAGTGGGCTGTGGAGGGGGTATCAACTGATCCCGGTCAGGCGGCTTCCGGCAGGGTGATCCGGCGGGCGTCGGCGAATGAAACCAGTTCGCGATTGTCCTCGTCCCACAAGGCCAGCTTTACGCAGCGGATGCTTTCCCAGAAGGTCAATCTGCCGATCGTTGCCAGTTCCGGATGGTCGCCGATGACTTCATAGAGCCGGTAGAAGGGAATGCGGGCGCACAGATGGTGGATATGGTGGGCGCCGATATTGGCAGTGAACCAGCGTAGCACGACGGGCAGGTCGTAGTGGGAACTGCCGTGGAATGCCGCTTCATGGACGTCCCAGTCCTCTTCGTGCTCCCAATGGGTCTCGTCGAACTGGTGCTGGACATAAAACAGCCAGACACCGATACAGGCCGCCAGGATGATGACCGGCACATGCACCATCAAAAACGGCACGACGCCAACGGTCCACATCAACAGGGCGACAATTCCCGCCAGCACGATATTCGTCGCCATCGTGCTGACCCAGGGCGCCCAGCCGTCGCGCATATAGCCAACGGGCAGCCGGTGCTCGACCAGGAACTGGTAGACCGGGCCGATGCCGAACAGGATCAGCGGATGCCGGTAGAGCCGGTACTGCACCTTGCGCAGCCAGGAACTTTCCTTGTATTCGCGCACCGTCATCGTCTTGACGTCGCCGATACCTCGGCGTTCCAGGTTGCCGGAACTGGCATGATGAATGGCATGGGATCGGCGCCACGGATCGTAAGGGGTCAGCGTGAAAACGCCGAGCGCCCGGCCGATCCAGTCATTGGTCGCCTTGCGTCGGAAGAACGCGCCGTGACCGCAATCATGCTGGATCAGGAACATGCGAATCAGCAGGCCCGCCGTCGGCACAGCCAGAATCAGGGTCAGCCAGTAGCCGACCTGCAGGCTGGCCAGCATGACGAGCCAGGAGATGGCGAACAGGCCGGCCGTCATGGCCAGTTCGCTGATGGAACGTACCCGGCTTTGTTCCCGGTACGGTGTCAGAATCGAAATCCAGTCTTTTGCCGAAATCGCCTCGGCGCTTGCCCCAACCGCATTCGTCAAAGTCATTCACAAAACTCCCATCGGTCCACGTCCGGTCTTTCGTCCAGGCTCATTGGCCACCGGCGCGCCGGCTATCGCCGCCGGTATTCCGGCAGCACTCCAGCGAGCCTGCAAATGAAACCGGTCCGTCAGACAGGTATGCATATCGGGGCTCATAATCATGATTGGTTAATGCGCTGTTTCTTGTCATTGATTTTCCAGCGCTCAAGCGTCCGATTCTCCCCAGAAACAAATCGGATTCGCTGACGATAACATAGGGTGTTCGCTGCACGTCCACAAGCCGATATGCCGAATTACACCCAATGGGAGCAATGCCAGCAGAAGTCGTATCGACATAGCGATTGTGATCCGGCCCCCGCGGTCGGCGGCAAATGCTTGCAAGCCGGCCCGTCATGCGGCATTCGAGCAGGAACCATACTCCAGATACGGGTTTCCGCCATGGCCTTGCCGCCGCTCGACGCATCGCAATTCGGACCGCTGACGCGTTTGCGCGCCGGGCTCATCTTTCGCTGGGTGGCGGCCAACAACCGCCGTGCCGAGACCAGGCTTCGGTCGATGCCCGACTTGTGGCGCGACATTCAGCATTACATCGAAAAATCGTCCGCCACCGGGGCTTCCATGTCCGACTATCTGACGCTCTATGAAGAGGTGCGCAGGTTGAAGCCGGTGGAAATCCTGGAACTGGGCACCGGTGTCTCCACCGTTGTGCTCGTTCATGCGCTGATGGACAACCATGCCGATGGCGCGCCGATGGGCCGTGTCACATCAATGGAGGAAAGCGGCGACTGGACGGCAATGGCCCGTTCCGCCCTGCCGCCGCATATTGCACCCTATGCCGAACTGATCCACAGCCCGAAAGTGGACGGCATCTACAAGATGTTTCGCGGCGTGCAATATACCGAAATTCCCGACCGGTCCTACGATTTCGTCTTTTCCGACGGTCCGCAGCGCCACTCCCCGGTCAATGGCGACAAATTGTTCGATCTCGATCTCATCCAGATCGTTCGGCGTTCGGAGCGGGTCGTCAATGCTGTCGTCGACAATCACTATCTGACATTCTATGTGCTGCAGAAGGTCTTCGGCCCGGAACTGGCGCGCTATGATGTCTCCAAGCGACTGATGTTCGTGGGGCCGGTGAGTAACAGGAACGTCCGGCACCTGAAGAAGGAAAATTTCCTGCCGGATCTGCGCCTGTTCGGCCGCACCGAACTGAAACTGCGCATGGCGCTGGACGATTGAGGCGGACCTCGAAATGGCGAACTTGGATCACCGTACGCTCATTGCAGGATTGGAGAAGGCTGAACGCGACGAACTGCTGGCGCGCTCAGACAGGCCGGGCCTGATCCGCATGGCCGTTCACTGGGGCGCGATCGTGCTGGCTGCCGTGCTGATCGTCTGGCGCGTCCCGTTCTGGCCGGTGCTGATGGTCGTGGAGGGCATTCTGATCGTCTTCCTCTTCACCACGCTGCACGAGACGATCCACAAGACCGCGTTCCGGTCGGCATGGCTGAACGATGCGGTTGCCTCCGTCTGCGGATTTCTGATTGGGCTGCCGCCGCGTTGGTTCCGCTATTTCCACTTCGCCCATCACCGCCACACCCACGACCCGGACCGCGACCCGGAACTGGCTTCGCCGAAACCCCGCACCTTTGCGCAATATGCGCTCTATCTTTCCGGCCTGCTCTACTGGTGCGATCAACTGCAGGCGCTGTTCGTCAATGCGGCGGGCCGCAACCGCGCTGAGTTCGTACCCGCGGGCGGGCAGGTAAAAGTCCGGTCCGAGGCGCGCCTGTATCTGCTCCTGTATGGGCTGTTGCTCGGCGGTTCGCTGGCACTGGGAATTTCCGTCCTGCTGTGGATCTGGGTCGTACCGGCGCTGCTCGGCCAGCCCTTCTTGCGCGCCTATCTGCTGGCGGAGCATTCGCTTTGCCCGCATGTAGCCAACATGCTGGAAAACAGCCGCACCACCTTCACCAATGCACTGATCCGCTTCATTGCATGGAACATGCCCTATCACGCCGAACATCACGCCTATCCTGCCGTGCCATTCCATAAACTGCCGGAATTTCACCGCATCACGCGCCGGTTCCTCGCCAAGACGGAACGCGGATATGCCCGGTTTCACGGCAAATATGTCGCCACATTGGCAACGCCGGGCGGTGATCCGGGAGGATCACTGAAAAAATAATCTTCCGCCGCCCCAAGGATTGGCGGCGGTGCGGCGTCTTACCCCCGAAGCGCAAGGCAGGCAGCCTGCGTAAGAGCCGGCCCGGATGGCTGGTCCGATCAATTTGGAGGTACGACATGAAACATACGCTTTTTGCAATGCTCGCCGCATCCACCTTTCTGAGCCCGGTCCAGGCAACCGAATTCCGCGCTCCCTCGAAAATCGATGCCGTGACCGTTTACCCACAGGGCGCGGAAGTGACCCGCGTCGCCACGGTGCAGATCGCCGCCGGCGATCACACCCTCCTGCTGGACGATCTGCCAGGCGAAGTGGACCCGCAATCGATCCGGGTGGAAGGAGAGACCGGCGAAGCGGTTGAAATCGGCTCCGTCGACAGCCGCCAGGTTCATGTTACCGGGGATGCCGAAACCGCAAGCCAGCGCCGTGAAATCGCCGACCGAATCGAAATCCTGCGCGACGAATTTACCGGCCTCGATCAGATGACGCGCAATATCGACTATCAGCGCACATTGATCCAGGACCTGGCGCGCAAGCCCTTCATCACCCAGAATTCATCGGATAACGATCTGCGGGTCGACAGTGCGGAACTGGGAAACCTGTTCGACCTGGTGGCCAGCCGCCTTCAGGCGCTCGACAAGCGTGCACTCGATGCAGGCATCCGCAAGCGCCAGATCAACAAGCAGATCGGCGATCTTGAGAATCAGCTCAGCGAGCTTGCGCCGCAACGCCGCGTCAAATCGGTCGTCACCGTCAATCTTTCCAGCGAAGCGGCGACCTCCGGCACGTTTCGCATCAAGTATCGCATTCACAATGCCGGCTGGCGGCCTTTCTACGATGCACGCCTGAGCATGCCGGAAACCGGCGCCGAACCGGCGCTATCGCTGGTGCGCCGGGCGGAGATCGTCCAGAACACGACCGAAAGCTGGGACAATGTCGATCTGACCCTGTCGACCGCCCGCCCGGTCGGCGCGACGGCAGCCCCCGATCTTTCCGCCTACGCGCTCGGATTTGGGCGTTACCCGACAGATCCCGCGCCGATTGTCGGTCTCCAGAACATGTTCAGCAGCGACACCGGCGTTGCCGCCGAGGCCCGGGCCGAACTGGATATGCTGAAGGATGCCCGCCTCAAGAAGGCTACCCAGCAGCAGGCGCAAGTGGAAATCGCAGGCTTTCAGGCGCTCTATGCCATTCCCGGCCGCGTAACCGTGGACAATCAGGGCACGGCCAAGAAGGTGCAGATTTCCGCCGACGATATCGATGCCAGACTGAGCGCCCATGCCGTTCCGCTTCTGGATCCGAACGCCTACCTGACAGCGTCGTTCACCGTCGACGGCGAAACGCCGCTGCTGCCCGGCCGTGTGCTCCTGTTCCGGGATAATGTCTATATGGGGCAGGGCGCGTTGCCGTTGCTTACGCCCGGCGAAGACCATGCGCTCGGCTTCGGCGTCGACGACCGCATCAAGGTTAAGCGGACTGAGGTGCATCGCGAGACCAGTGAAAGCGGCATCATCTCCATGGATCTAGTGGAAGAGCGTTCCTGGGTGATCGAAGTGCAGAACCTGCATGTCCGCACCATGCCGGTGCGAATTCTCGACCGCATGCCCTATGCCACCCATGAAGATATCAACGTCAATCTCCTGGCCGGTACGACCAAGCCGAGCGAGCGCAATGTCGAGCGCAAGCAGGGGGTGCTCGCCTGGGATTACGAAATGGCGGAAGGCGACGAGCAGACCATCAAGTTTGGCTACCGTGTCTCCAGCCCGAAGGACAAGCCTCTCCAGCTTGGCATGCTGCGATAGGGTTCTGGGGACAAGTCCCTAGAAGCCGCCGCCGGTCCGGAAGCCCCCTCCGCGGCCCTTCCCCGAAGAAGGGCTGCGTCCGGAACGCTGACGCGGCATCCTGCTCGGGCGGGTCATGCCGCCTCCGCGCGATCCGCCCGAGCGACCGCCCCCACCTCTTGAAGAGGGGATGCGGAAGCCTTCCGTCCAGTCGCCGCCGCCGAAATCGAAATCCGAACCGCGCCGCACGGAACGCTGGCCGCGCTGAAGCTGGTCCCAAATATCGTTGGACGTCAGCGCACCGGCCAGGATTTCGCCCAGCATGGAGCCGATCAGATCGCCCATCGGAAATTCGGAGGTCGGCGCATCGTAGCGCGCATTCTTGAAGCGTTGCCGCACATCCTCCAGATCTTCTAGCGAGCGGCGATACTTTTCAATCAGCGCCCCGGCGTCTTCCTCGTTGCGTTCAAGATCTTCAGCCTCGTCCTCCAGCCGGATCAGGCGAGCGATCGCATCGTCATCGTCGAGGCTGCGGGTCTGCGACGCCAGCAGGCGCAGGTCCGGGATATCTTCATAGCGCAGCGCCTCGCTCAGCACGCCGAGCGCCTGGTTATAGGCATCGCTGTTCTTGCCGGTGGCCGCTGTTTGCGCGTCGATCCGGTCGCGGTAGTGCGCTTCAGCCTCGGCAATCTGCGCATCGAGCGCATCCAGCCTTGCCTGCGCTTCGGTTGAAGCCTCGCGCAGAGCCGCCGCGCCGTCGCGTTCCAGAGCCTCGTTTTCCAGAACCTTCAGCGCGCGGCGTTCCGCCTCCGCCTGTTCCTCCAGTCCGTCGACATGGGCGGCCAGCCGTTTCGGGATCTCCGTCAGGCGCTTGTAGTTCAGCGCGGCATCCCGGTAGTCGCACAGCCGCGCGACCCAGTCGTCGAGCATTTTCGTGATAAGGCCGCCATCATAATCCTTGGTGCCGTAATGACGCTTCCAGAGATAAAAGAACAAAGGGTCCTGTCGATAGGGTTCACCCTTGCGCGTTTCGTCGGCCTGCGCCAGCGCCAGCTTCTGCTCCGCCCGGTCGACGACCGCTTCGGCTTCTTCCACCTGGGCAAGCTGTTTCTTGTAGGCTGCGTTCTTGCCCAGTTTAGCCTGCGTGGCCGCCGCCGCCTTGTCGAATGCCTCGATGGCGGCGTTGACCTCGTCCTCCAGGGTTTCGCGCTCGCCCTCCAGCCGCTCCAGTTCGGATTTGGCCTGCTGCGAACCGTTTAGCAGCGCCGCCATTTCCCGGGCATGGTTTTCCAGCAGTTCTTCCGCCTGGCGGTCGGCGCGCTGGATATCGCGGTCGCGCACATCGTCTGCTTCGCCGGAGCTGAGCAGGCCGATGCGTTCCGATGCGATGACCCGGATGGCGTCGAGCCGTTGGCGTTCGATCGCCGCACGGTCTTCAGAAAGCTGCGCCGACAAGCGTGTCGTGCGGTCGAGCGTTTCGCGCGCTTGCGAAATCGCATTGTCGATATCGCGCAGTGTCTGCTGGCCCGATCTCATCGCTTTACCACTCCACGATCCGGCCGCCCATGACGGGGATGGCGTAATCCGGCTCCAGGACGCCACGGCGCTTGATGCCGATATTGGCGGCCTGGATGATCTGGTCATCGGCCTTGTCGTCGGCAACCGCGTTGAAGACCTCCTCAGAAACCCGCACGCCCCAGCTTGTCGTACGCTTGACGGTCTGGTCTTCCTCGCTGGAAATCAGGACCGGCACCAGGGTGCCCTCGGCGTCGACCGCTTCCACGATCAGGTAGTAGTTTCGACCGCCGGGATTGTCGTCGGGCACGCGAAAAATACCGCTATACTTGCCAGGTCGAGAAACGATGCGGATCGTGTAGGTCTGGCTGAGGTCGGTAAACAGTTGATCCATCCGGTCGCGGATCGCGGCCGCACGCTCATGGTCACCCTCCGCGACAGCCGACTTTCCGTCATCGAAAAGCGCATCGGCGCGCGCTCTGACGTCCGCATCTTCGGCAATGGCGGTGATCTGGGCATGAAATTTCTTCATTTCGCCCGGAAGGATCTGGGTCAGTTCGATCCGCCGCTGCTCGATTGCCGCCTGCCTGGGCGCCTGGACGAGGAAATAATAGGCCGCATAGATCGCGATCAGGATGCCGATCGCGATAATCAGCGGTTTCAGCCAGCGCTCGCGGGTGACGTAAAGCGTTGCAAGCCGCGTGGCAAAGGTGCGCTTTGGCGGCTCATAGACAAAGCGCTTCTCCTCCAGCGCCTTGACGCCGTCGCGCAGGATGGAATCGGGAACGTCGATGCCCTGGGACTTGTAAATCTTGCGCAGCCGCTCAATCAGGTCCGCTTCGCGCTCGTCGGCTGAGAGGTCGGAGCGGACCATGCGCTCCTCATGGCGAAGCGTGTCGACGACATCCATCGCCAGCATCACCTCGTCAAGCGATTGTTCTTCGGCAATCCCCGGAACGGCTCCGCTCATGGTCCGGCCCCTTGCAGTGCCGGATTACTGCAGGTCCAGCGCGGCCGATGCTCCGCTTTCGGCAAGCCGCGTCAGCCGCCGCTTTCCGTCTTCCACGACGTCGCGGATTTCCTGCGAGTTTTCGGTCGCAAGCTTGCGCATTTCGGTGATGATTTCCTGCGAGCGCTCCTGGTAGGCGACGACGGATTCCACCAGGGTCTTCACCGCGGCCGCCGAGACCGTCGGGCCGTAGCCCGCTTTCAGTGCGGCCTCCTGCACCTTGCCGCCCACTTCCGAAAGCGTCGTCAGGCTGTCTTCGATGCCCTTTTTCATTGCATTCAGCGTCTCGGTG
>Ga0102947_1000822_pt1 | contig 10900 bp, 4 predicted proteins | sample SalPon2A_A_D2_MG_FD_78210 | JGI IMG/M metagenome (GOLD analysis project Ga0102947, IMG submission 78210) | Soil microbial communities from South San Francisco under conditions of wetland restoration - Salt Pond MetaG R2A_A_D2_MG | ecosystem: Environmental > Terrestrial > Soil > Wetlands | place... | reverse complement strand
GGTGCTGCTCCCATGTCAGATCCACCGTAAAGCCACCTTCTGCACGGAGGCCGGTTACCTCGCCGTCGGCCCACGCCGAAGGCAACGCAGGCAGCAGATCCAGGTAGCCCGCGTGGCTCTGCAATAGCATTTCGGCGATGCCTGCCGTCGCGCCAAAGTTGCCATCGATCTGAAACGGCGGGTGGTCGTCGAACAGGTTGGACAAGGTAGAATGGCGATACAGGGCCAGCAGGTTCTCATGGGCGCGTTCGCCATCGTGCAAGCGGGCGAAGAAGTTGATGATCCAGGCGCGGCTCCATCCGGTATGCCCACCGCCGTGCGCGAGCCGCCGGTCGATCGTCGCCCGCGCCGCTGCGTAGAGATCGGGCGTCTCGGGCGTAATTGTCGTGCCGGGATGCAAGCCCAGCAGGTGCGAGATATGGCGGTGCCCCGGTTCGGCTTCCTCATAATCTACAATCCACTCCATGATCGTTCCGTTCGCACCTACTCGTACCGGAGGCAGGCGGTCGAGCGCGGCACGCAGGGAATCGCGGAAAGGCGCGTCTGTTTGCAGGATTTCGGCAGCGTGGATCGTGTTCTGGAACAGTTCCTGGATGATCTGCACATCCATCGTAGGCGCATAGGTGAGTTGCATCGCCTCATCCGTCTCCGGCAGCAGGAAGGCATTTTCCGGCGAATACGAAGGCGTCGTGACAAGGTAGCCTTCTGGGCCTTCGATAAGAAAATCAAGCACGAACTGCGCGGAGCCTTTCAGGATGGGATAGGCTGTGGCTTCCAGATAATCCGGATCTGGATTGTAGCGGTAGTGCCGCCAGACGGGAAAGGTCATCCACGCCCCGCCAAGCGGAAAGGTGCCCCAGTGGATGCCATCGTGCAGTCCCATGCGACCGAAAATGTCGGTGTTGTGGTGCATGGCCCACCCGCCCGCGCCGTACATCTCCTGGGCCATCACCTGCCCCGGCTCCCGCCACGCATCAATCAGCCCGATGAGCGGCTCGGCTGTTTCGGGCAGGTTGGTGACCTCGGCGGGCCAGTAGTTCATCTGAAGATTGATATTGACGTGGTAATCACTCTCCCAGGGTGCCGCGATATGTTCATTCCAGAGGCCCTGCAAGTTGGCCGGGAGCACCCCCGGCGCACGGGAACTGCCGAGCAACAGATACCGGCCATACTGGAAGTACAACTCCGTCAGGTGCGGATCGGTAGCGCCATCTTTTACCTGTTGCAGGCGCACATCGGTAGCCAGGGTGTCAGCCGTAGCAGGATCCAGCCGCAGCATCACGCGGGCCATGCGCGGCGCGTGATCGTCATTATGCCGGGCACGAAGGTCGGTGTAGGAAAACGTTCCGAGGGCGTCGAGGATCGTCGCCGTCCGCGCTTCGGGATTTTTGGAGGTGTCAATATCGAGTAGATCGCGGTTATAGTCGGTGGCCCCCGTAATGACAAGCGTAAGGGCATCAGCACCTTGCACCTGGAGGCCGCTCGCCTCGGCATGAATCTGCCCACCTTCTGGTATGGCCCGCAGGCGTCCGGCAAAGCGCATCCCTGCGCCGGCAGGCCCTCGCTCTGGAGTCGCCTCGTACTGGATCTGCCCGCTCAACAGCAATTCGGTGTCGGACACCGCCTGCACGCTGGCATCTTGCGGGCGAGAAAGCGTAAGGCCCGTCGTGATCTGCCCTGCCTGATCCGCGCTGAGATGAACGACGATGATATCATCCACCGCCGAGGCAAAAACGTCACGGGTGAACCGCACCGCTCCGACGGAATACGTCGTGCGGGCGATGCCACGGCCTAGATCGAGTGTCCGCTCATAATCCGTAGCCTCGCCGGGAGGCAGGTCGAGCACGAGATCCATCAGCGTCTGGTAGGAGCGAAGGGTCCTCGGCGTCGCCAGCAGGTGCTCCGTCGCCAGTTCGAAAGCTTCGGTGTTTTTGCCCTCGAAGATGAGGTGCCGGATCTCGTCAAGGTGCGCAAGCGCGCTAGGGTTGTTGTCGTCCAGGCGGCGACCCGCCCAGACGGACTCCTCGTTGATCTGAATGCGCTCTAGATCCGTCCGCCCGAAGACCATGGCCCCCATCCGTCCGTTGCCCACCGGCAACGCCTCGACCCATTCTTGAGCAGGCTGCTGGTACCGAAGCACCATGCGGGCAACATAGTCCTCCGGCCAGCCCTCAATGGGTTGCGCTCGCACCTCCGCCTGACTACCCAGGATAACCAGAGCAGCCAACAGCAAGCCAGCAAGGCAAAACCTGTTCGTGCTGGAAGAAGGAGTATCGCAAACACCCATCTGTACTTTCATTTTGCTGCTGGCGGTCTATTGACCGGCTTGCACAGGCCGGTGGAAGCTTTCCGGCGGACCGAGGTAGCTTGGCTCGAGACCTCCGGTGTCTACGACCAGCTTCTGCAACACCACGCCTGGGTCAACCATCCAGAACTTCAAGACGTGCTCGCCCGGTGCGTAAAGCAGGTGCGTTGAGATTGAGAGTTGGAGGTTGTTGGATACCATGCGTGACCACGCCGGGTGGTAGTTGTCAGGATCGAGGGAACCCTCATCGTGCATATTGACGATCTGGGGAGCCGCATCGTCGAACGAGATGGCATAGTGGAGACCCTCCATCCCCGTAAAATCAAAGGAGGGCGACAAAAAGGCCTGCACCTCAACCTCACCCGGCTCGTGAACGTAGATGCGGTAGGCCAAGTGTGGGCTGCCGCCGCCAGGCTCCTGTGCTTTGGCGGTGACAGGTAACGGGGTCATCGCAGAACCGGTGCGACCGAGGTTTGGGATGCGCTGCCAGGTAACAGCGCCCGCGCCTACAGTCTCGCTGTAATGGTCCGCCTCTATGGAAACATATCCGTTCGATTCGACAAAACCCGCCACTTCGTCCGGCGCTGGCGATGCCGGGTGGAACACCTCGACCTGCACCACCACCTGCTGCCCCTCCGGCCCGGTAATCGTGATCGGTGCCCGATGCGTGCCTGTGGGAGCCTGCTCCCAAGCTACGCTGACCCACAGGCGTTGCTCGTCTTCAACGGTGCCCTCAGCTGGCGTGATTTCCAGCCAGGAGGCATCTGCTTTGGCCGTGAAAGCGAACGACGTCAGCCCGCGATTGAACACGTCGATGTAATAGGACTGCTGAAGAAACGGGTCGAACGTAGGCAGCACCGCCTCTTCCATCGCTTCAGGCCACCAGCCTGCCGCACCTTCAATCGCCACGCCCATCTCTGCCTCAGCCGGAATCTCGATTTCCTCCAAAGCAGGCATGATGTCTTCGGGTGGATTGTTCCAGCTTGTGTAGCCGATGTGCGTCTGCGACATCATGTGGTTCCACTTGCCACCGGCCAGATCTTCGTGATACCTGCGGGCTAATTCAGCATCGTGCGCAAACAAATCGCGGGCCTGCTCGGCGAGCCTGTTCGTAGCAGCGCGGCCCTGCTCGGCATACAGACGATTCTTGGCGACTGTCACATACAACTCATTCAGGTTGGCGCTAGCCCGCACGGGGAACAGCACAAGCTGATAATAGGCATCGCGGTAGGTAGCAGGCAAGTTGGCGTAGATCCGTTCCGCCTGCTTCGCCAGCGCGTTGTAGTCTTCGACGATGCGCTCGGCCTCGCGGTAGTGGATCAGACTGTAGGTGTCCGGGTCCAGCAGTTCGGGCTTGCGGCGACTGTTGTAGCGGGTGTAGGCGGTGAGGATGTTGGCGATCTGGGGAGCATGTGTTTCGCCAAACTGTTGTGCAGCCCATTGCTCCGTGAAATCAGGTAGGCGCTCGGCAGGCCAGCGTTCTGGGTTCCAGGCGTAGTCCAGGAAGAAGTCGATGGGATACTCCATCGGTTTGAGATCGCCTACATTGACGATCCAGATGCGGTCGGCTCCGTAGCGGTAGGCAAGGTGCATCTGCTCCCAAACACGCTCGATCTGATTCGTGTTGATCCACCGGTAGCTGCGCGGCCCACCCACATAATCGTAGTGGTAGTAGACGCCGTAACCACCGGCCCGCTCAGCCACTGCTTCGGGCAACCGGCGGATGTTGCCCCAGTTGTCATCGGCGAAGAGGAGCGTTACGTCGTCTGGCACCTGCATCCCCTGGTCGTAGTAGTCCTGCACCTCCTTGTAAAGCGCCCAGATCTGCGGCGTCTCAGCAGCGCCCTTTCCGGTCACGTCCTCAATGATCTGGCGCTGGTCCGCCACAATCTTTTCGAGCAGTGCGATGGCGGTGCCCTGCGTCATCGGCTCGTCGCCGTCGCCGCGCATGCCAATGGTGACAAGGCTCTCATAATCGCCCATCCGCTCCATGCCTTCGCGCCAGAAAGCACGGAGGGTGTCCGGGTTGGTATCGTAATTCCAATCGCCCTGCCCGTAGCGTTCCCACTCGACATGGGCACGCATCAGCGGCTCGTGGTGCGAGGTGCCCATCACGATGCCGTATTCATCGGCCAGCTTCGGATTAAGGGGATCATCGTCGCTGAACGCCTTGCCCCACATGGCAGGCCACAGATAGTTGCCCTTGAGCCGCAGGATGAGTTCAAAGACGTGCTCGTAGAAATGGTGGTTGAAGCCGCCGAACGTCTCGTTGACCCAGCCGAGGAGCGCAGGATTCTCGTCGTTCAGAAAGATGCCCCGATATTTGACGGCAGGCTCGCCCAGCGTGTGGCGACCCGGCAACACGTAGATATCCGGCCGCTGCGGCACCGGCACATCGGCCCAGTAATGCCAGGGCGAGACGCCGATCTGCTCGGCTAGATCGTAAAGACCATAGATCGTTCCACGCTTGTCGCTCCCTACAATGACGAGCGCCTGATCTACCCCGGGCAAGGGCTCCTCAATGACCTGAATCAAAAACGTCTCCCATCGCCCCGCCACATCGGCCACATCCAGCTTGCCCTCTCCCACAAGCCGGTCAATCAAAGGGCTGTGCCCCAGCGTGCCGATAAATACAAGGCTTTTCGCTTTAGGAAGCGCTTCTACCGATAGCGTTGGGGCCATGCCTGCCACACGCCCAACGTCTGCCTGTACGTCTTTTGCTGCTCGCACGACGCCCGGCAACGCTTCTGGATCAACGAAGAAAGGAGCTACTTGCCCCGTAGTAGCAAGGGCAAATCGCCCGTCGCCCGGCTGCGAGACGACATAGGAAGCATCATTAACCTGAATAAGTTGGGCGCGAGTTGGCAGACTCAGCAGCAAGAAAAGCAGCAAACAGAGACCTTGCTTTATCCACCGCACGGGTCGTGTTGCACGAAGCGAAGCACCGCTATGAGCAAGCATGTCAGGAGATCGGCGTCTGTTCGGGATCCCACCGGATCAACACCTCGCGCACGCCTTCCAGATGTGCTTCCATCCGTTGCTGAGCAAGGGTAGTATTGTGCTCGCGCAGGGCATCCAGGATGCCCAGATGCTCCTGATGGTCTTTCTCGCGCGAGCCATAGATGCCAAGAATCAGCCGTTGCTCTCGCTGAAAGAGTTTGGTTAGCACCTCCTGCAATTGGGCCAGCACCGTATTCCCCGAGGCCACCGCGATTTCCCGATGGAAGGCCATGTTGGTCTCGCTCAGGATTTTATCGTTGTCAATGTTTTCCTCGGCCTCAGCCAGCAACTGCGTCATCTGCTCCAAATGATTTTCCGTCGCTTCTGTGGCCGCGAACCCGGCTGCAGTGAGCTCAATGGGGATCCGCGCTTCGATCAGGTCGTGCAGCAGCTTCTTGGAAATTACGCCGCCGAAAACAGGATTGGACACGAGCAGCATCTTCTGCCCGGTGCCGACATAGACACCCGACCCATGCTTGATCTCCACCACCTGCATGATTTCTAGCTTCTTGAGCGCCTCGCGCAGGGTCGGGTGCCCCACGCCAAAGCTCCGGGCCATGTCCATAATGGCCGGAAGCCGATCACCCGGCTTATACGCGCCAGAACGAATCATTTGAACGAGGCGTTCTGCCAGATCATCAGCCAGACTGGACTTCTCTACGGGTGCAAAATCGGCTTTCATGCAAGACGCTTACTTGACGGGTAAAACGTAAAGTGATATTATGAGTCCCCACAAAAGTACGCTACGGAGATCCTCTTGTCAAACGTAATGGCGTCGCCCTTGTGACATGTCAATAAGGTACTGCTTTGAGTAATCATAACAAAGATAGCGAAAACCAGCATTCTGGTGATCATCATACAAATCGAGATCTTGCTCTCTATAAAGATACGGCTGTAGCGGTATCTGAACGGGTCCGCGATCTGCTAGCGCGGATGACGCTGGAAGAAAAGGCGGCCCAGATGATGGGCGTCTGGCAGCAAAAAGCCGACACCCTTCTGGATGAGCACGGCAACTTCGACCTGGAAAAAGCCAGAAAGGCCTTCAAGGACGGCCACGGACTGGGCCAGGTAGGCCGCCCCAGCGACGCCGGGAGCAGCGGTCACGAACCGGAAAAGGGCAAGGATGCTCGCGGGCAGGCTGCATTGACGAACGCCATCCAGCGTTTCTTCGTCGAGGAAAGCCGCCTCGGCATTCCAGTCATCTTCCACGAGGAATGCCTGCACGGCCAGGCCGCCGTGGACGGCACCAGCTTCCCCCAGCCCATCGCCCTCGGCGCAACGTTCAACCCCGCGCTGGTCGAGGCGCTCTACACGATGACGGCAGAGGAAGCCCGCGTGCGAGGCACACACCAGGCGCTAACGCCGGTGGTGGATGTGGCCCGCGACCCGCGCTGGGGCCGTGTTGAGGAAACGTTCGGCGAAGACCCGTATCTCGTCACCCAGATGGGTATTGCGGCCGTGCGCGGCTTTCAGGGCAACGCTACCTTCGACGATAAGAAGCGCGTGATCGCCACGCTCAAGCACTTTGCGGCACACGGCCAGCCAGAATCGGGCATGAACTGCGCGCCGGTGAATATCTCGGAGCGAGAGTTGCGCGAGGTTTTTTTGATGCCTTTTTTGGAAGCGCTTCGGGAAGGCGGGGCCATCAGCGTGATGGCCTCCTACAACGAAATCGACGGCGTGCCCTCCCACGCCAGCCGCTGGTTACTACGCGATGTGCTGCGCGACGAGTGGGGCTTTGAGGGCTTTGTCGTCTCGGATTATTACGCCATCTGGGAGTTGCACGACCGCCCCGACACACACGGGCACCATGTGGCGGCTAACAAGGCGGAAGCCGCTGCCCTCGCCGTCCGGGCAGGCGTCAACATCGAGTTGCCGGAGCCGGACTGCTACCTGCACCTCGTCGATCTCGTCCGTGTAGGCGTGCTGGAAGAATCGCTCCTCGATGACCTCGTTGCACCGATGCTCTACTGGAAATTCCAGATGGGCCTCTTCGACGATCCGTACGTGGACCCCGACGAAGCCGAGCGCATCGTGGGCTCCGACGCCAATCGAGAAATCGCCTTGCAAGGTGCCCGAGAGTCCATCACGCTGTTGAAAAATGAAAACGATCTCCTGCCACTGAATCTGGAGGAGGGACAGACCATCGCTGTCATTGGGCCGAACGCCAACCGCAGCCTGCTCGGTGGCTACAGCGGCGTGCCCAAATACGATGTAACCGTGCTCGACGGCATCAAAACCAAAGTGGGCGACCGGGCCGAGGTGCGCTATAGCGAGGGCTGCAAAATCACCCAGGGCGGCACCTGGAATGCAGACGCCGTCGTGCCCAGCGACCCAGACGAAGACCACCGCCTCATCAAAGAAGCCGTCGAGGTTGCCAAAGAAGCGGACGTGATCGTGCTGGCCCTTGGCGGCAACGAGCAGACGGCCCGCGAGGCCTGGGCGCGCAACCACATGGGCGACCGCACAAGCCTGGATCTGGTGGGACGCCAAAATGAACTGGTCGAGGCGATGGTCGCTACCGGCAAACCGGTCGTGGCTTTTCTCTTTAACGGCAGGCCGCTTTCGATTACGCATCTCAGCGAACAGGTGTCAGCGATTTTCGAGTGCTGGTATCTCGGCCAGGAAACCGGTCATGCCATCGCCGAGGTGCTATTTGGCGAGTTCAACCCTGGCGGCAAGCTACCCATCACCATCCCCCGCTCGGTGGGGCATCTGCCTGCGTTCTACAACCACAAGCCATCGGCGCGGCGCGGCTACCTGTTTGACGAAGTATCGCCGCTCTACGCTTTTGGTTATGGTCTGAGCTATACTACATTCAGCCTTGAAAACGTCCGGCTGGAAGCCGAATCCATCAGCCGCGACGGTTCGACGCAGGTAGAGATAGACGTGACGAACACGGGCGACCGCGAAGGCAGCGAGGTAGTCCAACTCTACATTCGCGACCGGGTCAGTTCAGTGACGCGGCCCGTCAAGGAGTTGAAAGGCTTCGAGCGTGTCTGGCTCGCGCCGGGCGAAACGAAAACCGTCTTGCTTGCCATCACGCCAAAGCACTTGGCCTTCTACGATGTGAACATGGAGTATGTGGTCGAGCCGGGCGACTTCGAGATTATGGTCGGGACGTCTTCGCGGGATGAAGACCTGCACACAACAACCCTGCACGTTTCCTGAATCCGAACACAGCAACGGCAAGGCTAAGCGCCACCAACCCTAAACGCATTCCACATGGAAGCCAATCCGACCCAACCGGCCACGGCGGCAGTGTCCCGCGCCGACCTCGTCCGCCCACGCTTGAGCATCAAAGAGAAAGTCGGCTTCAGCCTGGGCGACGCGGCGTCCAACATCTACTTCCAGACGTTTGTCGTCTTCCTGCCCATCTTCTACACCGATGTGTTCGGGCTGTCTGCTGCCGCGATGGGCACCATGCTGCTGGTGACGCGGATCTTCGACGCGGTCAACGATCCGCTCATGGGCATGATCGCGGACCGAACCGAGACGCGCTGGGGGAAATTCCGCCCCTACATCGCCGCGCTAGCGATACCGCTGGCGATTGGCGGCGTGCTCGCCTTTACCACGCCGGATCTCAGCGAGACCGGAATGCTGGTCTACGCCTATGTGACCTACAGCCTGCTCATCGTGCTGTATACCGCCGTCAACGTACCCTACGCCGCGCTGATGGGGGTCATCACGCCCAACTCGATGGAGCGCACAGAGGTCTCCACCTACCGCTTCGTGGCGGCCTTTGTAGGCCAGTTTATCATCGGCCTCACCGCTTTGACGCTGGTGGAACGGCTGGGCGGCGGGAATGAGCAACTCGGCTGGCAGTACACGATGGTCGTCTACGGTGTACTGGTCATAGCCCTTCTGTTCGGCACTTTCCTGCTGACAAGAGAGCGCGTCGAGTCAACACCGATGCAACAGGGCAAGATCAGGGAAGACCTGAAAGATCTGTTTCGGAATAAGCCCTGGCTGCTGATTGCCGCTGCCACGATTTTTCAGTTGACCTACATCGTCATGCGCGGCTCGGCGACGCCGTATTACTTTCGGTACTTCGTCGAAGACCAGCAGCTTGTCCTGTTCGGCTCCACCATCGACCTGACATACACGGTCTTTACCTCTTCCTTCGTCACCATCGGCACCGTTGCCACGCTGATCGGAGCGGTCAGCACCCCGCTTTTTATGAAGCGGGTGGACAAGAAAACCACCTACGCCAGCTTCCTCGTAGCCAGCGCGCTGTTCTCGGTGTTCTTCTTCCTGCTGACGCCGGAAAACGTCGTGCTGATCTATACCCTCAATATCCTTGTCTCCTTCTTCTTCGGATCGGTTTCGGTGGTGCAGTGGGCCATTTATACCGACACTGCCGATTTTGGCGAATGGAAGTTTGGACGACGGGCCACCGCCTTGATTATGGCAGCCTCGCTGTTCGCGCTGAAACTGGGCCTCACGTTGGGCGGCTCCCTGGTTGGCTGGGTGCTGGGCTGGTATGGCTTCGAGGCCAACGTCGCGCAGCCCGAAGAAACCCTGTTTGGCATCCGCCTGCTCATGAGCTTCTACCCGGCGGTGTTCGGCCTGATCGGCGGACTGATCATGTTCTTCTATCCGTTGAGCGACAAGATGATGGTCACCATTGAGGAAGATCTGACAAGCCGACGTGGAGAAGCAGCATAATGACATGCGGAATGTGATAGGTAATCACATGATCCTTACCCCATAAACCTGCCCCAAACCTATGTCGCTCAAATCCATGATCCTGATGGGCCTGCTGTCCGCTGGTCTCCTCGTAAGCGCATGTGAGCCAACCGGTGAACCCGCCGAAATATCTGATGCTGACACCACTGCCACAGCAACGACGCTCAAGGATGCCTTTGAGGGAGCCTTTCTGGTCGGGGCGGCGCTCAACCCGGAGCAGTTCTACGAGCGAGATAGTGCGGGGGCGGCGCTCATCAAAACACATTTCAACACCATCACGCCGGAAAATGTGATGAAGTGGGTGGAAATTCACCCCGAACCGGGCCAATACGACTTTGAGGCCGCAGATCAATTTGTCGAATTTGGTGAGGCGAATGACCTGTTCATCGTGGGCCACACGCTTGTCTGGCACAGCCAGATTCCTGACTGGGTTTTTGAGGATGAGGCAGGCAACCCGGTGAGCCGCGACACGCTGCTGGCCCGCATGCACGACCACATCTTCACCGTCGTGGGCCGCTACAAAGGCCGCGTGGATGGCTGGGACGTGGTCAACGAAGCGCTGAACGAAGACGGCACCCTCCGCGAATCGCGCTGGCTGCAAATCATTGGCGAGGACTTTCTAGCGAAGGCATTCGAGTTTGCCCACGAGGCCGACCCCGACGCCGAACTCTATTACAACGACTATTCGCTGGAGAATCCGCCCAAGCGCGACGGGGCTGTACGGCTGGTGCAGAACCTGCTCGATCAGGGCGTGACGGTTACGGGCATCGGCACGCAGGCACACCACGGGCTGGCCTCCGATGGGCCCTCGGTCGAGGCACAGGCCGCCACCATCGAAGCCTTTGCCGCCCTCGGCGTGGATGTGATGATCACCGAACTTGACATCGCCGTGCTGCCTCGCCCCCG
>Ga0102947_1000821_pt1 | contig 10904 bp, 5 predicted proteins | sample SalPon2A_A_D2_MG_FD_78210 | JGI IMG/M metagenome (GOLD analysis project Ga0102947, IMG submission 78210) | Soil microbial communities from South San Francisco under conditions of wetland restoration - Salt Pond MetaG R2A_A_D2_MG | ecosystem: Environmental > Terrestrial > Soil > Wetlands | place... | reverse complement strand
TCCCTGTCTAATTGTACCAATTCATCAATTTTCCCGGTATCTGCCAGCCCTGTAAAATTATAACCGAAGAAACCATTTTCACCGGAGTTGACGTTTTCAGATTCAGGGACCAGCCCTTCGAGGAAGCCGTCTGCATGGTCAATGGAGGCATAACGGCTTTCAAGGGCATGGCGAATGCCGACATCCACCGGCACATGCCCGGAAAATTCGATCCCCACCTCGTTGGCTGTCCTGACGAGTTCATCAAATACCTCCCTTTTAATACCGGGATGAATTTTCAGGAAATCATACCCTGCCTGATGATAGGCTGTAACCTTGTTTCTGGCCTCTTCCGGGGTCTGAATTGAATTTCCGTTCAGCGACGGACTGGAGGTAAATATGCGTGGGCTTAACAATCCCCCTGCTGCTGCTTTTGCTCTCATTTCGAGGTGCGATGGATGACCCAACATTCCTCTGATCGTGGTAATGCCATTAGAGAGATACAGGAAAAGTGTTTCCTCGATACGCTCGCGCGGCGTGTCGGGGGAAGGAATATGCGCATGCATTTCAGCCAATCCGGGAAGGGCAAATTTGCCATTGCCATTAATTTGCAAGGTGTAGTCCTCCGGATTTTCAACGACCCCGGATATTTTTTTTATTTTTCCGGAGTCAATCACAATTTGTTGGCCCTGCAAAATATTTCCCGTCCGAACATCGACAATACTGACGTCTGAGATGAGAATGGCGGTGGGGCTTACATTTTCCTGTGCCCTGTTGCAGGACACAATAAACAATACAATGATTCCTAAGAGTACTCTGTTCATGATTCAATAGTTTAAACTGAGAATAACTTTTTCCATGTACGCCGGTCTAAAATTCCTGCTTTGCCGGGGCCTCCGAGATTAAGTCCCCCGCATTGCCTTTAGGCAGGAACCGGGTAATCCACGAAACGTTCCATTGCCGGCACATTCCTTGTATCACCCATTCCGGGATTTTATATTGTCGGCACAATACCGTATAATTTCTGTGATGCGTTTTTGCCGGGTTTCTGTTCGCTTTGCGTGGTTCAACCAATACAAATAACTCTTTTTTTGCCCCCGGGTAAAATTTTTAAAATTTTCAAAAGCCCCGGGGGCGCCGGCAAACGCCAATTTAAGATCTTCGGGAATCACGCCCTTCTCCACATCATCCAGTGCGGTCCATGATCCATTTTTTTTGGCGGCATTTATCCTGGCAAGACCACTTCTGTGCATCAGGTCCTGCCCTATTAATTCCCTAATGTGCGTTTTGTTCACCTTGCTCCAGGCGCTGTTGGGTTTCCGCGGGCAGAAATATTGCCTTCTCTTGCCATTACCAAGACTTTTCACTGTGCTGTCGATCCAGCCATAGCACAAGGCAACCTTCACCGCTTCTTCCCATCGCATGCTTTCTTCCTCATTTTCAACCTTATAAAAAATCAGATGTACGCCGGAGGAAGAACTATGGTTTTCATGCAGCCATTGTCTCCATGTAGTATCATTTTTAAAATATAATTCAGCCTTCTTGTTCATATTCCATTATTCCTCACAAAATCATGGGCCACTGTGATAGATTCTTTGGTATTTCAAAGGAACAATATTTATCTTTAGCGCTTCATCAAATAAAGATAACCAATAAAATGAAAAATTGCTTTTGGATGGCAGCGTTGATAAGCTGCCTGTTAATTGTAGGTTGCGATAAAAAAAGGGGAGGTAAACCTAAGGTGCTTGTATTCTCTAAAACGATGGGTTTTAAGCATGCCTCTATCCCAAATGGGCTGGCTGCTATTCAAAAACTCGGTGCGGAGAACAACTTTGAGGTGGATACCACTAAAAATGCCGCCTTGTTTGAAGATGATATTTTAAAACAATATTCAGCAATAGTTTTTCTGAGCACCACCGGAAACGTTCTGGACCATAAACAGGAAGCCGCATTTGAGCGTTACCTTCAGGCCGGGGGAGGATATGTGGGGATACATGCGGCAACAGACACGGAATACGATTGGAATTGGTATGGTAAGCTGGTGGGGGGTTATTTTCAAAGCCACCCGTCCGGGACTCCTGAGGCGGATTTTGTCATCAGGGACAAGAATTTTGCCGCAACCTCCTTTTTTACGGATAGTATCTGGCATCGAACGGATGAAATGTACAATTTTAAAAAGTTAAATCCTGATGTCAAGGTTGTCATGACCATTGATGAAAGCACCTATGAAGGAGGTGAAAATGGTGAATATCACCCTATGAGCTGGTATCATGAATACGATGGGGGCCGTGCTTTTTATACCGCTTTGGGGCATACGGAAGAAAGCTATACGGACGAGCTGTATTTAAAGCATTTGCTCGGTGGGGTGCAATATGCTATCGGGGATAATTTGGAATTGGATTATACAAAGGCAAGTAGTCAGATCCCTCCGGATGCGGATAGGTTTACCAAAGTACCGTTGACTACAGGAGAATTTTTTGAGCCGACCGAAATGGCGATCCTGCCTAATAACGATGTCTTAATCTCTCAGCGACGGGGGCAAATAATGCGTTACAGTGCAGAAACCGGAGAACTCAGGGAAATAGCTGCCCTGGATGTTTATCATAAGACGCTGCATACGGAAGGAGTAAATGCTGAGGAAGGTCTTATGGGTTTACAAAAGGACCCCCACTTCGCGGAAAACCATTGGATATATCTTTACTATGCTCCGACGGGGGAGGCTTCGGTAAACCTTTTATCGCGTTTCAAATATATCGACGGTAATTTTGATCTGGCTTCTGAACAGGTCATCCTGGAAGTGGAGAGTCAGCGAGAAATTTGCTGCCATACCGGAGGGTCCATTGCTTTCGGGCCGGATGATCTTCTCTATCTGTCCACGGGCGATAATTCAACGCCTTTTGATGAAAAAGGGGCAGAGTTTGTAAATAAGGGGTATGCCCCCCTGAATGACCTGCCTGGCCACGAACAGTTTGATGCCCGCCGATCATCGGGCAACACCAATGATTTGCGTGGCAAAATATTGCGGATAAAGGTAATGGACGATGGATCTTACGAGATTCCGGAGGGGAATTTGTTCTCACCCGGTACCCCTAAGACCAGACCTGAGATCTATACCATGGGGCATCGTAATCCATACAGGATCTCTGTGGATCCAAAAAATGGATATGTGTACTGGGGTGATGTTGGCCCGGATGCCCGGGATGATGATATGGCAAACCGCGGGCCTCGGGGTTATGACGAAATGAACCAGGCCAGGGAAGCGGGGAATTTTGGCTGGCCACTTTTTATCGGCGATAACAAGCCCTATGTGGATTATGATTACGGGACAGGGGAAAGTGGAATACCCTTCGATCCAGAGAAACCCATCAACGATTCCCAAAACAATACCGGGCTTAGGGAACTTCCTGAAGCGAGGCCGGCCTATGTATTTTATCCGTATGCGGATACGGGGGATTTTCCCCAGGTAGGAAGCGGTGGCAGAAATGCCATGGCGGGCCCGGTATACTACGCGGATGTTTATCCGGGTAACCTTTCCATGCCGGGTTATTACGATGGAAAGGTGATTATTTACGAATGGATGCGCGGTTGGATGAAGGCAGTGACCCTCTTTAAGGACGGTACTTTCAATAAAATGGAACCCTTCGCACCGGGCATCGTGGTAAATAACCTGATTGACATGGAATTCGGCCCCGATGGCCGGCTGTATCTGTTGGAGTATGGCAGCGGATGGTTCTCTCAGAATGAAAACTCAGGTTTAAGCTATATCGAGTACAATGGAGGTAACCGGCCTCCGGTAATTGATCACCTCATTGTAGATAAAACCTCCGGGAAACTCCCATTGGAAGTGAATATCCGCGTTGAGGCAATGGACAGGGAAAAAGATACAATGACCTACATTTGGGAACTTGGGGACGGAAGTACGCAAGAAACTACCGAACCGGAAATTGCGTATACCTTCAACGAAGCGGGCGAGTACAAGGTTATGGTGGAGGTTAAGGATGATGTAGGAGCAAGTGCCCGGAGTACCGTGGTCCCTGTGGTGGCTGGAAATTCCAGACCGGAAGTTGCGATAGATCTCAGCGGGGGCAATTCTTCCTTTTTTATTGCCGGGGTGCCGGTCAATTACAAGGTTTCTGTCAAGGACCCCGATGGTGGTGAGGCTGTTGACCCATCCAATATTTTTGTGTCAGTGGATTACATGGAAGGAATGGATGAAGCGAATATGTCTTTAGGGCATCAGGAGGTTTCGGCGGCTGTGACGGGAAAGGCGCTGGGACTGGCAATGGACTGCAAAACCTGCCATAAAGAAAGTGAAGCCTCCATTGGGCCAACCTATACGGACATCGCAAAAAAATATAAAGACGACCCGGATGCAGCCGGTTACCTTCAAAACAAAATTATCAATGGGGGCAATGGCGTTTGGGGAGAGGTCACCATGCCTGCCCACCCCAATGTGACCAGGGACGAGGCAAGGCAATTAGTAGAATATATACGCTCGCTGGTAGGGGGGGGCACGGCAAAAAAATCCCTGCCTCCCTCTGGTACGGTGGTGCCTGTTCCCACGGAAGGAGCCAATGTGATGGTCATCACCGCAAGTTATACGGATAATGGCATTGGAAAGGCAAGGCCCTTGACGGGAGTTTCGTCGGTAAACCTAATGGGCAGTACCATTCCTTTTACCCCCACAACAAAAAATAAGGGTATGATGCCGATCTCATTTAATGGCATGGATTTCCTTCTGTTATCTTCAGGGGAGAGCTGGTTTTCCGTCGAGAACATAGATCTTAAGGGTATAAAATCGGCAACAATCGGTGCAAGCTGGCAAACACTACCAACCACCGGAATTGACTTTGAAATGCGCTTGAATGCGCCGGACGGCAGACTCATTGGAAGCGGTAGCCTGGCCAAACCCGTGGCAGGGCAGCCCGGCGGAAGTATCCCCATTCCATTGAATACGGGGCTAAGTGAAAAGGCAGACGCAATTTATTTTGTTTACAAATCAAACGACGGGGAGGGGGCATTGAAATCCCCGGTAGCTCTCAGGAATGTCAGGTTTGATGGCAGGTAGAATATTGCTGAATTTATAACCTGACCCGGGAAGTAGCGTGGCAAAGAGGGCTGTTTGCATGTGGCGAATTACAACTTCGCGGTCCTGATATAGAAATTGTCGTCTATTTCAAGGGTGCTGAGATCACCTTCTATTTCGTCCGTTTTCCATTCGGAAGAAGGAAAGAGCCAATGTTGTTTTTTTTCGACAAAAACGCGGACCGGCATATCAAATCCGGGAACAATATCGGTATATCTGTAAGTGAGGTTATTTGCCTCTATTCGATATTCCAAAAGGGGGATCCTTGTCGTTCGCAAATACTGGTCAAACATGGCGGACAGGTCCTTTCCACTTTGTTCGCTCAGGTAGTTCTCGATCTGTTCGGTGGTTACGGTCTGATGGTAAAATTCTTTGTTGAGGCCGCGTAAAATACTGCGCCATTTTTGGTCATCCTCAAGCAGCTGGCGCAACGTATGCAGCATGTTTGCCCCTTTGTAATACATATCTCCGGAACCCCGCTTATTAACGTTATAGGTTCCGATAATCGGGAGGTCGTTCTTGATATTGGCCCGGGTACCGATGACGTATTTGGAGGCTATTTTTTCCCCAAAGTGATAATCGAGGTATAGGTTTTCAGAGTAAGCGGTAAAACTTTCATGAATCCACATATCGGCAATGTCCCTGTACGTAATATTATTGGCAAACCACTCATGCCCTGCTTCATGGATGATTATAAAGTCGAATAGCAACCCTGCCCCGCTACCCGAAAGATCGTGCCCCAGGTATCCGTTCTGGAAATTATTTCCATAGGTGATTGAACTCTGGTGCTCCATACCCAGGTAGGGGACCTCCACGAGTTTAAAACTATCTTCATAAAAAGGGTAGGGGCCAAACCAATATTCAAAGGCCTTCATCATCATAGGCGATTGTTTGAATTGCTCCCGGGCTTTTTCCAAATGATCCCTCAATACATAATAATCCATATCCAGCACCCCATTCTCACCTTCAAACTTTTCCCCGAAATGCACATAGTCACCAATGTTGACATTGACCCCATAGTTGTTGATCGGGTTGTTTACAAACCAGTGGGAAGTTTTGGTTTCCCCATGCTCTTCCAGTTTCCTAAGGCGGCCGTTGCCAACACTGACCAGGTCTGCCGGGGCTGTGATACTGATGGCCATGCTATCCACCTCATCGTACATATGATCCTTATTGGGCCACCAAATGCTGGCTCCCAAACCCTGACAGGAAGTGGCGATAAAGTGTTTGCCGTGCTCATCTTTTTTCCATGAGAAACCTCCGTCCCACGGGGCCCTTACGGCCTCTTTGGGGTGGCCGGAGTAGTATGCTGTGACTTCGTTGATCTCGCCTTTTATCTGCGACTTTTTAAGTCGGACGAAATGTGCGTTCCCCATTGATTTTACATCCAGGGTTTTCCCATCCTGCGTAACCTTTTCAAGGTTCATAGGTGGCTGCAAATCTATCTGTAGCAACTGGTTTTCAGACAGCACTTTATAACGGATGGTATTGCTTCCCGAGATGAATTTCTCATCGGGGTTGACGTCTATCTGCAAGTGGTAATGAGTAAGATCCCACCATGCCCGCTCCGGCGTTATGCTGCCGCGAAGCGTGTCCTGCTGCGTAAATGACATCTCCTGTGCAAAGGTGTTTACTGCAATCGCAAAAAAAATGTAAACGGCCGCTTTTTGTAACATTTTGTTGCTAATTTAAAAGATACCCAAACTTACTGCCTTTTAAAATCTTTATAAAATTATCTGTATTTAAGAGCTCGTTCACTGCTTTTTGCTTGTTTTCATGATTTTCGTAATAGGATTTGCTGATTAAATAGCCCATTGTATAACCAAGGTCATGGGGGCGATCTTCAATAGCCCCTCCATTATAAAGCCAATTGGAATTATCTTCAATAAAAAGCTCCTTCCTGAGATCGTTGAGTATGCGTTCACGGTTTTCCGGGTTTTGCAGGTACCTGAGATTTGAATTGTCAAGGGTCTCACCGGATGAAAGCTCCACCAGAAAGTCGCAAACCCCTTCACCTATAATTCCGGCCAGTACCGTGTTTGCGTTTAAGGTATCCTTATAGCTTTGCTGAAAGTGCATTAATTCATGAATAGTGAGGCCCGGGAGGTCGGAGAATTTCATGATGGCCCCTTTTTGCCAATCGGTCAGGCCATCTGTAGGCATGGATTCAGATCGTCCATACATATCCCCACCTACAAACATGCCCATCTCGGTGGCAGTACCCCCGGAATTAAGGATTCCCGGAACCACAAAAACCTTCGGGAATACAGCCTGTGGGTAGTATTTTTTAAAATTGCGCATCCATTGTGTGGTTTTTGATTTCAATGCGTTCAGGCTGTCAGGGTTAAACTGTTCCCTGAGGTAGCTGTAATAGTTGGGGGCCGCATTGATCATTTGCCCGTACATATTATCGAGGCTGTTGTAGCGGACCACGTAGAAGTCACGCAGTTCCCGGGGACCTTCAAAAATAAATTCCTTAAATATAGCCTTGGCATTGGCAGTATCCTTTTTGGCCCTTTCAAAATAACCCCAAAATTGGTGCATTGACTCCATTTCCAAACCAAAATGTGATACCTGCCTCAATTTTTTATTTATAGAATCCAGTCGCTTTTTCAGGCGTTTCCCGTCCCGGGATGTAAGTGGATCTTCTAAACCCTGAAATTTTGCCAGTATCTTTGGATTGGCAAGCCCCCGGTCAATCGCCTTATGCAACAGCGTTATTACTTCTTCATCATCCCCGGCCTGGTGATATAATGCCGCTGCTTCCACATACAATTCAGAGGCCTGCAGGTCCCTGTTTGCCTCCACCAATTTTTCCGCAAAATCGCTATAGGCTTTAGTGCTGTCGAGCTGTTCATAATTTTCAAACAGCATATTAACATCCGGTAACCGAAGGGAGCCACCGTCAGAGCCAGCCGTCCCGTCCCGGCATGAGTAGGAAGCGAATAACAGCAAAAGCGCTGATGTTGCATACCAAAATTTACGTTTCATCATCTCTCATTATTAATCCCTAATGTTCCCATCAGGGAATGTCACCAAACTTTCATGGCCCCCGGCACCCACGGCAGCAACCCCGAAGAAAAAATTATCAATGACTATACCATCCAGGGTATATTCAGAAATATCACCGACAAAACGACTATAATCCCAGGTAGGGGAAGTGGTATCCCTCCAGTAGACCCTATAACCGATTGCGCCTTCTACCTTGCTCCATTTTAAAATGGCAGCCGGTTGAACAATACCCCCTATTTTAACCTCGGACGGCGAAGGAGGTGCCCAGGCGATAGAGGCGAGGTTGATGGCATTCACTGCAGTGAGTTTTTTGGCATATTCAAAATTTACGTGTTCCAGAACATCTCCGTACGATATCCCATCCTCGGTACGGATATCCTGATGTTGCTGCGTATAGTTCTCATGGGCTTCCATTATTCGAATCCCGGCAAAACCGGCATCATTGAAAGGCCGGTGATGACCGCCCCTGCCAAATCTATCCAGGCGATAGATCATTATGGGATTCATTTCGGGCATGTATGTTCTGGTTGTTTTATGCACATAGCGGGCCAATTGCCTGGAGATTCCATCCACCTCTCCGCCAAAAAATCGGCGTGCCTGCCTCTGATTTTCTGTTTCAGTGGGCGGTACTGGTTCGGAGAATATTCTGAAATCCCTATTGCTCACAACGCCATCTACCCCCGAAATGTTGCCTATCATATCATTGTTTATGATACCAATTATATCCCAGCCCATTGCTTTCCCATAGGCAGCAAGGCCTTTACCCCCAAACAACCCTTGTTCTTCCCCCGATAGCCCAACGTAGATAATGCTGTTGTCAAAGGAATGTTTAGAGAGCACACGGGCGGCTTCGATAGTGCCTGCCATGCCGGATGCATTGTCATTGGCTCCGGGAGCATCTGATGTAAAATTGTTCGGGTCGCTCACCCTGGAGTCAATATCCCCGCTCATGAGGATGAAACGGTTCGGATGCGTTGTACCACGCTGGATGGCGACGACATTTACTACCCACACGTCGTGTACAATTCTTGCATTTTCACCTTTTTTAACCAGGTCCATTTGATAAAATACCTCCAGGCATTCGTTGCATTCCCGGGAGATTTTTTCAAATTCACTTTTGATCCACCTTCGGGCTGCCCCAATTCCCCGGGTCTGAGAGACCGTATCACTCAGTGTATGACGGGTACCAAAATTAGCAAGTTTTGTGACATCACTTTGGATGCGTTCTGCCGAAACGGCTTCAATGATGGAGTGCAGGCGGACATCTGTTTGTGCATAACCCATAGCAATGGAAATCATCAATAAGAGCGTACCAATAGTTTTCATTCGTTTGTAGTTACGTAGTTATTACTGAAATTCACCCGGTACTGGCAGTATTTGCGACCTCAAATGACAAAGATCCGGTAAGGAACGTCTTCTGCCCGTCCCAAGTGGTTTTTTCCTGTACGGGATGCTAACCGGAACTGGCAAAATTTATGAGAAGTTCCCTTACACCCTGAATGTTGTCCACATAGTATTTTGCATGTGTTTTTTGCCTTCCCACCTTCACGGTAATTGTATCATCGGGGAGTTCCTGGAACATAAATTCATCGGTCCAGTCGTCACCTATGGCAAACACAAAATCGTAGTCATCCTGTTCCATTACCCTAAGGGACGCACGCCCTTTATTGACGTTACTGCTTTTAATTTCCATCACTTTGTTTCCGGAAAGAACACTCAGATCATCCGTACCGATAAGACTTGTGAGGACGGTTGACAATTCTGTGGCCCTCAGATTCCCGAAGTCGGGATCCGTTTTTCTGTAATGCCATGCGAGGGAATAGTTCTTTTCCTCAATGAAGGAACCGGGGGTCCGATCCACAAAGGACTCAAGAACGGGTCGAATTTTTTCCATCCAGTCATTTTTAACATTTTCGAGGAGGCGAAAGGGATCTCCGCTTTGTGAAATCCATACACCATGCTCCACGATCATATTGTATTTCTTATCCAAAAACCACCGGGAAAATGTTTCCTTATCCCGCCCGCTGATCAGATAAACATCCGTATCTGTAAGGCTGTGCAAGGCATCGAGCAATTCATATAGTTTTGCATCCGGATTAGCCTTCTGGGGATCGTTTTGAAAACCCGCCAGGGTGCCATCGTAATCCAGGAAGAATAATTTCTTTTTGGCTTTTTTATATTGATCGACGATCGTATTCAACCGATGCTCCGTAAGGCGTTTGGAAACATGCTCCGCATCCCTGTCTTTTTGCGCTTCAAGGGAACTCATAAAGTCTTTGGCCCATTTTTCTACATTATAGCGTTCCAGGCGTTTTTGCAACTGGGTATTTCTTAATTGTTGCTCTTCCAGAGGCATATTAAGCGCCTGATATAAGGCCGCTGCTATTTGCTCAAAATTATTTGGGTTAATCAGCAGTGATTCACTCATTTCATTGGCTGAACCAGCCATTTCACTAAGTATAAGAACTCCTGACTTGTCTGTCCTGGTGGCAATGTATTCCTTGGCCACCAGGTTCATCCCGTCCCTTATGGGTGTTAGCCAGGCAATATCACTGCTGGTATACAGGTCGATAAGGTTTTCAAATGGCACGGAACGGTAAAAATACCAGATCGGGGTCCAGCTCACGGTAGCCAGTTCGCCGTTGATCCTGCCGACCAATTCGTCTACTTCTTTTTTTAGCAGCTGGTATTGGGGTACATTGGAACGGGAAGGTACCGCCAGGATGATCAGACGTACTTTTTCTTTATACTCCGGGTGTTTATTCAGGAAATACTCAAATGCATTTAGGCGTTTGGCAATACCCTTTGTGTAGTCCAGGCGGTCGAT
>Ga0102947_1000820_pt1 | contig 10927 bp, 9 predicted proteins | sample SalPon2A_A_D2_MG_FD_78210 | JGI IMG/M metagenome (GOLD analysis project Ga0102947, IMG submission 78210) | Soil microbial communities from South San Francisco under conditions of wetland restoration - Salt Pond MetaG R2A_A_D2_MG | ecosystem: Environmental > Terrestrial > Soil > Wetlands | place... | reverse complement strand
GCTCTTGTTGCGATCGCCGAGCGCCCGGGTCAGGGCGGACTCGGCGTGCTCGCCGGCAAGGGAGCCCAGGAGCTTGGCCATGTGAGCGCGGATCCACCAGTCGGTGTGCTCGATGAGCGCGGCCGCCTTCGGCGCCACCGAGGGGTCGGCGGTCTCTTCGATGAGCCGGAAGAGGATGGCCCGCGTCTCCCGCTCGAAGTCGGGGAGCGCGTCCAGCAGCTTCACCGGGTTCAGGCTGTCGAGTCGTGCGAGGAGGACGGCCTCCACGTGGTTCCGCGGAACGTCGGAGGAGGCCAGGAAGTCCAGGAGGCGGTCCGGTCCGTAATGTCGACCGCACTTGAGAATCTCGACGGTCTCCTGCTGGATCCGTCGGTCGGACGAGCCGAGCGCGTCGACGAAGACGGTCAGGTTCTCGTTCGTCAGGAGGGACTCCAGCACCTCCCGCGCGGCGCCTCGTGCCTTGGGGTCGACGAGCAGCTCGAGCAGGGAGGGGATCGCGGAGCTTCCGATCTCGCGCAAGGCGGACTTCGCCTCCGCCAGCCCCTCCGGCGCGGCCCGATCCGCGTTCCGGAGAACGCGGAGGTGCTTTCCGGTTCGCAGGCGCTCGACGAAGCCCATCAGACCCTCAACCGAGGTAGGCGAGCGTACCCGCCGCCCCGACGAAAACGCCCAGAAGGAAGGCCGCCCCCACCAGCGTGATCCACGCCGTGCGGGACAGTGCCGGCGGCGCGGAGGCGGGCGCCGCTTCGGGCGGCGGCAGCGGCGCCGTCTCCGGAGCGGGCGTCCCGATCGTCGGGGTCGCCGCGGTGTCCAGCTCGGCTTGGTGAGCTTTCTCCTGCATCTGCTGGAGCTGGTCCGGGCTGAGGATCATCGTCCCCTCGAACGCCCCGGCGCTGACTCCCTGGCCCAGGAGATCGTTGGAGCGGCGGTCGGACTCCACGCCCATCCACAGCGCGAACTTTCCGATCCGGACGACGTCGTCGTGGCCGACGTAGTCCTTGGCCACCTGGCTCTCGTTCAGGAACGTCCCATTGGCGCTCCCCAGGTCTTCCAGGAGGTAGCCGCCCGGCGTCCGCTCGATCCGGGCGTGGGACCGGGAGATCCCGGTGTTGTCCAGGAAGATGTCCGACGTCGGGTCGCGCCCGATGGAAACGGACTTCTTGTTGAAGGTGTAGGAGCGGACCGGCCGTCCCATGAGGGAGACCCGGACCTTGAGCAGGTTGGGCATGAACGATACCTCTCCGCGGGAAGGGCCCTTTCGTGTCCTATCGGAGGGCGGTGGCGGAGAGTTCAGCGTTTCGTCGCGCCCCGGGGGGTTTCCGGGCCGGAAGCTGCGTTTCCTGGTCGAGTCTGACGGGGCCGTCCGGAGCCGCCGGCGCCGGCCGGAGGGTCCTGGCTAGCCGGAACGGCCGCTGACGCCTTCGATGGCCGAGACCGCGGCGTCACGAGCGGACCGGATCTCCTCTTCGGTGCCGCCCAGCCACATCCGTCCGAATCGCCCGACCGAGGAGATGTGCAGGATCTTGATGTTGGCGCCCTTCTCGGCCTCGTTGGCGGCGAGGTTGATGTAGGCCGCGGGAGCCACCTCCACGACGAAGAGCGTCTCTCCCGGCACGAGCATGGAGCCGCGCCGGAAGCGGTTCAGGAGCTGCGCCTGGTAGGGATCGACGTTGGTGATGACCTGGAGCGAGGCGATCTCCGGCTTCACCCGGTCCTCGATGGAGAGGCCCAGTCGCTGAAGAACCAGGTCTCCGGCTTCCAGCACCGAGCCCTGCGAGTGCGCGTGGACCTCGAACATGCCGAACTCGCGCTCGACGATCTGGGCGCCGGGCTTGGCCTCGGTGCCCTTGACCGCCACGTCCACCACGCGAAAGACCTCGTTCCCCGGAGCCATCTCGACGTAGAGGGAAGCCATCCCCTCGACGGGAAGATCGCCCTGGGTGACGGTGCCGACGAACGCGGCGTACTGAGGCTGCATCCGGTCGAGGAAGCAGAACGCTCGGAGCTGGAATCCTTCGCGGGCCATTCGTCCCTCCTGGTCGGCGGCGGAATCCTCTCACGAGGGAGCGGAAGCGTCCACCCCGAGGCGGGCGACGGGCGGAGTCCGGGCGCCCGATGCGCGAAAAAGACTTGTATTCCTCGGGGACTGGTTTCAACTTTCCCGTTCCGACGTGGGTCGTTGGAACCTTGGATTCCCCAAACCGGAGGATGGGAAGTTGGCGAAGGCGAAGGCTCGTTCGAAATCGAAAGCTCGGGGCAAGGCGAAGTCGAAGGCCCGGGGCAAGGCGAAGTCGAAGGGGAAGGCAAAGGCCAAGCGCAAAGCGAAGGGCAAGGCCAAAGCCAAGCGGAAAGCCAAGGTGAAGCCGAAGCGCAAGGCCAAGGCGAAGCCGAAGCGCAAGGCCAAGAGCAAGGCGAAGGCGAAGCCGAAGCGCAAGGCCAAGGCCAAGGCGAAGGCAAAGCCGAAGCGCAAGGCCAAGGCGAAGGCCAAAGCCAAGCCTAAGGCCAAGCCGAAGGCGAAGCCCAAGGCGAAGAAGAAGCGCAAGGCGAACCCCGCGTTCATGCGCCCCGTGCAGCCGGACGCCGTTCTGGGCGCCGTCGTCGGGACCAAGCCGATCCCGCGCACGGAGATCACGAAGAAGCTCTGGAAGTACATCAAGGGCAACGGTCTCCAGGACGGCCGGAACATCAACGCGGACGACAAGCTCCGCGCGGTGTTCGGCGGCAAGAAGACCGTCACGATGTTCGAGATGACGAAGCACGTCTCGAAGCACGTGAGCTGAGGTCCGCTCTTCGCGAAAGGGCCGCGGCCGGCTCCCGCCGGTCGCGGCCCTTTTTTTGTCCGCGGCCTCCGCGGCTCCGCCGCGGACCGTTGCCTACTTGCCCTGGAACTCCGGGCGCTTCCGCCCGAGGCTGGACAGGCCCTCGTACGCGTCGGCGGTGGCGAAGATCTCATCCAGGTGAGAGAGCTCCATCGCCAGACCCTCGCTGAGCTCGCGCTCGGCTCCTTCCCGGATGAGCCGGTCGGCGATCCGGGTGGCGATGGGCGCCTTCGTCTTCACGCGGCCCGCCATCTTCTCCAGAGCCGGGCTGGACGCGGGGGCATCGCCGGTCAGGAGTTGGTCGACGCTGGCGTCCGCGAAGAACCGGCTGACGTCGGCCAGCCGTCCGGTGAGATCCGCCTTCCGGCGCTCCGGCGCCGCGCCCGCGTCGTGCAGCTCGCGGATGCGTGCGTCCAGCCGCTCCACGGGGACGATCTCGTCGACCAGGCCGATCGCCGCCGCGGTCTCCGCGTCCACGATCTGCCCGGTCAGCACGAGCCATCGCGTGAGGGGAACGCCGACGCGCCGCGTGGTGCGCTGCGTGCCGCCGAGCCCCGGATAGATTCCGATCCCCGTCTCCGGGAAACCGAGCGATCCCTTGTCGGTCGCGACGATGACGTCCGCGCACAGCGCCAGCTCCGAGCCGCCTCCGAGCGACAGGCCGTCCAGTCGGCACACCACGAGCTTGTCGCAGTCGTCGATGCGGCGGAACAGTTCCTGGGCGCGCTCGGTGAAGCTGCGGATGCCGGCGAGGTCGCCCCGGTCCAGGCTCTTCACGAAGAACTTGATGTCGGCGCCCGCCACGAACGCCTTGCCCGCGCCGCGGAGAACGATCGTGCTCACGTCGTCGCGGGCGGCGGCGGCGTCGAACGCGCTCTCCAGCTGCGCGACGACGGACTGGTTGAGGGCGTTCAGCGCGTCGGGGCGATTCATGAGGATCTCGGCGATCCCGTCCTTCACGGTCAGGCGAACCAGCTCGAACTCGAACGGCTTGCCGGACGCGGCGCGGTCCGACAGGAGCCCCGGCACGGAGAGGCTCCAACGGGACGCGACCTCCTCCGCCATGGCCGCGGCGTCTTTCACGCCGACGCGGTTGGCCAGCTCGAACGGGCCCATCGACCACCGGAGTCCCACCCGGGCGCCGATGTCCGCGTCCTCCACGCTGCACACGTCCTCTTCCACCATCGCCGTGGCGATGAGGAACGTCACGCCCAGCAGCCGGCGCCGCACGGCCTCGAACTTCGACTCGTCGGGATCGCCGCCGATCGTCCAGTTCTCCTTGGAGTCCACCTGCTCCACGAGGCGCTGGGACGGCGCGTAGAACGGGCCCAGCCGCTCTCCCAGCGTGTTGGCCGCGTGCATGGCGATGGGGACGCCGGTCACGTTCATCAGCTCGAACGGTCCCATTCCGATCCGGAACGCGCGCTTCGCCGCTTCCTCGATGGTGGGGAGGTCTGCGACACCTTCGTCCAGGAGGCGGACCGCCTCGTTGATCCACGGGACGAAGTACCGGTTCACGACGAAGCCCGGGGAGTCCGCGGAGTGGATCGGTGTCTTTCCCGTCGCCTCGGCGAAGGTCCACGCCGCGGCGCGGGTCTCTTCGGACGTCCTCGGCCCGGGGATCACCTCCACCAGCCGGTTCTTGGCCGGGTGGTAGAAGTAGTGAAGCCCGACGACCCGGTCGGGGCGCGCGGTGGCGGTGGCCACGTCCTCCACGGTGAAGCTGGAGGTGTTCGTGGCGAAGATCGTGCGCGCGGCGCAGATTCCGTCCAGCTTCCGGAAAAGCTCGCGCTTGACCTCCAGGTTCTCGAACACGGCCTCGATGACGAGGTCGCAGTCGGCCAGATCTTCCAGTCGCCCCGTCGGGGTCACGCGCGCGGCGATCGCCTCGGCCTGCTCCGGCCGGAAGATGCGCCGCTCCACGCCCTCCGCGAGCAGCCGGGTGATGCGCTCGTGGCCGGCCAACGCGGCCTTCTCGTCGAGGTCGACCAGGACGACCTCGAAGCCCTCGGTCGCCGTCTTCTGCGCGATTCCGCTTCCCATGTTGCCGGCGCCGACGACGCCGATTCGTCGCGTGCTCATGGAGCTCCTCGTTCGTGGTTGTTCCGTGAAAAGGGGTTCTGCGGCGAGGCAGTCTGCCGGATGGGGCGGTTGCTGTCCACCGGTGCCGCTTCCGCCCGCCGCCGACCATGGCCCTTCCGACACCCGACCGGGGGCGCAGCGCGTTCACCGCACCGCCAATGCCGCGCGGATCGCCCTAGGACGCCAGGGGTATCCGTTCCCGCCCGACCAGCTCCAGGTACAGCGACTCCAGGCGCCGCGCGATCTCCGCCCAGGAGTATCGCTCGGCCTTGCGCCGCCCCTGGGCCGCCATCGCACGCGCGAGCTCGCGGTCCTGAAGCACGCGGACCACGGCATCCGCGAGTCCGTCGGGATCGCGGTTGGGGAAGAGGAGCGCCTCGCGACCGTGGTCCAGAACCTCGCGGTAGCCTTCGATGTCGCTCGCGACGATGGGAACGCCGGAGGCCATCGCCTCCAGATGAATGATGCCGAAGCTCTCGGAGCCGGTGGACGGCGCCACGAACACGTCGGCGGAGCGGTACGCCCGCGGCACGTCCTCGCGGGGGAGCTCGCCCAGGAAGCGCACGTCGCACGGGGCCTTCCGGGCCAGCATCCGGTACCACGGCCCCAACGGTCCGCCGCCCACCACCAGGAGGCGCACGTCGGGAACGGCCTCGGCGATGCGCGGAAGCGCGCGGAGAAGAACCGGCACGCCCTTGCGTGGATAGAATCGCCCCACGGTCAGGATCGTCGGAGGGCCGGAAGCGACGTCATCGAGCGGGGGAACGCGGGGGTGGAAGCGGGCCGGGTCCACGCCGTTGGGGACGACCCGGTAGTCCGCGTCGAAGTAGCGCGCCGCGAATCGCCGGGCCGCGTGCGAGACGGCGACGCGCGCGTCGATCCGCGCGTTGAAGCGGCGCAGGTAGCGGTGCCCGATCCGGTAGGCGACGCCGCGCCGGGCGGAGGCGTGGTACGTCCCGACCACCGCCACGTGGTCCGGGGCCTCCTCGATGGCCGCCAGCGGGAGCGTGGGACTCATCGGTTCGTGGATGTGGACGACGTCGAACTCGTGGACGTCGTAGATCCTCCGCATCTCCCGCTTGAGGCCCAGGCCGGCGTTCACGTTGGCGAGCGCGCCCAGGTGGGGGAGCAGCACGTTCCGCCCGACCCGGAGAACCCCGTCCGTGCTCTCCTTGGCCGTCCGGAAGCGCGACGTGACCACGTGAACCTCGTGGCCGAGCTTCCTCAGCTCCAGCGTGGAGTGGTGCACGTTCTCGGAGATCCCACCGTTTTGCGGGTAGTACGGCTGGGTGACGACGGCGATCCTCACGCGGCTCTCTCCGGGCTTCCGTTCTGCGGCGGCGGATCGCCGAAGAACCTCCGGAAGATGAGCCATTGGGAGGCGAGGTCGTGCAAGACTTTTTCCAGCCGCCGCCCCATCTCCTCGGTGGCGGCGGCGATCGCCGCGGGGGAGTGGTCGACCACGGTGACCTCGTCCAGGAACCGGGCGGACAGCCCGCCGTCGGGATCGCGGCGGCAGAACATGGGGAGCAGGACGGCTCCGGTCCGCGCCGCGAGCCGGGCGGGCCCCGTGGGAAGCCGTACCGGGCGGCCGCAGAGCTCCAGCGCGTGCGCTCGCCGGTGAACGTCGCCGTCGATGAGCAGAGCGAGCGCCTCGTTCCGGGCCAGGATCCGCGGCAGATCCCGCCAGGAGGCAACCCCTGGAGGGAGAATCCGGATTCCGGCCCGCGCCTGCCGCCGTCCGAGCTCCCGCGTCCAGCGTGCCCGGAGCTGCACCCCCGCCACTGCGTGGACGGGGACGCCGGCCTTGGCCAGCCGGGCTCCGGTGATCTCCCAGTTGCCGGTGTGCAGCACCGCCAGGATCACTCCGCGCCGGCGGGCGAGGGCCTTCTCGAGGACGTCCCAGCGCTCGAACCGGTGCGGGACCTCGTCGACGTCGGGGCCGCGCAGGAACTCGAACAGGAACCGGCCGTAGTTGCGGAAGACCTCGCCGGTCGTCCGGTCGGGGTCGGCGCCGTTCCGGAGCAGCACCTGCAGATTGCTCCGGACCGCGCGCCGGCGGTCCGGGCTGAGGAGGCGGTGTCCTTCGGAGAGCAGTTCCGCGATTCGGTAGCCCGTGTCCAGCGGCACGGCCTTGGCGACCGCGGTGACGGCCGAGAGCAGCATCGCACCTCTCGGGAAATCGTGGGGAAGCGAGCCTGACGCTCGAAGCTACGAAGCGCCCGGAAACGGTGTCAAGAAAGGAGCCTCCGCGTTGCATCGTGCGGCGTTTCGCAACCTGCAATCCTTCCGCCGCTCAGGATCGGCACCGGGCGCCCGGGGCCGCCCCGCCCGCCCGGGACGCCAACGTGCTTCGCGGCAACGGCTTCGCGCCTTCCCGTGCGAATCCTGCGCAGGGCGTTCGGCTGCGGCACACCCCTTGCGTTGGCGCAGGTCGGGCCGAGCGCCGGAATCGGCGGCCGGCCGTGGAGCATCGAGGAGAGACGCCAGTCCAGGGAGAGGCTCACCATGGTCGTCTTCAATTACACGGGTCGTGAGCTGAGCGGGAAGATCGTGTACTACGGTCCCGCGCTCTCGGGGAAGACGACGAACCTCGAGCAGATCTACGGCCAGACCCCCGCCAACACGCGCGGCAAGATGGTCTCCATGAAGACCAAGGCCGAGCGAACCCTCTTTTTCGACCTGCTGCCCATCAACCGGGGCTCGATCGGGGACTTCAAGGTCCGCTTTCTGCTCTACACGGTTCCGGGACAGGTCTACTACAACGCCACGCGGAAGCTCGTCCTCAAGGGCGCCGACGCGATCGTCTTCGTCGCCGATTCGCAGCGCTCGCAGCTGGGTGCGAACGTGGAGAGCCTCCGAAATCTCCGGACGAACCTCCTGGAGTACGGCATGTGCCTGGATGACCTCCCGTGGGTCATCACCTACAACAAGCGCGACATGCCGGATGCGATGTCCATCGAGGAGCTGGAGAAGGAGCTCAACCCGAACGGCGTGCCCAGCTTCGGGCAGGTGGCCCCGTCGTGCGAGGGCGTCTTCGAGGCGTTCGAGAAGGTCAGCGAGATGCTCATGCAGCGCCTCGAGGGGCAGCTCAAAGGCGACGCCGGTCGTTCCAAGCGCGTCGCCGCTCCGGGCGCGGCCGCCCCGGCAGCCAAGCCTCGCGCCGCCTCCGCGGCCGCGATCCCGCCGCCGCCCATTCCGGCTCCGCCCAGGCCGCCGGCGCCGTCCGTCCGCGAGGTCAGCGATGTGATCCAGTCGGTGACCCCGCCGCCGGCCGCCACGCCGCCGCCGCCGCCGCCGATGCAGCGGAAGCGACCGGCGTCGGATCTGGTGGTCACCCGGGACTACGACACCGTGAGCCAGGGTTCCGCCTCGCCGGTGCCCGGCCGGGGAGCCGTGGCCGTGGCCGGAGCGGAGGGCCCGCTGGTGATCCAGAAGTCTCTGGTCATCCCGGTGCCGGCCGCCGAGCTGCAGGGGCACCGGAAGGTGAAGCTCGTCCTGGACGTCACGATCGAGCCCCAGTAGCCGGCCGCTCTTGACCGCTCTCCTCCCGCGTCGGTAGTCTGCGCCGCAAGGCCGTCCGCAACGGGGGCAAGCGGTGATCGGGAAGCTCGGGTGGGGAAGCCGCGGCCGCTCGGCGGCATCTTCCCGCGAAGTGACGGAAGCGCAGCGACGCGTCGGCGGACGCGGAGCGCGGGATCCGGAGAACTGGAAGCGCCTGGCGGAAGCCTGTACGCGCGCGCGTGATCACGCGGGCGCGTTGCAAGCGTGGTCCCGCTGCGCCGAGCTCGTCCCCGACGACGTCACGATCGCCCTCGACGCCGGCATCGCCGCGCGCAAGGCGGGCGCCATCCCCGAGGCCATCGATTTCCTGGCGCGAGCGCTCGCGCTGGACCCGGAGAGTCCGCCGGCGCACACGCAGCACGCGAAAGCGCTGGACCTCGCCGGCATGAGCGAAGACGCGCTGGACCATCACCGTCGCGCCGCCGACCTGGATCCCGATTCGCCCGAGCCGCACTACCACCTGGGCGTGACCCACGCGCGCGCGGGCCGGGACGAGCGCGCGATGGAGGCGTATCGCCGCGCGCTGGAGTGCGACTCCTCGTTCGCGCGGGCGCACGGAAACCTGGGCGTGCTGCTGGACCGCCGCGGGGACTTCGAAGGCGCCATCGTGGAGCTGAAGCGCGCCGTGCACCTGGAGCCCGACCGAGCCGAGTGGCACTCCAACCTGGGCGCGCTCTACGGCGAGCACCGGATGTACGACGATGCCATCGAGGAGTTTTCCGTGGCGCTCCGGCTGGATCCGGTGAACGCGGAGGCGCGGTTCAACCTGGGCGTGGCCTACCTGGACCGCGGCATGTACGACGAGTCGATCGATCAGCTGAAGAAGGCGGCCGAGATCTCGCCCGACAATCCCCGCGCGTTCTACCACCTGGGCGAGGCCTACCAGAAGAAGGGTCTGTACTCCAAGGCCGTGCGCGAGCTGCGGGCGGCGCTGGAGATCAGTCCCGACGAGGCGCGCTGCTACTACACGCTGGGTTGCGTCTACAACAAGATGGATTCCGTGGACGAGGCGATCACGGCGTTCGAGCGGGCGATCGCCCTGGATCCGGACAACGGACGCGCGTTCTACCACTTGGGCATCGCGTACGACAAGAAGGGCCAGTCCGAGGAGGCGCGCGACGCCTACCGCCGGTCCGAAGAGCTGTTGGCCGGCGTCGAATGACCCGCCTCCGCGCGGTGTTCGAGCGCACGCGCTCCGAGGGGCGCGCCGCCTTCATTCCGTATCTCACCGCCGGCGACCCGAGCCCCGAAGCGACCGTGGAGTATGCCGCCGCGCTGGCCGCGGGCGGCGCCGACGTCCTGGAGCTGGGCGTGCCGTTCTCGGATCCGTTGGCGGACGGTCCGGTGATCCAGCGCGCGACGGAACGGGCGCTGGCCGCGGGGACCGGAACGGCGGACGTGCTGCGGTGCGCCCGGGCCGTTCACGAGCGGTGCGGCATTCCGATCGTGCTCATGTCCTACGCGAATCCCGTTCTTCGCTACGGCTGGGACCGCCTGGCGGAGGAGGGGGCCCGGGCGGGCGTCGTCGGGACGATTCTCACCGACGTGCCCCCGGAGGAGGCCGACCCCTTCCGCGAGGCCGGGGAGCGGCACGGCCTGGCCACGGTGTTCCTGGTGGCGCCCACGTCGCCGCCGGAGCGAATCCGGCGCATCGCCGAGCGCACCACGGGCTTCGTGTACTGCGTGAGCCGGCTGGGCGTAACCGGAGAAAGAACGAGCCTTTCCGATGCCTTCGTTCCGGTCCTGAAGGAGGTTCGGAAGGTGTCCGACCTGCCCGTCGGTGTGGGCTTCGGGATCTCCACCCCCGATCAGGCCCGGGAGGCGGGCGTCCTGGCGGACGGGGTCATCGTGGGAAGCGCGCTCGTGGCCGCGGCGGAGAAGGCGGGAAGCCCCCAGCGGGCCGCCACCGCGCTGGAGGCGGCCGCCCGGGATCTGAGCGCGGCCCTCCGGGATTCCCGGAAGGGAACGCAATAGATGGAACCTCTTCACGCGCTCTTGCTGGGGATCGTCCAGGGACTCACGGAGTTCCTGCCGGTCTCCAGCTCCGGGCACCTGGCCCTGGCGGAAGCATTCCTGGATGTGGAGGGCGGCGGCGTCGCGTTCGCGGTGCTCCTGCACGCGGGCACCCTGCTGGCGATCGTCCTGGTCTTCCCGGGCGGCGTGCGCTCGCTCGTGCTCGGTGGTCTCTCCTGGCTGCGGATCCCGAAGCGCCCGTCCGCCGACGCGCTCTTCGCCGCGAAGATCGCCCTGGCGACCGTGCCCGGCGCGCTGGTCGGTCTGCTCCTGGAAAGCCGGATCGAGGAGGCGTTCTCCAACCCCCGCGCGGTCGGAGCGGCGCTGTTCGTGACGGCGGGGCTGCTCCTCACGACTCGCCGCACGGGCGCCGGACGCACGGGCGACGGAGAAGAGGACGTCCGCTGGCGCGACGCCCTGCTGATCGGGTGCGCCCAGGCGCTCGCCAT
>Ga0102947_1000819_pt1 | contig 10936 bp, 10 predicted proteins | sample SalPon2A_A_D2_MG_FD_78210 | JGI IMG/M metagenome (GOLD analysis project Ga0102947, IMG submission 78210) | Soil microbial communities from South San Francisco under conditions of wetland restoration - Salt Pond MetaG R2A_A_D2_MG | ecosystem: Environmental > Terrestrial > Soil > Wetlands | place... | reverse complement strand
TGTCGGTCTCGACGAAAACGGCGAGGCGGTGATTGTCCTGCACCTCGCCGGGGCCATGGCCAGCCCGGCCATCCCGACGCAGGTCGAAGGCGTTCGCGTCCGCACCCGTGTAACCGGCGCCGTGGTCGCCTACTGACCCTTCGCCAAGCGAAAACTCGAGAACTTGTTTCGGTGACGTAGGTTCCGGTGACGTGGTGGACGATGCCCTTGGGCATTGGATGTGCCGCGATAGGGGGCCTTGAGCCCTCTCACCGAAATACACCGGTCACTGAAAGGCACCCGCTGCCGGAACCCGGCCCGCGGCGGCGATAGCCGCGCGGGCCGCACGAAGGTGCGCCTTGCTTCTCCGCCGCGAAGGGGCGAGTCTCGCGCGTGACCGGTCCCGTGCCCTTTGACCGGCTGCGGCGGAGAACGGCGGGTGACGGCAGAAAGCGGCGACAAGACGGCAAGGGCCTCCGGGCGCGAGCGGCGCCTCTTGGCGGTCCTCTGGCTCGGCATGTTTCTGGTCAGCTTCGATTTCGCGGCGCTGGCCATCGCCCTGCCGAGCATTTCCGCGGACCTGAAGGCCGGCCTTTCCGCCGCCTCGTGGGTGAGCCTTGCCTATCTCCTGTCGATGGCCAGTCTAATGCTGCCGGCCGGCTATCTGGTGGGCCGTCTCGGCGTCGGGCTCATGGTGACCGCCGGCTTTTCGATCTTCGCCCTGGCCTCGCTCGGCTGCGCCTTTGCCCGCGACATCTACCTGCTCAGCGCCCTTCGCCTGCTGCAGGGCGCGGGCGCGGCGGCGCTCTATGTCTCGGGGCCGGCGGCGATCCGCGGCCGTCTTTCCGCCGCTTTGCAGGACCGCGCCTTCGCGCTCTACAGCACCGCGGGCGCCGCCGGCCTCTGCTTCGGCCCGGCTATCGGCGGCTTCGTTACCGCGCACCTCGGCTGGCCTTGGATCTTCCTGCTCAATCTGCCCGTCGCCGCCGTCGGCTTGCTGTTGCTCGGCCGCGGGGGCCATCAGAAAGACGGCACCGCCCAGAGCGCCGGGCCGGCAGCGCCCTTCGATGTGGCCGGTGCGATGCTGTCCTTCTTCCTGCTTCTCGGCATCGTCTTCTCACTCAACCAAGGCCGCGAGCTGGGGTGGGGCTCGCCGCCGATTCTCGCCGCCTTCGGTTTCGCCGGCCTGGTTGCCGTCAGCTTGCTCTTGTGGGAACTGCGTACGGCGGCGCCGGCCTTCGACCTCCGGCTCTTCCGTGCGCCTGCTTTCGGCTTCGGCAACCTCGGCATCTTCTGGTTTCTGCAGGTGACCGGCGGGTTCCTTTTCCTGCTGCCCTTTGCACTGCAGTGGTATCGCGGCATGAGCCCCGACCAGGCCGGATTGCTTTACCTGGTGCATCCGTTGGCCATGATCCTGGCCTCCCTGCTGCTCGCCAGGCTGGCGACCCCGGCCTGGGCGCGGCAGTTTCAGATCGGCGGCGTTCTCCTCATGGCCGGCGCTCTGGCCCTGCTCGCGTTTTCCGACCATGGCACGCCGCTCTGGGTCCTGGTCCCGGCGTTGGCCGCCGTCGGCTTCGGCTACGGCAGCTATTTTCCCGCCACGCAAAGCCAGATCATGAACGGCGTGCCCACGGCAAAGAGCGGCCAAGGCGCGGCGGCCAACGCCGTCGTGCGGGTGATGGCACAGCTGTTGGGCATCGTGCTCTTCGAAACGATCTTTTCCCAACGCTATATCCTACCGAGTGCGCCAAGCTATGGCAGCACGGCGACCCCCGCCGACCTGGCCGATATGACGGCCGCCTTCCGGCTGGCCTTCGGCACCGCCGCCGTCATCGCCCTCGCCGCCCTCTGCGCCCTCGCGCCGGCAAGGCAAGACCAGAGAGAGACACCATCATGAGCGACGAACGACAAGCTATCGAACATTGGTCCCGCGCGGCCCGCCCCACACTCTTCGACTCTGTCGCCGAACCGCGGCTGATCGTCGCACTCATCCTCGCCGACCTTATGTCGCCGGCGCTCTGGGACTTTCGCGACAGCGTCAAAGAGCGCATGGAAGCCGACCGGGCAAAGGGCACGGACGACAGCGATCCGACGCGCTTTGTCCTGGCCGAGATCGGGCGCTACGTGGACCGCCACCTCTACCACGTGTCTCCCAAGGAAATGGGCGACATCTGGGGCCTCGTCTCCCTGGCGGACGAGCGCCGGCGCCTGGGGCAGGAGACGGTGGACTATGCCGTCACCGATATTCTCGCCAACCTGCGCAAGCGTCAGGAGCTGGGCAGCTTTCGCCCCGATCTCGATATCTTCGCCACCGTCGAAGACGGGCGCTTCCCGGAATACGAGTACGCCAACATCGACGTCATCCGCGCCTACCGCCGGCTTTTGAAGCAGAAGAAACATAAGCCTCTCGGCATCACCTGCTGCGTCGATGAGGCGACCCTGATCGCCGCCTTGGCCGTGGTGCTTGGGGCCGCCACCTTCGAAGAGCTGCTGCTGATCGGCGCGCCGGTCCACTACACGACCTTTTTCAAGCACCAAGGCAATGCCTATTGGTTCAACGGCAAGCACGAGTTTTACGACAAGGCCGCCTGGCAGGCCCAGGTGGCGCTGGAGGCGGAGAAGGACGGCAAGGATAAGGCCGGTGGCGATCCTCTGAGCCGGGCGCTCGACCGCCGCGTGGTGCTGGAGCGCCTCATCGCCCCCGGCGGCACTCATCTGCTGCGCGGCGACCGCTCGACCCTCGATCCGGCATGGGAGGCGCGGGTATTCGAGGCCTTGCGCGACTTCTTCGGCGGCGAGCCGGCGCTGATCGCCGCCTCCAGGGCGCGGGGCATCCGCTATGCGGCTTCCCCGGACGGCGCCCTGCCCTTCGACGAGCTGGGCGCGGCAAGCGATGCCGCCTCTGCTGGCCGTATCCTTGCCGACCTGGCCGCCCGCCACCCCGGTTCGGTCTTCGAGGCCGCCCTCTATTGCCACCGCCACCTGGATGTGGCCCGGCCGGAAGCCTATCTGGCAGCGGCGCGGCGCGGCCCAAAGCTGACGGCCGCCGCCGCCGAAGTCGAGACCCTCGAAGACGCCATGGAAATCGTGCGAAACATCGACGGCCGGGACTCGATCTTCGCCGGTCGCGATCGCATCGCCCTGCCCGACGAACTGCTGCTCTTCGGGACCGGCAGCGACCGCGACCGCGCCCTTTTGCTGGCGTCCCTCCTGGCCGAGGCCCCGGCCCTCGCCGGCGCCCCGACCGCAGCCGGCGGCGGCCCCTGGGAGATCCTTTTCACCGCGACCCGCAGCCTCGTCCGCAACGCCGCCCACTGCCTCGACGCCGAAAGTCTAAGCCCGGCCCCGCGCCCCGAAGAACCGGTCGTCCTCAGGCTGTCGACGGCGGCCTAATGTCTGTCGCGCAAAACCGGGGCCGCTGCAGCCTCGCTGCCCGCCGCATCGGGTGCCGGCATCGGATAGGCGACCCAGGGCCGCCGCAGTGTTTGAACGATGAAGCATTCGGTGACCACCACCAGGATGAGACCGAGCAGCAGCGCTTCGCCCACCGCCAGGCTTAACACGCGGGCCTGCTCCAACTGCCGCAAGATGACCACACCTGGCAGCAGCAGCACCACGGCACGCGCCCAGGTGCGGCCGACGTTGGGCCAGTTCACCCGCGACCGGCGGATCCGGTGATAACGGAAGGTGGCATGAATGCCGCGCAGGCTGGCCCAAATCATGATGAGGGAAAAGACCGCGTCCACGGCCAGGTAGGGGTTCATCCGCCCGTGCAGCAGGTCGCTGAAGGTCAGCAAGCCGAAATAGAGCGCGAGGGGCGCCAAGACGAGGGCCAGGACCCGGCTCGCCCGGCGCGGCAAAAAGATCCCCGCGACAACGAAGAGCAGCGGCATGGCCACGGCATCGGCCAGCGGCAGACCCCTGGGAATCTTAGTGAGGCCGCAAAGCAGCGAGAGGAAAGCGAAGCCGAAACAGCCGATCGAGACGAGGCCTAACGCCTCCTCGGCCTCTTCCTCCGTATCGATGTCCCCAAGCGCGGTGCGGTAAAGCGATTTCATCAAAGTAAGGAGGCTTTCATAGTATCGATTTTGGCATAGAGGCCGATTTAGGGTGCGTGCGAGGCGCCGTGGCTTTGCCCGGCGGCGCGACCGGCGGCCGCCGCGTCCTGGCGCTGCAGCAATTGGAGGATGCGGCCGTAGAGCACGTCCCGGCGGTCTTGCTCGGCTTCGATGAAGATTTTCTTGGCGCCGGCCCCCCTGAGGGTGGCCAGCAGTTCGTCGAAGGCGGCCAGGGGGGCGGAGCCGAAGTCGACGGTGAATTGGTCCGGCGCCACCAGGCTGACACTGTGGATGGCACCGAGGTGGCGCTCCCGGCCTTCCGCGTCGGCCGGAGCGCAGGGGTTGGCCTCGACCCAGGCCATGATATCGGCCGAGGAGCGGGGCACCTGGTCGGCCGGCGGGCGCGGGCCGATCCAGTCGTGAAACCACAGCTGCAGCGCATCCATGGGCAGCGGCAGAGGCCGCAGCCCCATGAAGCCGCCGGCCAAACGGAAGCGGCAGCCGCCCCAGTTGAAGCCCAGACAGCGAATGTCCAGGCCGCCGAAACCCTTGGCCGTCACGTCGAAGGGGCGGTCGTCGAAATGAATGTCGGAAATGGCAAGCGCCCCGTCCTTGATGCCGGCACCATCCAGGCGGCAGCAGTTGCCCAGCAGATCGCCGCTGTCCGGCAGGGCCAGGAAAATTTCCGCCGCATAGGCATCGAAGCGCCCGAGGCCCGATTCCCGGGCCCCGACGACCCGGGCCAAGTAGCCGCCCCGGGCGATGCTCACCTGCTCGATAAAATTCACGCCCTACACCCCACAGCCAATCGAAGGGCCTCGGCGGCCTTTTGGGCAGGCCTCCAGCCCCTGCAATCGATCACGAAATCCATGCCTCTCCCAGGCCGGTCAACACGCGGCAGGACCGCGACGGTCTAACCGACGTCAAATGTAACACAGAAAGCTTGCCGGGAGGATAACCCTTGCGACAGAGGCCTTGATCAGGCCACCGCGGCTTGTTCTGCCACCTTGGCTTGGCGCTCTTTCACGCCGAGGGAGTCGAAGGGCTGGGAGGGCTCGGCGAAGAGGTTGCCGATCGCCCGGATCAGCAGGTCGCGGCGCACCTCGGGCTTGCCGTCTTCGAATTTGCAGGCGCAGAGGACCTGGTCGACGATAAAGCCGGGCTGATAGCAGTGCAGTTGGCCGCCGCTGCGCTTCAGCAGTTCCTCGACCATGAAGGCGTAGTCGTCCTCGAAAATGGTGAGGCCCGCCTCTTCGGCGGCCGCCAGGAAGATTTCCTGGAACTGCGCCTTCGAGGGCGGCGGCGTTTCCAGCTTATAGGGGATACGGCGCAGGAAGGCCGGGTCCATCAGATCGGCGGGCTTCATGTTGGTGGAGAAGATGATCAGCTCGTCGAAGGGCAGCTCGAAGGCCTTGCCGCTGTGCAGCTTCATGTGGTCGACCCGGTTTTGCAGCGGCACGATCCAGCGGTTCAGGACGTCCTCGGGCCGGGCCTGCTGGCGGCCGAAGTCGTCGATGATGAAGGTGCCGCCCAGCGCCTTCACGTGCAGCGGCGCTTCGTAGAAGCGCGACAGGCTGTTGAACTGCAGATCCAGCATATCCAAGGTCAGCTCGCCGCCGGTGATCACCACCGGCCGTTCGCAGGCGACCCAGCGCCGGTCCACGTTGTCGCGCCGGATGGTCGGCGCGTCGGCCTGGTCCTTGCGGTCGATCTCCACGTGGAGCGAGGGATCGAAGACCTTGATGATCTGGCCGTCGACCTGGAAGCAGTAGGGAATGTAGATCACGTTGCTGAAGATCTGCGCCACCCGCTCGGCCACCGTGGACTTGCCGTTGCCGGCCGGCCCGTAGAGCAGAATGCTGCGTCCGGAGTTGACCGCCGGCCCGATGTTGTCGATGAAATCGCTGGCGATCACCAGACCGTCGAAGGCGGTGTCCACTTGCTGGCGCGAGATCTTCTCGTTGGTGATGTTCTGGATCTTGATCTGCTCGGCATAGGCCCCCAGGCTCACCGGCGCCGGCCCGACGTAGGCGCAGGCGTCGAGTGCCTCCGCCGCGCGCTCCTTGCCCAGCGCCGTCAGGGCGTAGCGCAGCTCGCTGGCCAGGCCGCCGTCGGCACCGCGGGCCTCCACCAGCTTGTCTTCGACGCATTCGTCCATCAGCGCCTGAACCACCCGGGGCTGCAGCTTCAAGAGCCGCACCAGGTGTTTGACCTTTTTGATTTCCATGGCGAACATCGCCTTCAGCATCAGCTTGCGCAGCTCGCCGGCCGAAACCCCCATCTCCTCCAGGGTTTCCGGCGCCCGCGGCGCCCGGTTCAAGATGCCGTTCAACTGGTCTTCGGAAATCACCTCCAAGGACACCAGGCAGTCGCCCAAGCGGCCGCCCGTGCGGCTCTGCAGCTCGACCGCCATATCGATCTGCTCTTGCGTCGCCAAGTTCTTCTTTAAGAGGATCTTCCCCAATTCCATCGGTAAAAACTCCGTATTCTCCGACCGCGCTTTGGCCAACAGCCCCACGGGGCCACCGTCAAATGGACGAGACGAGGCCACAGAGACGTCGTAACAGGAAATCGTCAATGAAATCTCAACAAGGCGGGACGTCGCAAGAGACTTTAAGGAAAAATTAATCAAAATCTATAATACAACACTGATTATTACTTTTGACGCGGCTTATTTATTTTATGGCAACACCAATAATAATCATCTATTCTCGAGTTTCGCAAAATATTTCCCATCTTAATCCTCCAGACATAAACAAAAATTATTTTCCCTCACCCCGGCTCTTGTCCCGAGCTGGGCGCCGGCTTAGATAAAGGGACGGTCGTCGACCGCCTTTTCGCAGCTCAGGGACCGGCGAAGCGTCATGGCTCAACGCCCCTCGGAAACCGCGGCTTTGCCGCCTCTCGACCTTGCGGGCCTGCCGCTCCGGCTGGTGGAGCGCGGCATGCGCGGGCTGCCGCTCAGCGAGCAGATCGGCAGCTTCTGCCGCAGCGTCTACGACAGCGGCTTTCCCATGAAGCGGGTGCAGATGGGCATGTACACCCTGCACCCGCGCTACGGCTCCCACACCTTCGTCTGGCGGCCGGAGGCGCCGGCCGTCGAGTACACGCCGCGCGAGCGCCGGACCTTGGAGCGCGACATCTTTCTGAAGAGCCCGGTCCACCATATGCGCAGCAACAGGCTGTTCGCGCTGCGCCGCCGCATCGACAGCGACGCGGCGGCGGCGGAATTCTCGATCTTCACCGAACTGCGCGCCGAAGGGCTGGTCGACTACGCGGCGCGCATCGTCCCCTACGAGCTGGAGACGGCCTCTGCGCCGGGCCGGCAGCCGACGGGCGACGGCCAGGCGATCCCGGGCTCGACGCAGCAGCTTGACGGGATCTTCTTTTCCTGCGCCACCGACCGCCCCGAGGGCTTCGACGACGGCCAGCTGGCCCAGGTGGGGCAATGCCTGCCCTATCTCGCCCTCGCGGCAAAGTCGCGCTTGACCTACGACGTCGCCAACACCGTGCTCGAGACCTATCTGGGCCGCGACGCCGGGCGCCGCGTCTTGACCGGGACCATCGAGCGCGGCACGGCGCAAAGCATTCGGGCCGTCATCTGGTTCGCCGACCTGCGCGGCTTCACCCGCCTGGCCGACCGCCTGCCCGCGGCGCTTCTGATCGAAACCCTGAACGACTATCTGGACGCCATGGCGGCGCCGATCGAGGCGCGCGGCGGGCAGATCCTGAAGTTCATGGGCGACGGGCTCCTGGCCACCTTCGACCTGACGGGCCGCGACGGCGGCACCGTCTGCCGCGACGCCCTGACGGCGGCGGCGGACTTGCGCACCGGCTTTCCCGCCCTCAACGCGGCCCGCGAGGCGGCCGGCAAGCCGGTCATGGACTTCGGCCTGGCGCTGCACCTGGGCGAGGTGCTCTACGGCAACGTCGGCGCCAGCGACCGGCTCGACTTCACCGTCATCGGCCCGGCGGTCAACGAGGCCAGCCGCATCCAGTCCCTCTGCCGCCCCCTCGAGCGCAACGTCCTGGTCTCCGGTAGCTTCCAGGAAACCGCCGGCGACAGCGCCCCCCTCGACTCCCTCGGCTTCCACGCCCTACGCGGCGTCAGCGAACCCCAGGAGCTCTTCGGGCTGCGGCGGTGAGCCCCGCCCCCGCTACTTGGCGGCCTGGACGTCCACCTCGATCAGGTATTCGGGGTGCCCCAGCGCCTTGACCACGACCAGGGTCCAGGGGGGCAGACAGTCCTTGTGCAGTTCGCGATGAACCGCGACATAGGGTTCGATGTTCTCTTCCCCCACGATATAGCTCGTCACCTTGACGATGTTGGAGAAGTCCATCGCCGCCTCGGCCAGGATCGCCGCGACGTTTTGCCAGGCCTGCCGGGCCTGGGCGTCCGCGCCGGCGAGGCATTGGCCGCTCGCCGTCTCCCCCAGCTGCCCCGACAAGAACAGCCACTCGGATGCCTTGGTGACATGAAAGGCATGGTGATAAGCACTGGCCGGCGGCGCGATGCCGTCGGGGTCGATCGGTTTGTGCATTCAATCTCCGCCGATCTTCTCGACGCCGCTGAGGTCTTGCACCCAGTCTTGGGCGGAATGGGTCCAGTATTGGGCTTTGGGTTTCAATTGGGCGCGCTGCTTGAGGGCGCCGACGCGCAGGCCGTAGACCTTGGGGCCCTCGTCCAGGGAGGCGGCGTAGATCGGCGCGCCGCAGTCGGGGCAGAAGGTCTGGGCCCGCCGGTTGCCGCTGTCGGCCGTCTTGACGTAGGTCTTGAGTTCGCCCCGCAGCAGCGTGAAGCCGCCGGGCCGGGTGAAGGCGACGCTGCGGTAGGGCGCGCCGGACAGGGTTTGACAGTCGGTGCAGTGGCAGAGGATCACCTTCTCGGGGTCGATCTCCGCCTCAAAGGCGATGGCGCCGCAGTGGCAGCCGCCCTCCACTTTCATCCTGTCCTCCTATTCTACGGTGATGGTGATCTGCTCCGACACCAGCGGCGGGTCGAAGGGGATATGCGACCAGTCGCCCAGGATCAGTTGCAAGGTATGGCGCCCCGGTGCCAGCTCCAGGGTGGTCTCGGTCTGGCCGCCGCCGAAGTGGCGATAGTGCTCGTCGCTGGCGATCGGCGCGTCCAGGGGCGGCAGGGGCGCATCGACGATCAGGTGGTGGTGGCCGGTGTTCGCCTTCTCGACGCCGGCCGGCGCGACACCCATGCCGGTGAGCCCGAAGGTCACCGTCACCGGGCTGCCGAGGGTGGCGCCGTCTTGCGGTGCGATGAAATAGACCTTGGCCCCTTCGGGCGAAGGCGTCTCGCCGGCCAGGCCGGCGCCCGCCGTCCCCAGGCCGGCCAAGCCCGAAAGCACCAAAGCCGTCAGTGCGGATCGTAAACCCGAAGTTGACATCACGCGCCTCTCCTCTTTCCGACGCGCCGTCGCGTCTCGCCTCATGGTGTCGCCGCGCCGGCCCCCGCCGCGCCAAGCTCACTCTGCCTGGCGACAGCGTTGTCTTCAAGTCGAGATGGGCGTCGCGCCGGCACGGGCAGCGAATCGTGATCGGGCTTACCCGCCGGCCGCCTCGGTGAACGCGCAGATCTGCTGCAGCGCCTGCCAATCCGCCGGGGCGAGCGCCGGCGGCAGGGGCTTGGCGAGCGCGGCAAAGCGCCGGGCCCGCGCCGGGCTCGCCGGATGACTGGACCAGTAGGTCATGGCGCTTTCCTCAGCGTCGTCGGTTTTTACGCTGCCGTTCGCGGGCAGGCGCGCAAAAAAATCCGCCAGGCCCTGGGTGTCGATGTTGCTGGCCGCCAGAATCGCCGCCGCCCCATCGTCGGCCTCGGTCTCGGCGCGGCGGCTGTAGGCGAGGTTGGTCACCGCCTGGCCGCCGGCCGCCAAAGCGCCGCTGCCCAGGTCGCCCAGCATGACGCCGAAAATGAAGCTGAGGCCCAGCGTCTCCATCAGCCGTGCGGTGGTGTGGCGTCGGGCCACGTGGGTCATCTCGTGGGCCAACACCCCCGCTATTTCATCTGATGACTCAGCTTGATCCAATAAGCCACTAAAAATAAATACGATACCGCCAGGTAGGGCTATGGCGTTCACCAGCGGCAAATCCAACACCCTGACATCGAAATCGAAGGGGCTCCCGGCGTTGGCGCCGAGCCGCGCGGTCAAGCGCGTGAGCGCCGCTTGCCCCGCGGGCGCACGGCAGTAGGCCGGCTTTATGCGAAAGAGCGTGGCGAAGAGCCCGGCCACCTCGTCGCTCAACTGACGGCCCAAGGCTTGCTCCCAGCTCTTCGGGACCAGCGGCACCGCCAGGCGCGCCGCATGGGGCAAGGCAAGGAGCACGATCGCCAAGGCAACGACGGCACCGATAAATCCGAGGCCGCAGCGCAGAGCCGTTCGACCGGCCTTGGGGCGGCCGGCGGCAAGCTGCGGCGCCAGGGCCAGCAGTGCGGGCGGCAGGGTGCCGTCTTCCAAGGTCAAGCGCCCGTCGCCGCCCCCCGTCAGGCGGAGAGGCGCTCCGGCAAAGGCCTCGTCCAAGCGCCGCAGCGCGCCGTAGGCCCAAAGGGCCAAGGGTTCCCGCGCCTCCGCTTCGACAATTTCCAGCCCCGCGGCGGTGAGGCGCAGCAGCACCGGCCGGCGGGTCGCCGTGACGCCGTCGTTGTAGGCGGCGGAAAGGGTCGCGTTCTCCTCGGACATGGCGCTCATAAGACTTTGCGAGGGAGACTTCGGTCGCTTGTAACTTTAAAAGCCGATCTCGCCCACGTCCAACGCATCGGCGAGGCCCTCGCCGAAGCGTGGCATCTCGGCCTTGCTGCGGGCGACCGCGGCGAACTCACCGACCTCGGTCAGGGTCAGGCTGGCGCAAAGCAGACGTGTCATCCAATGCAGGTAGACCGCGGCCCGGAT
>Ga0102947_1000818_pt1 | contig 10938 bp, 6 predicted proteins | sample SalPon2A_A_D2_MG_FD_78210 | JGI IMG/M metagenome (GOLD analysis project Ga0102947, IMG submission 78210) | Soil microbial communities from South San Francisco under conditions of wetland restoration - Salt Pond MetaG R2A_A_D2_MG | ecosystem: Environmental > Terrestrial > Soil > Wetlands | place... | reverse complement strand
CACGGCACCCGGGCCGCCCTGGTGACCGTGGCCGGCTCCAGCTTGGCCATCGCCGCGCTGCTGGGCGTGACAGCGCTGGGCATGACCTCGCTGATGCTGCTGCTGTCGCAGTGGTTCGAGGTCCTGCGCTGGGCCGGCGTCGCCTATCTGCTCTACCTCGGCATCCAGCAGTGGCGCAGCAGCCCGACGTCCTTGGCGGGCACCTTGGCGACGACGGTTTCGGCGCGAAAATTTTTTCTGCGCGGCATCCTGGTCAGTGCCAGCAACCCCAAGACCCTGGTCTTCTACGCGGCCTTCTTCCCGCAGTTCGTCGACCCGGCGATGCCCCTGGGCCCGCAGCTGGCGGCACTTTGCCTGACCTTCTTCCTCATCGCCACCCTGTTCGATTCCGGCTACGGCATCCTCGCCGGGCGCCTGCGGCCCTTGCTGACGAGCGAACGCGGCGCCCGTATCCGCGCCCGCGTCACCGGCAGCCTTCTGATCGGCGCCGGCCTCGGCCTCGCCCTGGCGCGGCGCAGCTGACGCGTTATCGGTCGCGGTGGAGCAAGGTCAGCAAAGCCGGCAGGACCACCAGGGTCGCCAGGAGGCCGAGGACGATCGCCACCGTCAGCAGCTGGCCCATGCTGGCGGTGCCGGTGTGACTGGATAGGGCGAGGGCACCGAAAGAGGCGATGGTGGTGAAGGCGGAGAGCATCACCGCCCGCTGGGTGGCGTCGCTTTCCGCCGGCGCGCCCTCCGGCCCGCCCGCGCGCCGCTCGCGGCCGCGGGTCACCATGTGAATGCCGCTGTCGACGCCGAGGCCGAGCAGCAGCGGCAGCACGATGATGTTGGCGAAGTTGAACGGCAGGCCGATCAAGACCGTGACCGCCGCGGTCATAAGCCCGGCGAAGACCAGCGGCACCATCACCAAAACAGAGTCCGAAAGCGCCCGCAGCCGCAGCCAGAGCAGCAGGAAGATGCCGGCAAAAGCGATGGCGGTGGCCGTGACGAAGGCCTCGATCACCGCCTTGCCGGCCTCGACGATGATCACCGGCGCGCCGATAACGTCCGGGGCGATGGCCTGCAGGGCCTCGACGAAGGCGCGGCGGGCCGCCTGGTCGCGCAGATCGGCGGCAGGGACGACTTCCACCCGCGCGCGGCCGTCGGCCGCCACCCAGCGCCGGCTGAGCGTCTCCGGCAGGCCCGCCAGATCGACCTGCTGCGCTTCGAGCGAGTCCGCCAAGAGGTCCAGGCGCCGCGGCAAGTCGCCCAGCAGCAGGCGGTCGAGCAAGGCCAGACCGGCCGCATTCGGCGAGCCGAGCCGGCGCAGGACGGCCGCCAAAGCCGTGGCGGCCGGCGTCAGCGCATCGTCGCTGTCGCCCGCCTTGGCCGTCTCCAAGGTGGCGATCAAATCCTGCAGGGCCGCTGCCTGTTCCTCGGGCGTCGGCGGCGGCAGCGGCGTCGCGGCGTCGAGGACCGGCTCCAAGAAGAGATTGAGATCGTCGACCACCGCCAATTTGTCCGGCTGGTTCGCTGGAATCAATGAGTTCAGGCTGCGGCTCTCTGCCACCTCGGGAAGCGCGTTCACGTCCGCCGCCAGCGCGCCGGCGGCGTCGAGGTCCGGCAGCAGAATGTCGGCGGCATAGGGCTGAATGCGGGAATCGGTCATCACCGCCAGCATGGCCGCCACCGAGGGCGAATCCGGATCGCGCAGGTTCAAGGGATCGTCGTCGAAGCGCAGCGACGGCAGGGCGAAGGCCGTGGCGACGGCGAGCAGCAAAGCACCGGCCACCACCGCCTTAGCGTGCCCGCGGGCAAGAGCATCCATCGCCTGGACCAGATGGGACAGCCCACTGCGCCGTGGCGAAGCCTTCATGCCGAAGAGCGCCAGGATGGCCGGCAGCACCGTGAGATTCGCGACGAAAGCGATGAACATGGCGCTGCCGGAAATCAACCCCAGCTCCGACAAACCGCGGTAGCTGGTGGGCAAGAAGGCATAGAAGCCGATCGCCGTCGAGACGGCGCAAAGACCGAGCACGGCACCGCAGCGGCGGGCCGCCGTCTCCAAAGCCTCGGCCGGACCGCCGCCCTCGGCCAATGCCTCGCTGCTGCGCAGCAGGTAGTGGATGCCGAAATCCACCGACAGGCCGATGAACAGCACGGCAAAGGCGACGGATATCAGATTGAGCGTTCCCACTGTCAAAGCGGCAAAGGCCGCCGTCCAGCAGAGGCCGGCGAAGAGGCTGGCCAACAGCGCCGCCACCGCCCGCCAGGAACCGAGGCCCAGCCAGAGCAGCAAGGTGACGGCCGCCAGGGCGATCAGACCCACCAGGCCCATACCCTCGCTGAGGCTTGCCAACTCGTCTTGGAACATCAGCGCCGAGCCGGTCAAGCGCAGCCGCGGCGCCCCCAGGGTGTCGGCGGCGACGGCGGCAAAGGCCTCGCGCACCGCCGTCTCGGCGGCCTTCGCCGGGGTCAGGCTGCCGTAGTCGAGCCGCGGTCGCACCAGCAGCACCCGCCGCCGGTCCTCATCGACCTCGTCGACGTTGCCGGCCATCAGGGCCTGCCAGGAGAGCGGCTGCGGCGCGTCGGCGGCGAGGCTCTGCACCGACAGGGTCATGGCATCCAGAGCATCGGCCAGCCCGCTGGGGTCCATGCGGTCCCGATATGCGATGGCATCGGCCACCACATCTTCCAGTCCGCGCAGGGAGGGATCGGCTTTCAGACGGGCGAGCAGGCTGCTCTGTTCCGCGAGGCGGTCTGCCAGGTCCTCCAGCTCGGAAAGGCTGAGGTAGAGCAGGCCGTTGCGGCGGAAGAAGGCACTGTCCTCGGGATAGTAAACCTCGTCGATCGCGTCCTGTCGCGCGGCGAGGGCCTCGGCAAGCTTGGCGGCTGCGGTCTCGGCCACGGCCGCGCTCTCGGCCTCGACGATGGCGACCAGCCCCTCCTCCAGGTCGGGAAAGGCCCTTTCCATGGCCCGGTCGTTCTGCCGGAAAGGCAGCTCCTCGGAGAGCATGTCCTTGGTCGAGGTGTTGATGCCGAGGGTGCCGACGCCGTAGGCAAGGCCCGCCAGCGCCGTCAGAAGGGCGACGGTCAAAACCGCGGCCGGCCGCCGGGTCACAAAGGCGACCCAGGCGGCGATGCACCTTGACGCGAAACTCTCGCGGGCCTCCCCCAAGCCGATGTCTCCTTGCCTTGCCGCTAAAGCAATTCCAGGGCGGTCAAATGACGGGCCAGCCCCTCGGCGTCCTGAAAGTGGTGGGTTGCAAAACCCAGGGCCGCCGCCGCCTCGACATTCGCCCGATTGTCGTCGATGAAAAAAGCGCTTTCGGGGCGCAGCCTATAGCGTGCGATCAAGCGGCGAAAGATGTCCGGATCAGGTTTCATCACTCCCTCCTCGCCGCTGACCACGATGCCGTCGAAGAGCGCGAAGAAGCCGAAGCGCTCCTTGGTTTCCCGGAATGTCTCGCGGGTGTAGTTGCTGAGACCGTAGAGCGGCCGACCGCGGGCTTTCAGGGCCTTGAGCAGCTCGACGGACCCGGCGATCTCTCCGGGTATCATCTCGTGAAAGCGGTCGTAGTAAGCGGCAATCTCCGCGGCAAAGGCGGGGTGCTGCGCGGTCAAGGCGGCCGTTCCCGCGGCCAGGCTGCGCCCGGCATCCTGTTGCTCGTTCCAAGCCTGGGTACAGATCGTTTCGAGAAACCACGACACCCGCGCCTCGTCCGGCCGGCCGTTCTTGTCGCGGAAGATTTTCCGGTAGAGGTGACGCGGGTCCCATTCGATAAGGACATTGCCCACGTCGAAGACGACGGCATCGATCGCACTCACGGCAGCGCTTCCGCGAGCGGCGCGGCGGCATGCCACCAATCCGGCGCGGTTGCACCGAGATCTGCCGCCGCGGCCTTGGCCTCCTCGAGCGTTGTAAAGAGGCCGAAACAGGTGGCGCCGCTGCCCGACATCCGGGCCAGGCGGCAACCGGGCAGCACCCGCAAGCGGTCCAAAACGTCGTCCACCACCGGCAAAACCCGGCAGGCCGCGGCCTCCAGATCGTTGGCGCTGGCCGCCAGGCGGGCAACGAATGCCGCCCCGTCGTCGGGCAGGTCGCTCCAGTCCTCAGGCGCCGAGAAATCGTCCCAGTGGGCCTTGAAAACCGCCGCCGTGGCGAGCGCTTGGCGCGGGTTGACCAAAAGAATACCGAGGGCCGGCAGGGGCGCCAGCGGGGTCAGATCCTCGCCGATGCCCGCAACCAAGGTCGGTTGGCCCGCCAAACAGACGGGCACGTCGGCCCCCAAAGACAAAGCCAGGGCCGGCAGATCGACAGCGGTTTCCTCGATCTCCCAAAGCGCCATCAGGCCCTTTAGCACAGCAGCGGCATCGGCCGAGCCGCCGCCGACCCCGGCCGCCACCGGCAGGTTCTTGGCAAGGCGGATGGCGGCGCCCTTTTCAACCTCGGCCTGCTGCTGCAACGCAGCGGCAGCGCGCAGGACAAGGTTATCCTCGACCGGACCCAAAGCCTCGGCGAAGGGGCCCGCCTGCGCCAAGGTTAGCGTCGCCGCCGCTTCGATCTCGAGCAGGTCGCCCACGTCGGGGAAGCACACCAGGCTTTGCAAGAAATGATAGCCGTCGGCACGCTTGCCGGTAACGCGAAGTGTGAGGTTCACCTTCGCCCGCGCCTTCACGCTCAGCATGACGCCTCGCCTATTAGGGATTTTTAGGTGTCTTCCGGCTTATCCGGCAGACCGCTGCTGAGCTTGCCTTCGATCGAGGGCACCTGATCGGCCTCGGGCTCGAGGCTGAGGGCGCGGCGCCATTGGAAGCGCGCCTCGTTGCGCCGGCCGATCCGCCAAAGCGCGTCGCCCAGATGATCGTTTATGACAGGATCCTGCGGGCGCAACTCGACCGCCCGCTCCAACTGCGGCACGGCGGCCTCGTACTCGCCCAGCCGGTAATAGACCCAGCCCAGAGAATCGACGATATAGCCGTCGTTCGGCCGCAGCTCCACGGCCCGCACCAGCATGCTCTTGGCGTTGTCCAGGTTGCGATGCTGCTCGACCCAGGAATAGGCCAAATAGTTCATCACAAAAGGCTGCTCGGGCTCCAACTCCAATGCCCCCAGGAAGTCGGCCTCGGCACGTTCCCATTGTTTGGAGCGTTCCAAGGCGATGCCGCGGTAGTAGAGCAGCGCCCAATGGCGCGGCTGTAGCCGGCCAAGGCGCTCGATGGCGCCGTCATAGGCCACCACGGCTTCGGCGAAACGCTCTTGCGCGCGCAACAGGTTGCCCTTGCGGAAGAGAGGCTCGAATTGGTCCGGCCGCACCGCGGCCAGGCTATCGAGCTGGGCCACGGCCCGATCCGTGTCGCCCAGTTCTTCGTAGAGGTCGGCGATGCGCAGGCCCACCAACCAGGCATAGGGCGAGTCCTCGGGGATTTCGCGATAGACGTCGATGGCCTCAGCCCCGCGTCCCTGCTCTTGATAGATTTCCCCGAGCAAGACTTGGGCGACGACGAAGTTGGGCCGCAGGAGAAGCGCCTGGCGAACCGACAGCAAGGCCATATCCCGGGCCTGCTCCTGCAGCAGAAGACTGGCAATATCGAAGTAGACCTCGGCGACGCCGTTGCGCACACCGGTAAAGTCTTCCTCGACCTTGCCGCCCAGCCTGGCCCGCTCCAGCATCGGCTGAATCAAGCTGTCGTCCTGGCGATCGCCTTGAAAAGCCTCGTAGATCTCGATGGCTCGCTGGGGTTGGCCCTGCCGCTCGTAGAAGTTTCCGCTGAGCCAGGCCAGACGAAGAGTTGGCTGTTCATCGAGCTGTAGGGCGGCTTCGTAGGCTGCCGCGGCCTCATCCAGACGGCCGGCCGCCTCGGCCATCATCGCGGAGTGCAGATAATAGAGCAGATCCAAGCCGCCGCTCTCGCCCAAGGCGTCGATCCGCTCGAAGGCTTCGTCGACACGGCCGTCACCGAGCGCCACCCAGCCGCCCAGCAGGGGCGACATCAAAGCCCCCAGGCCGCGGTCGGGAAACCGCCCGACAGCCGCATCGGCGGCCGCCCAATCGCCGCGATCGACGGCGTCGGCGATCAGCACCAAGTCCGCCATGAGGGTGCCCGGCGCCAGCTCGGCGAGACGCTGGGCGAGTGCCACCGCCTCCGCCTGGCGGCCGTCGCCGGCGACGATCAGGAAGACCGGTCTTATGAGATTGGGGTTGTCAGGGTCGCCCTTGAGGGCCGTCAACAGATACTCGGCGGCCACGGAGAGATCGTTGTTTCGCGCCGCCGCCAGGCCCGCCAAGTAGGCCGCATAGGGCGAATCGATCTGCGGCGCACCGCGATCGCCGGAACTTTCCGACAGCACGATCCGGCTGGGGTCCGGCGGCGCCTCGCCGGCGGTTTGAGCCACGCAAGCGGTCGGTAGCAGCCCCAACAGCAAAAGTGCGCCGAATGTCGCGAGCTTTCTCCCCGCGTGGGTCGTGTTCATAGGTTTCACACTCTCAATTTCCTCGCATCGAGCCGTCTGGACAGCGATCCCGGCCGCCATCAAATCGCACGCCAGGCGCGCTGCAAGAAGACGGCGGCAGCAAAGAGTTTACCCGATGCCACCCCCGGGGCTCAACGCCCCAGCGACAGAGACTCCGAACCGGGGTCCCAAGAATGCGGGCGCAAGCTTACCAATTGCTAAATCCCGGCCGCACCGCCGCCCCCGGAAAGCGGCCAATCCGCGGTGTGCGGGCCCCAAACCCCGGCTCCTACATGTTGGGATAGTTCGGGCCGCCACCCCCCTCCGGCGTCACCCAGTTGATGTTCTGGGTGGGATCCTTGATATCGCAGGTCTTACAGTGAACGCAGTTCTGCGCATTGATTTGTAAGCGCGGATTGCCGCCGTCGTCGTCGCGCACGATTTCGTACACCCCGGCCGGGCAATAGCGCTGTTCCGGCGCATCGTAGAGCGCCAGGTTGTGGCTGACCGGAACGGAGGCGTCCTTCAGGGTCAGGTGGACCGGTTGATCTTCCTCGTGATTGGTGTTGGAGAGGAACACCGACGACAGGCGGTCGAATGTGATCTTATTGTCCGGCTTTGGGTAGTCGATGCGCGGCGCGTCCGACGCCGGCTTCAAACACTCGTGGTCTTTGTGCCCGTGGTGGAAGGTCCAGGGCGTCTTGCCGCCCAGCACCTTGAGGTCCAACCCGCCGTAAAGCAGCGACCCCCAGAGACCCCACTTAGCGAAGGCCGGGCGGAAATTGCGTGCTTTGTAGAGCTCTTCGTAGACCCAGGAGTCCTTGAATTTCTGCGGATAATCACTGAGCTCGGCCGGCGTCGCCGCGGCATCCTCGTTGCCGCTCAACGCATCGAAGGCCGCCTCGGCCGCCAGCATGCCGGTCTTCATGGCGTTGTGACTGCCCTTGATCTTCGGCACGTTCAAGAAGCCTGCCGTACAGCCGATCAGGGCACCGCCGGGGAACACCAGCTTGGGGATCGACTGCAAACCGCCCTCGTTGAGGGCGCGGGCGCCATAGGCCACGCGCTTGCCGCCCTCCAGGATGGGACGGATCTTCGGGTGCGTCTTGAAGCGCTGCATCTCTTCGAAGGGCGAGAGGTGGGGATTGTCGTAGTCGAGACCCACCACGTAGCCGATGGCGACCTGGTTGTCCTCCAGGTGGTAGAGGAAAGAACCGCCCCAGGTGCTGCTGTTCATAGGCCAGCCGGCGGTGTGGATCACCCTGCCGGTCTTGTGATTGGCCGGATCGACCTGCCAGAGCTCCTTGATGCCGATGCCGAAGGTTTGCGGCTCGCAGCCCTCGCGCAGCTTGAAGCGGTCGAAAAGAGTCTTGGTCAAGGATCCGCGGCAGCCTTCGGCGAAGAAGGTGTAGGTGCCGTGCAGTTCCATGCCCTGGGTGTAGGAAGCTTTCTGCTCGCCGTCCTTACCGACCCCCATGTCGCCGGTGGCGACGCCCTTGACCCGGCCGTCGTCGTGATAGAGCACCTCGGCGGCGGCAAAGCCGGGGTAGATTTCCGCGCCCAATGCCTCGGCCTGTTCGGCCAGCCAGCGGCAGACGTTGCCGAGCGAGACGATGTAGTTGCCGTGGTTTTGCATCTGCGGCGGCAGCAGGCCGACCGGCACCGAGAGGCCGCCGCTCTCGCTCAGGAGCAAGAACTGCTCGTCCTCGACCGGCGCATTAAGGGGCGCGCCCTTTTCTTCCCAATCGGGGATCAGCTCGTTCAGCGCGCGCGGCTCGAGCACGGCGCCGGAGAGGATGTGGGCGCCGACCTCCGACCCCTTCTCCAGAACGCAAACAGAGATCTCCCGACCGCTTTCCTGGGACAGTTGACGCAGCTTGATGGCAGCCGACAGACCGGACGGACCGGCGCCGACAATCACCACGTCATATTCCATGAATTCGCGTTCCACGGCTATGCCCTCCTCAAACGTCATTGCCAGCCAGCCCTTAAAGATCGCCCGCCGGCCGGCGCCGCCCAAGTTGTCCCCCGGCCAGCAGGCCGAACTGCGGTCGGACCGGATTATGATTGTGGCGACGTCGGCACTATAGCCCGCAGGCGACGGCGAACTGTCGTCAGGCGCCGCCACGACGACCGATTTTCTTATTGCCCGATGGCGCTTGTCTTACCCCGTGAGACCGCAGGAGAAAAGAGGTATTGCCGCCATCGCGGGGCCCGGAGCGGACTTGCGGGTGGAACTACGGTTCCAGCCACTATATCCTACGCCCTTCCCGTTTCGCCCCCGCCGCTCATGAGGACCGTTCCGTCCGATGCCGAAGCCAAGCCGCAACAGGTCGTTTTCTCCCGGCCATCGAATCTGCCCGGGCGTGCAGATGCTCGACGGCCGCGCCGCGGGGTAGATCTGTCATGTCGGGATCCCCGCTCTCTCCCGCCGAAGCTCTCGACGCCCTTGCCTTCTCGGTCGAGGCCGGGGCGGACGAAGCCATTGAGGAAACCAGCGTCAACCGCTACGACGTTGAGACGCCGCGCCCGAAACCGCTGGCGGCCACACCGCCGATGCGGAGCGCCCAGACCCCGCTTCCCGCGACGCCCACCGAACCGCGAGAGCCGACGCCGGCGCTGTCGCCCCTGGACGACGTGCGGGCGACGGCGCGCGAACAAGCCCAAGCCGCCGGGGACTTGGAGAGCTTGCGGCGGGTTCTGGAAAGCTTCGAGGGTTGCCCCTTGAAGGCCACGGCCATGAACCTCTGCCTTTCCGACGGCAACCCCAAGGCCAAAATTATGATCGTCGGCGAAGCGCCGGGCGCCGACGAGGACCGCCAAGGCAAGCCCTTCGTCGGCCGCGCCGGGCAATTGCTTGACAAGATGATCGGTGCCATCGGACTCGACCGCGACAAGGTCTATATCACCAACCTGCTGTTTTGGCGGCCGCCGGGCAACCGCACCCCAACCACCGCGGAAGTGGCCGCCTGCCTGCCCTTCGTGGAACGGCAGATCGAGCTGGTGGCGCCCGAGATCCTGGTCTTCGCCGGCGGCGCCTCGGCCAAAGCCTTGATGAACACCGGGACCGGGATTCTGAAACTGCGCGGACGCTGGACCCGCTATTGGCACGAGGGACTGCCCGCGCCGATCCCCGCTCTGCCCTTTCTCCATCCCGCCTATCTGCTGCGCCAGCCGGCGCAGAAGCGCGCCGCCTGGCGCGATCTTCTTAACCTAAAAGCCGTAATCGAGGGACGGGAAACGCCGGGTCAACCCGCCGCCGAACGCTAAAAACTGTCTCTAATTAACCCTGTTTGCCCGACAAAACTCATTGAAATACTAGTAATTTCTCGCAACAGAGGCGCTTGAATTAACAAATCTCTCACGCCTAGTTGCAGAGAATGAAAGCCAGGCTATCGAGAATCTTGCGGAGCCGGTTAACCATGGTTAGATTCTTCACCCCAGGAAGGGGGGAAAAATCCTTGCAACGTCATCGCAGCGAACGTCGTTTTCGTGGGCTGGGTTTCTGTGCCCTTGCGCTTGCCGCCTTACTGGCGACGAAAGGGCCGGCCGCGGCGCAGAGCGGCAGCCTGAGCGAAGGGAACCTGGCCATGGGCGTCACCCTGCCCGCTCAGGGGTTGCCCCGCGTGCTCTCGGCCAAAGACGAGAAGCTCTACGAAGAGATCTTCCGCGTGCAGGACCGTGGCGACTGGAAAACGGCGGACAAGCTGATCGCGCAGCTGAGCGACAAGCGCCTGCTGGGCCACGTGCTAGAACAGCGCTACATGCACCCGACGGCCTATCGCTCCAAATACCTGGAGCTGAAGACCTGGCTCGACCACTACAGCGACCTGCCCGATGCCAACCGCATTTACCGTTTGGCATTAAAGCGCCGGCCCGCCAACTACAAGTATCCGAAAAAGCCGACGTCTCACGCCCTCGCCAGCGTCGGCGAGCCGGTTTACAGCTATCGGTCGGATAAGCGCCGGTCCCGCAGCCAGAACAGCCGGGTGCATCAGATCAAGCGCCAGATTCGCGCCAACGTCCTCAGAACGCGGTTGACGGTCACGGAAAAGCTGCTGGCGAGCGGCGAAGTCAAAAAACTCTTCGATAGCGTGGAGATCGACGAGGGCTACGCCAAGGTCGCCGCCGCCTGGTACTACTACGGCAAGCCTGAAAAGGCGTTCGAACTCGCGGACAAGGCGGCCGACCGCTCGGGTGGCGAGGTGTGGGACGCCCACTGGATCGCCGGCCTGGCGGCCTGGCGCCTGGGCCGCTACGCGGTCGCGACCGAACACTTCGAGGCGCTCGCAAACGCCAAGAGCGCGCCCGCCGCGAACGCGGCCGCCGGTGCCTATTGGGCTGCCCGCGGGCACCTGAAACTACAGGACCCGGCCAAGGTCAGTCAGTTGCTGCGCCAGGCGGCGGCCCATCCGCACAGTTTTTATGGCCTTCTCGCGCATCGCAGTCTGGGCACCGTCCCGCGCTTCGATTTCGGCGCCGGCAGTCTCGGCGGCGAGGTTTTG
>Ga0102947_1000817_pt1 | contig 10941 bp, 11 predicted proteins | sample SalPon2A_A_D2_MG_FD_78210 | JGI IMG/M metagenome (GOLD analysis project Ga0102947, IMG submission 78210) | Soil microbial communities from South San Francisco under conditions of wetland restoration - Salt Pond MetaG R2A_A_D2_MG | ecosystem: Environmental > Terrestrial > Soil > Wetlands | place... | reverse complement strand
GGGGGGACGGGCGGGCTGATCGCGCTGTTCACGACGTTCGGGCTTCTGCTCGGTGGCCTTCCTGGGGCCCTCGCAGCCTTCGGGTTCGCGATTGGTGGCGTCCTCGGGAAGATGGTCTTCGAACTCAGTCGCACCAATGAGGAGCTCGAGCGCGCGGAGGAAAACCGAAGGCGCTTGCAGCGGGGGAACGACTTCCTAGACGCCGGGGAAGAACTCGGCAAGCTCTACGCCGAGGGGAGACTTGGGGAGCTATCCCGCGAGGAGTTCAACGAGCTCACATTCAAGCTTCTGGACAATGCGCCGGATGCCGACCATGCCCGGCAAGCTCTTCTTCGCGAGGGCCTGCTGCGGGATACGTTCGAGAAACAGAAGTCACGCCAGGCCTCAGACAAGGCCCTAGAGCGCTACAACGCGAAGTTGCGGAGAGACTCGCAGCGACTCGGCCGTGGCAAGAAGGGTGGCAAGCGAGCGACTGAGGAGGTCGTCGACGTGGACGAGTTCAGCCCCGAGATACGCGCGCTGGTGGACTCGAAAATCCAAGAGGCCCGCCGACGGGCAGCGAACGAAGCGCTGCTCGGTGGTGGAGACGACGTGGACGCGGAGCGTGCCGCAAACGCCGCCGAACGGGGCATCGACGAGCAAATCAGCCGTCGCGGCGTGGGGTCGTTGCTCGACCAGGGACCGCTCGCCGAGCTCAACGCGCAACTGCGCCGAGCAGGCCTGCCCGTGGCCCTCCCCGGGGGGCAGGCGGCCGGACTGAAGCCGGCTGTCGTCGTCACGAACTTCAACATCGACGTGGACATCGACGCGCCGATGGAAATCGTCGGCGCCCCGGGCCAGTCCCCGAGCGACGTCGCCGAGTCGGCGCTGTCCGGGCTCGACGGCGTGCTGCGAGGGGCGATGCGGGATTCGGCGGAAGACTTTCAGGGAACGAGGGGAGCATGAGCTTTGTCGGTCCGGGTGAACTCGTCCGGCTGCGGTCGGTGACGATTATGAAGTTCGACCCGCGCAACCCCGGCGATGTGAAGCGGTTCTTCTTGCTCAACGCGTCGTTGAGCACAAAGAACGGCGATCGCGTGCGGTTCGACGTGACGCGGTCGCAGACCGTGACGCGGTCGTGGCGAAAGACCAACCGACCGGTGAGCGCCGGGCGGATCGGTGCGACCTACACGGACCACGTGCGCAAGAACCTGGATCGCATCACCCTGCGGGGGACGCTCACCGACACCCCCCTCGGGGTCGAAGGGCTCATCACGAACCCCTTCCAGTCGCGTGGGCTGGAACTCTACAACCAGCTCGTCGCGATCGCGGATGAGCGTGAGCCGGTCTTCGTTGCGACGTCCCGCGGGTACCACCCGAGCATGGTGATACTGGCGATCTCGGAGGGGAAGCACTCGCAATCGGGGGCCGCGATCGATGTATCCGTGGACCTGGAGGAGGCGAAGATCGCCGCGCCGCTCAACGCCTCCGACGCGGTGGATCTGGATTCGGTGTCGTACGGGGCGGAGAGCGTGGCCGACGCGGGTACGCAGTCCACCGACGCTGCGGGCTTGCCCGCCGATTTCACCGACAAACTCCTCGAATCGCTGATCTGAGCCATGCCAGAGGTCCGAAAACTACGCGTTCTCATCCGCAAGGACGACCGCGCCAACGTCGTGCGCTACGCGCTGGACGGAGATGTGTACGAGTTTGTGTTTCGTCGCAGCGGGCGCGCTCCCGAGGCCTGGTACATGGACCTCCGCACCGCTGACGGCACGGTACAGGTCGCCGGGATCGCGCTGGTCCCCGGCGTCGACCTTCTGCGGCAGTACCACCACCTCGACGTTCCTCCCGGCTCGCTCGTCGTGTGGGACACCGAGCAAAAGGGGCAGGACCCCGAGCCCGACGAAATCGACGACCGCTTTATCCTGCTGTACGTCGAGGAGGGATTCGCGGGGTGACCCTCGCGGCCCCATTCTCGCGGTTCTACAAGCGTTCCTGTCGCGTGGACATCGTGAACGGCCGCGGTGAGAGCTTCTCCGTGGAGAACCTCGACGACGACGGGGTCGACATCGCATTCGACCTCACGAGAACCGACCAGCCGACACCCGACCGCGGTGTGGTCCGAATCGCGAACCTGGCGAGCGACGAGCGGTCGCGCCTCGAGGAGTGGTACAGGCGCGACCGGGTGCTCGACGTCGTTGTAAACGCTGGCTACGACGGGACGGTCGAGACCATCTTCGTCGGGCACGCGTACCAGGTCTTCCCGAGCCGATACGCGGCTGAAGACATCGTGACCGAGCTGCGCCTAGGCGACGGGCTGCGCGGGTTCCGGGACGCCGACGTGCAAATGGCGTTCTCGCCCACCGCGACCCTGCGCGAGGCACTCACCGCGCTCGCGACGACGTTTCAGGCCGGCCTCGTGAACGAGGCGGCCGCCCTCGACGCGGAGACGCGCAAGCAGCTCGCCGCGACGGCCGCGAAGCCCCTCTCGGTCATGATGGGGCAGGGGTGGGTCGCCAACGGGTCGATGCGGGCAGCGATGGACCACCTAACCCGGGCGGCTGGCCTGCGTTGGTGGGTTCGCGACGGAAAACTCCGGCTCGTGCCCCTCGGCGCGACGACGCGTGATTTCGTCGTGGTGATGGCGCCCGGCACTGGCCTCCGTGATGGACCGGACCCAGTCGACGAGGATCACGTCCGAGCCGTGTCGATGCTCAATCCCCAGGTTTTCCCCGGGCGTCGTGTGGTGATCGTCGCCGACGACGCGCAAGCGCCCACCTCGGGCGCGCTCTCCCTCGATAGCTTCGCCGGCGGACAGGTGCACCGTGTCGTCGAGGCTCGCTTCGTTGGAGACCTCGCATCGGACCCGTGGGACGTCGCAATCACCGCAAAACGAGAGGCCCTGCCAGCATGAAAGAGAAGAAGCCCCCCTACACCACCCGATCGACAGGACGGAAGTGGGACCGTGAGCGCGACCGGCCGAACACCCTCACCGGGCTATTGCAGCTCGTGCAGCGGGACCTGCAGCTCCGGATCCGCGTCGCTCTCCCCGGGACCATCGAGAAGTACGACGCGAAGACCCAGCGCGCGCAGGTGCGGCTCGACGTGCTTCCTCTCATCATCCACCCGCAGACGGACGAACTCTGGGAGGGAATCCCGCTCGTGCTTCCGTCGTGCCCCGTGGTCTTTCCGCGCACCGCGGCCGGATACATCACCTTTCCGATCGCGCCCGGGGACTCGGGTCAGGTCATCGTCAACGACCGCGACATCGGCCCGTGGAGCGTCACCGGGAAGCCGAGCACGCCGAACCGTCTGAACCCAAACGACATCACCGACGCGGTGTTTTACCCGGGGCTCCACGCGGACACCGACCCCATCGAGCCGGGGACCGGGCACGATCAGACGGACGTGGTCGTCGCGGGGACGAACGGCGTGAAGCTCGGCGGAAAGGATGCGGCGCTCGGGGTCGCCAGAACGTCCGATGGTGTCTCCCCAGACGCGGCAATGACGGCCTGGGCCCTCGCTGTCGAGACAGCGATCAACGCCTTGGCGCCCTTGACCTTCACACCGGCAAACTCGTTTGCCGGTACCGTCGCGAATGCGTTCGCGAACATCTCCGGCGGGTCCTCGAAGGTCAAGGCCGGATAACCTACATCTCGAAGGTGATCGTGTACGGGGCCGCATCCATCTCGACCCATGCGGGCTTCGCCGCACCGTCACACCCGACCCCCGTGGCGAGGTCGACCGGCCAACCCGTCGAAATACCCCGAAAGAATATGATGTTGGCACAGGAGGCGTCGGCGGGTGCGTCACCACGCACCAGGCTCGCAGGCGTCACGATAGCTGGAACCGGTTCTCCGTCCTTGTTCCAAAGCACGAACCGCGGATTCGGGATCCCGTCGTCCGCCGCGGCCGGCCCCTCGGGCCCCGCAGGTCCGGGATCCCCCTTGTCGCCCTTGGGCCCAGCCGGCCCCTGTGGCCCTTCAGGCCCCTCCGGTCCCACGGGCCCCCGCTCTCCCTCCTCACCCGCCGCGCCCGCCTTGCCAGGCGTCTCGTCTGCCTGGCTCGGACAGTTGCACTCGAGGTCGTCCTGCCCGCCGTTGCCGACGTTAGAACCGTTGCCGCCGTCGTTGCCGCAGGCCGCGAGCACGGCCGCGAGCGCGATCGACCGCTTCATCGCCGGCCCCGCTCGATGATCGCCATGTTGAGGCCCTCGCCGATCTTCGTCGCCACGTCACGGTAGCGCGTTCGGTACGCGGGTCGCTCGCCACCCGCCGCCCCAATCGCCACCTCGAACCTTGGGCCGATCCACTTCGATACCGTGACCATCAGCGCGACCCACACGACGCCGAGGCCCATGGCTGGATAGTTCTGGGCCGCGTACCCCATCCAAGACACCGGCAGCCCGACTACGGCCGCGAGCAACGCGTACTGCTGAAACGAACAGTCCTTCGTGACGCGCACGCTCGTGATGTTGGCGACGGGATACATCGTCCCGCCGATCGTCGCCCGGACCTCGGTGATCGAGATCCCGAGCGTCTCGTCCTGGTAGTAGACCTTCTCCACGTCGCTACACCTCCGCGCTATCGGGACCAAGTGGGCCTCGGCGCACGCGGCGCGACAATAGGTGACGGGTGTTCAGGACTCGCTTGCGTAGTGCGCGCGCCCCAAAACCTGACGATCTGGACCTCTGGCGGCTATGTTGCCGCGCGAATGGCGGACTGGAAGCTTACGGCCGATCACGACCTCGACCTCTCGGGCGGTGACGTCACGGTCATCAAGGGGCAGGAGGCCAAGGCCCAGCACCTCAGGGTTGCGCTCGGTTTCTACCAGGGCGAATACGCGTTCGACCTCCGGAAGGGCTTCCCGTGGCTCCAGCGCGTCCTGGTCAACGGGTTCAACGAGCCCGATGTCCTGGGTCTCGTCCGGTCGTACGTCGTCGGGCTCCCGGGCTTCGAGTCGGTGCTGAAGCTCGAGAGCGACTTCGATAGCGAGACGAGCACGCTCAAGCTGTCGGGTCGTGTCCAGACCAGCGACGGCCCTGTCGACTTCACGCGCGAGGTGCAGGTCGCCGCATGAGTGCACGCGTTACGACCGCGGGGGTCGAGATTCAGACCCGCTCGGAGGTCGCCGAGGAGACGAAGGCAAAGCTTCGACTCAAGCCAGGGTTCTCTGGAACGTTCAACTTGGAGCCGGAGTCTCCCGTCGGCGAGCTCATCGACGCACTCTCGGAGCGCGAGGCCGACCTGCAGGCGCTGATCCTCGAAGTCGCGCGAGGGAAGGACCCGGCCACGGCCGGAGGGGCCTTCCTTGACATGGTCCTCGCCCTCACCGGGACGAAGCGTCTCGCGGCGAAGCCATCGACCGCCCCGGGTCGGTGCCACGGGGTCAACGGGACCGTCCTCGACCCGAGCGCGGGCGACGTCGTGATCCAACTCGACGCCACCGGCGAGAACTGGCGACTCACCGGCGGTCCGTACACGATTCCCGTTGGCGGTTCGGTCGACGTCGCGGTCGAGTCCGTCGACACGGGCGCAAAGCAAGCCGCCACGACGGGGCAGGCTGGATGGACGATTCAAACCCCGGTTTCCGGGTGGACGGGCTTCGAGAGCACCGCCGACGCGACACTCGGCAGGGATTCAGAGGAGCCAGGGCCCGCGCGTCTTCGCCGACTGCAAGAGGTCGCGGGAGCGGGCAAGGCCTCGACCGAGGCGATCTCCGCCGATGTCTCGCAGGTCTCCGGGGTCAGCTACGTACGCACCTACTCCAATCGCAAGCTGGTCACGGACGCGGACGGCTTGCCCGGTAAGTCGGTGAACGTCGTCGTCGAGGGAGGCGCGGACGCGGATATCGCGAAGGCCATCTTCGAGTCGGTTTCCGGCGGCATTGAGACGCACGGCGCGGTATCGGTACAGCACGTCGACTCCCACGGGAACGCCCACACCATCAAGTTCGATCGCGTTGCGGACGTGCTGCTCTGGGTCACCGTCACCGTCACCACATCGACGAGCGAAACGGTCTATCCGGCCAACGGCGACGCGCTCATTGAAACGGCAATTCTCGAGTATGGAGCCGCCCTCCAGCCCGGCGAAGACGCCCTGCCGTCGGCTATGGAGTTCGCGGCCAAGTCGCTGAAGCTTACCGGCGTTGACGACGTGCAGGTCACGATCGTCGGTGACGATGGGAGCGGTCCCCCGCCCGCGAGCGGCGCTCCGTCCGGCGCCTACGTTCGAGCAAAAACCTCTATCGCGATCCGTAACCGCGGCAAGCTATCGAGCGACCGCGTCGCAGTGGTGCAGGTCTGACGCATGCAATGGGGGGACGCATGGGGAACGGCGTGGGGCGGCCCCATTGGCGACATTCAGGACTCGGGCGCTAGGGCGAAGGCACGCCTTATCGACCTCTTTCGAGAGGCCACCAACCTGAATGACCTCCTTGAGGTGCTCGCCGAGCGCTACGATGCCCTCGAAAACCTCGCGGCTGGCATCCAGCACACGTGGTACCTCCCGGCAGCCTATGGCTGGATGCTTGATGTCATCGGGCGCATCATCAACTTCGAGCGACTCGGGTACGACGAGCCGACGTATCGGAAGCTCCTCGGCGTTGCTGCGCAGCTCGTATCCCGCAGCAAGGCGACGACGCCGATGATCCTCGCGGTCGTCGAGGCCCTCTCGGAGGGGGCTGACCCGGTGGTCAAGTTTCGGCCGAACTACCCCGCCGGCTACGTCGTGACCGCTCCAGTGTCCCCGGGTCTTTCGCGTCTCCTGATGGACTTCCTCGAGAAGGCTTCGGCCGGGGGCGTGAGTTACGTCCTACACGTCGAGCCCGTCTCGGACGTGTTGCTCGTGGACGACACGACCACGCCGGTCGCGACCCCACTCGTCGTGGACGACACGACCACCCCTGTGCCCGGCGCCGGCCTCATCACCGCGACGATCGTCTGAGGTTTATCCATGGCAACAAAACCGACCGATACTTTCGACTGGGCGTCAAACGCGGCTTGGTCCAGCCCACCGCCTGCACACGTTGGGAACCCGACGAAGGTACAGCCGTCCGCAGGAGAAATGGCCGACGGGCACGTCGGCGGAGAGTCGTTCAAGGGGACGCACGCAAACTGGATCCTGAACCGCTTGGGCCTCTGGACGGTGTGGCTTGCCGCGGGTGTCGCAGGGTTTGGGGCCGACAGGCAGATCGCCGAGTACGACAGCACCGGCCAACTCTGGGCCAACGGCGTGCGACTCGGCCAATCTGAGACGGACGGTGCAACGAAGCTCGGGTATCTCGCGTGCATCCACCGCGATAGCGACACGATCCCCGACATCGGGGTGCTGGAGGTGTCGTCAACGGGCTCCGACAACACCCTGAACTACGGCCAAGCCTTCGGGACCGGAACGTTCACGGGGGCGACGATCCATAACTTCTGGGCAGCGGCATCGCGCACCGTGACGGCGGCAGCGATCCGAATGATGCAGATCTCGTCCCAGTCGGTGTTGCTCGGCGAAAACGACGAGGTCGAGCTCGACACGAACAACGCCCAACTCGTGGCGAGAAACGTTACCCGACGGCTCGAAGTGGCCGACGCCGATCGCCTCGGCCGATACGATGCCGTGCAGACGCATCGTGGTGCCGAGTCCGGATACTACGACGCCGACTACAACCGTCGGGGTTCGCTGCGATTCGCTACCACCACGAACGGGACCACCAGCGTGGTCCTCGTGAACCCGCCGGCCGGCAAGCACTTCGAGGTCAGCATTGCGGTATGCGCCGTGAAAGACCAAGGTGCGGGGGACTCCGCCGTGACAGCGAGCTTCAGAGCTCGCGTGTCCATGCGGGTCACGGGCGCCGGGGCGGCTTCGATCCTTAGGTCTCCAGTCGATCTGTCCGACGTCCACGCGACGGCTTTGTCCGATGGCATATCGATCGGTTTTTCGATATCTGGTGGCGATCTCATGATGGACTGCTCACAGAGCACGACGGACAAATATCGGTGGGGTGTGGACATCGAGACCATCGAAGTCAGCCACGACGACCCCTAGCGCATGAGTACACCCGTCCACCTGTCGGAGTCGCTCGAGCTGCTCGAGGGCCTCACGTGGGAGGAAAAAGAAGCCTTCATCGGGGAGATGACCGACGAGGAGGCCATAGCGTTCCTCTTCGACGCAGACGTCTGGCGACGCCCCGACCAGCATCCGCCGACGGGCACTTGGTGGCTTGTTTGGCTCGTGATGGCTGGACGCGGCTGGGGGAAGACATTCGCGGGCGCCACCCTCACAAACGAACGTGGGATGCAGAAGGAGAGCCTCGGCGGTGGCGACATCATTGTCGTCGGTCGCACGTACGACGAGGTTCGCAAGATTCAGATCGAGGGCCCGAGCGGAATCCTCAAGATGGCCGCTCCGGGACAAACACCCGAATGGATGCCCGGCAACGGTCGTGGGCTCCTCGTCTGGCCATCGGGCGTCCGTGGCATTGTGCTGTCCGCGGACAAGCCCGAGACGTGCGAGGGGTGGAACGCGGCGTTCATATGGGCGGACGAGCTCGGGAAGTGGCAATACCCCGAAGCGGCATGGAAAAAGGGGTTGCAGCTCTGCCTTCGCATCGGCCCGCACCCGCACGCGTGCGTCACCACGACGCCGACCCCACACGAAACGATGTGCGAGCTCGAGGACCGGGAGGGCGACGACGTCGTCATCACTCGCGGCACGACGTACGCGAACCGAATGTTGTCGCCTCGCTGGCTCGCCGCTATTGAGCGACTCTACAAGGGGACACGGCTCGGGGAGCAGATGATCGGCGGGAAGCTTCTCCGGGACAACCCGCGCGCACTGTGGTCCTCCGAGCTCATCGAGGGCGGCCGCGTCAAGCCGGGGGCCTACCCCACGCTCGTGCGCATCGTCGTGGCGATCGACCCGGCAGGATCGACCGACGACAAGAAGCACCAGAGCAACATGGAAGACGGCCCGTCGGAGACCGGGATCGTGGTCGCGGGGGTCGACGCACGAGGTCACGCCTACCCGCTCGAGGATCTCTCTCTGACGGCAAAGCCCGACGAGTGGGGACGCGTCGCGGTCGCGGCGTACCATCGCTGGCAGGCCGACGCGATCGTCGGCGAGGTCAACTACGGCGGCGACATGGTCGAGCACGTCATTCGCGTGATCGACAAGAACGTCAACTTCGAGAAGGTCCACGCGACCCGCGGGAAACTGCTGCGTGCCGAGCCGGTCGCCGCGCTCTACGAGCAGGGGCGTGCACACCACGTAGGACACTTCCCCGTGCTGGAGCTTCAAATGGTGAAGTGGCAACCGGGACTCAAGTCGCCCGATCGCCTGGATGCGCTCGTGTGGGCGCTGTACGAACTCATTCTGAAAGACGACGTCGAAGAGCTGGACGCAGCTTCGGCGTATGGAGCGTGACGAACAATGGGAACCGTTATCGACCTGGTCAAGAAATACAGCGACGACTTCATGAGCGCTGTGACGGCCCTCGGAAGCGCGCGCGACAAGCATCGGTCGGTCTACTTCGGTGGGCGAGACCTCCTCTCGTCCACTGAGCTCGACTTCCTGTACATCCAGAATGCGCTGGCGGCCCGAATCGTCGATCGCCTTCCTGACGACGCGACGCGGGAGGGCTTCGACCTCAAGGTCGCGGAGGGGCTCGCGGAGGGGCAGGACTTCGACTTCTCCGGGATCGAATCCCGGATCGAAGACCTGCAGGCACTCGAGAAAATCGGCGACGCTATCCGGTGGTCGAGGCTCTACGGCGGCGCTCTGCTCGTGCTGTCGGTTTCTGACGGCTCGTCGGACCCAGCGGAGCCGCTCGACCTTTCGGGCCGGGTTCGAATGCGCAGTCTACGGGTCGTGCCGAGCCCGCAGGCCCAACCGGTCCCGGACAGCTTGGGCTCCGTCGTGAATCCGGACGCGTACGAGCTCATTTTGCCGAACAGTAGGACGTTCCGCGTGCATTCGTCGCGCACCGTCCGGTTCGACGCGATGAAGGTCCCCGAGCGAATGTTGATGTACAACGGCGGGTGGCCGCCGTCGTTCCTCGAGCGGGTATACGATGACCTGAAGGGGTACGGCGCGACCAAGGGGAACGTCCGCGGCATCATGCACACGATGGCGCTGAAGTACTTCAGGTTCGCCGGGTTCCAAAAGAAGCTCCTCAGCACCAACGACGCCGACCGCAAACTCATCGACTCGATGCTCGAGAAGATCCGCGAGGGCATGGACAACTTCGGCATCGTAGCGATCGACAAGGAAGACGAGTTCGCGACGCTGATCACCGAGGTAGGGGGCCTCCTCAACGTGATCGACAGCGAGCGAAAAGACCTCGTCGCGGGTACCGATCTCCCCCGTGAGATCCTCATGAACGAGACGCAAGGGGGGCTCAACACTGGCGAGAACGCCGGTCCGATCCGTGCCTGGTACGACCACGTCTCGAGCCGACAAGAGTCGCTCGTCACAAAACCCCTTGTGCGCGTTCTAAACGTCCTCGGCGCGGAGACTCCCGGCTCAGTGCCCGACGAATACACCGTCGAGCATCGCAAGCTCTGGCAGATGAATGAGACCGAGCGCGCCGAAGTCCGCTTGAAGAACGCCCAGTCAGACGCCGCATACGTCGATCTTGCGGTGACGACGGCCGCAGAGGTCCGGCACACCCGGATCGAGCGGCAAAGCGACGGACCGCTACAGGTCTTCAAGGAGGCGGGGCTCGACCCGGACGCACCGGGATCGGAGCTCGGGGAGGAGACGATCCAGGAGACCGGAGACGCCCCGCCCGAAGGGGAGATGCTCCTGGGAGCTCGCGAGCTAGGCCAGCGGTTCGGCGTCTCGCCCTCGCTGGTCCGGCAACTCGCTCAGGCGGGGAAAATCGCTGCGTGGAAGGTCGGCAGCCGGTTCAAGTTCTCGCCCACCCAAGTGGGCAGCGCGGTGCGGTACACACCGGCCCCACCGGCGGAGG
>Ga0102947_1000816_pt1 | contig 10945 bp, 10 predicted proteins | sample SalPon2A_A_D2_MG_FD_78210 | JGI IMG/M metagenome (GOLD analysis project Ga0102947, IMG submission 78210) | Soil microbial communities from South San Francisco under conditions of wetland restoration - Salt Pond MetaG R2A_A_D2_MG | ecosystem: Environmental > Terrestrial > Soil > Wetlands | place... | reverse complement strand
CTATCACTTGCTCATTTGGAATATCATATGCAAAGCTAAAACCGCCATCGCTGCAGCCTGCATTGACTCTTACTCCTTGATGTAGTACGCTCTTTTTAACGTGAAGATGGATGGATTTGTCATCACTTATCTTTGCACTATAAAATATGACCTTCCATCCAAGAAAATCTCCGGAATGTGATGTGGTATAGTCAGGGTATTTTTCAATGAACAGTTTTACTTCAGGAATATTTGCAAATTCTTCTTCAAATGTTTGATTTGATGTGTTTGATATAATAAAACCAGCGTAAGTATTACTTACAACCATAAGAAGTACTGGCCCAAAGATTATCATTCCAAAGAAGGCAAACGGAATTGTTGATGCAATTATTGCAATCTTGTATCTGGTTTTCATTTTTTTCAGGCGCCAAATCTCATTCCACATTTTGGACATACATTGTAATTGCTTGGAAAGTTTAGGTTGCAGTTAAAACAAAATTTGTCATTCCCTGGACCTTTTTTACGTTCCTCAAGATAGTAACGAAGCAGAATAATTCCAACTGAAATTACTGCTCCAACTATAAGATATTGTAAAACCATACTCGTTTTTCAAAGGTACCCATACAAAAATGAATCCAAATAATATTGAGGACTCCTAATGTGATTTGATCAGTTCAGATTAAATCTATCAAGTTCCGATATTTTTTATCTAAATTAATTCTAAAAATAATGCTTTATACTATAGTTCAACAATAATTGCAGCCTTGTCGGTTTCTTCTAATTCCTGTTTTACTGCATTAATTATATGAGAATTCGACGTTAGGCTGGAATAGTCAATGAGTTTCAGGTCAGTTAAAAGATAAACTTGAGGAGCAATATCGCTACTTCGAGATTCTAGGAAATCATCTATATCTTCAAGAATGCTTATCTTGCCACCTTGAAAAATTTTTCCATTCTTGATGGAGAGTTTTAGTCTGCCAAACCTGTCCAAAACTATAAGACGATGTCTATTCTGTTTGCTGAATAGCTTCCTTTCTTCAATATGACCTGTAAATACAAAATAATGATCAGTTTCAAAACTTAGTTCTATTAATGATTCTGGAAGGGAAATAATTTCTGAGCATCTTTTTTGTGCTTCTTCTAAAGTAAAAATTGATTTTGATGTAGATGAGCTGTCCAATTCAACATTTCCAGTTGCACTAACACGCAGAACTGATTTGTCAGAAATATACTCACTATTTATCATAATTGATTCGGGTAAAGCCCCTCGATTAGCGAGAATATTATGAATTTTTTTATGCGCCATAGAGATTTTTTCAGGAGTTGGTGTTGTCATCATAACCTCCAGTTCTTCCTGAAGCATTGATGAGGCTACTCCTATTGAGGAAATGATTTCTGAATGCATGCATTTTGAATATTTTATTCCTAATTGTTTTGCTACAAATGGAACCAAAACTGAAGCCCCGCCACCTCCTCCAATAATCTGAGTTGTGCTTGGCGACAAATCAAACTCTTTTAGAATTTTGCTTATCTCTTTTGTAATTGAGAATGATGCAGTCTGTATAATGGATAAAGATACCTCAGAATATGACATATTGAGGTGTTCTGCTAGAATCTTTAAGGCAATCTTTGCTGATTCTTGATTGGCATAGGCATAATCCCCCTCTTCAATCATTCCCAAGGCATTTGCAGCACAGGTGTTGGTAATTGCAAATTTCTTTCCTTGAGATATTATTGCAAAATAATTTTCATTATCATTTTTTGTGGGTTTTATAGGAATAATTTTTCCTCCTTCTAGTTCACTAGGTTCGGCAAAACAAGAATATTTCAGCCCAGCAATGTGGGCACTGCGTGGTCCTACATTAGAAATTCTTTTGTCTTTAATTTGACACATACTACCTCCTGCAACTCCCAAAATTCTAACATCTATAGATCGAATGCAAGTAGGGTGATCCTTTATTGTCACATAACGAATTTCTGGCTTTCCATTTTTTATGACGCAGATATTTGTACTTGTACCTCCAACTTCCACAAATATTCCATTTGTAACTCTCTGGGATAGTAATGCACCTGCAACACTAGCGGCCGGTCCAGAAAGTATGGTCAAAATAGGTTTTGTTCTAAAGGTATCCATACTTGTAACTCCTCCATCACCTTTCATGATCATCAATGGTGAGTTTATGCCAAAATTCCTTATTGCGTCTTCAACATAATTAGCAACTTGAAATGTTTTTGGAAGAACACTTGCGTTAACCGCAGAGGTTAAAGTTCGTATTTCCAACCCATAAATTCCTGAGATCTCATGAGATGCAGTAGAAGGAAGCCCCAACTTTGATGAGACATTCATAACAAACTGCTCATTTGAAGGATCATCAACCCCAAAAGCTTCAGTGGCAACTACAACCTTGGCACCTTTTTCTTTTAGTTTTAGAATTGCCTTGCTCACTTCATCTTCGGAAATAAGATGTGAAGTGTCAAGGAAACAATGAGATGTCTGCAAATCATGCTCTGAGTTAATTTGGTTACTTGAAAGGTTGGTCCTTTTTATAATATTTTTTTTCTCAGGACCTACTCCCATTGCAACAATTCCAACTTTAAAAGTATCACTTTCCAGCAAAGCATTAATTGCTTGAGTTGTACTATGAGAAATTAATTCAATATCATCGATAGATATTTTTGAGGATTTTATAACATTGTCCAATGCATTTATGATTCCTTCTGAGACACCCCTGTTAGAATCATGAGTGGTCAATACGGTTGAATTTCCAAGGATTGAACCTGATTTGATGTCAATAGCTACTGCCTTTGTGAAAGTTCCACCAACATCAATTCCAACACGAATACGATTTTTTTTACTCATTTCCATTTCCTCTAGATTTACGCATCATAGCTATTTGTTTTTCTCGTTTTGGCCTAAGAATCAGAACATAAGATGATGCAGCAAGATAAACTCCTAACAAAATAATCTGGGCCACTACAGTTTCCAAAGTAGGATAGATACCAGTCATTGCGGCCAGGTTTATGTCAAGGCGTGGAATAATTCCAATCATTCCAGTATATGGTACAATTTCTATTACTTGTAGTTCCCTTATTGCGTTTCCCAAAAAAGCAATAGACAAGTATGCACCAACACCCATCGTAAGACCGAAAAGTGCACGTAATGGAAGTTTTCTTCCTAGTCGTCTCATTCCAAAGTATATTGCAAGTAGTGATGCAATTCCAACTACGAATCCTAATCCTACTTGCAGCTCCATGTATTTGGCAAATCCGGCCATTGCTTGGTAGAATAAAACTGTTTCAAATCCTTCACGATAAACTGTAAAGAAGGACAGCATCACAAATACCATTACACTTCCTGTTGCAGTAGCTTGCCAAACTTTGGCCTTAACAAACTCCATCCATTTTTTGTGTTCTATTTTGTTTAAAACCCAGAAACTAACATAAAACAGAACTGCTGTTGCAGATAATGCCGCTATAGCTTCGATAAGTTCGCGGTTTGCACCAGATATTTCTATGATAAATGAAGCAATGACCCATGTTACAGCAGTAGCTCCAAAAGCAGCTATCACTCCATAGTAAACATATTTTTTGAATTGATTGTTTCTTGATGCCTCAAGATAAGTCAACACTGCCCCTAAAATTAGAACGGATTCAAGGCCCTCTCGGAAAATTATGGCAAAAGAAGAAGTAAAGGCAATCATTGGCGCCAAGGTACCTACCCCGCTGACTAGCCTTTCGGATTCGTCAAGGTTCCTTTTGATCCCAATTACAATTTCTTGCACATCCTCCAAAGGGGCCTGTTTTTGAATCATACTTCTCAATTCTGCAAATTGAAACTCTACTTCAAGTGTAAAATCAGGATCAATTGTTCGAAGTGGAATTTCTACAAATTCATAACTGTCAAGATATGCAGTTCGTGCTGAGTTGTATGCAGATTGAAAATTACCTTGTTCATACTGAATTAAAAGTGCCTGAAGAGTATTTCGAATGAAATCTATCTCATCTCTAACACCTTCTTTTTCTCCCTGTGATGTACTGCCCATCTCTTCGAGTTCCGTTTCGACAGAACTTTCAGAAATTGAAGGTTTCAGGGTTTTAACTTTCTCTTCTGCATTTGCAAGATTAATCAAAATGGAATCTTCAATGAATATTCCTATTTGTTCTGGTTCCTGTTTATTTTGGATCATTTTACGAAGTTTTTCTCTCATGTCTAGCTCCAACTCTTTGAGCAAATCTAAATCAATTTTTTCAATATCTGCCTCTAAATACTCAAAGTTGTCTAAATATGCCTCAATACCCAATTCTTCAGCTTTTTGGTAATTTCCTTCATCTAATTCTATGAGCAATTCTTTGTAAAGTGATCTTATGTTGTCATAGAATTTTTGCTTATCATATCCTACTGTTTCAGTTCCTAAAAGATCCCTATTGATGGCAGAAATTAGAGTTCCAACTGATTGAAAATCAGTTTTATTTTCTACATTTGCTTTTAATTCACTTAGAAAGGAGTTAATTTCAAGTGTCGTACGTTCATCGTATTTGGTTTTTTCAAAAAGAGTAATTGAAAGATTTACCAACCGAACTGAAAGATCATAAGAAGAAAGAAGTTCGTTTTCCATAGCAATTCGGTATTGTTCATCTACTATGATGAGAATTTGTGCAATGGCTTTTCCATAATCTGGTGAATCAAATGTATATTGTTTTAACAAGTCTTTGACAGTTGATATTTCAGATTGTATCTGTTGGTTCTCATTTACTTCCAAGTTACTATGTATATCTAATAAGAGAAGGTGTATTTCATCAGAAATATCAGGACTAGACTCCCTTAGAGGTTGCAAGTGTAAAGGAAAATAAGTTGTAACCACGTGGGAGATGTTTTTTGCATTTTCGATATCTCCTTGCTCTAAGTAATCACTCAACATGTCAAGAGAAACCAAGGTTACATTTGTCACAAAAAGGGAAGAAGTATCTGGATCTGTGGTTTGAGCATTTGCAGAATAATATGAAAAAAATATGGAAGATGAGGCAACTATAGTTAGAATCAAAATCAAATTTTTTGGTAAAAACAAGATAGTTTGAAAATTATGATGAGTGCTATTTAAAACAGAGATTTATTCTATTACTTTGAAATGAAATTCTCAAACCTAGATTCTAGGATTTAGACTTAAACAAGATTGAAGAAAACGCAAAAAATGAAAAAATAGATATTTCTGGAACCAATCCTATAACTGTCCAAATCCATGGAAAATGTTTCCTCGTGATATTTTTTTTGAATACTTCAGTGTGTCATTATTGGAGGAACAAGTAAAGAAAAAATTCCAAAATTCAAGATTTAAAATTGTTTACTGGGAATATTGTATTTGATATTCTACAAAGATTGTTCTACGGTATTGAAATAAAACCATGGAATTGTAACATATGTTATATTCACTTTATTTTTTGTAATGTCAATGATTGCATCGATAACATCAGTTGTTGTGACATTAACATTGATTATTATCCTACCATCCTCACTTGTATTAGCAGAATCTGAGGATGACAAATTATCGTTTGCCGATTCCTTGGAAGAGACACTGGGACATTTTTGGGCAATAGAACAAAATCTTGATGAAAACAATGCAGAGCTTGCACTTGTTCATGCAACTCATCCAATTACAGAACTCTATGACTCAATGAAACCTGAGCTTAAAAATGCAAATCCAGAGTTTGATGAAAAGATGCAAAAAACATTATTGGACTTGGCTAAAAAAACTGGTGCTAATGTAACAAGGCAAGATGCACAAGTATCTTTGGATCAGGCAAAAACAATAATTCAAGAAGCAAGAATTTTGGTTGTAGGTCAGGGACTCAGTCAAGATGTAACCTTTAAGGCAAAACTCGTGCAGGGTCTACTGAAAACATCTATTGAAGAATATGCAGAGGGAGTACAGGACGGTCAAATAGAAATGATGGCAGAATTCCAAGACGGCTCTGCATTTGTATGGCGATCCCAGCAGATCTTCGATGAGATAAAACCTGATCTTCCAGAACATGAGGTTGAGGAAATTGAGGAATTTTATTCTGACTTGTGGGAGTCATATGACACAAAATCAGATCCTGAACACGTTGCAATCTATGCAACAGGGATAATCAATGAGATTGGAGAGGCAATTGGAGAAGAAAGTGAAGAAGTTGATCTTTTGACATATGTTGAAAACATTAGGACTCTTTTGGACCAGGTAAAAGTAACCTATGCTGAAGGTGACAACGACACAGCACTTGCCCTTGCCACAAAAGCATACCTTGACAATTTTGAATATCTTGAGGGAACAATTGCAGAATCAAATCCGGAATTAGTAGAAGAGATTGAATTGATGATGCGAGAAGAGTTGCGTGACATGATAAGAAATGATGTACCAGATATACAGGTAAATCAGCAAGTAGATAGCATCCTTGTAAAAATGGATACAGTTGCAAAAATAGTTCCTGAATTTGGTACTGTTGCTATAATGATTCTTACTGTGGCAATTATTTCAATAATTGTATTATCTGCAAAATCCAAACTTAGTGTAATTCCAAGGATTTAGAACTTTTTTAACACCTATACCAGGCCATCAAAATGTTTTTTTGATATTATTAAAAGATTACAAATAGATGTTCCTAAACGACAAAGGTTACCTTAAGAAAAAATGGATGTGGGTTATTGTTTCAGCTACAATAATTATTCCAATAATAGGAGTTTTTCTTTGGGCCATGACTTTTCCAATTCCTTAAAAAACGAATTGGATAGATTAACTATCAAATATTATACCATTATTTTGTAAAGAAAGAACTTGAAATTTTTCATGGGAGATATATCATATAATACAAATGGATAACTACTCTAAATTTGATTTTTCTCTTATTGGGATAAATAGACTAAAATTTGTTTTGCGGCAATGAGATTGTTTTCAATATCATATGCCAAACCATAAAGCATAGCCATGGAGCCATTTGGAAAAGGAGTCACATTGCTAATTGAGATGTTGTTCTCCGAAGTAGGTTCTACAGTATTTGGAAAACAGCTAACACATCCAATTTTGTAAGATGAAGCCTTTTCATCAGCATCCCAAGTTATTAGAACTGTGGCAGTGTTGTTGGAATAATCCAAAACGGACGTTTGAAGATTATCCAATGGTTCAGCATAAACCATTCCTGCACTTAAAACAAACAATGGGAGCAAGAAAACTAGTTTCCTCATTAAATCATAGGAATTTTTATTTTCTTTTAACATTTACGATCTAAGTTCAGTAGTCAATACGCATAAATTCGCTCGATTTTTTCCGCTTTTCTGTAATACTAAGAATAATACAATTTATCCCCTCAATTCTTAAGACAATTAAAATTGTTATCCTTATGGCGTTTTAGAGTCTGGAAGGTATAGAGGTTTTAAAATTTCTAGGATTTTATCAATAAATTTCTTGACAAGAAATAAAATGTTTGTAAAGTATCTTTTTGGGTTTTCATAATGAGCAGAATCCCAATAAACAGCAGGTCGATCATCAGATGCAAGTTTTACTCTCAAATGGTTTCGAGGTTTATCTGTTCCTTTCTGTCCAGCATTTTTTAAAAGAGAATCATAGGATTCCAGATTTTCTTGATTTCGAATTTCCCATAGTCTGCTGCTTGCACGATTCCAAAAATGTTGATATTTTACTTGGTCTCTATTTTCATATTCAGCATGGAAACCGATTACGTCGTATCCATATCGGTTAAGACCATCATTAAATTCTTTATCAGTAATTATTTTTTCCTCATGCACTGGTTTTTGAAAATTTTTTTGAAAAACTTCGATTATCTTCTTTGTTTCATCACTATTTTTCTTCTCAAGGGCCTGAACAATATCAGAGGGATTTATTTGGTTTAGAGCCAAGCCCAAATCAAGTTTTTTATTTATTTCAGTAAAGATCAAGTCCAATGCCCCATTTGCATAAAATAAAAATCCATCCATTGCTATTTCAGAAGATATTTTGTCTTTGGGAAAAATATCCAAGGGAATTGCAACGGGGATTTTATCTAAATTTATTTCAGCATAAAATAATCTAAACTGAATAGAATCAACTAGCTCATTTTTTTCTTTAATTGTATCCACGCCTTTTTCCAATGTAATTTTTTACAAAAACTAGATTAAAATCAGTTTTGTTAAAATTTTTCTGCTTTTGATCAACGAAGTATCGGTAAGCCTATAACCATAGTATCAGAAATCAATTTTTGAGAAGGTTGGAAATAACAATATAATTTGAAATTTCAAAAAATTGTTTCTTTAAATAACAAAATCATAATGAAATAACATTGGGTCTAAGAGATATTGGATTAAAAGAAGAATATCGTTCAGATAGAGAGGATATTGTAGCTGAATTTTTCTTTCCCTGCCTTAGTCACTGTATAGAATACGATAGATGCGTGGATTTCTTGTCAGTTCAAACATTGGCAACTATTGCCATGGCTTTTGATAATTTTTCTTCGGGAAAAGCAAAATTACGAATGATAACAGGTCACAGATTTAAGACCCTAGAACTTGGAATTTTAACCAAGCTTTTTTCTGAAAAGTATACCAAGAGATTTGATGGGATGCTAATCAAAGACTCAAAAATTCAAAAACTTCAAGATATTGTTAACACCGGTCAAATTGAAATAAAAGTTGCCATTCCAAGATCTGAGGAAATTACAAATTCCTTTTCTGAAAGAATTGGACTATTTTTAGATGAGCATGATCAAATGGTTGCATTTACTGGAACATCAAAAGAATCATTTTCAATTCAATCTAGAGATTTTGAGTCAGTAGATGTTTTTACCTCTTGGAATGATAAATCAAGAGTTGAAAGGAAAAGAAAAGATTTTGAAGAATTATGGGAAAATAAAACAAAGTACGTAGAAGTACATGATTTTATGTGGGCCGAGGAAAATAACTTGTTAAAGTTTTCAACCGAATGGGCTTACAATGTCTAAATTTCAAAAAATTCCTCTGATCTAGATTTATTTTCATAAAAATTCATCCTATTAATTTTGTAATAGATTACTTCCCCTCTTCTTTCAATTACTGCAATAATTGGCTCTTTCCCCATTTGAGTAATTTGTTCAATTTTCTTTTGGAGATGTCCCATCTTTTCTTGTTGACCCTCATTAAGACCAAAGATTAGAAACTTTGCTCCCTTTTCACCAAAATGTCCTCGCTCATAAACTCTAAAGTCAGAACCAAATCCAAAACCGTCTTTTACTACATAACCTCGATTCCTCAAATCTCTATAAATCAAAAATTTTGTTAGTGCTTCTGGATCCTGTTTCTGGCAAATAATCATAAAGTCATCAAAATCAATTTTCTTTTTATTTTTTTTAAGATTTAATTTTTCAGAATAAAGTAAATACAGGGATTCAAAAAATTTTAGGGTAAATTTGTTATTTTCAAGTTCTCCATAACCCTTCAGTTCCAGTTCATGAATCATTTCTTTATTGGAAACTCTGGTTTGACCAGAAATCAATTCGCCTTTAACGAGAGGAGTTTCATCCATAATGAAGCTAAATCCAAAAGATTTCCATATTTATGTTGACAAAAATCAATTATTATTCAAATTTTCCTTAAGGGAAAACAGGCCAGATTTTATTAATTTAATGAAAATTATGCAATAATAATCTCAGTCTTGTATGATTCTGGCGATGACATTCCTCCATTACCTGGATCTATCTTTTGTTTTGGATTCAAGGATGTATCATGATGACAAGATTTGTTACAAACAGGGCAGAATTTTCTATCCAGAGAGATACATTGGCAAATGTGGTTTTTCACATAAGATTGTGCAGCAATATTCCATTCTCCTGTCCCATTGCAATAAACACATTCGTAAAATGTTGATTTACCAGCCCCTTTACAAAAATCACAAATATCATCTTTCATGTTCCTATCGCCCTAACTTCAGCCCTTATCGCATCAATATAATTGAAGAGATAAAAAGAGTTGGGTAAAATCCGAATATAGATAAAATTTCTGGAAAAAGGGATGTCTAACCGTTAAAATATGGGCATTTTTGTTTTAGGATATCATGCATGGTGCTAATTATAGAGACGGAACTGGACAACCATTTACTAGAAAAAAATACATCAAGGGTAAACCCCAAATAAAAATTGCCAAATTCCAAGGTGGAAAAAAAGCAAATTATGAATATTGTGTACAATTACTAATGAATGAAAAAGTCCAGATAAGACATATGGCAATTGAGGCATGTAGATTAGCAGCAAATAAAACATTAGAAAAAACTACTGGGGAAACCGGATATTATTCTAGATTGCGGATTTATCCACATAATCTTCTACGAGAAAATAAAATGATTGCAGCTGCTGGTGCTGATAGGCTTCAAGAAGGCATGAGAAGAGCATGGGGAAAAGCCGTTAGTCTTGGAGCTAGAGTACGTCAGGGGCAGTGCATTATGGAACTTTACGTTAACGAGGCTCATGTAGACGCTGCAAAAAACGCACTAAAAGGCGCTTTTGTAAAATTACCTGGGACCCCAACCATAAAGATTGAAAAGTATGGAAAACCTTCACCATAGTTTTTCAAAATTAGATTTCTTACTTTTTACAAATTCTATAAATTCAGTAAATTCTTCCTTTGTTGGTTCACGATTTAGAATTCTTTTGGATTGATAGTAAAAGGAATTGTAAATCCTCCCAACAATGATCCCAAGTACAAATGATTTGGAATCATCCATGCTGGAAAGAGATTGAAAAAGCTGTTTTATTTCATTTTTGTTGGAAATAGTTTCTTGAATTTTTTCTTCAATTTTATTTTTTAAAATTTTGTCCACTGTTTGTATTGGATGAAATAGTTAAAAACAGTTTAATAGCCAAATTCGTTTCTCATGATTGTTGCAGTTATAGTACAGTCTGGTTAGTACTCGTGCTTGCCAAGTACGTGACCCGGGTTCAAATCCCGGTAACTGCACCACCTAATTTTTTT
>Ga0102947_1000815_pt1 | contig 10951 bp, 20 predicted proteins | sample SalPon2A_A_D2_MG_FD_78210 | JGI IMG/M metagenome (GOLD analysis project Ga0102947, IMG submission 78210) | Soil microbial communities from South San Francisco under conditions of wetland restoration - Salt Pond MetaG R2A_A_D2_MG | ecosystem: Environmental > Terrestrial > Soil > Wetlands | place... | reverse complement strand
TGTCCATGATGCATTTTGTAAGTTGAAATACCATTGGCTAAAGCGATCACTTGATGGCCTAAACAAATTCCGAATAAAGGTAAATTACGATTTAAGACTTCTGTAGCTAATGCTTGAGCTTCTACCAAGGGTTCTGGATCTCCAGGACCATTAGATAAAAAATAACCATCTGGATTCCATGCATCCATTTCTTCAAAAGTTGTGTTGTATGGAAACACTTTAATATATGCATCTCTTTTGGCAAGGTTGCGAAGTATATTCTTTTTTATGCCAATATCTAAAGCTGCTATCTTTATTGATGCATTTTCGTCGCCTACAAAATAAGGTTCTTTGGTAGAAACTTTTGAAGCCAGATCAAGGCCAACCATGTCTGGAACTTCCGCTAATTGTTTTTTTAACCCTTCGATATTCTCTACCTCTGTTGAAATAACTGCATTCATAGCTCCATTATCTCTTATATAGCTTACTAAAGACCTTGTATCTACATCAGAAATTGCAATTAAATTGTTCTCGTTCAAAAAATCTTCAAGAGACTTATCTGCAGCTGGTCTAGAATAGTCATAACTAAAATTCTTGCAGATCAATCCAGAAATCTTTACTGAATCTGATTCTACTTCATCATTGTTTGCTCCATAATTTCCAATATGGGCATTGGTTGTTACCATTAACTGTCCAAAATATGAAGGGTCTGTGAAAATTTCTTGGTAGCCTGTCATTCCTGTATTGAAACAAACTTCTCCAAAAGCGATTCCAGGTTTACCAACAGATTTACCATAAAAAATGGTTCCATCGGCAAGTAGTATTAAAGCCTTTTTTCTTTTTTGATACTTCATCTAATTCATTAAAAAAGTTTCGCAAAATTGCATAAAAAAAGGATAAACTAAAAAAGTTTATCCTTAATATTTATTAATGCTTATTAACATTTATTCTTCTTCGTTTGAAGCTTTGGTTTCAGGAGCAGGTGCTGCTGCAGGTTTGCTTCCTCCTCTTCTACTTCTTCGTGTTGATTTCTTTTTAGGTTTGTCTGCATTGTAGATTTCGTTGTAATCTACTAGCTCTATCATAGCCATGTCAGCATTATCACCTAAACGATTACCAAGTTTAATAATTCTTGTATAACCACCTGGTCTATCTCCAACTTTTACTGCTACATCTCTAAACAATTCAGCAACTGCCTCTTTCTGCCTTAAACGACTGAATACAATACGTCTGTTGAGTGTACTATCTACTTTAGATTTTGTAACCAACGGCTCAATGAATTGCTTCAATGCTTTTGCCTTTGCAGTAGTAGTATTAATACGTTTATGCTCAATTAATGAACATGCCATATTAGCTAACATTGCTTTTCTGTGAGCAGTCTTTCTACCTAAATGGTTTATTTTTTTTCCGTGTCTCATGACCTACTTTTTACCTTCATCTTGCTACCAAATCCAGACGTTTACAGTCTAGAGAGCAAAATATGAAGTGATTAATCTTTATCTAATTTGTATTTTGATAAGTCCATTCCAAAATTCAAACCTTTAACGTTTACAAGCTCTTCAAGCTCTGTTAAGGATTTTTTACCGAAGTTTCGGAATTTCATTAAATCGTTTTTATTGAATGATACTAAATCTCCTAAAGTATCAACTTCTGCTGCTTTTAAACAATTTAATGCACGGACAGACAAGTCCATATCAATTAATTTTGTTTTAAGCAACTGTCTCATATGAAGCGATTCTTCATCATAAGTTTCAGTTTGTGCAATCTCATCGGCTTCAAGAGTGATTCTCTCATCAGAGAATAACATAAAGTGATGGATTAACGTTTTAGCGGCTTCTGTTAGGGCATCTTGAGGATTTATAGAACCATCTGTAATGATTTCGAAAACTAATTTTTCGTAATCTGTTTTTTGCTCTACACGATAGTTTTCAATGCTATACTTAACATTTTTTATTGGTGTATATATTGAATCTGTAAAGATAGTTCCAACAGGTGCAGAAGATTTTTTGTTTTCTTCGGCAGGAACATAACCTCTACCTTTTTCTATAGTGATTTCCATATTAATATTCACTTTAGGATCCAAATTACAGATAACCAACTCTGAATTTAATACTTGGAATCCTGAAATAAACTTTTGAAAATCGCCAGCTTTTATTTGTTCTTGGCCAGAAATTGAAATTGAAACAGACTCGTTATCAACATCATCAATTTGTCTTTTAAAACGTATTTGTTTTAAGTTTAAAATAATCTCCGTAACATCTTCAACGACACCTGCAATTGCAGAGAATTCATGATCTACGCCTTCAATTCTAACTGATGATATTGCAAATCCTTCTAAAGAAGATAATAAAACCCTTCTTAAAGCATTTCCTACTGTTAATCCGTAACCAGGTTCCAAAGGTCTGAATTCAAACTTACCTTCGAAATCGGTAGAATAAATCATGATTACTTTGTCTGGTTTTTGAAAATTAAATACTGCCATATTTTCTTCGTTTTAATTGTTATTTAGTTGCGCGGTCTATAAGTTTGAAGAATACCAATAAACCCTTTGGCTAAATACCAATATGATTAATTTATTATTTAGAATATAATTCAACTATGAATTGTTCATTTATGTTTTCAGGAATTTGAATTCTTGCAGGAACAGATACATAAGTCCCTTCTTTCTTTTCAGTGTTCCAAGTTATCCATTCATAAATGTGGCTTGAGTTTGCTAAAGAGTTTTCTATAGCTTCAAGTGATTTGGATTTTTCTCTAACAGCAACAACATCACCAGCTTTTAATGAGTAAGATGGAATATTTACAATACTGCCATTTACAGTAATGTGTCTGTGAGATACTAACTGTCTGCCTGCACTTCTAGAAGGAGCAATGCCCATTCTAAAGACAACATTGTCTAATCTTGATTCGCATAATTGCAATAAAACTTCACCCGTTATGCCAGGAGCAGAAGTTGCTTTTTTAAACATGTTTCTGAATTGACGCTCTAAAATACCATATGTGTATTTTGCTTTTTGCTTTTCCATTAATTGGATAGCATATTCAGATTTTTTACCACGACGTCTGTTATTGCCGTGTTGACCTGGAGGATAGTTTCTTTTATCGAAAGCTTTATCTTCTCCATAAATAGCTTCGCCAAATTTTCGAGCTATTTTTGTTTTAGGACCAGTATATCTTGCCATTTTTTAAAATTGAGTTATGAGAGTGATTATGAATTAAGGTCTTAATCTTATCCTTCGATAACCGTTATTCTCTCGTTGATACTTGTTTATTAATTAATATTATACTCTTCTACGTTTTGGAGGTCTGCATCCATTGTGTGGTAATGGTGTAACATCAATTATTTCTGTTACTTCAATACCTGCGTTATGGATAGAACGCATAGCAGATTCTCTACCATTACCAGGACCTTTAACGTAAACTTTAACTTTTTTCAATCCAGCCTCAAGTGCTACAGCAGCAGCATCTTCAGCAGCTAATTGAGCAGCGTAAGGTGTATTCTTTTTAGAACCTCTAAAGCCCATTTTACCAGCAGAAGACCATGAAACTACGTCTCCTTTTTTATTGGTTAGAGATATAATGATATTATTGAATGAAGCAGCAATATGAGCCTCTCCAATAGCATCTACAATTACTTTACGTTTTTTAGTACTTGACTTTGCCATATTACTAATTATTATTTAGTTGCTTTTTTCTTGTTAGCAACAGTTTTTCTTCTACCTTTTCTTGTTCTAGAGTTGTTTTTAGTACGCTGACCTCTTAAAGGAAGTCCAGCTCTATGACGAATACCTCTGTAACAACCAATATCCATTAATCGCTTAATGTTTATTTGAGTTTCAGAACGTAGTTCACCTTCAATAGTGTAAGAACCTACGGCTTCACGAATGCTACCTATTTGGTCATCTGTCCAGTCCTGAACTTTAATACCTTCGTCAACTTTAGCTGTAGCTAAAATTTCTTGTGCTCTACTTTTACCTATTCCATAGATATAAGTTAAAGCTATTACTCCTCTTTTTTGTTTTGGTATGTCTACACCTGCAATTCTTGCCATAATTATCCTTGTCTTTGTTTGAATCTAGGATTCTTTTTATTAATTACGTAAAGTCTACCTTTTCTGCGGACTATTTTACAGTCTGCACTTCTTTTTTTAACTGATGCTCTTACTTTCATCGTATTAGTATCTATAAGTTATTCGAGCCTTTGTTAAATCGTAAGGACTCATTTCTAATTTTACTTTGTCTCCTGGTAATAATTTAATGTAATGCATACGCATTTTACCAGAGATATGTGCGGTCACAATGTGACCATTTTCTAATTCAACACGAAACATAGCATTTGATAGTGCTTCTATAATTGTTCCGTCTTGTTCTATTGCTGCTTGTTTTGCCATAGTATATTTATATTAAGCCGAAGCTTTTCTATTTTTACCTGTTTTCATCAAGCCATCATAGTGTCTATTCAATAAATAAGAATTTATTTGTTGAATAGTATCTATTGCAACTCCAACCATAATTAATAGTGAAGTTCCTCCAAAAAATAATGCCCATCCTTGCTGCACGTTCATTAATTTGACTATAAATGCTGGGAATACAGCAATTAGTGCTAAAAATATAGAACCTGGCAATGTAATTTGAGACATTATCTTATCTAAATATTCTGAGGTTTCAGAACCAGGACGAATTCCTGGAATAAAACCACCGCTTCTTTTTAAATCATCTGCTATTTTGTTTGTCGGAACTGTTATTGCTGTATAAAAATATGTAAACACAATAATCAATAGACCAGCAGTTAAATTATACCAAAAGCCAAAAAGGTCGGAATAGTTTGTTTGTATCCATGCACCTGCAGTTGTATCCTTCAAAAATGAAACACCACCAATTAAACCAGGAACAATCATAATTGCTTGAGCAAAAATAATTGGCATAACTCCTGATGCATTTAACTTAAGCGGGATATATTGTCTGGATCCAAAAACATTTTTTTCATATCCTCCAGAAGCCGTACGTCTTGCATATTGAACAGCAATTCTTCTTACGGCCATAACCAACATTACAGAAGCTAAAATGATAGTAAACCAGATAACCAGTTCAAATAAAATCAGCATAACATTATTACCTTCAAGTCTTGAGGCTGCATTTTGCAAAAATGCTTGAGGCATAGTTGCAATAATACCAACCATAATTAACAATGAGATACCATTTCCAATTCCTTTATCAGTAATTTTTTCTCCTAACCACATGGCGAAGATACAACCTGTTACCAATATTATTACAGATGAAAAATAGAATAATCCTCCATGACCCAATAAGAATGCACTTTGAGGTATTCCCAAAGCTGGTAAACTTGCTAAATAACCTGGTGCTTGTACCAAACATATAGCTATTGTTAACCAACGTGTAATTTGATTAATTTTCTTTTGACCACTAGCACCTTCTTTTTGTAGTTTCTGTAAATATGGAATAGCAATTCCCATTAACTGAACCACAATAGAAGCAGAAATGTATGGCATGATCCCTAGGGCAAATACAGATGCATTAGCAAATGCTCCTCCAGTAAATGCATTAAGTAATCCAAGTATACCAGAATCAGTGCTATCTTGCAAACCACCTAATTGGGCAGCATCAATACCAGGCAAAACAATCTGTGCACCAAAACGATAAACTAGAAGTAAACTAAGAGTGAGAAGTATTCTGTTTCTTAATTCTTCTATTTTCCAAACATTCTTTAAGGTCTCTATGAATTTCATACTAATATGGTCTTATAAAGATACTACTTCACCTCCTGCAGCTTCAATTGCAGCTTTTGCAGAAGCAGTAAATTTATGTGCTGATACTTTTAACTTTGATTTTAATTCTCCTCTACCTAAAATCTTAACCAGATCATTCTTTCCTGCTAATCTCAAAGAAATTATTGTATCTATATCTAATGTGTCTTTTATTTTCTTGTCATCAACCAATTGTTGTAACGTGTCTAAATTGATACCTTGATACTCTTTACGGTTAATGTTTGTAAAGCCAAATTTAGGCACACGTCTTTGAAGTGGCATTTGCCCACCTTCAAATCCTATCTTTTTAGAATACCCTGAACGAGATTTTGCTCCTTTGTGTCCACGTGTTGCAGTACCACCTTTTCCAGAACCTTGTCCGCGTCCTATTCTTTTACCTTGACTTTTAACTGAACCTTCTGCAGGTTTTAAATTACTTAAATCCATTTTTCAGTATTATTATTTTGTTTCTTCAACAGAAACTAAATGTGAAACTTTATTAACCATTCCTAAAATATTAGGCGTGGCTTCATGCTCTACTACTTGACCAATCTTTTTAAGACCAAGAGCTTCTAAAGTTCTTTTTTGTCTTTGAGTACGATTGATTGCGCTTTTAACCTTTTTTACTTTAATCTTTGCCATCTTCTAAATATTAACCGTTAAAAACTTTTTCAAGTGATACACCTCTGTCTCTTGCAATTGTTTTTGCATCTCTTAATTGGAGTAAAGCATCAAAAGTAGCTTTTACCACATTATGAGGGTTTGAAGAGCCTTGAGATTTAGATAACACATCATGTACACCTACGGCTTCAAGAACTGTTCTTACAGCTCCACCAGCAATAACTCCTGTACCAGGTGCTGCAGGAATAATATTTACTCTTGCTCCACCATATTTACCTTTTTGTTCATGTGGTAATGTCTTTTTTACGATAGGAATACGAACTAAATTCTTTTTAGCGTCTTCAACAGCTTTTGCTATTGCACTTGCTACATCTTTAGATTTTCCTAAACCGTGACCAACAACACCTGCTTCATCACCAACTACAACTATTGCTGAAAAACCAAATGCTCTACCACCTTTAGTTACTTTGGTAACTCTTTGTACGCCAACTAAACGATCTTTAAGCTCTAATCCACCTGGCTTTACTAATTCTGCACTTTTGTATTTCTGATACATAATTTCTTAAAATTTAAGTCCTGCTTCTCTTGCGCCTTCGGCTAATGATTTTACTCTTCCGTGATATAAATATCCACCTCTATCGAAAGCAATAGTTTCCACACCTGCTTTTAAAGCTTTTTCTGCAATAGATTTACCTACTAAAGCTGCAATTTCTGTTTTGTTGCCTTTTGCTGAACTAATATCTTTATCTCTTGAAGATGCAGCACTGATAGTTTTACCAGTAACGTCATCAACAATTTGAGCATAAATCTCTTTGTTACTTCTAAAAACAGATAATCTTGGTCTTGCTTCTGAACCAGAAACTACTTTTCGTATTCTGTTTTTAATTCTTATTCTTCTTTGATATTTTGTTAATGCCATAACTTACTTATTATGCTGATTTACCTGCTTTTCTTCTTATCTCTTCACCAACAAACCTGATACCTTTGCCTTTGTAAGGTTCTGGTTTTCTGAAACCTCTAATCTTAGCGGCTACTTGACCAACTAATTGTTTGTCGTGGGATGTTAATTTGATGACTGGATTTTTACCTTTTTCTGAAACCGTTTCTACTTTAACTTCTGGAGCTAAATTCATAACGATATTATGTGAAAACCCCAAAGCTAAATCTAATTTTTGTCCTTGGTTTGATGCTCTGTAACCTACACCAACTAACTCTAGTTCTTTCGTCCATCCTTTAGATACTCCTTTAATCATGTTATTCATTAAAGATCTATATAAACCATGTTTTGCTTTTTGATCTTTCGTATCAGAAGAGCGTGCTACTAAAACATTCCCGTCTTCAACTTTAATTTCTACAGAATCAAAATTTTGAGTTAATTCTCCTAATTTTCCTTTTACTGTAACAACGCTGTCGTTAACTTCTACTGTAACGCCTTCTGGAATTACTACTGGATTATTACCTATTCTTGACATTTCTCTTTCCTTTTAAAAAATTAGTAGACGTAACATAAAACCTCTCCACCTACATTTTCTCTTTGGGCTTGCTTAACAGTCATTACTCCATGAGAAGTAGAAACGATTGCTATACCAAGACCATTAAGAACTCGAGGCAAATCTTTTGAACCTGAATATTTACGTAAACCAGGTTTACTAATTCGTTCGATCTTTTTAATTACAGATTCTTTGGTTTCTTTGTTGTACTTAAGTGCTATTTTAATAATACCTTGTACTGTAGAATCTTCGAATTTGTAACTTAAAATATATCCTTGATCGAATAATATTTTTGTGATATCTTTTTTAAGATTAGATGCAGGTATCTCTACCACTCTATGGCTTGCAAGAACTGCATTTCTAATTCTTGTTAGATAATCTGATATTGGATCTGTATTCATATATATTAATTTGCGGTTTTGGTTTTCGGTTTTAATACCGAACCTGAAACCAATTTATAATTTTACCAACTTGCTTTTTTAACTCCAGGGATTAAACCTTTGTTGGCCATCTCTCTGAATATTACACGCGAAATACCAAAATTTCTAATATACCCTTTTGGTCTTCCTGTTAGTTTGCATCTATTATGCATACGAACTGGAGAAGCATTTCTTGGTAACTTTTGCAATGCTTCATAATCTCCAGCTTCTTTTAAAGCTTTACGTTTTTCAGCATATTTTGCTACTGTCTTTGCTCTTTTTACCTCACGGGCTTTCATTGATTCTTTAGCCATATCTTAATTCTTTTGAAAAGGTAATCCTAATTCTGTTAATAATGATTTTGCTTCTTTATCAGTATTTGCCGTTGTTACAAATGTGATATCCATTCCAGAGATTTTGTTTACTTTATCAATGTTTATCTCTGGGAAGATAATTTGTTCTGTAATTCCTAAATTGTAATTACCTCTTCCGTCAAAACCTGTTGCTCTAACTCCATTAAAATCTCTTACTCGTGGTAATGCAGAAGTAATTAAACGATCTAAAAACTCATACATTCTCTCTCCACGTAAAGTTACTTTGGCGCCTATCGGCATACCTTTACGTAATTTAAATGATGCAACATCCTTTTTAGATATTGTAGCAATAGCTCTTTGTCCAGATATTGTAGTTAATTCTTCAACAGCGTGGTCGATTAACTTCTTATCTGCAACAGCAGCTCCAACTCCTTTAGATATTACTATCTTTTGAAGTTTAGGTACTTGCATTACATTCTTATAACCAAACTCTTCGGTTAGGGCAGCAATTACTCTGCTTTTAAATTCTTCTTTAAGTCTAGGTGAATATGCCATAACTATATTACTTCATTAGATTTTACTGAAAATCTTACTTTCTTGTCGCCTTCCATCCTATATCCAACTCTGGTCGCTTCTCCTTTTGAAGTTAACAACGATAAGTTTGAAATATGAATAGCAGCTTCTTTCTCTACGATACCTCCTTGTGGGTTTTGTGCACTTGGTTTAGTATGTTTCTTAACCATGTTTACACCCTCAACGATCGCTTTGTTTTTATCTTTTACTATACGAAGTACTTTACCTTCTGAACCTTTATGGTCTCCAGCAATTACTTTTACTGTATCTCCTGATTTTATTTTAAGCTTTGTCATCTCTTATAATTTCATTAAAGCACTTCAGGTGCTAATGATACAATTTTCATGAATTGTTTATCACGAAGTTCTCTAGCAACAGGACCAAAAACACGTGTTCCTCTCATTTCGCCCGTTGGGTTTAAAAGGACACAAGCGTTATCATCGAATCTAATGTAAGATCCATCTGGTCGTCGCACTTCTTTTACAGTACGAACTACAACTGCTGTAGAAACTGAACCTTTTTTTACAGTTCCGTTTGGTGTTGCATCCTTAACAGATACAACAATTTTATCTCCTACAGAAGCATATCTTCTTTTGGTCCCTCCTAGAACACGTATTGTTAATACTTCTTTTGCTCCAGTGTTATCAGCTACTTTTAATCTTGATTCAGTCTGTACCATAATTACTTCGCTCTTTCAATTATTTCAACTAATCTCCAACATTTGGATTTACTTAAAGGTCTTGTTTCCATGATTCTTACAGTATCTCCTTCGTTGCAGTCATTTGTCTCGTCGTGTGCAACATATTTTTTTGTTTTTAACACGAACTTACCATACATAGGATGTTTTACTTTTTTTACTTCTGCAACAACAATAGATTTTTGCATTTTGTTGCTAGTAACTACTCCTATACGTTCTTTTCTTAAATTTCTTGTTTCCATCTTTTCAGCAGAATTATTGTAATTCTCTTTTTGTTAATTCAGTTGCAATTCTTGCTACTGTACGTCTCATACCTTGTAACTGAATAGGGTTTTCTAAAGGCGATATTGCATGAGCCATCTTTAAGTCTGTATAACTTTTTTTGGTCTCACCAAGTCTTTCCTGTAATTCGGCTGTAGATAATTCTTTAATTTCTGATTGTTTCATAATATCAAATAAATTATGCTTCGTAATCTCTAGCAATTACAAATTTTGTTTTAACAGGTAATTTTTGTGCAGCAAGACGTAAAGCCTCTTTAGCAGTTTCTAATGTAACTCCTCCTACTTCAAAAAGTACTCTTCCTGGTTTTACCACAGCTACCCAATATTCTACAGCACCTTTACCTTTACCCATTCGTACTTCAAGAGGTTTTTTAGTTATTGGCTTATCTGGAAAAATTTTAATCCAAAGTTGCCCTTCTCTTTTCATGTAACGTGTAGCTGCAATACGAGCTGCTTCTATTTGACGTGATGTTAAAAAATTTGAGTCTAGTGACTTTATTCCAAAAGTTCCGCTTGAAAGCTGATTGCCTCTTCCGGCATTGCCTTTCATACGGCCTTTTTGCATTTTACGTAATTTTGTTCTTTTTGGCTATAACATTTTTCTTTACTTTAAAAAATTACTTTCTACGACGAGATTTGTTATCTCTTCCGCCTCTTCCACCTTTTCCACCTTTTTTGGATAGTCCAACAAGAGGAGAAAGCTCCCTTTTACCATATACTTCACCTTTCATGATCCACACTTTTACACCTAATCTACCATAAGTAGTGTGTGCTTCAACTAAAGCGTAGTCTATATCGGCTCTAAAAGTTGA
>Ga0102947_1000814_pt1 | contig 10959 bp, 5 predicted proteins | sample SalPon2A_A_D2_MG_FD_78210 | JGI IMG/M metagenome (GOLD analysis project Ga0102947, IMG submission 78210) | Soil microbial communities from South San Francisco under conditions of wetland restoration - Salt Pond MetaG R2A_A_D2_MG | ecosystem: Environmental > Terrestrial > Soil > Wetlands | place... | reverse complement strand
GTTGCTCGAATCGCTTGAGTTGCATACCGGTGGTTGAGAGAAACAGGGTGGGTTTTTTCTGGAGTTTGCGAAACAGGCCCATCGCAGGTAGCATCTAGAGGTGAAGGAAGAAGGCTGAAAGCTTCTACTTCTTATCGCGCAACAGGTTTACTATACATCCACAAGAATCAGCAAGACGGAGAGATCCCGGGATGACACATGGAGAAACATGCCACCGCCATCAGTCAGGCAAGGTCAACCCACTCACGTAGCCATCCCCTCATAGCGCAGCGCCAGCAGCGTGAGGTCGTCGCGCTGGGCCATCCCGGCGGTGAAGCGTTCCACTGCTTCAAGCAACCGTTCCACGGCTTCCCTGGCAGATGCCCCGGCGGCCTCGCCCAACACCCGCTGCAACCCGTCCTGGCCGAACTGCGCCCCCGCCGTATTCGCCGCTTCGAGCACACCATCGGTGTAGAGCACCAGCAAATCGCCTGGCTCCATGTGCAACTGATTTACCTGAAACGTGTCGGACGTCAGCAGACACAGCGGCAGGTTCTGCGCTCTGGGTGCAAACGTCACCGTCCCATCGCGATGCGCAATGCACGGCGGCGGATGCCCCGCGTTGCCGTAGGTAATAACGCCCGTGCGCAGATCCATCAGCCCATAGAAAACGGTCACGAACATCCCCTTCTGGTTCTGCTGCACCCGGTTGATGTTGGCAAAGCAGGCATCGGGTGGCAGCCCCTCGCTGGCCGCCAGCCGCAGCAGCGTGCTCGTGCCGTTCGCAAACAGCGCTGCCGGGACGCCTTTGTCCGACACATCGCCAATGGCAAAGCCCAGGCGATACTCGTCCTCGGCATAAAAATCGTACAGGTCGCCCCCCACCGTCTGCGCCGATTGCAGGTGCGCGTAGAGGTCGTAGCAGGCCGCATCCGTCGTGGCTGCCGTCTGGGGCAGCATGCTCATCTGAATGGCCTGCGCCACCTGCAACGACGCCTGCAACCGCTGCTGCTCGGCGTACTGCTCCACCAGATGCGCCCGCTCGATAGCCAGCGCCGCGTGCGCACTGAACGCCTCCAACAGCATTTCATCCTCCCTGGTAAACCGGCGGCCTGACCGCTTGTTGAGCACCTGGATCACCCCGACGAGTTGCCGCTCGGTCCCAAGGATGGGCGCACACAAGACGGCCTGCGTCCGAAACCCCGTCCAGGCATCATAGCTGACGGTGAAGCGCAGATCGCCCTGCGCGTTGGGCACGTTCAGGATCTGCTTCGTTTGCGCCGCATATCCCGCCAGCCCCTGCCCCACGGGGATACGGATTTTGGAGGGTTTCAGCCCCTGTACGACCATGCCATGCAATTCGTGCTGCGCGGCATCATACAGGAGCACACTACTGCGCTCGGCGTCCAGCACCTCGGTCACCTGCTCGGCGATCACCACGAGCAGCCGTTCCAGGTGAATGTCGGAGGCCAGCACCCTCGCAGTCTTGAGCAGCGCTTCCACCTTGCTAAATCGAAGGTTAGTGGGCGACTTTGTAAACACCATTGCTTCCATCAGAGAATACCGTTTCGGTTTCAGGTTGTGGTGTGGCGGGTTCCGTGCTGGCAGCGCGGCTCATACTCTTGCGCATGACATGGGATATCCGGTCGATGGCCTCGCCCCACGCCTGCTCAACGTCCGCGTTGTAGCGTTTGCCGAGAATCTCCTCCGTCGTCGCCAGAAAAATCTGACGGAAGAGGTCGAAATGCTCCGGCACCACGCCGTACTTGATATGGCTCTGCGCCAGCGCCACGAGGCCCGGCACCATCGCCTCGAACCGGCTCAGGCCGTAGACGGCCATCTGCAAGGTGTGCGCGAGCATCCGGCCCTGTCCGCCCATGTGCCCTTTGAACATCGCCCGCGCCGCCGGGGCTGCCTCGAAGAGCCGCCGGTAAAAGACTTCGCCAAACTGTTCCTGATCGCCCAGCAGGTAGCGGGCCGTGTCCTGCACCAGCAGCACGCTGTCTGGCTCGGCATACCCGCGCACTTCCACGAGCGCGTGGCGGCCCTCTTTGCCCTTCAGCACCAGATCGCCCTGGAAGCCAGGTTCTAGCTCCGTAGCAAGGTGCTCGTGGAAAATGCTGGACGCGAGGAAGGTGGTGCCGAGAATTTCGTTGGTGCTCTCGATGCGGCTGGCGACGTTGATCGCATCGCCGACGACCGAGAAGTCGCGCCGCGTGGGATGGCCCATGTAGCCGACCACGAGCGGCCCGTAATGCGCGCCGATGCGGATGTCGAGCCGCACGCCGAATTCCTCTTCGATCTGCTCGTTCAGCGATTTCAGCGCGCTCATCATGCCCAGGCCCGCCCGCACGGCTCCCTGGCATGCCTCCTGCGCCGTGCCGCCTTGCAAACCGAAGAGCCCGATGATCTGGTCGCCGATGTACTGGTAGATGTAGCCGTTATTCAGCAGAATCGGCTCGCCAATTTCGCCGAAGAAGCGGTTCAGGATGTGGTAGACATCGTGCGGCAGGTTGCCATCCACGAACGGCGTAAACTGCCGGATGTCGCAGATGAGAATGGCGGTTTGCACTTCCTGGCCCGGCTCGGCCTGCAACGCATCGGCCTGAAGCAGCGACACATCCGCCGCCGACCGTACCAGCCGCTGCACGGTCACATCGCCCGTGATGCGGGTCTGGCAGGCAAGCCGGGTGTAGCGATCCCAGCCCCGCTCTTCGGCCATGCGCGCCTCGCGGGACGTACGCTCAGAAACATGACCGATGCCGTCGAGGATGCGCACGCGGCAGGTGGTGCAGCGGCCCTGCCCGCCACACTCGCGCAGGTGGGGCACCTTGTTTGCCACTGAGACTTGCAACACCGTCTCGCCGGGCTTGTCGAGTTGGACGACGATCTTGTCGTCGGGATAGGAAAGGATCATGGTCGGTCTCAGAAGTACAGGGGGTGATTCGCAGGATGGTGCAAAGATGAACCTGCTTCATCTACCGAGACGTGAAATCCGGGACTATCCCCAAGCGAGAGCGCAATTAGTTGAGGGACGAACATCAATCAAAAAAGGAAAGCTGCCATTGCGAGCAACGCGAAGCCATTTCCTTCGGTAATCTTCGATTCGTATGGATGTGGTCTTGGCCACGAGATTGCACCCCAGGAGTACTCGCTTCGCAGCGCCGCGTCGGCTATACCTTCTCGCAATGACAAATAATACCTTTCGCTTGTTTTCAGCGTTTCGATGGATGCCACCCTTCGATCCGTTTGGACCTACACTTGCATAAGTCTGTGTGACTGCACTATCTACGCTTATTATTTCTATTTCTAAACAACGCCTCCCGTTGCCATGCGCATGTCCACCGATCGCTTTTGGGGCGTCGTCTGCTCAGGCATGGTGCTGCTTGTAGGCTTATTCCTTGTATCGATTCAAGACGTATCGGCACAATCAGCTACCAGCCTATCAGAGCGCGTGCCGGGGGCTGGATTCCTCTCTTACCGGCTGGATGAATGGACCATCGGCGAGGGGTTGCCGGGCCATGTCTCACACCTCGCCGTGGGCCAAAATGGCTATCTGTGGATCACAACCTGGGAGGGGCTGGTGCGCTTCGACGGGCATCGGTTTACCGTCTACAACCTGGCAAACACCCCCGCCTTCTCCACGCAGGCGTTCACGCGCCTCTACGCCAGCCACGCTGGGGAGATCTGGTTCGGTGCAAAAAATGGGATGGTCTATCAGTACAAGGAGGGTGTTTTCATTGAGCATGACGTGCTACACGGCACCGCCTCAGGATGGATCAGCGCTTTTGCAGAGGATGCCTCGGGGCGCATGTGGGTCAGTACCACGCAAGGACGCATCGCTTCTTTCGACGGACAAAACTGGACGCTCCACCCCCAGCGTATTCGGGATTCGTGGGCTCCTTTCGGAGCCGATGCCAGCGGACGCATCTGGACGTATCTGCCCGGAACGCCACAAACGCCATCGGATTTCGTCCATTTCAGCAATGGCATTCCTGCTCGCCTGGACCGTCTGGGATTCTTGCCGCAACCCTCTCCAGAAACCCTCGGCTTTGTCAAAACACAGCACGGCCCCCTCTTCCACCGACCCCGAGGCTCCCTGGAAGTCTACCGCCGCGAAAGACGCATTCGCATGGATCTGCTGGATGCACAGGGCACGTTGCTTGGCTGGTACTGGCATACGCCGGGCGCTGTCGGTACCCTCATTGATAGCCACGGGCGCGTCTGGGTTCGATTAGAGAGCAAGGGTGCAGCAGACCTTTTGCATGTCTACAAAGAGGGCGTGCTACTGGCTCGCATCCAGGCAGCAGGCATCGGGTGGGTGGATGTGCTGGAAGAAGATCGTGAAGGTAATATCTGGTTTAAAGCCAAAGGCAGCGGTCTTTTCCGCATTCAGGTGTCCCCCTTCACGCAATATACCCCCACCGATGGCCTCATTGCATCTCCTGCGTATGTGGCCGCATCACCCAGTGGAGACGTTCTGGTATCATCGCGGGCGAGCCTGGACAGAGATAAGGTTACCGTTTTTCAGGGAAGCACCCTGTCCAATCGGCAGTTTCGCCTGCGTGGGACGGAGCCTGGACTTTCATCATCGCCCTTTGCGACGCTTGGCCTTGTTCAGGTGGATACAAAAGGGCAATGGTGGGGTGTGTCTTACAATCACCTGCTGCGTTTGCGAGAGGACATAGCCGAGTCGGTGTGGCGCTCTGACCAGGATAACATCAGTTCCTTCTACAGGGACCCAGCCAACCCTGACTATCTGTGGCTGGGAACCAGTACGGGAGACCTCTACCGCTTCAATACACGCACCCTCGCCACAGAATCCGCTTACAAAGTGGGAATGTCGGATATCGGGCACCTCTTTCGGGATAGCCAACAAACACTCTGGATTAGCACGCAAGACCAGTTGGCTCGTCTGGAAAAGAGTGGCACCTTGACCGTCTTCGAAGAAGAAGCTGTTTCGCGGGTACAGGTTTCAGCTTTCTATGAAGATGCCGACGGAACGCTCTGGATTGGCACCCACGACAAGGGCCTCGTCCGGTATCGCGACGGACGCTTTCAATCCCTTCGCGCCGAGAACGGCCTGTTTGAGAACACGATCACTTCTATTTTTGAAGACCCTTTTGGCTTCTTCTGGATGAGCGGCAACCTGGGCCTCCAGCGCGTACGCTTCGAGGAACTCAATGCCGTGCTGGATGGACAGGCCAGGCGCGTCCATGCCGTTGGCTTGCCACCGCAACTGGGCCATTTCAGTGCAGATCCAACGATGCGAGGGGCGGTGCAGGATGACACCGGTGCCCTCTGGTATCCAGCGTTGCGCGGCGTGACACGGGTGGATCCGGCCCTTTATCAGGCAGGCTTTGCCATCGCTCCCGTCGTCACCATCGAAGCAGTCCGCTCCGAGCAGGCTACCCACTCGGCCCACCCCGATCTCATCCTTTCGCCGCAAGAGCGCCGCCTCACCTTTAGCTACGGAGCCATCAGCCTGCGAGCAGCGAACCTGCTCCATTTCAGGTATCGCCTGGACGGCGTCGATCAGGCCTGGATTGAAGCAGGCGATGCACGGAGCGCCACCTACACCAACATCGAGCCGGGGCGCTACACCTTTCGCGTACAGGCGATGAACGGCGGCGGCGTCTGGAGCGAGGCAGATGCGGTGCTCACGTTCTCCGTGCAGCCGTTCTTCTATGAAACCGTCTGGTTTTATCTGTTGAGCGGGTTGGGTTTGCTGACGCTGGGAATCGTTGGTTTCTCCTATCGCCTGCGCTATTACAAACAGCGGCAGGTGGAACTCGACCACCTCGTGCAGGCACGAACGCACGAACTGGCGGTTGAGAAGCAAAACGTGGAGCAGGCGCTCCAAACCGTTGCCGAACAGTCAGAACAGTTGCAGTCGCTGGACGAAGCCAAGAGCCGCTTTTTTGCCAACATCAGCCACGAATTTCGCACACCGCTGTTGCTGATACTTGGACCATTAGAAGACCTGCGCGACGGGCTGCAAGGCACCCTGAGCGAGGAGGCACACGAGCAAGTGGCGCTGGCGCACCGCAACAGCCACCGCTTACTTCACCTCGTCAACCAGTTACTCGATGTCTCTCGCCTGGAGACCGGACGGCTCACCCTGCAAGTACAGCATGTAGATGCCGTGGCCTTCGCAAATCGGGTGGCCGAGACCTTTGCCTCTATGGCGAAGCGCAAACACATTGACTTCCAGATCGACGCCCCAGACGAGCCACTGCGGGTGTACTTCGACCCGGACCAGTTGGAAAAAGTCCTTACCAATCTCCTCGGCAATGCCTTCAAGTTCTCCCCCAGGGAATCCACCGTAACCCTTTGTCTCACAACAGAAGACGACTCCTTTGTCGTAGCTGTACAGGACACCGGACCGGGCATTGCCCCCGAACACCTGCCCCACCTGTTCGAGCGATTCTATCAGGCCGATGCCTCTTCCACGCGGCGGCAACCCGGCACCGGTATTGGGCTGGCTCTGGCGAAGGAACTGGTTTCCCTGCATCATGGCACCATTGAGGTAGCAAGCGAGGAAGGCAAAGGCAGCACCTTCACGGTTCGCCTGCCGCTCGGTCATGCCCATTTTCTGGACGAAGAGCTTGCCGATCCAGCCGGTCCTGCTTCTCCCCTGCCTTCGCAAATTCAGAACGTGAATACAGCCAACGTATGGCTCGATGAAATCGAGGTGGACGACCACCCGGTTTCGGGAGACGGTGCCACCGGCGCAACCGCACTGGTCGATGGTGAAGACGTGACGACCATCCTGGTAGTGGATGACAACGCCGATGTACGAGCCTACATGCGGCGGCACCTGGAGAACAAATACCGCGTGGTGGAAGCCATTAACGGAAAGGCAGCGCTGGAACAGACGCGCACCGTCCTGCCCGACCTCATCGTCAGCGATGTGATGATGCCGGAGATGGGCGGCTTCGCCTTTTGCACCGCGCTCAAGCAAGATCCTGAGTTGGACTTTATACCCGTCATCCTGCTCACGGCGAAGGCTTCGCCAGAAAGCAAAATTGCAGGGCTGGAAGAAGGAGCGGACGACTACCTGACCAAGCCCTTCGACGTGCGCGAGTTGATCGCCCGCATCGAAAACCTCATTGCCTCCCGGCAACGTCTCAAGGCCCGCTTCAGCGAAAACGCATCACCTTCATTGCCTGTGCTGGCATCACCCCATCGCGCTGCGCTCACGGCCAGCGACCAGGCTTTTACCGACCAGTTCCAGCAGGTACTCGACGCCCATTTGTCTGACGAGAACATTGCTGTAAGTGATCTTGCAGAAGCAATGGGCGTGGGCCGCTCTACGCTTTACCGCCGTGTGCAAGAAGTACACCAGCAATCCCCCATGGAACTGCTCTGGCAGCTTCGCCTCCAGCACGCCGCCCACCTGTTGCGTCAACCCGACATCAACGTCAGCGAAGTGGCGTATGGTGTCGGCTTCCGCAGCGTCGCGCACTTCTCTACGCGCTTCAGCGAACAATTCGGGGTTAGCCCGTCTACCTTCCGCGCCCAGCCGCAGACGGAAGCGTAGGTTTATGCCTTTCTGCTCACGCACGTCTCTTTCGCCAGCGTCCCAACCTCTTGCCTGAACGTCCCGTGAGACGGACACCAAAGCAAATGGGATGCTCGTGATACCCCCCTCCCTGTCCAGTACTGCATCTTGGCTCGCAACGCTACCCGCCGTGTTGTTAACGAGCTCTCCGCATGCTGCACATTCCTTTTCCTGTACAAGTCACATTCACCGGTTTGCCTATAGGGCAACCCGAAGGCCCAGCCACCGAGGCATCGCCCGAAGTATCCTCCGTGGCTGAGGCAACAGGTCCGCTCGTGCTGGTGGTGGACGACGAGGAGGAGGTGTGCCTGTACCTGCGGATGTGTTTGAAACCGCTCACACGCCGCGTCCTCGAAGCCGCCGATGGTCGCGAAGCCCTGTCCCTTTTGCAAACCACGCCCGGCATCCGACTGGTCATCTCAGACGTCGTGATGCCACACATGGACGGGATCGCACTGAAAGCAGCCATTCGGGTCGATCCTGTCTTGCGAGCGATTCCGGTGTTGCTCATCAGCGGTGAGGTGACCCATCCACGGGATGGCCCTGTGCTGCGCAAGCCCTTCAACGCACGCGCCCTCCGCGACGCCGTGAAGGCACTCTTGGCTGACACCCCATGACCCATTTCCCCGGCATTCTCTGTTATAGAGGATTGACAAACATCGTTCTGGCACCCGGCTCTTCACACCTTCCATTTCCACAAAACGCCTATTAGGGCTACAAAGATGACAAAAGCAACTACCCCTTTCTTCATCATCGTAATGACCTTGCTGCTCCTCACTCTCACACCCCCTGCCTTGGCCCAGTGGGCCAGCAAAACAGCAGCCCCCCAGATAGCTGAGGTCAACGCGATTCAGTTCATCTCTGTCCAGAGCGGCCAGTGTGCAGAAGTGAACGGCAATGTATCCGATGGGCAGGCCGTGGGCCAGCAGCCCTGTATCGGCTTCCGCACGCCCAAGCAGAACTGGAGCCTGGAAGAGAGCGGGGGCAACATCGCCATCTTTCCTTTCCAGGGAAACAATGACCTGGCCACGCAATGCCTGGAAGTAGTCGGAGGCGGCGCGGCTGATGGCACGGCCGTGCAAATTGCAAATTGTACGAACCAGCTCTTCCAACAATGGACGTTCGAGTGGGTAGGCAACGGCTTTCAGGTCAAGGCGGCTCATTCCGGCAAATGCCTGGACAATGGCGGCTCTGGAAGCAGCAGCCTGCAACAAGTGACGTGTTCAGGTGCGACGAGCCACGTCTGGCGCATCACGCCGCCCAAGGCTAGCTACCGGGTCTTTCCGCAGCACACGCTTAATGCCCCTACCTGCCTGGACCTCGTGGGCGGTAATGTACAACAGGGCGATTGTGCGGCCGTCTCCGAGCGGCTCTGGTTCTTCACGCCCTCCAACGATGGCCTGCAAGTCCAGAATATTCAAAACCTCCAATGTACCGGTGTCGATGGTTTCTCAACTGCTGATGGTGCCAATGTACAGGAAGAAAACTGTACGGGCGGAACGAACCAGGAATGGCGCATGAACCCGGTGCCCGTGGGTCTGGGGGATGGCTTCCCGGTTCCTTTTCAGGTGGTCGCCCGGCACAGCAACAAGTGCATGGATGTCGCAGGCGTCTCTTCAAATCCGGGGGCGGACGTGTATCAGTGGGAATGCCTGGGTGCCGCCCAGTTGAATCAACTATGGAACATGGTGCTCTGGAATTCCTTCCCTTTCGCCGAGAATGATGCCTTTACAATCTCTCAACAGCCTTCGTCCCTCAATGTGCTGGCGAATGATGGCGACCCGGATGCCGGAGATGCGCCCTTCATTCTGAGCGTTTCACAGCCCGCCAACGGACAGGCACAGGTCAATGCGGATGGGCTGGGTGTTACCTACACCGCCAACCCCGGCTTTGTGGGCGTCGATCAGTTTACCTACATGGCTGAGGACCGGTTTAACGGGAATCCTTTTGTTGGATCGGGCACCGTCACGGCGACCGTCACCGTTACGGTGCAGGCCGCCGCGCAGGCGCAGTTAATCAACGCTGTGGCATCGTCCTCCGTGGATATTGTCCTCAGCAACCCTGCCAACCAGCAACTGACACAGTCGCTCAACTTCCGAGAGGCCACACCCCTGAGCCTGGCGGTCCCCGCTGGCAACGTGACGATTGAGGCGCGCACCCAGGGTTCGTCCACCGCTTTTGCCAGCACCACTACTACGCTAGAAGTTGGAAAATCCTACTTCATCGTCGCGGGAGGCACAACGGGCAATGGCACCCTCATGGTCGCCGAAGCCATGGCGCAGGCTGCCAACAACGAAATCCGCACCGCCTTTGCCAACGCTGTCTCTGGCTCGCCCGGCAGTGGCCTCGACGTGAACCTGCTCACTACCAGCAACCCGCCCCAGATCGAGCAGTCGCTGGTAGAAAACGTGGCCTTTGGAGCCGCGCCTACGCCGTATGTCCAACTGCCTGAACGCAACATGAACATCCAGGTCGCCGACGGAGGGAATGAGATTGGCGTCTTCCGCTTCCTCCTCAATGGCAGGCCCGGCGAAACCTTTGTCGGTGTGCTGACCGGACAAAACGCCAATGCCTCGCTCGCGCTGGATCTCTACCGCACCAACGGAGAACGCCTCGGCGACACCGTCACCGCCAGCGAAGCGGAGACCGATGTGCCCGACGCTTTCGCGCTGCAAGGCAACTATCCCAACCCGTTCAATCCGACAACGACGATTCGCTTTGACCTGCGCGAGGCGGCCACCGTCCATGTTGACATTATTGATGTGCTGGGCCGTGTGGTGATGACGGTACCAGAGCAGGATTATGCCAGCGGAACCAACCATGCGCTCGACATCGACGCCGCGAGCCTGCCTTCGGGGATGTACCTCTACCGGGTGGTCGCCGACATGGAAGCCCAGACCTCTGTCCGCACAGGACGTATGATGCTGGTCAAATAACCAAGAAGCTATCCGACCTAACACATGCATTCAGAGGGACATCGGGCTTCGGCGGCCTGATGTCCCTCTGTTTTATTACTTTGTTTCCACCAGCCTTTGATTGTATCCTGCGCACCTATTCATCGTAGAGCCTTAGTATTGGCGTCTGTTGCTTACTCACTTCTCCCATGTCTCCTCTTCAAACTCTGATCGTCGATGATGAACCGCTGGGCCGCGAACGCATCCGCACGTTGCTGGCTTCCCGCAAGGATGTGCAGGTAGCAGGTGAAGCTAAAGACGGCGATGAGGCTGTCGGTCTGCTCCAAAGCACCGACTTCGACCTTGCCTTCCTCGACATCCAGATGCCGCACCGGAGCGGGTTCGAGGTGATCCGCGCTGTGGGCGTTGAGCAGATGCCGCCGGTTGTTTTCGTGACGGCGTATGACGCCTATGCCCTGCAAGCCTTCGAGGTTCACGCACTCGACTATCTCCTGAAACCGT
>Ga0102947_1000813_pt1 | contig 10962 bp, 13 predicted proteins | sample SalPon2A_A_D2_MG_FD_78210 | JGI IMG/M metagenome (GOLD analysis project Ga0102947, IMG submission 78210) | Soil microbial communities from South San Francisco under conditions of wetland restoration - Salt Pond MetaG R2A_A_D2_MG | ecosystem: Environmental > Terrestrial > Soil > Wetlands | place... | reverse complement strand
GGAACCTGTCCTGGCGCGGTGCTTGAGCAAGCTGGCAGTGGGGCGCATCGCAGTCGAATTCCCGTCCGGCAAGCGGCAGACCTACGGCGTTGCACAAGGTTCGCCGAGCGCACTCTTGAAGATTCGCGATTTGCGCACTGTCCTTCGGATGATCCTGTCAGGCGAACTCGGCATGGCCGAGGGCTACATGGCGGGCGAATGGGATACGCCGGACCTGACCGCTCTCTTTACGCTCGCAGAGCAAAACGCGGATGCTCTTTCGAACGCCTTGTCGGCGGGATGGATCGCGAAGTGGCGAAATCGTGCCATTCACGCAGGGCGCGCCAACACTCGTAGCGGCAGCCGCCGCAACATCGCCGCCCACTACGATCTCGGGAATGACTTCTATCGTCTCTGGCTCGACGGCGGGATGACCTATTCCGCCGCTTTGTTTGCGGACAATGAAGAGTCTTTGGAAGCTGCGCAGCGCCGAAAATACCTCCGCATTGCCGCTCAGCTCGATCTTCGCCCTGGCGATCGCGTGCTGGAAATCGGCTGTGGTTGGGGTGGATTTGCAGAGATTGCGGCTGCCGAATTCGGGTGCGAGGTGGTCGGTCTCACCCTCTCGGAGGCCCAGGCCCGTTACGCGCGTGCCCGCATGCGTCGTGCCGGACTAGCGGATCGCGTCGATATCCGCCTTCAGGACTATCGAGACATCGACGGGCGTTTCAACAAAGTCGCCTCCATCGAAATGTTCGAGGCGGTCGGTGAAGAGAACTGGCCGACCTATTTTCAGACGCTCGAGCGGTGTCTCGACCGGGGCGGCCGCGCTGCGCTTCAAATCATCACCATCGCCAACGAACATTTCGGCTCCTATCGGCGCAATCCCGACTTCATACAGCGCTACATCTTTCCCGGCGGCATGCTGCCGAGCCCGGCCGCTTTCGAGAAATCGGTCGAGGCCGCCGGGTTCCGTATTGCCGACAGCTCCTTCTTCGGCCGGTCCTATGCCGAGACACTACGGCGCTGGTCGTCGGCCTTCGAAGCGAACTGGCCGGCCATCGCGCAAAGAGGCTTCGACGAGCGGTTCCACCGCATGTGGCGCTACTATCTCAGCTATTGCGAGGTGGGGTTCGAGAGTGACCGGGTCGACGTCGGCCACTTTCTGCTCGATCGCCGCTGAGGCGGCGGCCGGGGACGCCATGCGCCTCTCGATGTTGGTCTTCTACGCGCTCCCGGCCTTTGTCGTCGCGCTGCCGACAATCCCTGTCTATATCGTTCTGCCGACGCTCTATGGGGTGGAACTGGGCCTCGGTCTGACCGCGACCGGGCTCGTGCTACTGGCTGCGCGCCTGTTCGACACTGTAAGCGATCCGTTGGTCGGGGCCCTTTCGGATCGCTTTGCTTTATGCGGCTGGCGGCGCAAGCCCTGGATCGCCGTCGGCGCCGCGATCGCCGGCCTCGGGCTCTACATGGTTCTCAACCCGCCGTCCAAGGTCGACGGCTTCTACCTGCTGATCTGGGCGCTGGTGCTCTACGCCGGCTGGACCATGGTCGTCGTGCCCTATATGGCCTGGGGCGCGGAGCTAAGCGACAACTATGACGAACGAACCCGCGTCACCGCCTGGCGTGAAGGCATCGGGCTGCTCGGCCTCCTCGGCGCGGGGGCGATAGTCGCTGCGGCGACGGCCGCAGACTGGAGCGAACGGCAAGCGATCGCTGTACTCGCTTGGGTCGCTATTGCCTTGGGTCTCCTTGCCTTTCCGTTGCTGCTTTGCAGAGTGCCCGAGGTTCCCCAGGAAAGACCCCTACCCGCATCGAGGACCGACCGCCCGCTGAAGGCCGCAGCCTTCGCCTTGGCAGGCAACGGTCCTTTCGTCCGGTTGCTGGCGGCTTGGTTTTTGAACGGCCTCGCCAACGGTATCCCGGCCACGCTCTTTTTCCTATATCTCGAGTACGGCCTCGGTGCCGGCCAGGCACAGCGTCCCCTATTCGTGCTCCTCTATTTTCTGTCGGCGATCGTCGCAGTTCCGGCCTGGAAAGCTGCCAGTACGTCTCTTGGAAAGCATCGGGCCTGGTGCTGGGCGATGGCATTGGCTTGCATCGCCTTCGTCACCGTGCCCTGGGTACCGCAGGGCGCTTTTGTGGCTTTCGCCTTGATCTGTGCGGTGACCGGCGCGGCGCTCGGTGCCGATCTGGCGCTACCGCCGTCCATCCAGGCCGATGTCTTGGACTATGGGGCCTTGCGCAGTGGGCGCGCGCGCGCCGGATTGCTGTTCGCTTTCTGGGGAATGAGCACGAAGCTCGCCCTTGCACTCTCCGCCGGCTTTGCCTTGTGGGCTGTTGAAGCCGCGGGCTTCGACCCGGACAGGCCGAGCGCCGCAGGCATAAGCGCCTTGTCAGTGATCTACGCGTTGGTACCCGTCGTAATAAAGGCAACGGCGATCGCGCTCGTCTGGCGCTTCCCACTGACGGCGGAAAAACACGCGGTGATCCAGCGCGCCCTCCGGCGTCAACGCGCCAGATGGCACAAGGGAAGGAAGGCAGTTTCATGATGCTGCGGCTGGGGTCAATTCTGATCGCCCTACTTCTTCTTGGCGGATGTTCGAGGATGAAACCGATCGATTTCAAGGACGGCGAGCCGAAACTGACGCTCGAAGACTACTTTCGCGGCACCACCCGCGCTTGGGGTCTCTTCGAAGACCGCTTCGGGAGGATCCGTCGTCAGTTCGTCGTGGATATCGCCGGCCGCCACGACGGTGATGTCCTGGTGCTCGACGAGCGTTTCCGCTACAGCGACGGCGAAACGGACCGCCGAGTCTGGCGCATTCGCAAAACCGGGGACAACAGCTATGAAGGCCGCGCCGACGATGTGGTCGGCGTGGCAAGCGGCGAGGCCTATGGCAACGTCCTCAACTGGCGCTATGACATGGATTTGAAAGTTGGCGACGGGACGCTTCGCGTGCACTTCAATGATTGGATGTTCCTCCAGCCCTCAGGTGTTCTTTTGAACCGGGCGAAAGTGAGCAAATTCGGTATCAACATCGGCGAGGTGACGCTGGTCTTCATAAAGCCCGAGCGGATGGCCGAGAAATACGGCGACGAAGCCATGCCAGAAGCGGTCCGATAAGGGGCAGCCGTTCGTACAAGGCCGACGCGGCATCCCAGTAGTCGAAATGGGAGACGACCAGCCCGTCGGCATTGAAACGCACCTCGCTCATCCCATCGAACGCCCACGGCTTGCCCCGAAGCACCGCTTCGAAACGCCAGGACATGAGGCAACGATCGCCCTCCGTTACCGCCGCCGACACGCAAAAGTGCAGGGGCCCCACCGCGGCAAACATATGCGCGAACAGGCGTTGCATTGCATCCGCGCCGGTGACGTCGTTGAAGGGGTCGCGGAAACGGACGTCTTGGGCAACGTAATCGTGGAGCCGTTCCAGGCTGTGTGGCGTCAGGGTCTCGAGGAAATGCCGATATCGCTCCTGCGGTGTCGTCATGGCCGCACCATGCGCCGAGTCAAGGCGAAGAACATAGGGTCCGGCAGCATGCGCAAAAGTTTCATCATAAAAGCAAAGCGCCAAGGGAAGGCGACTTCGAAAGAGTTCGCAGCCAAACCGCGCATGATTTTCGCCGCGGCTTTCTCGACGGAGATGATATCGGGCATGGGAAAATCGTTGCGGTCGGTCAGCGAGGTTCTCACGAATCCGGGATTTATCAGCGTGAGCCGCACGCCGTGCTGCGCCAATTCGGGATTCAGGGCCTCGCACATATTGATCAGCCCCGCCTTGGTGGCGCCGTAAGCAGCCGCTGTCGGTAGGCCGCGATAGCCCGCGAGCGATGCCACCACAGCGACGTGGCCGCTCTTCCTCGCGATCATCTGCGGCAAGATCTGCGAAAGGCCGTTGACCGTGCCCATCAGGTTGGTTTCGACAAGGGCGCGGAAGTCCTCGACGGAAAAACGATCTGCCGTGAGCGGAAGGTGCGTTCCCGCATTGAAGATGACGAGGTCGGGCGGGCCCAATCGGGCCGAGATCCGCGCCACGGTCTCGACGGTCGCGGACAGATCGGTGACATCCAGGGGAAAGCTATGGATAGTCTCGGCCCGGCAGTCCGACGCCAGGCGGCGAAGATCGTCCTCGCTGCGGGCGCTGACCGCGACACTCCAGCCGTCGTCGGACAGGCGCTTCGCCACTTCCCGGCCGATGCCCTTCCCGGCCCCCGTCACCCATGCGACTTTGCGTGCTTTTGCACCTGCTGTTCCAGGGGTCACCGCTGCGCCTCGATCTCGGCGCCGCCCTGACAGCGGCGGCAGGCATACTCAACGGTCGAACCGTCTCGCCCCTCGAACCGCATCTTCACCCAGCGCCCCTGGTCGTCGTACCAGACTTCGGTCTCCAATTCGCCCGAGAAGGCATAGCGGGTCGCCATCACCGGGCCCCGTTCGGTCTCGACCGCCTCGCGTCCGGCCGGCTCTATTTCGACATGATTGATGCGCCCGGTCAGGGTGTTGAGAACGTGGCTTGCCCCGAGGACGTCGGCGTTCCAGTGGTTGGTGGGATAGAGCGGCATGCCCACGCTATAGGTGCCCCGGTCGCTCGTGACCGTGAGTCGGCTGCCCCTGCGCTCAACCGTCAGGTCGAACCGCTGTCCATCGTCATCCACCGCCACGGTCAGATGATTGAGCTGGCCATCCTGCCATTCGCCGGTCGCGTGGTATCTGTAGCGGAACAGCGTCAAAAACAGCATTTCGATTTGCAGGTGAAAGGTGCTATCGACTGTCAAAATAGACCCCTTTTGTTGGAAATGGACGCGGTGCCAGCCTGCCTTCCGGCCGTCGCGGAGCACATCGAATTGCATGTCGTCCCCATAGAGCGCGATTGGGTCCGACGGCATACGAGGTTCGCGCATACTGGTTGCATGGGCTCCATTCATCTGCAGCAGTTGCGCAGCAACCATGGCAAGTCCCACGAAGAACACCGGTAAAATGAAGCGGCCCATTGCAGCACGAACTCCCGCTCTCGCGACTCTGGATATCTCTAGAGAAAATAGGACCGGCGAGGCTTGATAGGGGGCATGGGGGAGGCACCTCGCCGGCCAAGTTAAAACAGAGAGGGTTAGGGCCTAGCTTGGGAGAAACCGATGGCCCACTTAAACTACGCAAAAGGACGTGACTTGGATCACCGGGGGACCCTGTTCTCAGACGCAAACACAGGAGCCGATCACGCGCGCCTTGCCGCCCTCCATCTCTATCTCACGAGCGGACGCAAGGACGTGATGTAAGCAAACGAGAATGAGACCGCCCCTGTGGCACCATGCCCGCCATGGGCCGCGCCTGTGCCACGGCAAAGGGTTGAACAGATGCGAGGAAGCTCGAATGTCTTCGTCGTGCATGTGGGCATGCAAAAAGAGGCTGGCGCGGGAGGGTCGAGCCCTTTGAATTGGTTGCGGTGTTTTTGGTTGCGGGGGCGCGCAGCCGCCTTATTCTGCTCTCCACTGCGCTGGGGCCTCGTCGGTTTCGAGGTCTAGCAGCCTCTGATGCCGCTGCCTTTTGAGCAGAATGCGTCGCCGCTTGATGGTCGAGAACCGTCGTATCTGCGTGATCTGCAGGGACAAAAACCAGGTACTGGGGTAGCACAAGGACAGTCCCGTCTCCTCGCACTGGCGCCTCTCAAAGGCGCAAGCGGGACCTGATAATGTCAATGACGCCGATACCGGGAAAATCCACATAGGCGCCTCGGCCCACCGGGCAGGTCGGGAAATCAACAGCGGTGGCGAAGAGACGGAGGAGCACCTGGGCTTGGTCCTCTCGTCGGCCCTTGGCCAGTGCCGCGAGTTCCGATCGACCGAGCGTCGCGGCGGCGCCGCGCACGAGAACCACTTCCGCGGCGCGCGCCGTCGCGTCGCCCTCGAGCACCACCTCCGCCGGCTGGCCGGGCCGGATCAGCGCCGCCTCGGCGTCCGAGACCGGCATGTCGATTAAGAGCTGGTCGCAATCAAGCCATTCCGCAACCTGTTCGCCCGCCTCTACGGTCATGTCCGTTGCCACCAGCTTGCGCCACAGCAGCCGACCGGGCGGCGCCGTGATGCTGGCAGCGCTCAACCTATCGAAGTCGGTCCGGGCCTTGTCGCGCCACAGTTTCGCAGCTTCCAATTTCGCTTGGGCCGTCCGCAACGCGAAGCGCGCCTCTTTCTTCGCGACCTTCAGATCCATTCGGTCGCCGCGCACCCAATCCGGATCGCCGCCGTCGGCATCGATGAAGACCCCGTGATCGGCCGCCTTTCGCCGCTCTTGCGCATCGCGCAACATGGCCCGCATGTCGATGAGATCGAGTTCGAGCTCCGCCTCGCGCAACTGCGCTTCGTCGGCCGCATCGATCGATCCGGCGCCGCGGTCGGCAAGGTCCACCCTCCGGCCCGAGATCTTTCGGATGGTCGCCAGTCGCTTTTCGGCCAGCGCGATCTCGCCCTCATAGTGCCAGCTCGTCGTGTCGAGTTGGGCGCGGAAATGGTCGGCATATTGCGCCTTGAGCTCGCGGCGTCCCTCGTCGAGTTGCTTGATCTCATCCATGAGCGCCTGGGCGTCATTCAACTGCGCAGTGGCGAGTTGGACCTGCAGCTTGGCGTCTTCCAGAGCGTGGGTGCTGATGTGGTCATTTCGAATTGTGGCGATCAAGCCGTCTTCACCGACCGTTCCGCCGATGGAGAGCGGCTCGAATCGAATTTTGCCTCGGATCGGTGAGGTCACCACATTCGACCAGCTCGTCACGGCAGCGTCACGGATGACGACCGACGTCACATAGGGCCATCCAATCCAGAGACAATAGCCGATGAAAGCGATGACCGCGGCCACATAGGGTCTCGATCCGGTTAAGAAGGCGCGGCCCGGTGAGCTGTCAGACATAGCGAAGCTCCTCCGTCAGGCAATTCATTGTTCATGTACCGGTCGCGCCGCTCGGGTGCCTTCAAACCTAGAAAGGATCACCCCCACGTCCGCGTCGAAACCTTCGGCACAGAGCGCATTCTCAATGTCGGTCGCACAGCGGCAGAGGTCGCCAGCCGTCCGGCAAGCCGTTCCGGCCACCGCGATCTCTACTTCGACCGCGGCCCCGTTACGGCGTGTCCGAATGTCGACCGCCTCCCCGGGCGGCAGAAGCGACCGGGCGATCTGTGCGATCCGCCACTGCTTGTCCTCAGGTGCCGGCGCGTCAAGCAGATCGGGTAGCGACCGGGCCAGTACCAGGAGCCCGCGCCCGAACATGAGAATGGTCAGGAAGGCTGCACCGAGAATGTCGAAAGCGAGAGCCAGTTCGGCATCTCGCACCAGAGCAGCCGCCGTCATTGTGCATTGAAGGCCGACGCTTCCGAGGAACATGGTATCGCGCAGTTTCAGATGCGCCTCGAACACCGGCGGCCCGGCGGTGGGCAGGTGTTGCCGCATGACCCGACGGCCGACGTCGCATATCAGAAGGCTGACGGCGTTCGCCAGTGCCGCGATCGCCAGGCCAAGCGGTCCAGCCGGCTCGCGCAGGCCGGAAGCGACTTGGAAGATGCGATCCACCATCCAAAACGACCCGAACAGAAGGCTGACAGCAAGCGCGATCCATACCGTCTGCTCAAGCTTGCCTATCCCGTAGTCGAACCGGCTGAAGCGGCCCCTGTGGAGCGACCGCAAGACGAACACGGCATAGAGTTGCAGCGCGACGAGAAAGGCCAGTCGCAGGCTTTCACCGAGCAGACTGAGCGAAGCGGTCGAGACCGCTGCAAGGAGGACGACGCCGGTCGTAGCCGTGTCGACGCCTGCGGACAGGATCACAATTCGCTCTTGGCGCTGTTCGGTTTTTGTGGGCTGCCTTTTCATGCGACTGCACGTCTGTCTATATCTGCCGCCGGCATCCGGGCCATGACCGATACCTGCAGCGCCTCGGCTGCACCCGACAACGTTTCCTCGACTACCGTTGCGCAGGTACGAAGTCGGTTTGCCGGCAGGTCCGGATCTGCGAGAACCGTCACGCGCGCAACATGTCCGTTTCCCGTGCGGCGGGTTTGAACGGAATGGAGCGCAGCCTCGGGCAACGACCGACGCACCGCAGCGGCGATGGCTCTGTGGGTTGCCGGCGAAGCGGCCCTGTCAAGCAACACGGGAATTGACCGCCGGACCATCCTCCACCCGTGCGTGAGCACCAGCACGGCAACGAAGGAGGCTCCGGTCGCGTCGAGCACGCCGACGATGAAGGGATCTTTTGCCAGAGCGGCTGCGGTCAGCGTGATCTGCACGGCGCCCGAGGACATCAGCAGCGTTACCCGAACGCGCAGCTGGGCGCGAAAGGCTTCCGTGTTGCGGTCCGTCGATGACTGAACCATCGCGACCCAACCCAGGACGTTGATCAGGACGTTGGTTGCGTTGACAATCGCGGCCAATGCGAGACCGGCAGGCGAAGTGACCTCTCGTCCGACGAAGAGAAGGTTGACCACCCCTTCCGCCACAAGCAGTCCACCGGCGATCAGTCCGATGCCGCAAAGGCCGGTCGCCAAGTACTCGAACTTGTCGGTTCCGAAGCGATAGCGGCGGAGGCTGTCTCGGTGCACAGCCATCATGCACCAAAGGGTCCAGTATCCAGCGATCAACATGATCAACATGCGCATCGCCTCGCTCATCAGCGTCAGCGAGCCCGACAACAGCGCCACAAGAAAGATCGCGAGAAGAATGCCCGTATCGGCCACGAGGGGATAGGCCGTCGACCGCTCCTGCGCGCGCTGTTGTGGGTTGGGTCCGCCGCCGTAAGATGACCCTACGGGATCCTTTCGAACGACACTGGCGGAGGCGATTGAACCGGCGATCATGTCCTGAGCCAATATTGGTTTATGCGTTATTCCAGTTACTCTGCTTCGAAGGAGGCCCCGACAGGGGGTCGCTGTCCCCGGCCGCGGGCCACCCTCCTGGGCCGGCACTGCGACATTCTCCGACATCGTTCGCGACCTCGCGTGCCTGACACCAGCTGCGGATCTCCTCGTCCGACAGCTCGCTGACGACACCGCGCTGTGCACGATAAAGGCCGATATCGCGCAAAACGTGGTCGCTGATCATCGACATGGCGCCGACGTCCTCTAGGGACCGCTTCTTGCGCTTGGGCGGACGCTGCTTGCCGGCCGCGTTTTTCCTGAGCCGGGACGGCGCCGCGACCAAACTCTTCATAAGCAGATCAACCATTTGCATGACCTCCTTAGAGAAAATTCCCACACAGCTCGTCGTTCCGCGTTCGATGCCGCCGCGCGCTGTCGCGTCACAGCAGCAAAGAGACTTCGAACGGGAACCTCGACAAGATTTCGCAGCCCGTTTCGGTGATAAGCACCTGTTGCTCCAACTTCACCCCTTCGGCGCCGCCGTCCTCGCCAATGTAACTTTCGACACAGATCGTCATCCCGGGTTCGATGACGCCGTCGTAACCCGCTGCCGGAAAATCGGCACGGTGGTAGAGGTAGGGATACTCACCCGTCATCCCGACCCCATGAGCGGAGAGGTAGTAGCGGTTGGCAAAGTACCTGTCCGGGATATCCCAAGATTTCTCGGCGTAGTCGCGAAAGGTCATCCCTGGGTGAAGAATGCCGATGTTGTGATAGACCTGTTCGTAGGCGATCCTGTAGAGCGTCCGCTGAGCCTGTGTCGGTTCTCCCGGCCCCGAATGGAAGGTCCTGGAGAAATCCGAATAGTAGCCGTGGCACCCGACCACGTCCGTATCGAGGGCGATCAGCTCGTTCTCACCGATGACCCTGGTTCCGGTTTCCTGAAACCATGGGTTCGTCCTCGTGCCGGAGTTCAGCAGCCGGGTCTCGCAGTAGTCGCCGTTCTGCTCGATCACGGATTGGTGGAGCAGCGACCAAAGCGCATTCTCCGTCGTGCCGGGCCGAATCCCATTGCGCAGCTTGCCGACGGCGGTCTCCGTCGCCCGTAGCGAGGCTTCGACGCATTTGATCTCCTCGGTCGATTTGATGGCGCGGGCCATTTCAATCGGCTCTTGCGCATCGACGACCAGATAACCCAGTTCCTGCAATGCGAAGGCGGCACCGGCGTTCATCCGCTCCATGCCGACGCGCACGCCGCGGCCAACAAGACGGCGCAGCGGGCGCGCAATGTCTTCAGCCCACGCCCGTTCCCTTTCGGCCAACATCGGCCCAGCCGCGACGAAACTTGCGGTTAAGGCGGGGCGGACCTCATCGACGGTCTCAAAGCCGTCGGCAAGGTGCAGGCATCCGTTAAACTCATAGAGAACAGTGCGATGTGGGGTCACCAACAGATAGCGCGAGGGCGCGTTGCGTTGCGAGAACACCTGCATGTTCCGCGTGCCGGTGGCGTAGCGGATGTTGATCGGGTCCGACAAGATGACGGCGGCTATGTCGCGCTGCGCCATCTCTTGGCGCAGTCTGCCGAGGCGGTATCCTCGAACGGCGACATGGTCGATGTCCGCAGTGACCGAAGACATGGTCAAGGACGACAATGCGGATAAGTTGCTGCGTTCTGCGTGCCAATCCAGCATGTTCATTTTTGCGATCTTTCCCTACACAGGAAGTTGCGATGTCTGGCTATGAACGTGGTATGGCCGGGCACTTTTGCCCACTGTACAAATACTCGAGCATTTGAAATACTTTAAGTTATGAAAAGATATCGCTCATCGCTCCCGCCGCTTGATGCCTTGATATTTTTCGAGGCAGCAGCGCGTATGAACTCTTTCACCCATTCGGCGGCGGAGCTGAACGTCACCCAGGCTGCGGTCAGCAAACGCATTCGCGAGCTCGAAACGCACCTGGGAACGACCCTATTCGAACGCGAGGGCCGGAAGCTCGCACTCACCGTTGCAGGCGCCGCGCTCTACGATAAAACGGTCATGGCGTTGGAATTTCTCGATAGCGCTTGTAGAGGACTCGGCGACGACCGCGTTTAGATCATAAAAATCGTGGCCAATAATTCTGTTTCCCACTTTTGGC
>Ga0102947_1000812_pt1 | contig 10965 bp, 9 predicted proteins | sample SalPon2A_A_D2_MG_FD_78210 | JGI IMG/M metagenome (GOLD analysis project Ga0102947, IMG submission 78210) | Soil microbial communities from South San Francisco under conditions of wetland restoration - Salt Pond MetaG R2A_A_D2_MG | ecosystem: Environmental > Terrestrial > Soil > Wetlands | place... | reverse complement strand
AGTTGCAGTTCCATGTGGTACTGCAGTGAAAACCACATCACATTTGTCTGAAATTTTATCATAATCTAATTCTGAAAAAGTTAGATCGGTAAATCCCTTCAAACTTGGTTGAACCCTGTGCAAGTATTCTCCTACATGTTGTCGTGAGGTTACCATGGCGATCTCAACGTCTGGATGATTTACAAGTAAACGAAGGGTTTCTCCTCCTACATATCCTGAAGCACCAACTACTCCTACTTTCATGTTAAATTCTGTCGTAATGGAGTATAATTTATTTCCTAATGCAACTAAGAGCATACTCTACCATTGCTTTGGGTATGTTTCTCTTGGCAACTCTTGCTAACCCCTTAAACTCTACAGTATTGTTTACCTCATGAACTACTAATCCTTTTTTCTCATCTTCCATCATGTCAATCCCTAAGATTCCTCCTCCCATCGCTTTTGATGCTTTTACGGCAATGTCCTCCATCTCTTTTGTAATCTCACAAATTTCTGGATCTGCTCCAAGTGCAATGTTGGTCTTAAAACCATTTGCAGATTTTCTGTACATTGCAGCAATTGGTTCATCACCTACGGTAATTATTCTGATATCTCTTGGAGGTCTGTGGATTAATTCCTGCAAATAGTAAATTCTATCATGTGGGCCGTCATTAATGTCTCTAATCTCCATCACGGCTTCTGCAGTATCTTTGTCTTTGAGAGGCATTACTCCCCTTCCCCAACTACCAATTATGGGCTTGATTACAAGTGGATATCCTACTTTTTCAAGATTCTCAAGTGAACTTTCACTTGAAAATGAAAAGTATGTCTTTGGGGATGGAATATTGTGTTTTTTTAAGCGTAGTGTCATTATCATTTTGTTCCCACAAATATTCGCCACATCATACGAGTTTATTGTTGGAACATCCATGAATTCCAGACTGGCAGTAAAGTGCAATCCTCTAAAATAACTCACACACCTTTCTAAAACAACGTCTCCAAGATCATAGTCGTCTTTTTTACTATCTGTGTTAATTTGCGTGATTTTGGCATCAAGCATCGATGTATCGCATCCAAGGTCAGATGCTTCTTTTTGCAGCATCTTTTCTTCGGACCTTAATCGGTCAAAGACGATACAGAGTTTTGACATTACTCTCCCCAGTCTTCGCCTACACTTTCTGCTTGTTTTAGCACAACATTTGATCCGTCTTTACTTGCGATTTCAAAGTCTGCACCACAATCAGGGCAGGAGACAATCTCTCCAACTGAGGCGTCGTCTGGAATGTTTAGAGTTGCATCACATTCTGGGCAGTTCATGTTTTTGTTGACCTCTTCTTTTGTAATTTATTAGCTTCTGTTGACTGCATTCCCCACAATTCGACGAATCCCTTGGCCAATCTTTGATCAAATGTTGACTCTGTGCCATATGTGGCAATCTCGTGACTGTAAAGTGACATTGGAGACTTTCTTCCAACAACTCTGGCATTGCCTTTGAAAAGCTTGAGTCTTACGGTCCCAGAAACTGGTTTTTGTGATGCCTCGATAAATCCATCAAGATCTTCTTTAAGTGGATCTTGCCAAAGTCCTGAATAAACCAAGTATGCCCACTCGTCATCAATTAGTGACTTGAACTTGTTTTGGTGTTTTGTGTGCACCATTTTCTCCAAGTCCTGATGAGCCTCAATTAGACACGTGGCAGCAGGAGTCTCATACACTTCACGCGACTTTATTCCAACCACCCTGTCCTCAATGTGGTCTACAATTCCAACACCTGCAGCTCCTGCTTTTTTGTTAACGTATTCAATTAGTTTTATGGCATCAAGTTTTTTTCCATCAACTGCAATTGGTACTCCTTTTTCAAATTTAATTTCCAAATAAGTGGGTTTGTCTGGCAAGTTTTTGGTCTTAACCCAAATGAATGCATCATCTGGCGGTTCATTGTATGGGTCTTCTAATACCCCGCCTTCTATTGCACGTCCCCACAGATTTTGGTCGATGCTAAACTTTTTTGCTACAGTATCAATTTTAATTCCATGTTTTTCTGCAAATTTTAATTCTGTTTCTCTATCAAGGTTCTTGTCTCTGATTGGTGCAATGATTGGTAAATCAGAACCAGAACGCAATGTGATGTCAAATCTTACCTGATCATTTCCTTTACCTGAACATCCGTGAGCAAGAGCTGTAACCTTTTCCTTTTTTGCAATCTCTAAAACTTTTTCCGCAATTAAAGGTCTTGCAAGTGCAGTTGCCAAACAATACTTTTTTTGGTATAATGCATTTGCTTTAATTGAAGGAAAGATGTAATTTTGAGCAAACTCTTTTCTGGCATCGATGTTATAGTGTTTTTTTACCCCAAGTTTTTTTGCTTTGGCAGCAATTTTTTTGTGATCATCTCCTTGACCAACATCCACTGTAACTGTAATTACATCCATATCGTGTTCATCCTGCAAATATTTTACAACAACTGAAGTATCCAATCCTCCAGAAAATGCTAAAATTCCTATTTGAGTCAAAACAACTTTTCGGACGTAATTTCGAATTTATCTTTTGTGATACTTGATTCCAAAAATTTGGGCTGAAAATTCTTGGCTAGCTTGAGCTAAAATTCGATGATTATTTATCAGTCAAATATAACGCTGTTTTATGAAAATAGGTAGGGCTATTTTAGCAGTGATAGGAGTAGTTTTACTAGTCTCATCTATTGGAATTGCAGCTGATTCTGGTACCAAATCAAGAGAAAATACTCTCAAGGTGGCATTTTTTCCAAACATTGGCCATGCGATTCCCGTCGTTGGGATGGAAAAAGGATTCTTTGAGGCGGATTTAGGAAATGCAACTACTATTGATCCAAAACTGTTTGATAGCGGCCCGCAAGTAATTGAATCCTTGTTTGCAAATTCAATTGATATTGCGTATGTAGGCCCCGGTCCTGCAATTAACGGATTTTTAAAGTCTGAAAATCATGATGTGGTTATTTTATCTGGAGCTGCAAGTGGTGGCGCAAGTTTTATTGTTCATCCCGATTCGGATATACATTCAGTTAAGGATTTTGCAGGAAAGAGAATTGCAGCACCTCAAATTGGAAACTCTCAGGATGTGTCTCTGAGAAACTATCTCTCAGAAAATGGATTAAAAACATTTGAAAAAGGTGGAGAAGTAATCGTTTTGAACATTCCAAATCCTGACATTTACACATTGTTTACTAAAGGAGAAATTGATGGTGCGTGGGTTCCTGAGCCTTGGGCAACAATACTAGTTCAAGAGCTTGGCGGCAAGAGATTATTTTTTGAAGAAGAGCTTTGGCCAGAAAAACAGTTTGCTTCAGTATTACTTATTGGACGTTTACAATATGTTGAAGCACATCCAGAAATAATATTTGATTGGTTAGAATCCCACCAAAAGACAGCAAACTGGATTAATGAAAATCCACAAGAAACTAGAATTATTTTTAATGAATTTATGAATACTCACATGGGACAATCCTTTTCTGATAGTGTGGTTGATGAGGCTCTTGTTAATTTGAAAATCACTACTGATCCAATTGATGAATCAATATACGAATTTGCCAAACGGGCCGACTCACTTGGATATTTAGGACGAGATGGATACAGCTTGGATGGGATTTTTTTTGACATAGCTTCAAATGAATCCATACAGGGAAGTAAATGAAAATGGCAAAACTAGAGACCAAAGGTATTGTGAAATATTTCAAACATGAAAGCCATCAGCTAAAGGCTTTGGGAGGTGTTGACCTCAAAGTTGAGGATGGCGACTTTGTGTGCCTAGTTGGGCCTTCTGGTTGTGGCAAATCTACATTTTTGAGAATCGTTGCAGGTCTTGAGACACCTGATGAGGGAGATATTCTCTTTGATGGAAAACCCCTCACAACCACTGGGCCTGAGAGAATCATGGTGTTCCAAGAAGGGGCTCTGTTTCCGTGGCTTAAGGTCAAGGATAATGTAGAATTTGGCCTCAAAATGGCAGGAATTCCAAAAGACGAAAGGGCGCAAATCTCAAAGAGATATCTGGATATGATGCAACTGACAAAGTTTGCAAATTCCTTTACATATCAATTATCAACTGGGATGAGACAGCGTGTAGCGATAGCCAGGGCGCTTGTAATGGATCCTGATGTTTTATTGATGGACGAGCCCTTTGCCGCACTTGATGCACAAACAAGGGATTTGCTCTTAATTGAGATGCAGCTGATTTGGGAGAAAACAAAAAAGACAATTTTGTTTGTAACCCACAATGTAGCAGAAGCTGCAGTACTTGGAACCAAGGTTGCAGTGTTTAGCAATAGGCCATCTAAAATTAAAAAATTATTGCCTAATGACTTTAAGCGACCAAGAGTTGCAGAAGATGAAAATCTATTAGGTTTTCAGCAGGAAATCTTGGCAGAATTAAGACCTGAGGTAAAAAAGGCCAAGTGATTTTATGAAAAAAAATATTTTTGCTAAAAAAATTGGTTTTTACATTATACTAGTTATTGCATGGCAAGCAATCTCTATGTCAGATGTTTGGCCAAACAATATCTTTCCATCTCCATACGAAGTTGCAGAAGACTTGGTGTATACTGCAGCTGATGGAAGCTTGTTTTATGGAATTGGAACAAGTATATTGCGTTTAGCAGTTGGTCTTGCAATTGCAATTACTGGTGGTGTGGTACTTGGAATCTTTATGGCTCGAGTCGAAACTGTAAACCAAACAATTGGTTCTCTGGTTTTGGGGCTGCAATCAATACCATCTATTGCGTGGGTTCCCTTAGCAATTTTGTGGTTTGGTTTAACTGATTCCGGAATTATTTTTGTGACTGCAATAGGTGCTATCTTTGCAGTAACAATTAACACATACACCGGTGTAAAGAACATTGATCCTCATTATATTGAAGCAGCCAGAAATATGGGTGCAAAAGGATCCCAGTTAATTACAAATGTTTTGATTCCTGCTGCATTTCCCTACATGATTTCAGGATTTAAGCAAGGATGGGCCTTTGCATGGAGAGGAGTTATTGGTGCAGAGCTGTTGTTTTCATTTTTAGGTCTTGGATTCTTGCTCAATATTGGACGTCAACTCAATGATGTGTCTCAAGTAATTGCAATAATGCTTGTAATAATGATGATTGGAATTGCAGTCGATGGATTCATCTTTAAAAAATTAGAGGATAAAGTTATGTCTAGATGGGGTTTAAGGTAGTTTAAAGATAATTAATACTGTAATAAAATTTTTGAGACATTCATAATTACTTAAATTAAGGTTTTTTACAGTTGTTCCAATAACTATGAAACGAACACAAACAATACTGATGACGACAATTATACTCTCATTTGCATTAACATCTGTTTTTGCAATTGATTTCAACGACGATTCTCTTAAAACCACCTCAACAAATCTTCTTCCATTCTTCTTCGCGCAAGCAGATAAGGATGACGACAACTCCATAATTCATACTATTAGTATGGAGGCTGTGAAAATGCCTGATGGTATGTATGCATATAGAATGCTTTCATATGAAACTTCAGATGGGCAAGATTTGGTTGAAGAAGGCGTTTACAATACTAAACCATCAATTCCAGGACCTACTTTGGTATTCACTGAAGGTGATTCAGTAAACCTAACCTTGTATAACAATGCATGTGATGACTTTGTTCTTGGAGATCCAGGAGCAATTGAAAACTCTCTAGTTGGCGTCCATGTACATGGTGTACACTATGATATTACTGATGATGCCACTTATGATCGAATAAACATGAATGGTAATTCGGCTGCAGAATGTAATTCATCTGTAGTTTATGATTGGGAGATATCTAAAGGAACTGAAGGCGCATGGCCTTATCATGACCACACCTTTTATCAAAATGAAGTTGGTGCCGAAGATCTTGGCTTATTTGGTACGGTGATTGTAAATCCTGCTAATGGTAAAGTTGATTCTATTGTTGATCAAAATGGAAACGTAAAAAGTGTTGATGTAGATGATATTAACAAAGAATTTGTTTTATGGATGGTTTCTTCTGAAGTTCTGGGAAGAAGCGTATTCTATGGAATGGAGATTGATAATCATCATCCGGATACTCCTGGAAAACAAACTACACTTTGGACCAATCCTAACCTTTACACGGAAGAAGGTGAAAAAGTTAGATTCCATGTACTCGGAATTGGAGATGAAACTCATGCCTTCCATCTTCACGGTCATAGATGGGCGGATGTTCAAACAGATAAGACTGATATCATTGATGTGAAGGAAGTTACTCCTCTTCAAAGACACTCTTTCATTATTACTGCTAGTGATAATGACGCTGCGGATAAAACAAATGGTAATGAGGCATGGATGTATCATTGTCATGTATTCGCACACATGCAGGCAGGAATGAGTGGAATGTTAATGGTTGTAGATAACGATACATTGTCCAATGTTGGAGCCACATTCACTTTAAGTGATGAACCAGGACTTTGGATGAAAACACTTGATGCAGGAGTTTTAGATGTTCTTGACGAAGTAGTTGAGGATGCATTAGGCTTACCTAGTCAATCTTTCTCCAAACCTGGAACTGGATTTGCTCCAAAATGGTTAGGATTAACTGATTTGTCCCCCCATAACTTTGCAAATACAGAGGGACGATCACTTGCAATATTGAGCAGCGATAACCCAAGCACGGTTCTTTGGACTATGAAGGATTCACAAACAAAACATACTATTACAAACTTGATATGGCCAGCTGGTGCAGAAATTCTTACTGTTGATGGGGATACTGAACCCTTAGGTGGAATGGACGCGAGTCTATCCATCAGAGGCTCTACATTCCTTACAGATAGCGAAGGACGTCCTGCAATGCTGAAAGATCCTGGTCTGTATGTTTTTGTATGTAAAATACATCCATACATGTTTAGTGCTGTAATCGTTGATGATCCTGCAACATCTACTGGGCCTACAGAAATTATTAATGGGCTCAATGACGTTGATGTTCCAATCTTGGATCTGAGCCCCAACACAACCATTCTGACCAGATCTCTGACTTCTGGTGACATGAGTGATGGAAATCTCATCTTTGCCGACGATGCAGTTTTAGGTGATTATCTATCAACACTTCCTTCGTTACATCCAATTACTACTGGATTGGTCAAAACATTCTATGTTGTAACTGATCCTAATAATTGGAGAGACTACAATGAAGATGATTGGGTAGTTAGTCTTCCTCCTGTTCCAGCAACAGATGGTACGAGCACCGTGTTCCTATCTGACTTGGATTCTGTGATCGAAAATAATCTGTTTGATCCTTCCACTCCTGGGGTAGGTGAAGTTTGGGTGGATACACAATTTGAGGAAACAATTAACAAGAATCATCCTGGAACTCCTCAAGATAAACCAGGATCAATCTCCATAGTTGATGCCTCTAATTGGAATGTTGAGAACAAAATAGCACTACCTGAAATAAACATGAATCACCCACATAACATGTGGGCCAATGCAGAACAAGACATCATATATCAAACACAATGGTTTGATTCACGAATGGTTGCAATTGACAGGCAATCAGGTGAAACAATAAAGGATGTCTTTGTTGGTCAATCGCCATCTCATGTAATGACAGCTCCTTCAGGAGAAAATGAAGGTAAAATCTACGTTGCAATGAATGGTGAGGAGCAGGTAACAGAACTTGATCCAAACACACTAGATGTAACAAGACAACTATCTACAGGCTATGCATCTCATCCTCATGGACATTGGATTAGCAATGATGGTTCAATTATTGTAACTCCAAACTTCTTTACAGCACAATCTAGTGTTGTTAATTTGGAAGATCCAGATGAAAGTGAAAACATCAATGTAGGTTTGGGACCAATAGCTACAGGAATGATGCCTGATGGATCCAAATTCTTTACGGCTGATTTCTTAGGAAATAGCTTTACAGTGGTGGATCTTGAAAATGATCAAGTAAGAAGTATCGACATGTTCAACAATGACTTTGCAGATCCACAAGGATTGCCTATTCAGACGCCTGTTAGTCCCGATGGTAATTGGATGGTAACAGCCACAGTTCTAAAATCTACTGTTATAGTGGTAGATGCTAACGCAGAACAAATAGTTGCTATTCTTCCATGCGATCCTGGATGTCATGGTGTACAATGGGGTGCTAAGGATGGTGGTGGATATTATGCATATGTGTCCAGCAAATTCTCTAATTCCTTGACTGTGATTGATCCTATGGATGGTTATGATGCCGAGGTTGTTGGAAGGGTACTTCTGACCAAACAATCAGAAACTGATCTTGATGACAGGATAATTGATCACGCTGGAATGGGTGGTCAAGGAGTTCTTGCAGTTCCAAATGTTTACAATGGTTGGATTCAACAGACTGTCGATACCTGTGATTTAGGTAATTGCTCATCAGAAATAGAAAACTTCTTAGCAGATCTAACAAGTGATCAAAAGTCCCCCTAGGGATACGCACTTTTCTTTTTCTTTTTTATTTTCTAATCTTTAGTGATACTACGAATGCGCATAGGATAATTGCAATTGCAAAGTACATTACCGAAACATAGTCAAATGCAAATGCAATTGTTCCAGCAATTACGGGACCAACTACAGTAGCAATAGATAAAGTAGAACTAAAAATTCCTGTAGATGTTGCACGTGGGTTGTTCTCCATCAAGTGAAAGCTCCCGCCAATAAATAAAAATGCCCATGTTCCTCCAACAAGTGCCATAAATGGCATAGCCATCCGCCACTCGGTAACTAGTGATAATCCAACAAAGACAAAGGTTGTTGCACCAATTCCAATCTTGAACTTTGTAACATTTGAAATTTGGATTTTAGTAGCCATCAAATTCATTAAAACAAATGCAGTCAAAGTATTTGCAATATATACAATTGATACCTGATAAAGTTCAGCCCCTAATTGCTCCATTAACATTATTGGAAGTATTGTCCAAACAGAAGCTGCACCAATGTGTCGAAGCAGCAGTGATGAGAACAAGAATTTATTTTTGACAATTACATTTTTTGTGGTTCCAGGCTCTAACTCTTTTTTTGATGGAATGTTTGGCAGTCTAGTGGATATCAAAAATCCAATTACAAAGAAAGATGCACTTACAAGAAACATAATCTTGACATCATTTGCTATTCCTGCAGCAACAATTCCCGCCATCCATCCTAGTGCGTGAAACGAGATTACTGTTGCAACCCTTTTTTTCTCATGGTTTGATTCGTAAGTGTATGCAATCATTGCAGGAATCATTATTCCGCTAGCAATTCCAGCACCAATTCGGGCCAAAAATAACAAAGAAATGTCATCTGCAAAATAATGTAGGCCAAATGTAATCGCACATCCAATATAGCCAATTTTGATAAAATTGAGCCTAGTTCCTCGCTTGTCTGAATGACGTCCAAAGTAAATTTCAGAGAGGATCTGTGCAAAGCTAAATGATGCTACAATCAAGCCAATTTCAAAAATAGAATCTGTTACTCCTTTTGCAATAATGGGCATGAATACAAAAACAATAGAAATACCAGCATGTTGGAAAAAGGTAGCACTACGAACTAAATTGTTAATTTGAAGCTTTTGCATAAATGTACATAAAATACACATTCACCTAATTTCAATATACGCATGAACTCGCAAGAGTTAAACCAAGTAATTCTGATTTGAAAACTGTTTGACACAAAAAGAACCATTTCTTGATGCAATAAAAAACCGAGTTTTGTTGTTTGATGGCGCAATGGGAACTGAAATTCAAAAATTCAACCCAAAACCTGAAGACTTTCCCGACAACAAAGATGGATTCAACGACGGTCTAGTTCTAACCCATCCTGAATGGATAAAACAAATTCATAGAAATTACTTGGATGCAGGAGCAGATTGCATTGAGACAAACTCTTTTGGTTCCAACAAAATTAAACTTGATGAATATGGATTTGGAGATCAAACAGTAGATTTTAACAAAAAAATTGCACAGCTTGCATCTGAGGTTTGCTTAGAGTATACTGACAAACCTCGTTATGTTATTGGTTCTATGGGACCATCAGGATTTTTGCCTAGCTCGAATGATCCAGACTTGGGACAAAAACCACTTGATGAAATCAGAGAAGCATTTGAGCTGCAAGCTAAAGGATTAATTCTTGGAGGAGTAGATGCATTACTTATTGAAACTAGTCAGGATATCTTGGAGGTAAAACTAGTGATTGAAGCATGTCACAATGCAATGCAAAAAACTGGAAAAAAAGTTCCAATTATTGCAAATACCACACTAGACCAGTATGGAAAGATGTTACTTGGAACAAATATTCAGGCAGCATATACTACAGTGTCAGATATGGGAATTGATGTATTTGGTCTGAACTGCTCTACTGGTCCAATTGAGATGACTCCAAGCGTACAATGGCTAGATGAGCAAAAAGAACATAATTTACTTGTAGTTCCAAACGCTGGAATGCCTGAAAACCAAGGAGGGCAAGCATTATACAAAATGACTCCTGAAAAAATGGGTAAAGCATTAGGTGATTTTCTTGAACAATACAACAAAGTGAGAATAATTGGAGGATGTTGTGGTACAAATCCAGAGCACATTGCTGCCTTAAGAAAAGTAATTGACGAAAAAGCTCACTCTACCAAGGGTTAAGTATTTACAAAAACTGCTTTCATTTTAATCACAATGAGTATTCCTAGAGTAAGTTCTGCATTAAAGGCAGTTGAGCTAAAACAAGAACCTGCACCTCTAATCATTGGAGAGAGAATTAACACACAGGGTTCTCGAAAAGCAAAGAAACTCGTTCTTGCCGATGATTATGATGGATTGCTTGATTTGGCTAGAACTCAAGTAGAAGATGGGGCTCACTGTCTTGATGTTTGTGTTGCAACAACTGAACGTTCTGATGAAAAATCATTCATGCTTAATTTGGTAAAACGACTTTCTTTGGAGATTGATGCGCCTCTTGTAATTGATTCAACTGATCCTGAAGTTATTGAATCAGCAGTAATTCAGATTCCT
>Ga0102947_1000811_pt1 | contig 10965 bp, 14 predicted proteins | sample SalPon2A_A_D2_MG_FD_78210 | JGI IMG/M metagenome (GOLD analysis project Ga0102947, IMG submission 78210) | Soil microbial communities from South San Francisco under conditions of wetland restoration - Salt Pond MetaG R2A_A_D2_MG | ecosystem: Environmental > Terrestrial > Soil > Wetlands | place... | reverse complement strand
TCGTTTCATTTGTTGCCTGGTCGGTAATCACTGGGATAATCATGATTGTATCTGGATTGAGCTATAAGACATATCTTAGGAGAAACAAAAATGAGACCTCTGCATCTTGAAAAGAAGGGACTACGCGGCTTAGCCATAGCAGAAAGTTTTCATCAAAATTCAGAAAGATCAATTTTATCGGGTTTGGTTATGAGACGTGATTTTGTAATTGATGGGTTTGTTTTTGGCACTGCTACCTTGGATGGAGATGATGCAACCGAGTCTATCCTAAAAATGTATGATGAATTGAATCGACCAGATATCAGCTTTGTTTTAATTTCTGGATTGATACTCTCACTTTACAATATTGTTGACATAAAAAAAATCCATGAAAAACTGCAAATCCCCATAATTGGTGTCACCTATAATGAATCAGAAGGGATTGACAGTGCCATAAAACATCACTTCCCAGAATCATATGAATCTAAATTAAAACAATATCAAAAACTAGACAAAAGAGATAAAATTACACTTCACACGTCTTCTGATATTTTTGTCCGAAGACAAGGTTGCAATTTACATGAAATAAAACGTTTGTTAAACGAGTTGACTATTCAAGGATCTTTTCCTGAACCTTTGCGCGTTGCCCAACTCTTAGCAAAATCGCTTCTTCAAAAGGGATTATCCTTCTGAAGCTGTTTTTCCACCATCTACGTTAAGGATGGCACCTGTAATCCAACTAGCTTCGTCTGAAGCTAAGAACAATGTTGCATTTGCAACATCTATAGGCTCCCCAATTCTTACAAGGGGAATTCTTTCTTCAATTACTTTTCGGGCTTGAGGATCATCCAAATATGGTTTAATCATGCCTGAATTGATTATTCCTGGATTCACACTGTTACATCGGATATGTCTTCTGGCATATTCTACTGCAATTGCTTTTGTAAACATGGATATTGCTGCCTTTGTAGCCGAATAGGCTGCAAGGTGAACCCTTGGTATAGCTCTTTCACCTGATATTGAACCGATGTTTACTATTGCTCCACTTTTAACATCTGACATTTTGTTTAATACTACTTTTGTCATGTGGAAAACCCCAAAAAGATTTACGTCTATTAATTTTTTTATTTCTGAATCTTGCATTTCATGAAAATGTACTGGATCATTTATTGCACCGGCGTTATTTACCAGAATGTCTATTTTCCCATATGTGTCAACAATCTGATTTACCGTTTGAATAACCTGGGATTCGTCTGTTAAATCGCAGGACATTGAGGCAGTTGATTGATCGTTTCCGATCTCTTTTCTTGCTTGTTCTAGTTTTTCTAGGTCTCTTGCAACTAAAATCACTTTGGCTCCTTCTTCGGCAAAGCGTTTTGCTATTTCTCTTCCAATATCGCTAGATGCTCCAGTTACAATTGATACTTTGTCTTTTAGTCTCATATTGGATTTTTATTGTTGTAACTTATAGAATTTGTGGTAAATCTTAGTCATAAAATACATCAAAGAATTAGATTCTATTCATTTAATTTTTTTATGTATGCTAAAATTCCTGTATAGTCTAGATTTCCAAATCCTTCTTTTACCGCATCATCGTAAATTTCCTTGGCTTTTTCTGTCATGGGGAGATTAAGATTAAAGGATTTGGCAGTTGTAGAAATTGTGTTGATATCTTTTTTTAAATTCTCAAGGGTAAATGTTGCATCAAATTGATCCTGAATCATTTTGAAGGCCTTATTTTCACTCATACCTGTTTTAAAATAAGTCGAGTTTAGAATTTCAAGGAAAATTCTAGGATCTACATTTGCTCCTCTGGCAAGAGTTATCCCTTCTGATAAGGCAAGAGCTAGCATGGTGATTTGTAGATTCATTGCGAGTTTTATTGCATGAGCTGTTCCATTTTCCCCCAGATAGAACACCTTGTTTGCTATAGTATCAAAAAGATCTTTGCATTCATCAAATGTCTTCTTGTTTCCTGATGCCATCATGACTAGATTTCCAGAAATTGCCACATTCGGCCCTCCCATGACAGGAGTATCTAACATAACCAAATTGTTTTGACGAAATTTTTCAAATATCTTTTTTGATTCTAGTGGGTTGATTGTACTCATATCGCAAACTATTAGGCCACTATGGTTTCCAAATACAATACCGTCTTTTTCAAATGATACTTGCTTTACTGCATCTGCATCTTTTACTACTGTGATTAAAACATCAGACTTTAGGGCAACATCTTTTGGATGATCTACTATTTCTGCTCCGTTATTTTGAAGGTCTTTTGTTTTTTCTTTTGTTCTATTGTAAGCAACGATGCTATACCCTGATTCTAGCAAATGTAGGCCAACTGCTTTACCTAACATTCCTGTTCCAATCAAACCAATTTTTTTCATTTTATTAACTAAGAATTTTGGAATCTTTAATGTCTTTCTTCATTTCTTATTTCCCACTGACCATTGCCAAATCTTGATACTTCAAATTCCAATTGCCCTATTGTTTTGTCACCTTTTCTTACCTTTGCATAATCAAATTTTTTCATTCGGAATATCCTTTCTGTTGGTTTGTACCCTCCTTCGATAACCTTGATTTTAAACCGCTTACCTGCTTTAATTATTAATTTCCGGGCAACCTGAACATCTCCTCTCCATGAAAACATTTCAAATTCTCCAAAATTTTTAGTCGATACAGAATACCCATACAATCTTGCTTCAAATTTGTTATTCTTTGATTGCTCATTTAGCCATGCTACCACCTCTTCCCCATGACCTTTTTCAATTCCAAAAGTTTCTGAATTTTTCATGTATGAAAAACTACAACAATTCAATAAATAATAACCATTTTCAATTTTTTGTTAAACTAAAATATGTATAATTTTATAAAAATTCATGATAACAATTGATTGTAGGGACGTTGAATCCATCAAAAATGAATTACTAGTATATGTTTCAGATCAAGTGGCTGCAATTCCTACCTTGAAAAACCATGAATTTATTTTATCTGCGATAGAAGATGATGAAATCATCGACAAAGCAGTTGTAATAACATCTATCAAAGAATTCTTGGAATCTATTGGGGAAAATCATAATTTTGCTGTAATCTCTACAAACGATATAGTTAGCATAAGGTCAATTTCTGGAAAAGAAATAATCCGTGACCAAAAACCACAGCCACAAATGTTTTCATGCACTCACTGTGGTTTTGTAACTCGATTTGAAGTAGAGCATAATGCCCACATGAAAATTCATTATTTATGATCTTTTTTTAGAATTCTGCTAAAAACCACTCTTCTTTTCATTTCAGGAAATTCTGATTTAATAGAAAAACTCAGATGTGAAAAAGTTCTTTGATATTCTTTGATGTAGCTTTGAGCTACTTCTAATCTTGAAAATTCAGTTCTTATCTGATTTTGTTTTAATTCTTTTCCATACACATCATAAATTGCAATTTCATATTTTTTTGGTTTAAGATAATATTGAGTGCTAAAAAACCATAATATCCCAAAAACAAATACAAAAAATCTGGTTATGATCTTATCTCCAAATTCTCTCATGTGTTGAATTTCGACAGGATCTTTATAAGGACTAACTACGATGAACATTTGTGGAAATCAAAAAAAAGCATAATGTCACCAAAGTTTATTGTAGCAAATGTGATCTCATTTTCGAGACAAGAGAAAAATTTGAAAAACATGTTGATGCTCACTCTGCTGGCATTGAATGCGAAGCATGTCCTATAGATACGGCAATTTCAAAATTTACCCGCCTCTTTAGACGAAAACCACACAATAATTTGGAATAAGTTTTTTAAACAAATTTTGACCATTGGTCTTATGAAAAAGAAAGGTATCATTATCGGTGTTATTGTGGCAGTCATTGCTATTGGGGCTGCTGCCTCATATTCGTCATCTTCTGTTGAATATACTAACTTAGACATGAGTAGAACTCATGGAACTGTATCTACTGCTATGGGCTCTCCAATTTTGGGCGACCCTGATGCTCCGATCACAATTGTTGAATTTGGGGATTATCAATGCCATGCTTGCTATAACTGGTTTCATACTCACAAACCTGCAATTTACGAAAATTATATTGCAACAGGAAAAGCCAATCTTGTATTTGTTGATCTTGCATTTTTAGGTCGTGATTCTCCAACTGCCTCTCAGGCCTCATATTGTGCAGAAGATCAAGGAATGTATTGGGAGTATCATGACTTACTTTACAATTCTCAGGAATCTAAAATAGATGGAGGGTGGGCAAATTCAGAGAGACTAAAGGCATTTGCATTTAGCTTGGGATTGGATATGGAACTCTTTGAGAGTTGTCTTGATTCGGGTAAATACTCCAAACGTGTACAATATAATATTTCAGAGGCAAAAAAACATAGTGCACGCGCCACTCCAACCTTTGTTATTGTTGGACCAGAAAACCAACAAGAGCAATTTCAAGGAGGTCAACCATATAGTACCTTCAAACAAATAATGGATAACATGATCTAACTTGATCCAGACACTTAAGCTTGTTTTCTCAAATTTTAGATATTCTCTTTTATCTGCAGGAATTTTTGTCTTAATGCTAATTGGCTTGCTTATTTTATCTGAATATATTTTCCTCGAGCCATATGTTGCCGGTCATATTCCAAAGGGGACAGAGATTGGGTTTTTGTTGATTATAGTTTTGTCAGGATTATCTGCGTTAGTACTACCAATGAATATCTATAGGATAAATATTCTAAAAAACTCATCTGGCAAAATCGGCGGGAGTGTTTTGGGATCATTTGTTGGAGCAGCAGCAGGGGCTTGTAGTTGCGGACCAATAGGTTTTGCAATAATTTCCACTTTTGGCAGTGTTGGGGCCACATCCTTGGCGTTTCTTACTAATTATGAATTACCCATTAGGATTGCTGCTATTGGTCTTTTGGCAATTACATACTTTACAACCGTAAAATCACTTAAAATCGAATGTAAACTTAACCCTCAGTAAAATTTGGAATTTTAACAACAGATTCATTTGGAATATTTAGTCTTTCAAAATTTTCAGGGTTGATGATTTTAGCCAATATTTCTAGTCCTATGATGGTTCTTATGCTTGGTTTACTAAAAAAAGAGTTTGCATCAACTGCAAAAACTGCATTATTTTTTACTGCTTTTATCTTGTTCCACTCTTGATTTTTACTTAAAATTTCATTATATTCGTCAATGGTTCGTTGAGTGTTGAACCCGCATGGCATAAGGATAATGACATCAGGATCTGCTTGCAATATTTCTTGCATAGTTATTTTTTTAGAGTGCTCTCCTGCTTTACTAATGAGGTTACTTCCTCCTGCAATCTCTATCATCTCTGGTATCCAATGACCTGCAGAAAAAAAAGGCTCTAGCCATTCTATTGCAAGAACTTTGGGTTTCTTTGATTCTGAATGGGTTTTAACATGATCAATTCTTTTTGAGAGTTCATTTTTAATCTCCTCTGCTCTTTCTTGCTTCTCTAGAATTTCCCCTACTTCGATAACTGATGACAAAATCTCTTCTAAACTATGTGGATCCATTGAATGGATAATGGGTTTTTTCTTTAGGATTTTGATGGCCTTGTTTGCTTGCTTTGTATATGCTGCACAAACCTCGCATGTCTCTTGAGTAATTATGAGATCTGGGTCGGCTTTTTTCAAATGTTCCTCATTTAAAATAAAGATGTCTTGTCCATCTTGTAGTAATTTACAAGTAGCATTATTGATTTCATTGCTGGATAATCTTTCAGAATCTATTGCAGAACTAATAACTTGAGGTTTACCTTGTGCCTTTTTTGGATATCTGCATTCATGAGTAACTCCATAAAGCTGCTCTTCTGCTTGTAATTCATAAATTAATTCAGTGGCACTTGGCAGAAACGACACGATTTTTTTGATCCTCATAATCCTAAGGGTTGTGTTCATGTACGCATTATTTGCCTTTAGTTAATTTTGAAAATTAGTCACGTTAATAGGATAAATTCAGGCACAAAATCTGTTGTCTGCTGACTCTCAGGAAATACGTAGATCTATTTTGTCAAAATGGCATGAAAATTTGTCTAAATATGGAAATCTTTTTTCTTCAGATAATGTCAGCGGAACCAGTCCTCCCTCCGTTTTTGTAGGATCTTACAACTATCCAAAAGTTCAGGTCGGTCCTATGGTCCCTCCAGTTCATGGCGATACTAGTTTGCTTGACAATCCAGAAAAATGGATTGGTAAATCTTTAGAAGATATTGTCAACTTTCGGTTAAACTTAATCCGAGGCGTCCAAAAATTGTCTGTAAATTCAACTGAAGGGAGATATATAGAAAATTTACAAGAGGTTGCAATGTCCTCCGCCCCTATAGATTCTGATTTAGAGTTTCACAAATCTACAAAAAATGTTTCTATTGATGGAGAGAGTGCTCCTTTTGGTCCAATAGGCGAAATTAAAAAAGCTAAATTCTCTTCATCATCAGCTTCCAGACCCATAGAGAAAATATTTTATGACAAAGATTTGAAAGCTAAAGATGCAGTTTTGAATTTGTATAATTCTGGAATTGAAATCTCCAAAATTCAAAAATGCTTTAGTATTGGCATGTTGGGAAAAGAAAGAAAACTAGTCCCCACTAAATGGAGCATTACTGCAACTGATGACATCATTTCAAATTCTCTTGTTGAAGATATCTTGGAATTTAATTTGATTGATTCTTACAAAATTTTTTCTTACGAGCATCTTGGCAATGTATTTTCCATCATCTTATTTCCTCACAGATGGATTTTTGAAATGATTGAGGCATGGTATTCCAATGGGATTTTGGGTTTTGGATCAGATCATGAAGATGCAAGAGGAATTGATCATCCTCCAGAAATTGCAGGTGCGTATTTTGCGGCAAAATTGGCCGTTGCTGAATACCTCTTCAAAAATCAAATCCAAGCTGGGGTGCTGATTCTCAGAGAAATCCGTCCTGAATATGCGATACCTGTAGGTGTTTGGCAGGTGCGTGAAGGGATACGTGAGGCAATGAAGAGCAAACCTGTGGTTGGTGATAATTTTGACAATTCACTACATCTAGCCTCCACTCATACTAGCATTAGCCAACCTGAATGGATATCTCATGGGAATATCGTAAAACTGATGAGACAGAAAACTCTCTCTGAATTTTTCTAAAGTTATTTCATAATATTACTTCTCCCTTGTAAAGTAGAATTTTCTTCTAAAATACTCATGAATGATATAAGATGTAAAAAATGCAGTAAGCTCATATCAAAGGCTGAAAAATATGCGATTACGTTGTTCTTTGTAGAAGATATGCCTTCATCTCCTTATTACGAGCATATAAGATGCCCAGAAAAATTTTCTGTTTCAACCTAATATAAGCTTGAGATATTTATTGGCCACTTTTTTGTTTAAGCATAGTGCAAAACAAAAATCTCTATGCAGGAATTGCAATAATTTCTAGTCCTATTTTGTTTGCTTTGGCAGCTTTTCCTGATAGCTTCAGTCTAAGTTGGAATCAAGGAAGAGGTGGTTTTCTTTTTGCTTTAGCGTTTATCATTGCTGAAACTGTTGGGCTGAAAATTCTCATTTCAACTAAAAGACTAATGCTAGTTATTCCATTAGCAATTTTAACAATAATTTATTTAATTGGTTTAGAAATAGGTCTCAGAGATTTCATTTTAAACTCATCCGAACAATACAATGTCCAATTAATTTATTCTTGGACTTGGATGTGGGACTTTATTATAATGGCTATTTTCGTAATGGCCGCCTTAACTTTATTTTTTGGAAAACGATGGATTCGAATTGCACCCGCAGGTCCTATTTTTTTGGGTGGAAGTGCAATAATTCTTTCATTGGATGCATTTTTTCCTTATGATACTTTAGGTCCTTTGCAATACGTTGTTCCATATTTAGTTCAAGCAAATGTTTGGTTGATTGGGGTTTTTGATCTTGGAACTGCAACTGCCCGTGATAATATCATGTTCTTAAGAGGTGATTTTGGTTCAATGGTTCTACAGGTATTTTGGCCTTCAGCAGGAGTCCATAGCGTGATTATCTATTCTCTAGTAATGGGTGCATTTTTGTTGAAGATGAATATTCCTAGGAAAAGAAAATCCATTTACTTTACTCTGGGAATAGTGGGAACAATAATCGTAAACATGATTAGAATTTTCTCGTTGTCTTGGTATGCTCTAAAAGTTACCACTAATGCAGAACAATGGGAAGAATTCCACTCTGTTGCTGGCGAAATAATGTTCTTACCTTGGCTCTTTGTTTTCCTTTTGATTGTAATATTAATAGAATCTAGAAGGCTAAAAAAATTGGAATCTCAAGGTAATACTCAAAAATAGCTTGTAATGCTGCTTTGGTCTCGAAGATCAGATAACTCTGATGCTTTTACTCCGATTCTTCGTATCATGATTTTTTGTTCTTCTAGGGCATCTTTTAGTAGCTGCTCCACATTTTTTTTGAGTTCGTTCAAATCAGAAGTGGGGTTTTTCAACATTTTAGATTTTGTTTTACTTGATAAATCTGACTGAATCAATTGTATTCCGACAGATTTGAACATTTTATTTTTACTCAAAACAATTTCATGCACCTCGTCACACAATGCCTTGAAATTCTCTAATAAAAAATCAAATTCCAATGAATCTTTTTTCAAAGTAACAATTTTACTGTATTGAGAATTTTGCTCTCTAGGTTTTACAGGATCATTGTCTATTCCTCTTACTGCATTGAAAATGTATGCTCCTGTCTTCCTTCCAAATTTGTTGTTGAGTGTAAAAACATCTATTTTTTTTAAATCAGAAATTGTTTTGTAATCCATTTCTGAAAACTGCTCTTCAGTCTTTTTCCCAATTCCAGGTATTTCTCTGATCTTTAGTGGTTCTAAGAATTCATTAATTTTATCGGGTAACACCACAGTCAAGCCATCTGGTTTTTGAAAATCTGATGCAATTTTTGAAATTAACTTATTTGGAGAAACCCCAATAGAGCAAGTAAGATTTAGTGTTTTGATGATTTCATTTTTAATCTTCTTGGCTAACTTTTCTGCTTCGCTCCAATCATAATTTGTTTTATTTGAGACGTCCAAATACGCTTCATCTTTACCCACATATTCAAAAATGTCTGCATTATTATTCATAATCTCCATGGCTTTTTCTGAAATGGTCAAGTAATAATCAAAATCTACTGGTAAAAACACTGCTTCTTTTTCATCCTTTAATTTGTTTTTTGCAAAACTGATGGGGAGTCCTGATTTCACTCCAAACTTCCTTGCAGTATAATTGGCAGTTGCTATGGCTCCACTATCTCCTCCTCTATCTGAAAAAACACATACACAAACAGGTTTGAATTTTAGATTTGGATTTCTAATTTCTTCACATTGCGCATAGAAGTAATCAAAGTCAATGTGGAAAACTATCCTAGTTCCCAATATTTGAAATGAGTTGAATGATTATTACAATATTACGTATTCATCTCGACTGCCTATAACTAGATTTAATCAATTGTAGGGTGTCGACCCAATTTAGCTGTTCCCTTACCTGCTGTATTCAAACCCTGCCAGTTAATCGATGTTAAATAATTTCAAATACTCTATTTTTACTAACTGCCGAAAACTTGTCGACATCTGATAGTTTTTACAGGAATAGTGAAATACGCCGGTTCTTATAAGAAGCAAATTAACCACTGTTGATCTTATCTTTGGTTTTACAAATTGTCAATACCGATAATGTCTGTAGACGTTGTGGAAGTGGAATGGTAACGGATAGTGTTACTGGGGAAAGATTTTGTGGGAAATGCGGTAATGTTCTCTCTGAGATATTACAAGACGCTGGACCTGAATGGAGGTCTTTTTCAAAAGATGGCGGCACAGATCCTACTAGAACAGGTGCACCAACATCACTTACAATGCATGATAGGGGCCTTTCAACTACCATTAATCCAATAAACCGTGACGCTTCTGGAAAACCGCTTACATCTACTATGAAAAGCACTATTGAGAGACTAAGAACATGGGATGGGAGAAGTAAAGTCCATGCATCTGCGGATAGAAACCTTAGACAAGCATTAAGTGAATTAACTAGGCTAAAAGATAAACTGTCACTTTCTGATTTCATAATTGAAAAATCAGCCTACATTTACAGAAAAGCCTTAGAGAAAGGCTTAGTCAAAGGTCGTTCAATTTCAGCTTTGATTGCAGCATCCCTTTATGCGGCATGTAGAGAAACTGAAACCCCCAGAACCCTAAAAGATGTTGCAGATGCAGGGAACCTTAAGAAAAAAGACATTTCAAAATGTTATAGACTACTACATCAAGAATTAGGTCTAAAAATGCCAGTAGTTGACCCAATTCAATGTATTGCAAGAATTGCAAGTAAACTTGGAATTACAGAAAAAACAAAACGTTATGCAATAAAAGTACTGAAAATTGCACAAGAACATGAAGAATCCTCTGGAAAGGATCCAATGGGTTTAGCTGCTGCAGCATTGTATTTGTCTTCAGTTAAGAATGATGAAAATATGACTCAGAGAGATATTGCCGAAGCTGCAAATGTTACTGAGGTAACTATTAGAAATCGATACAAGGGTCTAAGATTAGATCAGAATAAGAACTTGTTGGATATAAGAGAAAATTAAGTAAGGTAACTTGAAATGGAGAAATAATAAATGATTAAAGAAAAATGTGATAGATGTGGTTCACCTTTAGGCACTGAAAGCAGGAAAACTAAGGAAAGATTTTGTGGTAATTGTAAAAGGAAATTTCAGTTACATAGATGTTAATTTATGGTTCCGTGGCGTTGTGACTTACATACTTAAGATAACATCTTACTCGAGATTGCAAACCGAACAAATTTTTTATTATTAAAATTTTATTCTTATTTTTTATCTCTATGCCTCAATTAATATGGTAAACTTTTCTTGGAGATATTTTGGATTTTTGAAATTGTTTTTTGGGAAGCACACTATTCTTTTCTAAACACTTCAAAAATTGGATAATG
>Ga0102947_1000810_pt1 | contig 10982 bp, 6 predicted proteins | sample SalPon2A_A_D2_MG_FD_78210 | JGI IMG/M metagenome (GOLD analysis project Ga0102947, IMG submission 78210) | Soil microbial communities from South San Francisco under conditions of wetland restoration - Salt Pond MetaG R2A_A_D2_MG | ecosystem: Environmental > Terrestrial > Soil > Wetlands | place... | reverse complement strand
GTGCGCGGTTCCCGCGTCTCGGTGGTGGAAGGTGAGGTCCGGGTGCGCCAGGGCAGCGAGGAGACGGTCCTCCACCCCGGCATGCAGGTGACCTCCCGCTCCAGCCTGGCCGAGGTGCCCATCGAGGACGAGATCTCCTGGAGCCGTAACTTCGACCAGTACGTCGGCCTGCTCGCCGAGCTGACCACGCTGCGCGACGAGATCGCCCGGCGGGTCGAGCCGGCGGAGATCCGCTTCGCCAGCGACCTGGCGCCCCGGGTGCCCGCCGACACCATGATCTACGTCGCCCTGCCCAACGTCTCCGGCAAGCTGGCGGACAGCTACCAGATCTTCCAGGAGCGCCTGGCCACCAGCCCGGTGCTGGCCGAGTGGTGGGGGAGTGGCGGCGCCGAGGAGCGGGAGAACCTGGACCGCGCCATCGAGTACCTGCGGGACTTCGGCAGCTACCTCGGCCCGGAGGTGGTGGTCGCCCTGGCCAACGACGACGGCGCCGCGGGGGGCTCCGCGGAGCCCGACGCGCCGCTGATCCTGGCCACCGTCGAGCGCCCCGACTCCTTCCGCGCCTACCTGGAGCAGGAGCTGGACCGTCTGCGCCAGGAAAACGGCGACGAGGCGCTCTCCGGCCTGGTGCTGGTGGACGACCTGGCCAACCTGCCCGCCTTCGACGGCGACAGCCTGCTGGTCTGGCTGGGGGACGGCCTGCTGGTCGCCTCCCCGGACCCGGAACGGCTGCGCCTGGCCGCCGCCGGCACTGGCGGTTTCCCCGCCACCGAGCTGGGCCAGACCGTGGCCCGGGCCTACGCCGACGGCACCCAGTGGCTGCTGGCGGCGGACCTGGAGCCGATCTTCAGCGCCGAGGCGGAGAGCGACCCGGAGCTGGCCGAGACCGGCTTCAACAAGATCCAGCGCCTGGTGGTGGAGGCTTGGGACGACGGCGACCGCACGGTGATGAGCGCCGAGCTGGCCTTCGACGGCCCGCGCCACGGCGTCGCCTCCTGGCTCGCCGCGCCGGCCCCCATGGGCAGCCTGGAGTTCATCTCCTCCGAGGCCCACATGGCCAGCGCCTTCGTGGTCAAGGAGCCCGCCGCCATGCTCGACGACCTGTCGGCCATGATGGCCGCCGAGGGCGACGGCTTCGGTGAGCTGGAAAGCGAGCTGGGCCTGTCGGTGCGCGACGACTTCGCCGCCCCCCTGGGGGGTGAGCTGGCCTTCGCCCTGGACGGCCCGTTCCTGCCCAAGCCCTCGTGGAAGGTGATCGTCGAGGTCTACGACCCGGCGACCCTGCAGCACGCCTTCGAGACGGCGGTGGCCGAGGCCAACGTCCGCCTCGCCGCCGAGGGCCAGCCGAGCCTGGAGATCAGCAGCGAGACCGCCGGTGGCGTCACCTACCACCAGGTCACCGCCGGCCGCCGGTCGCAGGAGTTCCACTGGCTCTACGAGGACGGCTTCATGGTGATGGCGCCGAGCCGGGCGCTGCTGGAGCGCACCCTGGCGCAGCGCGCCGCCGGCTCGACGCTGACCTCCTCGGAGCGCTTCCGCAAGCTGCTGCCCCGGGACGGCCACGCCGACTTCTCGGCGGTCTTCTTCCAGGACCTGGCGCCGCTGCTGGCGCCCCTGGCCGACGGCCTCGCCCAGATCGACAGCGCGGAGCTGACCGACGAGCAGCGCGCCACCCTGGCCGGGCTGCTGGACGACGCCGAGCCTTCCCTGGTCTACGCCTACGGCGGCGAGTCGAGCATCACCGTCGCTGGCGCCGGCCCCGGCGGGCCGCTGGGGATGGGGATGAGCGCCCTCACCGGCCTGGGCGGCCTGGCCTCCCTGGGCCAGACCATGTCGGTGGCGGCCAGCGAGATCCCCGCCGACGAGTCGGAGTAGTCAGCGCCAGTGGACGGTGGCGGTCGTCGGCCCACCCCGGGCCGGCGGCCGTCTGCCGTTTCCCCGGCCGCCACGGAGACGCTAGCTTTTGACACAAACCGCCCTTGATACCCGTACTGAGAACATCATGAGCCAAACCGAAACACCCGACACCGGCACGCCGGTCATCGAGCTCGACGACCTCCAGGTCCGCCTCGGCGGCCGCCCGGTGCTGCGCGGCCTGAGCGCTTCCCTGGGCGGACGCTGCCTCGGCCTGCTGGGGCCCAACGGCGCTGGCAAGACGACCCTCCTCCACACCCTTCTGGGCTTCCACAAGCCGGCCTCCGGCGGCGCCCGCATCTTTGGCCGGGACGTTTCCAAGGAGCTCGACGAGGTGCGCTCCCTGGTCGGCTACATGCCGGAAAACGACTCCTTCGTCGCCAACATGTCCGCCGTCCACCTGGTGCGCATGCTCGGCGAGCTGTCCGGCCTGCCCGCCTCGGAGTCGCTGGAGCGCGCCCACGAGGCGCTGTTCTACGTCGGCCTCGGGGAGGCCCGCTACCGCGACATCGGCACTTACTCCCAGGGCATGAAGCAGCTCGTCAAGCTGGCCCAGGCGCTGGTCCACGGGCCCCGCCTGCTGCTCCTGGACGAGCCCACCAACGCCCTGGACCCGCCGGCCCGGGAGCGCATGCTGCGCCACGTCACCGAGATCCGCGACTCGGGCGAGGCCCACATCGTCCTCTCCTCCCACCTGCTGCGCGACGTCGAGCGCTGCTGCGACGAGGTGCTGGTCCTGAAGGACGGCAAGGTCGCCGCCTACCGCAACCTGGAGGCGGAGCGCCGGGCCAACCGCAAGTTCCTGGAACTGGAGCTGCGCGGCGAGATGGACGGCTTCCTCTCCGCCATGCGCTCCCTCGGCGCCGACTGCGCCCTGGCGCCGCGGCGCGGCCGGCGGCGGGTGAAGATGGTGCTGCCGGAGGGGTTGGAGGTGAGGACGATCTACCACGAGGCCGCCGAGCGGCAGGTGCAGATCCGCCGCCTCTCCTACAAGCGCGACTCCCTGGAGGAGATCTTCCTGGCCGCCATGGAGGGGGCCGAGGAGGAGACCGCCGCCATCACCGGAACCGATTCCCTGACGACCCCCTCGGGAGGTGCCCATTGACCCTTCGTGACCGTGCCTTCCGCCGCTATCGCGGCCGGGTGACCCCGCGCCGCTGGCGCTTCCTGGTGCTCTGGCGCTACTCCCGGCGGGAGGTCTTCGCCAGCCGCATGGTGACCGCCCTCTACGCCCTCTCCTTCGCCCCGATCCTGGTGGCCGCCACGGTGATCTACCTGCGCCACAACCTGCCGGCGCTGGAAGCGATGGAGATCTCCGCCGCCGACCTGATCGCGGTCAACGGCACCACGGCGTACTACATGCTCATCACCCAGTGCTGCTTCGCCTTCCTCATCACCGCCCTGGTGGGGCCGGGGCTGGTGTCGCCGGATCTCGCCAACAGCGGCCTGCCGCTCTACCTCTGTCGGCCGTTCAGCCGCCTGGAGTACGTCCTCGGCAAGCTGTCCGTGCTGCTGATCCTCACTTCCACCATGACCTGGGTGCCGCTGTGCGCCCTGGGCCTGCTGCAGGCGGGGTTGGAGCCGGGCTGGCTGGCGGCCCACGGCAACGTCGTGCCGGCGCTGTTTGCCGGCTCGTGGATCGCCATCCTCTGCCTCGGGCTCCTCGCCCTGGCGCTGTCGGCCTGGGTGCGCTGGCGCATCCTGGCGGCGGCCATGATCGTCGCCACCCTGCTGGTAGCCGACGGCCTGTCGGAGTTCGTCAACAACATGTTCCACACCCGCTGGGGCGACCTCCTCTCCCCCGGCGACATGGTGTTCAGCCTGTGGACCCGCATGCTGATCGAGGGTGGCGGCTCCGCCACCGCCCTGCCGGCGCTGGCGGCCTGGCTCGGCCTGGCCGGTTTCGCCGCCCTCTGCCTGCTGATCCTGCACCTGAAGCTGCGGGCCTACGAGGTGGTGCGATGAGCGGCGCGGTGGCGGGCATGGCCGCGGCTGACACGGCACCGAAGGCGCCGCCGGCGGTGAGCCGGACGACCTCCGGTGGCCCCGGCGCCGGCGGCCGCCTGGTCTTCTCCGACGTCTCCAAGTTCTACGGCGAGGTGCTGGGGGTCAACAAGGTGGACCTCGACGTCGCTCCCGGCATCACCGGCCTGGTCGGCCCCAACGGGTCCGGCAAGACGACCCTGATGAACCTGCTGTCCGGCCTGCTGCGGCCGGACCGGGGCAGGGTCAGCGTCCTCGGGGTCACCGTCGATCAGCCGGAGGAGCTGTTCCGCCTCATCGGCTACGCGACCCAGTACGACGCCTTCCCCCGGCGGATGAGCGGCTTCCAGTTCGTCCGCGACTCGCTCCGCCAGCACGGTTTCACCCCGGCGGCGGCGGAGACCCTGGCCCGCCAGGCCATCGCCCGGGTCGGCCTGGAGGAGGCCGCCGGGCGCAAGGTGGCGGGCTACAGCAAGGGCATGCGCCAGCGCATCAAGCTGGCCCGGGCCATCGCCCACCGGCCCGCGGTGCTGATCCTGGACGAGCCGTTGAACGGCCTCGACCCCATGGCCCGAGCGGACATGATCGACCTCTTCCGCCGCCAGGCGGCCGATGGCCTCCACGTCCTGATCTCCAGCCACATCCTCCACGAGGTCGATGACCTGTCCGACCGGGTGGTCTTCATCGACGGCGGCTACGTCGTCGCCGAAGGCCGGGTGGAGGGGGTGCGCGAAGAGGTGGAGGAGGAGCCGATCCAGGTGCTGGTGCGCTGCGACCGGCCGGCCCTGCTGGCCTCGCGGCTTTTCACCAGCGACCACGTCTCCGGCGTCACCCTCCACGACGATCGCCAGGGGCTCCTGGTGGCGACCCGGGACGCCGACAGTTTCTATCTCGACCTCAACCGCCTGGTCCTCGAAGACGGGCTGGTGGTCGAGCAGGTGGCACCGGCGGACGCCGACGTGGGTGCCGTGTACCGATATCTCATCGGCGGCGAGATGGGGAAGACGGGAGGCCGGGGATGAGCGAAGCGACCGCACTGCACGAGACCGAGCACGAAGGGATGGCGGCCACCGCCGAGGTGGCTCACGGGGCCGCCAGCGCCGACAGCGAGCTGGTGGCTGCCCCCGGAAGTCGCCGCATGCGCTGGGCCCAATGGTGGGCTGTGACCCGGGGCGAGGTGGCGCGGCAGATTCTGCGCCGGCGTGCCATCGGTGCTCTGGGCCTGGCGTTGCTGCCGGTGCTCATGTTCAGCGCCTGGGCGCTTTTCAGTGCCAGCTTCGGCGACCCGTCGGTCGGCGACAGCCGGCTGATGTACGCCGTCATCTACCAGGGCTTCATCCTCAACCTGGTGATCTTCTTCGGCAGCGTCGTCATCTTCTCCACCCTGGTGCGCCGCGAGATGCGCGACCGCACCCTCCACTACCACTTCCTGTCGCCGGTGCGCCGGGAAGTGCTGCTGCTGGGCAAGTACGCCGGCGGGGTGATCACCGCCTGGATCCTCTTCGGGCTGTCCACCCTGGTCTCCTACGCCCTCTGCTTCACCCCGTTCTTGAGCCAGGCGCCGGTGGAGCTCCAGGGGTTCTTCTTCGACGGCCCGGGCTTCGCCCACGCCGGCTCCTACCTCCTGGTCACCGCCCTGGCGGCCCTCGGGTACGGCGCGGTGTTCGTCTTCCTGGCGATGTTCTTCAAGAACCCGGTGATCCCCGCCCTGGCGGTCTTCGGCTGGGAGGCCGCCAACTTCCTGCTGCCGCCGGCGCTGAAAAAGATCTCGGTCATCCACTACCTGGTCTCGCTGCTGCCGGTGCCGGTGCCGGAAGGCCCCTTCGCCATGCTCTCGGAGATCCCGCCGCCCTGGATCGCCGTCCCCGCGCTGCTGGCCCTCTCGGCGGTGCTGGTGGGTTTGGCGGCCTGGAAGTTCCGCCGCCAGGAGATCCTCTACGGGGAAGATTAGGGGCTTGTTCAGGAATCCCGCCGCAACACGGGGGTGAGGGCTGCGTAGTGACTGGAGAGACGGGGTCGGTTGACAAGACCTGGCGGAGGTGTTAAAAAATTAACAGCCTGCGAAGGGAGTAGCATTCATCCCGACCGTCAACCGTCCCGGAGACCCCCGATGTCGAAACCGAAACTGAACGAGCTGACCCGCCGCGAGCGGCAGATCATGGACGTCCTCCTGGAGCGCGGCGAGGCCAGCGCCGAAGAGGTTCGCGCCGGCCTGCCCGACGCCCCCAGCAACTCCGCCGTCCGCACCCTGCTGGGCAAGCTGGAGGAGAAGGGCCACATCCGCCACGAGGAGAAGGGGCTGCGCTACGTCTACTCGCCGGCCATCTCCCGCACCGCCGCCCGGGAGTCGGCGGTGTCGCGGCTGGTGCGGGTCTTCTTCGGCGGTTCCGCCGCCCAGGCGGTGAGCGGCCTGCTGGACCACTCCGCCGAGACCCTGGACGACGCCGAGCTGGACCGCCTGGCCGCCGCCATCGACGCCGAGCGGGAGCGGAGGGCGGGGCGATGAGCACCCTCTTCACCGACCTTCTCCTCCCCCTGCTCGCCAAGTCCTCCCTGGTGGTGGCCCTGGCCGGCCTGGTGGCGCTGGCCGCGAGCCGGGCCGCCGCCGCCACCCGCCACCGGGTGTGGGCCGCCGCCTTCGCCGCCCTCGCCGTCCTGCCGCTGCTCGCCCTCAGCCTGCCCGGCCTGGAGCTGGCGGTGCTGCCGGCCACGCCGGCCACCACCGCTTCCGGGGCGGCACTGTCCGGGGCGGCACTGTCCGGGGCGGCACCGTCCGAGACGGCACTGTCTGGAGCAACCCTGCCCGGGGCCGAGCTGTTCGAGGCAACACCGCCGCGGGCCAACGGGGTCGACGCCGGCTCGGCGCTGTCGCCGGCGGTGGCCGCCTCCGCGTCGCCCGTGGCATCCGCCGGGGTGAGCGCTCCGCGACTCCTCCTCGCCCTCTACCTGGGCGGCGTCGCCCTCCTCCTCGCCTGGCTCGCCTTCGGCGTCGGGCTGGTCCGCACCTGGGTGGCCCGGGGCACCGTGGTCAGCGACGACCCGACCTGGGCGCCGCTGCTCGCCGACCTCACCCGCCGCCTGTCCCTCGCCGCCGAGGTGGACCTGGTGGTGAGCCCCCGGGTGCGGGTGCCCATGGTCTGGACGCCCCTTGCCTGGCTTTCCCTGGCCCGGCCGGCGAAGCGTCGCGCCACCGTCCTGCTGCCGCAGGCGGCCGGTTCCTGGACTCCGGCCCAGCGCCGGGACACCCTGGTCCACGAGCTGGCCCACGTCGAGCGCCGGGACGGCCCGGCGCAGCTCGCCGCCCGCCTGGTCTGCATCGCCTACTGGTTCCACCCGCTGCCCTGGGTGGCGCTGTCCCGCCTGCGGTTGGAGGCGGAGCGCGCCTGTGACGACCGGGTGCTGGCCACCGGCTCGGCCTCCTGCGATTACGCCGAGCGCCTGGTCAGCCTGGCCCGGGGCGCCGCCCGGCTGCGCCCCGGGGTGGCCGTCACCCAGGCCGCCGTCGCGCTGTCCGGCCGTCAGCAGCTCGCCCGCCGGGTCCACGCCCTGCTCGACGCAGGCCGCCGCCGGGCCCCCGCCGGGCCGCTGGCCACCGCGCTTCTCGCCGCCGCCGTCCTGCTGCCCGCCCTCGCCCTGGCGCCGGTGCACCTGGTGGAGGCCGCCGGCCCGGGCGGCGACGGGCCGTTTGCCGGCATCGACGGCGCCCTGGAGCAGGGTGCCGCCGGCGGCGACGCCTCCAGCGCCTCCAGCGCCGCCCGGGAGCGCATGCCCGACGCACTCTCCCCCCGCGGCCTGCCGCCGCTGATGGCCGCCGTCGCCAGCGGCGAGGGCGACACCGCGTCGCGGCTGCTGGCGGCCGGCGCCGATGCCGACGCCGAGGTCGATGGCCGGGGCACGCCGCTGATCCTGGCCGCCGCCGCCGGTGACGTCGGCCTGGTGGAGCGGTTGCTCGCCGCCGGTGCCGACCCGAACCGCTGGGAGACCGGCAACGAGCGCCGCGACGACCTGCCCCGCAGCCCGCTGGGCGCCGCGGCCCGCTCCGGCGACCTGGCCACGGTGGAGCGGCTGCTGGCCGCCGGCGCCGAGGTGGACGGCCTGCCCCGGGGCGACGCCACGCCGCTGATGATCGCCGCCCGCCACGGTCACCCGCGGGTGGCCGAGCGCCTGTTGCGGGCCGGCGCCGACCTGGGCATCGTCGTGAAGGGAGACGGCACGCCGCTCATCGAGGCGGTGCGCGGCGGCGACGGGCGGGTCGTCGACCTGCTGCTGGACCGCGGCGCCGACCCGGCGGTGGGGGTGGAGGGTGATGGCAACCCGCTGATCTGGGCGGTGATGCAGGGTGACCGCGAGCTGGTGCAGCGGCTCCTGGACCTCGGTGCCGACCCGAACGCCTGGGTGGAGGGCGACGAGAGCGCCTTCTTCCACGCCGCCGAGAGCGGTGACGCGGAGATGGTGCGGCTGCTCCTCGACGCCGGCGCCGACCCGGACCCGGACTTCGAGATCGACGGGGACGCCGACTTCGACGTGCATGCCGACACGGATCATGACGCAGACCATGACGTCGACATGGACGTCGACATGGACGCTGACATGGACACCGACGTCAACGCCGCCTGGGGTGGCGACGGCAGTCCGCTGATCGTCGCCGCCGGCCACGGCGACCTGGAGGCGGTGGACCGGCTGCTGGCCGCCGGCGCCGACCCCGACCGGCCGGTGCCCGGTGACGGCTCGCCGCTGATCTCGGCGGCGGCCGCCGGGCACGTCTCCATCGTCGACCGGTTGCTGGCCGCCGGCGCCCGCCCGGACGGCGCGGTGGAGGGCGACGGCTCGCCGCTCATCGCCGCCGCCGCCGCCGGCCAACTCGACGTGGTGGACCGCCTGCTGGCCGCCGGTGCCGGCATCGACCAGGTGGTCCCCGGCGACGAGACCGCCCTGATCCAGGCCGCCGGCCACGGCCACCTGGCGACGGTGCGCCATCTCGTCGAGCGCGGCGCCGACGTCAACCTCGGCGTCCGGGTGGATCTCTGGCGCGGCGGCTCGGAGGTGCGCACGCCGCTGTCCCAGGCCCGCCGCGGCGGCCACGACGACGTGGTGCGCTACCTGCGCTCGCACGGAGCCCGGAAGTAGGCCGCAACACCGACCCGGCCCAACCCACCCCCAAGTCCCACGCAGCATCCCCTCGCGGCGCCCGGGTGGCGCCGCCCGGGGGGAGCTGCGGCCCGAACCTCCCCAGTTTGTCTCAAGTCCAGTCACCCTCTGCCCGATGGAGACAGCCATGCCCGCCCAGTCCGGTGTTCAGCCCAGCCCCCAGCCTTCCCCCGGCGCCTCCCGCCTGACCGCGCTCCGCGCCACCTGTCCGCCGCTCCACCTGCTCTCCCTGCTCCTGCTCTCCCTGTTCCTCGTCGCCCTCCCCGGCGCCGCCTCGGCCCAGGCCACCGACCCCCGCACCCGGCCGGACCACCCGGTGCGCCGGGCCGACTCGCCCATCGCCATCGATGGTCTGCTCAGCGAGGCGGCTTGGGAGGCGGCGGAGGAAATCCCGGTGGCCTGGGAGTGGTACCCGGGCGACAACGTGGCGGCGCCGGTGGACACCATCGCCCTCGTGACCTTCGACGACGACCACCTCTACGTCGCCTTCCGCGCCGGCGACCCCGATCCATCGGCGGTCCGCGCCCACCTGGCGGACCGCGACACCGCCTTCGACGACGACCTGGTGGGCTTCCTGGTGGACCCCTTCGCCGACCGCCGCCGGGCGCTGCGCTTCCAGGTCAACCCGCTGGGGGTGCAGATGGACGCCCAGGTCAGCGACCTCGATGACTCCACCGACTGGTCCTGGGACGCCATCTGGGACTCCGCCGGCCGCATCACCGCCGACGGCTGGGTGGTGGAGATGGCGATCCCCTGGCAGCAGCTCCGCTTCCCCCGGGAGCTGGTCGAGGCCGGCCCCAGGAGCTGGGGCTTCCTCGCCCTGCGCGACTATCCCCGCTCGGCGGAGCACCAACTGCGCTCCGTGCCCCGGGACCACGAGCAGGACTGCTTCGTCTGCCAGTTCCATTCGGTGGCGGGGCTCACCGGGGTCACCCCGGGGGCCGACGTGGAGATCCAGCCCACCGTCACCGCCTCCCGCGCCGACCGCCGCGACGACTTCCCCGACGGGCCTCTGGTCGATGGCGACGGCGAGGCCGAGGCGGGGATCACGGCGCGCTGGGGGATCACCCCGGCGGTCTCCCTGGGGGCCACCGTCAACCCCGACTTCTCCCAGGTCGAGGCCGACGCCGCCCGTCTCGACGTCAACGAGCGCTTCGCCCTCTTCTTCCCGGAGCGCCGCCCCTTCTTCCTGGAGGGGGCCGACGTCTTCGCCACGCCGCTGCCGGTGGTCTTCACCCGCACCATCGCCGACCCGCTGTGGGGCGCCAAGCTCACCGGTAAGGAGGGCCCCCACGGCTTCGGCGTGTTGCTCGCCAGAGACGACCTCAACAACCTGATTTTCCCCGGCCACCAGGGCTCCTCGTCCACCTCCCTCGACGACCCGGTGGGCTCCGCGGTGGTGCGCTACCGGCGGGACGTGGGGGAGGGCTCCAGCCTGGGCCTGCTCTACACCGGCCGCGACGCCTCCGGCTACGGCAACCAGGTGGCCGGCGTCGACGGCTTGTGGCGCCTGGGCAGCCGCGACGCCATCCGCTTCCAGGGGCTGGGGTCGCGCACCGAGTACCCCGGCGCGGTGGCCCGGGAGTTCGCTCAGCCCCGGGACCGCTTCGACGGCCACGCCGTGCGCCTGCGCTACGACCACGGCGAGCGGGACTGGGCCTGGTTCGCCTCCTACGACGACGTCGGCAGCGGCTTCCGGGCCGACACCGGTTTCCTGCCCCGGGTCGATCTGCGCTCCGCCCGGGCGGGGGTGGAGCGGGTGTGGCGGGGCGGCGAGGCGGGCGACTGGTACGACCGCTTCGAGATCTTCCTCGGCGGCGACACCACCCGCGACCAGGGGGGCGACGTCCGGGAGTGGGGGGCCGACCTGGTGTTCACCTGGGAGGGGGCGGGGCAGACCGTCGTCTCCTACGCCCTGGCCCCCAACGACGAGTACT